>Ga0209048_10003631_pt1 | contig 14941 bp, 14 predicted proteins | sample FrelakmetCRP12CR_FD_187146 | JGI IMG/M metagenome (GOLD analysis project Ga0209048, IMG submission 187146) | Freshwater lake sediment microbial communities from the University of Notre Dame, USA, for methane emissions studies - CRP12 CR (SPAdes)... | ecosystem: Environmental > Aquatic >... | reverse complement strand
CATCGTCGAAGCCGTGTCGCGCGGCATCGACCTGTTCGACTGCGTGATGCCGACGCGCAACGCCCGGAACGGCCAGCTGTTCACGAGCGAAGGCCGCCTGACCATCAAGAACGCCCGCTACGCCGACGATGACCGTCCCCTCGATGCAGCGTGCGCCTGCTATACGTGCCGGACGCACTCCAGGGCCTATCTTCGCCACCTCTTCGTGTCGGGGGAAATCGGCGCAGCCGTCCTGAACACGATCCACAACCTGCGCTTCTACCTTGACACGATGGCGCGGGTAAGACAGGCTATAGTGTTTGGGACGTTGGAATCTCTGAGACTATCGCATCAGGCGATCTTCTCCCGCCCGTTGAGTGACTCATGACCCTGACAGGCTTTTCCGGTCCGGGCCTGGTGCTGGCTATGGCGGCACCGGCTGATGGCGGCGCGAACCCCTGGGTGCAGCTGATCCCCTTCGCCCTGGTGCTCGCGATCTTCTATTTCCTGATCCTGCTGCCGATGCAGCGGAAGCAGAAGAAGATCCAGCAGTTCGTCGACGCGCTGAAGGTCGGCGACCGCGTCGTCACGACCAGCGGCATCTACGGGCAGATCACCCGGCTCTCGGACAAGAGCGTGCAACTCCAGATCGCGGACAAGGTCCGGATCGAAATCTCCAAGTCGGCCGTGGGAGGCTACCAGGGACAGGAGCCCGTGGCGCCCGACTCGGGAAACCAGTAAGCCTATGAAGAACTTGCGCTGGAGGGTGTTGATCATCCTCGCCGTCGTGGGCCTCGCCCTCTGGGCGATCATCCCGCCCGACCAGAAGATCAAGCTCGGGCTCGACCTCAGGGGCGGCGTGCACTTCGTCCTCCGCGTCCAGACCGACGATGCGCTTCGTCTGGACACCGACACGACGATGGAGCAGCTGCGGGAGGCCGTGGAGGCGAAGGGCCTGACCAACCTGACGATCACGGGCGTCGACCCCACCCGGTTCCGGGTCGAAGGCGTGACCCAGGCTCAGGACGCGGTGTTCCGCGAGGCGGCGGCCGAGGTCGAGACGCGATTCAACCGGGAGTCCGGCGCGGGCGGGACGTACAGCTTCGTGATGAAGCCGAACCTCGCGGTGCAGTTGCGCGAGGACGCGGTGACGCAGGCGCTGCAGACCATCGAGCGCCGGATCAACGAGCTGGGCGTCGCCGAGCCCAACATCGCGCGGACGGGAGGCGCCGGCGACCAGCTGATCGTCGAGCTTCCCGGCGTGAGCGAGGTCGCGCGCGCGAAGGAGATCATCAGCTCCACGGCCCTCCTCGAGCTCAAGCTCGTCGAGGACGGCCCCGCCAGCACGAAGGAGCAGCTCCTCCAGACCAGGAACGGCGTGGTGCCGGGCCACATGGAGGTCGTGCCGGGTGTCAGCGATGCCAACGCCCGGGGCGAGCGGACCGACACGGTCTACTACCTCGTGCGGAAGGCGGCGGTCGTCACGGGGCGCGACCTCCGCACCGCCAAGCCGTCGCTCGACGAAGTGAACCGGCCGGCGGTCAGCTTCTCCCTCAACACCGACGGGGCGCGGAAGTTCGGCAAGGCCACCGGCGAGAACATCGGCCGCCGCCTGGCGATCATCCTCGACGGGCGCGTACAGTCGGCGCCGGTCATCGAGGGCCGCATCTTCGACGAGGGGCGGATCTCCGGCGGGTCCTTCACGCAGCAGGAGGTGCAGGACCTCTCCCTCAAGCTGCGGTCGGGCGCCCTGCCGGCGTCGCTGACCTACCTCGAGGAGAACACGGTCGGTCCGTCGCTCGGGGCCGATTCGATCAGGTCGGGCGTGATGGCGTCGGTCGTGGGCCTCGCCGCGGTCGTCCTCTTCATGTTCATCTACTACCACCTGTCGGGCATCAACGCGATCGTGGCGCTCATCTTCAACCTCGTCATCCTGCTCGGCGTCATGGCCTACATCGGGGCGACGATGACGCTGCCCGGCATCGCGGGCTTCGTGCTGACGATGGGGATCGGCGTGGACTCCAACGTGCTCATCTTCGAGCGCATCAAGGAGGAGCTCGCCGCCCAGAAGGGCATCAAGCAGGCGATCGAGGCGGGGTTCAGCCGCGTGTTCGTGACGCTCCTCGACACGCACGTGGCCTCGCTCATCTCGGCGGCGTTCCTGTTCCAGTTCGGCACGGGTCCCATCCGGGGATTCGCCACCACCCTCACGTTCGGCCTGTTGTCGAACCTGTTCACCGCGACATTCGTGTCCAAGACGATCTTCGAGCTGGTCCTCTCGGGCCGGAAGGTCACGAAGCTGAGCATCTAAGGACCGGCGGCTGGCACCATGCAGATTTTCAAGAATCCCAACTTCAACTTCGTCAAGTACCGCTGGCATGCCCTGATCCTGTCGTGGGTCATCATCGGCGCGGGCCTCGTGACGATCCTCACCGGCGGCCTGTCGCTGGGCGTCGAGTTCTCGGGCGGCACGATCGTGATCGTGAAGTTCGACGCGGCGCCGTCGGTCGAAGGCGTCCGCGACGCCCTGAACCGCCACCAGGGGCTCGCCGCCGGGCAGAACATCGTGGTGCAGCGATACGGAAACGACGCGGCACACGAGATCCTCATCCGGCTGCCCCAGGTGGGCGCCGAGCAGGGCACCGGCCTCACGAGGACGGCCGACGCGGTCGTCGCCGCCCTCGGCGGATCGAACCTCGGCAAGTTCTCCGTCATCGGCACGCAGGTGGTGGGCCCGGTCGTCGGCCAGGAGCTCACCCGGAAGGGCATCCTGGCCACGGTGCTCTCGCTGGGCGGCCTGCTCGTCTACATCGCGTTCCGGTTCCGGTTCAGCTTCGCCGTCGGCGCCGTCGTGGCCACGGTGCACGACCTGCTGGTGACGCTCTCGTTCCTGGCGTTCTTCCGGTACGACATGTCGCTGAACGTGATTGCCGCCATCCTCACGGTGACCGGCTACTCGACCAACGACACCATCGTCATCTTCGACCGGGTGAGGGAGAACCTGAGAAGCGCGCGCCGCGAGTCGATCCTCGAGACGGTCAACATCGCGATCAACCAGACGCTGAACCGCACCATCCTGACGGCGGGGACCACGCTGATCTCGGCCGTCGCCCTCTACCTGTTCGGCGGCGACGTGCTCCACGGGTTTGCCTTCACGATGATCGTCGGGGTCATCACCGGGACCTACTCGAGCGTGTTCATCGCGGCGGCGATCGTGACCTTCTGGCGGACCAAGGGCGCATCCCGGGTTCCGGTGGCCGTCCAGGTGGCTGCCGCTGACGCGGCCGCGCGGAAGAAGAACAACCGCAAGAACCGCGCGTCCTAGACGCGTCGCCGGAGCCGGTGGTTTACCTTCAGGCAATCGTGCTCGGGCTGGTGCAGGGACTGACGGAGTTCCTGCCGGTGTCGAGTTCCGCCCACCTGATCCTGGCGAGGACGCTGCTCGGATGGGACTCCGACGCGCTCGGGCTCGCCTTCGACGTGGCCTGCCACGTGGGCACGCTCGCTGCGGTGGCGGCGTATTTCCGGTCCGACCTCGTCGAGTTGGCGGCCGCCGCGCCGGGCCTGCTCCGCGCGCCCCTCTGGCCCGCTGACGGCCCGGGCCGCCGGCTGCGGCTGATGGCCATCGGCACCGTGCCGGTCGTCGTCGCCGGCCTGCTGATGGCCGGCGCAGCCGAGAACGCGCTGCGGACGCCGTGGGTGGCGGTGGTCACGCTCGTCACGGTGGCCGTCCTCATCCTTCTCGCGGAGCGGAGCGGGCGCGGGACGCGGGGCGACGAGGCCATCACGCCCGTCGCGGCCCTTGCGATCGGCGCGGCGCAGGCGGCGGCCCTTGTCCCGGGCGTGTCGCGGTCGGGCGCGACAATCACGGCCGGGATGTTCTGCGGGCTCAGGCGCGAGGCGGCGGCGAGATTCTCGTTCGTGCTGGGGGTGCCGGCGATCCTGGCTGCCGCCGCGCACGAAGGTCTCACGCTCGTCCGGACGGGCATGGGCGCCGAGCAGGCGTGGCTGTTTCTGATCGGCATGGGCGTGTCGGGCCTGGTGGGGTACGTCACCATCAAGTACTTCCTGAAGTACCTGGTCAGCCACACGCTGGCGCCTTTCGCCTGGTACCGGATCGCCCTCGCGGCGGTGACCGCGGCCTGGCTGATGTCCGGGCGGGGCTGATCGTGGTGCAGTGGCTGCGGCGCCGGTTCGTCACGGGCTTCGTCGTGACCGTGCCCCTCGTCATCAGCCTCGTCAGCCTCGTGTGGGTGTTCCGGTCCGTCGATGGGGTCGTCGGGCGGCTCTACCACCGGTGGATCACCTTCGAGATCCCCGGCCTCGGCATCCTGACGACGGCCGTGCTGATCCTGACCGTCGGGGTCGTGGCCACTAACGTCCTCGGCAAGCGGCTGCTGCAGCGCGCCGAGGGGTACCTGATGATGGTGCCCGTGTTTCGCACGATCTACTCGCCCGTGAAGCAGATCGTGGCCGCCTTCGCACCGGACAACAAGTACGGCTTCAAGAAGGTGGCGCTCGTCGAGGATCCGCGCCGCGGCAAGGTGCTGGGGTTCCTCACGAAGGAGTTCTCGGTGGATCTCGGGAAGGGCCCTGAGGCCGTGGTGGCGGTCTACGTGCCGACCAACCACCTGTACCTGGGCGACCTGGTCATCGTCCCGAGAGACGCGGTGTTCTTCCCCGACTTGACGGTCGAGGAGGGCGTGCGGATCATCCTTACGGGGGGCATGGCGCTGCCGTCGGTGGTCGGCCGGGAGCGTGAGGGCCGCACCGCCGGCGTGCCGGGGGCGTGACGACGACGGTTGCCGGGGAGGGAACTGCCATGGGTATGAACCGGAAGCGCGGCGGGCGCCGGGTGCGCTGGGTTGGCGGACTCATCCTCGTCGCGGCCGTGCTCGCCGTTGGCGCGGCCACGGTTGTGGCGTCGGGCCAGCCGCCTGCGGCGGCGCAGGCGGCACCGGCGGAGGTCCGCCATGGCGGCGAAGCGAGCCTGGTCCTGCCCGATCTGGCCCAGGGATCATTCCTCGGCCTGACCGGCCACACGCTGCTGCTGTTCGGCCTGCTCGTGGCGGTGGGCGGGCTGTTCTTCGGCCATCACATCTACAACCAGGTGCGCAGGCTTCCGGTCCACCAGTCGATGGCCGAGATCGCGGACTTGATCTACGAGACGTGCAAGACCTACCTGCTGCAGCAGGGCAAGTTCATCCTCGTGCTCGAGATGTTCATTGCGGTCATCATCGTGTTCTACTTCGGGTTCCTGCAGCGGCTCGCGCCGATCCGGGTGGTCATCATCCTGCTGTTCAGCCTCGTGGGCATCGCCGGCAGCTACGGTGTGGCCTGGTACGGCATCCGCATCAACACCTTCGCCAATTCGCGCACCGCGTTCGCCAGCCTCCGCGGGAAGCCGTTCGCGATCTCGGAGATCCCGCTGCGTGCGGGCATGAGCATCGGGATGCTGCTCATCAGCGTCGAGCTGTTCATCATGCTGTGCATCCTGCTGTTCGTGCCTGGCGACTACGCGGGGGCCTGCTTCATCGGGTTCGCCATCGGCGAGTCCCTCGGCGCGGCCGCGCTGCGCATCGCCGGCGGCATCTTCACCAAGATCGCCGACATCGGGTCCGATCTCATGAAGATCGTCTTCAACATCAAGGAAGACGATGCCCGGAACCCCGGGGTGATCGCGGACTGCACGGGCGACAACGCGGGCGACTCGGTCGGGCCGAGCGCGGACGGCTTCGAAACCTACGGCGTGACGGGCGTGGCGCTCATCTCGTTCATCCTCTTGGCCGTGCGCGACCCGCAGGTGCAGGTCCAGCTGCTCGTCTGGATGTTCACGATGCGCATCGTGATGGTGGTGGCAAGCGGCCTGTCGTTCAACCTCAACGCCGTCATCTCCCGCGCCCGCTATGCGGACGCCGTCAAGATGAACTTCGAGGCGCCGCTGACCTCCCTCGTGTGGATCACGTCCATCGTGTCCGTGGCGCTGACCTACGCCGCGTCGTACCTGCTCATCCCGGCGCTTGGTGACGGCACGCTCTGGTGGAAGCTCTCGACGGTCGTGAGCTTCGGCACCCTGGCCGGCGCCATCATCCCCGAACTGGTGAAGATCTTCACCTCCACCGAGTCGATCCACGTGCGGGAGGTGGTGACTTCCTCGCGCGAGGGCGGCGCGTCGCTGAACATCCTCTCGGGTCTGGTCGCCGGCAATTTCAGCGCCTTCTGGCTCGGCCTGGTCATCGTCGGCTTGATGGCCGCCGGGTACGGCGTCAGCACGATGGGATTCGACGCGCTCATGGCCGCCCCGGCGGTGTTCGCGTTCGGGCTGGTCGCCTTCGGGTTCCTGGGCATGGGCCCGGTGACGATCGCGGTCGACTCGTACGGCCCGGTCACGGACAACGCCCAGTCGGTATACGAGCTCTCGCTCATCGAGCAGGTGCCGGGCATCGAGGCGCAGATCAAGCGGGACCACGGCTTCGAGCCCGACTTCCTCCTGGCCAAGGAGCTCCTCGAGGAGAACGACGGCGCCGGCAACACGTTCAAGGCGACGGCCAAGCCCGTCCTCATCGGGACGGCCGTCGTGGGCGCGACGACCATGATCTTCTCGATCATCGTGCTGCTGACCGCCGGCCTGACGCAGAACCTCGACAAGCTGTCGCTGATGCACCCGCCGTTCCTGCTGGGGCTCATCTCGGGCGGTGCCGTGATCTTCTGGTTCGCCGGCGCGTCGATGCAGGCGGTGACGACCGGGGCCTACCGGGCGGTGGAGTTCATCCGGGCGAACATCAAGCTCGAGGGGATCACCAGGGCGTCGGTGGCCGACAGCAAGAAGGTCGTCGAGATCTGCACCCAGTACGCCCAGAAGGGGATGTTCAACATCTTCCTCACGGTGTTCTTCATCACGCTGGCCTTCGCGTTCGCGGAGCCGTATTTCTTCATCGGGTACCTCATCTCGATCGCGATCTTCGGCCTGTTCGAGGCGATCTTCATGGCCAACGCCGGCGGGGCCTGGGACAACGCCAAGAAGATCGTGGAAGTCGAGTTGAAGGAGAAGGGGACCGCGCTGCACGCCGCCACCGTGGTGGGCGACACCGTGGGCGACCCCTTCAAGGACACCTCCTCGGTGGCGATGAACCCGATCATCAAGTTCACGACGCTGTTCGGGCTGCTGGCCGTCGAACTGGCCGTGAAACTCACGGCCGAGGCCGGCCCGGGCGTCAGCCACGCGCTCGCGGCGGTCTTCTTCGCGGTGGCGATCGTCTTCGTGTGGCGGTCCTTTTACGGGATGCGGATCGGTTCGGCGTCCGCCTGATTCGGCGGAGACGGCCGGCCCTCGATCCCGGGTCTCCGGCGGCGTCGGGAACTCCGACGATCCCGGTCGGATCGGATGGCCGATTTCGGTGATCCGGTGTCTAATGGAACAGGTGGCTCCCGGGGCCGGGGCGTCGTGCCGGGTTTCATTGACACGGCTTTTTGGCTCCCGATATAATCGGCCGCCTTCGTGAACCGTGTGAGTCGAAGAGGTTAGGAGGACAGACCGGTGCCACGTGAGATGTTCGGGGATGTCGTCAAATCCTCAATCACCCTCGGGAGCAGAAAGTGGTACACCGTGCCGCTTTCGATTCTCGTCCACACGCTGCTCATCGCGGCGGTCGTCATCATCCCCCTGATGGCGGCTGACATCCTGCCGACGCCGCCGGCGATGATGGCGTTCGTCGCGGCTCCGCCGCCGCCGCCCCCGCCGCCCCCACCGCCCCCGCCACCCGCGGCCGCGGCCCCGAAACCGATCCTGGACGTGAATCCCTCCGCTGCGCCGGTTGAGGCGCCGCGGGAGATCAGGCCCGAGACCGGGCTCGAGGCCCCCGAAGGCGGCGTGGCAGGCGGCGTGGAAGGCGGCGTGCCAGGCGGCGTCGTCGGCGGTGTCGTGGGCGGGTTGCCCGAAGCGCCTCCGCCGCCACCGCCGCCCGTTGCGCCGGTGCGTGTCGGTGGCAACATCCGTCCGCCGACGAAGATCAAGAATGTCCAGCCCGTGTATCCCAGCATCGCGCAGTCGGCGCGCGTGCAGGGCGTGGTCATCGTCGAGGCGACGATTGGGCCCGACGGCAAGGTGACCGACGCGCGCGTTCTGCGCTCGATTCCGCTGCTCGACCAGGCAGCCCTCGACGCCGTGCGCCAGTGGGTGTTCACGCCGACGTTGCTCAACGGCGTGCCGGTTCCCGTCATCATGACGGTCACCGTGAACTTTACGCTGCAGTAGACCCGGTCTGGGTGCGGCGGACGAGCGGGAACCGGGGGGCCGGCCGGGCCGGCTGACCTGGAAGAGTCAGTAACATCGTTGGATTTCTGGAGGATGGAGAGACATGAACCTCATTGAGATGTGGAACCAGATGGGCTTTTTCGCGAAGGCCATCGCGTGGGTCTTGTTCATCATGTCGATGATCTCGTTCGGCGTGGCGATCGAGCGCTTCTACACGTTCCTGCAGGCCCGGAAGCAGTCGAAGCTGTACGCGCCGCAGGTGGCGAAGTTCTTGAAGGACGGCCGCCTGAAGGAAGCGATCGCGCTGTCCCAGAAGAAGGAATACCGGTACAGCCACCTGGCCAAGGTCGTCCTGGCCGGGTTGAACGAGTACCAGTACCAGGCCGACGCCGGCGGCGCGGCCCTGAGCCGTGAGGACATGATGGACACCGTGCGCCGCTCGATTCAGCGCGCGTCCGCCCTGACCGCCTCCGACCTGAAGCGCGGCGTCGCGGCCCTCGCCACTATCGGTGCGACGGCCCCGTTCGTCGGTCTGCTCGGCACCGTCATCGGCATCATCACGGCGTTCCAGGGCATCGCGGCCACAGGGTCGGGCGGCCTCGGCTCCGTGTCGGCCGGTATCTCGGAAGCGCTCGTCGAGACCGCGCTCGGCCTCGTTGTGGCCATCCCGGCGGTGTGGTTCTACAATTACCTGACCGGCCGGATCGAGTACTTCAACGTCGAGATGGACAACTCCTCGTCGGAGCTCGTCGACTACTTCATCAAGAAGACCGCCTAGGCTCGCGTTTCAGGCCGCACCCGGTCCCGAACGCGGAACCGGGGCGCGCCTGGCGGGCTGAAGCGATTGCAGGACAGAGGAGACGGCCACTATGTCAATGGATGTGGGCGGCAGCAAAGGCGGCCTGAAGGCTGACATCAATGTCACGCCGCTCGTGGACGTCATGCTGGTGCTCCTGATCATCATGATGCTCATCGCCCCGATGTTGCAGCAGGGCGTGAGCGTGAGGTTGCCGCAGGCCTCCAACACCGCGGACAAGCCGGAAACACAGGACCAGACGGTCGTGGCGGTCACGGCCGACAAGCGCCTGTACCTGAACGGCGTCCCGATCCAGGAGGGCGAGCTGCAAGCCAGGATCCAGACGCTCATGGAGTCGAAGAAGGAGAAAGTCGTCCTCATCAAGGGTGACGAGGAAGCTCCCTATTCGGCGATCATGAACGCGATGGATCGCCTGCGCGAAGCCAACATCGAGAACATCGGCCTCATCACGGAACGCAAGATCGGCAAGGCCGGGATGGGAGGCCAGTGATGGCGCACGCCCATAAGCACTTCGGCGCTGAAGAGAACGTCAAGTCCAAGACACTCCACGCGAGTGCGGACATGAACGTCACGCCGCTCATCGACGTGCTGCTCGTGCTGCTCATCATCTTCATGGCGGCGCTGCCCCTCACGCAGAAGGGCCTCGACATCAACCTGCCACTGGAGACGAAGGGCGCCCAACAGCAGGTGGATACGGGCAGCCAGATCGTGCTGGAGTACACCGCCGACCGGCGCATCTCGGTGAACAAGCAGGACATCACGATCCAGGAACTCGAGACGCGCCTGCGCAACATCTTCGAGCAGCGCAAGGAGAAGACGATGTTCATCGTGGCCGCAGGCAACCTGCGGTACGGCGACATCGTCGAGGTCATCGACGCCGCCAAGGGCGCCGGTGTCGAGAAGGTCGGCATCGTCACTGAGGGCATGCGCCAGGCGGCCGGCGTCACCGGCGGCTAGACGTGCCCCGCGGCCTCGCGCCGCGCAACTAGCAACGGCCGGCCGCCCCTGGGCCGGCCGTCTTCTTGTACGCTGTACTCGCCAGGGGCCAGGCCCCTTTCTCCGTCCCCCGGCCGTGCGCATGGGGGCCAGGCCCCTTCAGGCACCCGTCTTGCTGCGACCTTCTGCGGAAGGAGGGTGCCGCCACGCCACGTCCGAAGAGAGTCCTGCCCATTGCGAGCCCCGTTCATGTCGTCAACAGGGGCAACGACCGGCGTCAACTGTTCTTCCAAAACGCTGACTATGAAGTGGTTCTCGCCCTGATGGCCAAGGCTGCCGAGAAGGCGCCTGTGGAGTTGCAGGCCTACAACGTCATGCCGAACCACGTTCACCTGATTCTCCGGCAGTGGAACCACGGTGCAGTTTCGGCGTACGTCCACCGGCTGTTGGGTGGCATTGCTTGCCACCATCGTTGGAGCACGGGTACGACCGGAATGGGCCACGTATTCCAACGGCGGTTCTGGAGCCACGTCATCATCGACGAGCGCCACTACATCACGGCGATGAGGTACGTGGAATCCAATGCCCGACACGCAGGGCTGGTCGCGAGGGCGGAGGACTGGCGGTGGGGAAGCCTCTGGGAGCGGGTGACCGGAACACGGGGATTGCTCGCCGCCCCGGTCGTGAGCCTCCCTCAAGGCTGGGTGGCCTTGGTGAACGAGGAGCAGCCGGCGGCTGAACTGGAAGGATTCCGCCGCGCGCCTGGCCGCCGCGGCTCGTCGCGGATCGTCACGCCCTCCTCCTCCGCCCACTAAGGGGCCTGGCCCCTCTGCCGGGGCGGGAGGGTTGTCAGCGGAGGACGGGGCCTGGCCCCTACAGACAAAGGGCCGTCCCGCCGGATGGCGGGACGGCCCAGGGGACATCTGCGCGCGCCGCGGCGGGCGCGCCCGGGACGGGGCTACTTGATCCCCGCGACCTGCTTCTTCTTGAGATCCAGTGCCTGGTCGCGCAGTTTGTCGGCCTCCTTGATCAGGGCCGCCTGCTTGGCCGGGTCCTTCTCGAGGTTGGCTTCAAGCCGGAGCAGGAGGTTCTTGTAGGTCAGGGCCTCCATGTAGTCGGGCTTGAGCTGGAGCGACTTGTCGACCTGCTCGATGCCCTTCATGACGAATGCCCGCTTCTCGGGCTCCTTCAGGCGGAAATCGCGATAGGCCTTGTCCCAGTAGTAGGTCGAGATCGTGTAGAACGCCTCGGGGTTGTTCGGCTCGATCGCGGCGCGCTGGGTCAGGGCCTCGATCGTCTTGTCGAACTCCTCCTGCCGGTTGAAGAAGCCCGCCAGTTGCAGATAGACCTGCGGGTCGTTGGGGCGGGCCTGTTTGGCCAACTGCAGGGCCTCCTCGGCCTTCACGTAGTCGCCGGCGTCCTCGCGGATCTTGGCGAGGGCGAAGTAGTTGGCCGCATCCTGCGGATCAATCTGGATCATGCGGTTGACGATGGGCTCCTGCTGGGATGGGTCGTTCATCTTGTCCGGCCCGTAGGCGGCCACGAGGAACTCGAAGGACCGCTTGCGCAGCGTCGGATCCTTCTCCTTCTCCCCGGCCAGCTTGTAGTACTGAATCGCCTTCGCGAGATAGCCGTCGTTCTCGGCCTCGCCCTTGCGCGACGGCTTGAAGAGGTTGTCGTAGCTGTTCGCGAGATAGAAGTACGCCACCGACAGCTCGGGGTCGTTCGTCACCGCCTGTTCGTAGAGCGCGGCGGCCTTCTTGTACTCCTGCTGCGCATACAGCATGTTGGCGTCCTTGAACGCCCGCTTCGCCTGCAGCTTCCCGTACTGGCTGCAGCCGACCAGCGCCATGGCGAACGTCACTACGATCGCCACCGACGCGATCCGCCCGAGTCCCCTCAACATGATGTCCCCCTTACATTGCGCGCGACGCGCGGTATCAAGCGGCCCGTGGTGGCCTTGTCGGAATCAAGCCAGACCGCAGAATCACGATCACTGCCCTGGAGGGACGCCCGCTCTCCCGCAGGGAGAAACGTCCCGAGCCGGGCCAGTATAGTGAACCGAAAAAGGGGGAGTCAAGCAACGGGAGCGGGCCCGGCGACGTGTCCCCCGGGGCGCCGGAGGCGGCGCGACGTCCCCGGCAGATGCCTTTGCCTTGACCCCTCCGGGATCGGCTCCCTATGATGAAGCCGGAGGCCGGCTCCCAGGCCCGCCCCGGACCCGCTGCCATGATCCGATTTGAAGACCTGGTCTACAGGGCCCAGGCGTACATGCCCGACGCCGACATCGAGCTGCTCAGGCGGGCGTACGTCTTCTCGGCCCTCGCCCACAAGGGCCAGGTGCGCCAGTCCGGGCAGCCCTACCTGGTCCATCCGCTGGAAGTCGCCTACATCCTCGCGGACCTGCGCCTCGACCCTGCCGCCATCATCGCCGGCCTGCTCCACGATGTGGTGGAGGACACGCTCACGACGGTCGGCAAGCTGCAGGATCTGTTCGGGCCGGAGGTCGCGCACCTGGTCGAAGGCGTCACCAAGATCAGCGCCATCCCCTTCTCGACAAGCGAGGAGCGCCAGGCGGAGAACTTCCGCAAGATGCTGCTCGCCATGGTGGACGACATCCGCGTCGTCCTGGTGAAGCTCGCCGACCGGCTGCACAACATGCGGACGCTCGCGGCCATGACCGACGAGCGCCGGCAGCGGACGGCCCGGGAGACGCTCGACATCTACGCCCCGATCGCCAACCGCCTCGGCATGAGCCGGCTGAAGAACGAGCTCGAGGACCTCGCCTTCCAGCACCTCGAGCCCGAGGCCTACGAGGCCCTGAAGGCGAGGGTCGAGCGGCGGCGGAAGGCGACCGAGGGCCTGCTCGACGATTTGAAGCGGGCCATGGGCGCCAGGCTGAAGGAGGCCCAGATTCCGGTCGCGGAGATCGACGGCCGCTCCAAGCGCCTCTACAGCATCCACCTGAAGCTCAGGCGCCAGAAGATCGACCTGGAGCAGGTGTACGACTTCCTGGCCATCCGGATCATCACGCACAGCGTGAAGGACTGCTACGCGGCCCTCGGGATCATCCACCACTCCTGGCCGCCGATTCCCGGGCGCATCAAGGACTTCCTGGCCACGCCACGCCCCAACGGCTACCAGTCGCTCCATACGTCGGTGATGACCACCAAGGGCGTGCCTGTCGAGGTCCAGATCCGCACCGAGGAAATGCACCGGCAGGCGGAGGAAGGCATCGCCTCGCACTGGAAGTACAAGGAGGGGCGGGTCGGCGCGGCCAACGACGAGCGGTACTTCCAGTGGCTGCGCCAGACGCTCGAATGGCAGCAGGAGGTCCGCGACCCGCAGGAGTTCATCCAGAACCTGAAGGTGGATCTCTATCCGGAAGAGGTCTACACGTTCACGCCGAAGGGGCAGGTGAAGTCGCTGCCCCGGGACGCCACGATCGTCGACTTCGCCTACTCGATCCACACCGACGTCGGGCACCAGTGCATCGGCGCGCGCGTGAACGGCAAGATGATGCCGCTGCGCACGCGGCTGAAGAACGGGGACATCGTCGAGATCGTCACGAACGCGAAGCACCGGCCGAGCCGCGACTGGCTGAACTACGTCGTCACCACGCGGGCGCGCAACCGCATCAAGGGCTACCTGCACGCGGAGGAGAAGGAACGGGCGATCGAGCTGGGCACCAAGATCCTGGAGAAGGAGGCGCGCCGCTTCGGCGTGAACGTGAAGGCGCTCATCGAGAGCAAGGCCCTCGACGGGATCGCGCCGGAGTGGGGCGTGCCGAACGGCCCCGACCTGCTGGCGGCGGTCGGCTACGGGCGGGTCGGCGCCCGCCAGGTGCTCACCAAGGCCGTGCCGGCCGATCAGCTCCAGGAGAAGCGGGAATCACCGGTGACGACGGCCGTGAAGCGTGCCATCGGCCTTGGCGGCGGCAGCGACTCGATCAAAGTGAGCGGCGTCGACGACATGCTCGTCGTGCGGGCCCGCTGCTGCAACCCCATCCACGGCGAGCGGATCGTCGGGTACGTCACCCGCGGGAAGGGCGTGTCCGTGCACTCGGCGTCGTGCCCGAACGTCGTCAACCTGCTCTACGATCCGGAGCGGCGCATCGATGTCGAGTGGAGCAAGGGCGCCCAGCCCGGGCAGTACACCGTCAGGCTCACCCTGGAGGTCGAGGACCGCAAGGGGATGCTCGCGGCGGTGAGCGCGAAGATCGCCGGAGTCAACACCAACATCCTGGACATCGAAGCCCGCACCGACGATCAGCAGCGCGGCGGGATCAGGGTGACCATCGAGATCAGCGACATGAAGCACCTGGAGAAGGTGATGAAGTCGCTGCGCGGGGTCCCGGGCGTGCTCTCGGTGGACAGGGCCCGGGCGGTGCCGCTCGATCTGTCGCAGCCCGGCCAGGGTCCGGCTACAGGACCGCGATGACGTCGATCTCGACGCGCAGGTCGCGCGGAAGGCGCGCCGCCTGGATGGTCGTGCGCGCGGGCGCCGGCGACGAAAAGTACTCGCCGTACACGGCGTTCATCGCCGCGAAATCACCCATGTCGGCAAGGTAGACCGTCGTGCGGACGACGTCATCGAACGACGCGCCGCCCGCCTTCAGGATGGCCCCGATGTTCTCCATCACCCGCCGGGTCTGATCGGCCACGTCGCCGGTCACCATCGCGCCCGTCTGCGGGTCGAGGTGTCCCTGGCCCGACACAAACAGCAGGTTTCCGGCTCGGACACCCTGGGAGTACGGGCCGATGGCCTGCGGGGCGTCGTTCGTGCTGATCGCGGTGCGCATGGCAGGTGCCCTCAGGCGGCCTTGACGACTTTGCCCGAGCGGATGCACCGGGTGCACACCCGCATGTGCTTCGTCCCGCCATTCACCGACACCTTGACGCGCTGCAGGTTCGGCTCGAAGCGTCGGGACGACACGTTGTGCGCGTGGCTCACCT
>Ga0209048_10003630_pt1 | contig 14942 bp, 11 predicted proteins | sample FrelakmetCRP12CR_FD_187146 | JGI IMG/M metagenome (GOLD analysis project Ga0209048, IMG submission 187146) | Freshwater lake sediment microbial communities from the University of Notre Dame, USA, for methane emissions studies - CRP12 CR (SPAdes)... | ecosystem: Environmental > Aquatic >... | reverse complement strand
GGGCAAGCCTCAGGTCTGCCATGCCCTTCTTGAGAAGACCGGGACCTGCGGCGAGTGCGCCGGCGAGTGCCACAAGGAGTCCCGCGCCTCTGACGAAATCAAGATGGAACGGGAAAAAACCACCGATGATCGGCACGAAAAGGACCCCGCCTCCGACTCCTCCGAGTACGGCAACTATGCCGAGGAAAAAGGTCACAAAAAAAAGGATCAGGGGCCATGCCCACCAGGGCATGGCTGACTTGGTGCCTTCCTGCACAGCATGCGTTGTTTCAGGTGAGGCTAATGCCAGAGAGAGGCACAGCAGCACTGTCAATGCAAGCGCGATCAAGCAAACTATGACGGGGCGAGAAACTCGAAGCTGCCGGAGACGGCTGAACATTTCCGGAGTCCGTTGTTCGGGCAGAGATTGGGAACCATTTTTTGCCATAGCTACAATAAGACCTCCTTCTATATTTAAATCACTGCAATTCTGTTAAACGGGAACAAACAAAATAGGTACATTTACCTGGTCGATCTCATCAAGGATTGAGGTCGCTGCTTTATTCAGTTCTGACGGTTCTATCTCTCTTGTGCAACCATCATGCAATAACAGTTTTATGGCAATCCCTCCTTATGGAAAAGTTAACGTATATCATAGCCCATTACCCCCTAAGGATTCAATAATATCCCGTCAATCATCTTCACGACGTGATGGCACCTCTTTGAGAGCGATTCATTGTGCGTGACGATGACTAACGTACCCCTGCGCTCTTCGTTGATCGCAATGAGCTGTCTGAAAAGGCCTTCACCCGTTAGCGCATCGAGATTGCCCGTCGGTTCGTCGGGAAATACGGCGCGGGGTTCCAACAGTAACGCCCTCGCTACAGCAACACGCTGCAGTTGTCCGCCCGAAACTTCGACGGGGTTATGGTCTTGTCCATTGCGAAGGTCACGCACGCCGTCAACGGGTTGCTGATCTTGAGGTCCATGCCGGAGGTAAGTATGCCAATGGCTGTGACTTTTTCAGCTCGTATGAGTAAGGATTGCCTCTCTTGCAACTCTTTAAGGCTGTCGTCATGATGCTGAAGCACGTTTTTGAGGATGAGCTGCATAGTATTGATTTCGCTAGTCAAATATTCTATCGGCTACAAATTATCTTGCCGAATAATAATCAAGTTGTCTCGTTTGCGAAGGCCCAACCCAGTCTTTAAATGAAGTATTCCAACAGTGACAGCTGATGTCACTGTCGGCATAAATTGTCATCGTCATTATTTGCGGATAGCTATTGTGCGATTTGTTAGTTTTAAAGTATTATAATGCCATAACGTGATTTTCAATGAGGTGCATACAAAAGGATTTGGATAATTTCAGGGCAATCTTACCATGCTGAAAGACGAAGGACATAATGGGCTGGTTCAGAAGATTTTATCCTGCTACAGGAAGCTGATTCATCCCGCTGCGTCGTCTATTTCTACGACATCTCTTTCGAAAGACCGCGATACAAGCCTTAAAATTAGGATTTTTCTCCTTATAGGCACTTTGGCTGGCGTCCCTCTCATGATGATAATGATCCTCAGTTATTTGTCGCTGCAAGGGGCTGTCAAAGAGGACTTCAACAACCAGCTGAGGGGGAACATTGAAAGTACCCGGCAGTCTGTTGAGTTTTTCATAGACGAGCGCATATCGGCCCTGAGATTTCTTGCTGCTGCTAATTCTTTTGGACAATTGTCTGATGAAAAATATCTTAATGATATTTTCATAAAATTCAAGAGAGAGTTTGGCGAACTCGTGGACCTCGGGCTGATCGATTCCAAAGGCATGCAGTTAAGTTACTCCGGTCCATATTCCCTGCAAGGCAAAAATTACTCTAATCAGGACTGGTTCAACGAGGTGGCTGTCAGAGGCGTCTATGTGAGTGAGGTTTTCATGGGGTACCGCAAAATCCCCCATTTCGCCATCGCGGTGAAGAAGGAGTTGCCGGAAAGGGGCACATTCTGCATACTCAGGGCGACTATTGATATGGTGACTCTCAATCGTTATGTGTCGATAGTAAACCTTAAGAGCAAAGACGACGCCTTTATCATTAACCAGCAGGGCATTTTGCAGACCCAGTCGAGATATCACGGCAATGTGCTTGAAAAAATCGCCATCGAGATCCCTCATCCAAAGGAAGAGGTGGTACTGTCTGAAGTCCGGCAGAACGGCAGCACTCCGCTGATCTTCGGCTACACGTCTATCAAGAAATCTCCATGGATACTGGGCATGACCGTTGCTTCTACGGCACAATCAAAGATTCTTGATCTGTTGACAAGAGACATGGCTTCAGTATATCTTGCGGTCTTTCTCATCTTTTTGGGTATCATTGCGAATATCAAGATTTCGATTGGGTTAGTGAATTGGATAAGAGAGGCGGAGCGGGAACGTGAGGAGGCTATAGCCCAGACCCAGCATTCGGGGAGGCTTGCCTCAATCGGCCGTTTAGGTGCGGGCGTAGCCCACGAGATTAATAATCCGCTCGCCATAATCAACGAGAAAGCTGGGCTGATGAAGGACATCCTTCTCATGTCTAAAGACGCTCACATTGACAAGGAGAAATTTATCGGGCTCATCCAGGCAATTGCAGACAGTGTGACACGATGCAAGACTATCACACAGCGGCTATTGGGGTTTGCTCGGCGCATGGACGTGCGGCATGAGGAGATCGATCTGAACGATACGATCAGAGAAGTCATTGAATTCCTGGACAAGGAGATTCTTTACAGGAATATTCGCCTCGAAACACGCCTAAAGGAAGACTTGCCCAGGATCATATCGGACAAGGGACAGCTGCAGCAGGTTTTTCTTAACATCATCAACAACGCTATCGATGCTGTAGAGGACGGGGGCCAGATAATGGTTTCTACAGAATTGCGCAATCCTGACAGGATAAGGGTCTCAATCAATGATAATGGCCAAGGCATCGCCAAAGAAAAGATTAAGCATATATTCGAGCCTTTCTACACGACGAAAGAAAGGGGCAAAGGAACCGGACTTGGCCTTTCGATCACGTATGGGATAGTTGATAGGCTGGGAGGTTCTATACAAGTCGAGAGTGAAGTGGGTGCGGGCACTACGTTTCACGTAGAATTACCGATACGCGCAGAGGCGCCCTAAGAGGAAATAATGTCAAAAGTGAAAGTGCTCCTGGTGGATGACGAGGTCGAATTCGCATCGACTCTTGCAGAACGGCTTCAAATACGGGGCTTTGACGCGAAGGCGGTCTTTTGCGCCGAGGAAGCTCTTGACATGGTCAGGAGTGAGCCGCCCGACGTTGTCCTGCTTGACCTCAAGATGCCCGGCATGAGCGGCGTCGAGGTGCTCAAAACGATCAAAAAGATCAGCCCCTCCTGTGCGGTAATACTGCTCACAGGGCACGGCTCTGAGCAGTGCGCTGCTGAATGGGCGGCGGACGGTGCAGCAGATTACGCGATCAAACCGTCGGAAATAGAGACGCTCGTAGCAAAAATCGACAGAGCAAATGAGAAAAGACCGACATGAAAGACCTCCGTATGTCCTTCATCGGCAGGATCATATCGAGCTATACCCATGAAGTAAAGAATTACCTCGCCATCATCAAGGAAACCAATGGGTTGATGAAAGATGTTGTGGAAATTAAAAAGTCTCGCGGACTGGATGAAAAGCAATTTTTGGGCTTTATGGGGTGCATTGACGAACAGGTAGGACGGGCTACCGCAATCACTGACTACCTATATCGGTTTGCCCACCGTATGGAAGATGATCGCGTGGCTGTGCACATCAATGATCTTGTTGACGAACTGGTTGCGTTGATGAGCCGACTGGCATACCGGAAGCGTATCTCCTTTGATAAAATGTTGAGGGGCGGACTGCCCACGACTATCCTTAATCCGATGCTCTTCCATTATCTTTTGTTCTGCCTGATTGAAGCAAAGATGTTATGCCTCGACAAAAACGGTGTTATATCCATCAATACGCACTTTTCGGATGGCTATTTTTGCATAACCCTGGCATGTGAAGGGGGGGCTTTGCAGTCGTCCGATACTACCAAAACAAGTGATACCGGGGAGATAGGGGTGGTAGCCAAGGAACTCGGAGCAGTGATCTCAGATAACGGCAGTGAAACAGTAATTAAAGTGCCGGCCGTGGCACAAGTCAAATAGATATTGCCAAGTGCTCATAGCAAGCAGGTTGCTGAGACGGCCGGTTTTATAGGCTGAGCACCGAGTAGATGATGTCCTTGACGATCCCTCCGGTTTCGAGGCGTTCCAGCACAGGGTCAAGGTCGCTGGGTGAGCCCGCCAGCAGGTAAGTCCAGCCATTAGCGTTGGATTTCACTAGCTCGCTTGTCAGAAAGGCTCTTTCTCCAACCACGTCAATCGGTTTTAGCTCGCGGTTTGTCAGAATAATGGCTGACTTCCGCAAACTCTGCGACTCGTAAGGTTGTTCTTCCAGCCTAGTCACCTTGCTGAGGCGTCTGACCTTGCGGACCATCTTGTCTTTTTCCTCTTCGCTACAGCAAAAGGTCAGCACAACGCTTCCGTCGGTCCCCGCCAGGAATTCTGAGCCATGACCAACTACCGTGTCGATACTTACGCCCTCATTACTGAAAGCGGAGGCGATGCTGGTCAGAGCGCCGGAACGATCAAGCACATGGGCCCTGAAGACCCAATGGTTTCTTTCTGTCTTATTCATATGTTAGTTCCTCCGATGTTTCGGGATGTGTCAACGCTTGAGGAAGCCTTATAGCGGTTTGGAGTTTGGCGACCCGATAGCATGTCAATCGCACCTGCGGCGAGTGCGGCCATTTCCAGTGAACCCGCGTAAACGATAACCGGCGCCAGGCGGATTATCCGCCGACGCAGGGTTTCGCGCACCACCTTGCTGTAAGTCAGCCCTCCGGTCAGCACGATCGCCTCCACGTCGCATCCCGCCGCCACGAATGCTTTGCCTATCTCCTTGGCTATCTGATAAACCATAGCATCTACCGCGAGGCTCGCCCGTTTGTTGCCGGCCGCGATCTGCTGTTCGATTTCTTCCATCCGGTGGGTGCCAAGATATGACTGCAGCCCCCCCTTTTTGGTTAGTTCCGCAATCAGTTCATCCCGTGTGAACCGACCCGAGTAGCACAAATCCACTAGCTCTCCGGTAGGCAAGTCTCCGGCCCTTTGAGGGGTGAACGGCCCGCCGCCAAGAAGGGCGATGTTGTTATCGACGATCTTACCTCCGCGAACGGCTGCTACCGTAATCCCGCCGCCGAGGTGGGCTACCACCAGGTTGATCTCCTCTAATGGCCGGCCGATATCCTGAGACGCCCTGCGCGCTGCTGCGCGAATGCTCAGAGCATGTGAGGTGCTGCGGCGAACTATCGGCTCGTATCCCGACACTTCGGCTTCCGGGCTGAATTCATCTACTACCACTGGATCTACAACTAGTGCCGGAACGACGAGCTTCTGCGCCAACATCGCAGCAACAGGGGCACCATAATTGCTGGCATGTTCCCTCTCAGGATGGTCCCGCACCGCTGAAACAATGGTTTCGTCCACGATGATTCTCCCATCGCACTTTTCTGCGACAAGATACGATCCCCCGGACAGTTTTTCTGCCGGACGCGGCATGAACCCGCCTCGGGCGGCCACCGCATCAATATTTTCTTCTTTCCATTTATCAAGCAGGTTCAGCACCTGCCCGGTCAATTGCTCTGCCTGGATATTGCGCTGGGCAGCAGTACCACCCACGATGATCTCGCAAGCAACTTCGTCCTGCTGCACGCAGCGATCGCCCTCGTAGAGCGCCACTTTCATTGATGTCGATCCCGGGTTAACCGCCAGCACACGATAGGCTTTCGAGACAGCGGCCGCTGCCGCGGCAGGTTGCGGGGTAACATGCTTCTGCAGGCTGCGCTGGACGTAAACCGCGGACAAGGCAACCGAAACGAGCCGCGTCTCCAGGCTGTCGGAGCGTGAAAGTATAATATATGGCATGGGGAACCCCACTGTGATGCTGGCCAGGGAAGCCTCACCGTACTTATTCATGGCAGAGATTGTCTTATAGAGTGTATTTGCCGTGTCGATCCCGGGGCAGACAAGCACATCGGCGCGGCCGGCCACCTCCGCGGCATTGGGCACGTCCGGCAGTCCCTTGATAGAAACCGATTCAGGATCGGTTGCCAGGTCAAATGAGAGCGGCCCGCAGACCACGGCGTCCGGCCAGGATCGTTTTGCTGTCTCCAGCCCAATCCAGGTTGATGGGAGAGAAGGTATTTGTTTTTCGTTGGCAGACAGCAGTGCTACCCGTGGTCGATCGATACCCATTACCGTCCGAGCCACGTCAACAGCATTGCGGACCAGGTCCTGTATTCTCCCAAAGTTGCATACGGTTGTGACACCGGCATCGGTGAGAAGGATTGGTCGACCGCCGGCTATGGATGCTGCGTCAAAGACAGTAGCCAAGCTGACAGTGGAACGGATGGCCAACGGGAGCATATTGCGGTTGATAATGGGCGTGGAGATGGCCCCTTTCAGCACTATGTCGACTCCGCCGGTCTTGATGAACTCCACAGTTGCCCTGGCAATCTGCTCGTCGTTGTCAGCCGGTAAGATATCTTTTTGATCGATCTCGATACCGACTTCCTCTATGGCCTTTGTGATCCGGTTTTTCATGCCGACCAGGATTATTCTGTCTACAATCCCGTGGTCCCTTGCGGACTCGACAAGACGAAGATCCTCGATGCGGTGCCCGCCCACTACCAAAACTGTCGAGGACGGCAGCCCTCCGGCGATTTCGATCAGGTCCACTACCTTTTCGAGCCGTTTACCCGAATCCAACTCTTCATCGATGTGCGGATGCATAAATAGACCCCTTTCCTCAGTCATGATGAAGCGACAGGACTGCCCACGATACATCTTAAGACAATACGACGTTCGATAGTGCAGTGCGCTGATTTTTCGTTCTGTCCTTTTAGGATCAGTATCACATTGAACTTTTTCGATGCCATGATTGATGCTGGAGCACCCGAATTATTGCAATGTAATGCACTTGCTTTTCTGAGCATACCATGAGATGTAGGGATTTTCAAGGCGAATCTTTGTGAATTATCAGGATAATTGACCGTTTTATCAGCAGCATTGCAAAAAGCAACATGGCTATTTTAAACGCAACAGTTTATACCGGGATAATAGGGCTGTTGTTTCTAGGCGGCGTTTGAGGCTTAAAATAATACACTGTTTCTTTGGCGTTTCATTTTGAATCATCTAGACAGTACTTAAAATACAGCGAGTGTGCTGCAACCGTGGTTTTTCAATGAGATAAGATCTGGCATGAGAAATGCTCATAAAATAATATCGAGCACGGAATTGGTGCCGGAGAGAACACTCCGGTCTTACTACGAAGATTAAACAAGGAGGATTATTATGAAACTGACAAAAAAGATCGAGAATTTGTTTGTCGCCATCACTTTTGCTGAAGCAGGCGAATTTGAGACGGCAAGAGAATACATGCGCGAGGAAGACAGGCCGCGGCAGTCTGAGCGTGTCGTTCCCACGATAAGGCCAAGGAAAGAACTGCAGGCCCCAGGTTTCAGGAAGTAATTAAAAAATGAGGATGCAAAGATACTGGCATGGAGACATCATTTGTGTAATAATGTAATTGATGAGCTTTTTTAAAAAAGGGGACGACAAACTCCAGATAGAGGCAATCGAAGACCTGAAGCAGAAGATCGAATCTGCATGCATGCCTGCTGAAGTTCTGGAGATAGCAGAGAATGAACTGACGACGATCTCCAGGACCAGCCCTCTGCTGGCGGAATATTCAATAGGCCTTAACTATATTGAATACCTTGTCAGTCTCCCCTGGAATAAAAAGACCGAAGATCACCTCGACCTGCGCCGGGCCGAAATGATTCTCAGTGAAAGGCATTTCGGACTCGGCAATGTCAAAGAACGGATTCTCGAGCATCTCGCAGTAAAGACCCTCCTGATGACCCAGGGCATACAGCCACACATACTGATTGTAGACGACGAAGAGGTTGCGGTCAAAAATCTTGAGCACATCCTGAAGCGAGAGAATTATACCGTTGAAACCGCTTCAAGCGGCACTGAGGCCCTCAGTAAAGTTGCTATCTCCCGCTTTGATGTCATCCTGACTGACCTGAGAATGGCGAAAATGGGTGGTATAGAATTGCTCGAAAAGATCAAGATCAACCACCCCAATACCAACGTTATAGTTATAACGGCGTATGCTTCCGTTGAGACAGCCCTGGAAGCAACCAAGAAGGGTGCATTCGACTACATCACCAAACCTTTTAATCTCGACCAGGTCAGGACGGCAGTAAAAAAGGCTGTCGAGAGCATTTCAAAAGCTTCCGTGAAAGGTTCTGTCCTATGCTTTTCTGGCCCCCCGGGTACGGGCAAGACATCATTGGGCCGTGGTATCTCCGATGCTCTTGGGAGACAGTTCTCCAGGATATCTCTGGGCGGCGTGCGCGATGAAGCTGAAATCAGGGGCCACCGCAGAACCTATGCCGGCGCCATGCCGGGAAGGATCATCGAAGAAATACGACGCGCTCAGTCTGCGAACCCTGTCCTTATGCTCGATGAGATAGACAAGATGCATAATGAGTCCAGGGTCGACACTGCTTCAGCCCTACTGGAGGTGCTTGACCCCGAGCAAAACTGCGCCTTTATTGATCATTACCTCGATGTCCCCTTTGATCTTTCGAGCGTGATGTTTATTGTAACGGCAAATGTGGCTGATAATATCTATGAACCCCTTCTAGACAGGCTCGAGGTCATCGAGTTCTCGGGATATACCGAAGAAGACAAGGAAATGATTGCCCAACGGTATCTTATTCCAAGACAGGTCCGCGAGCAGGGCCTGTCTCAATGTCCACCAAAATTCAATACAGAAGCAGTTGCGAAAATCATACAGGGATACACGAAGGAAGCGGGGCTCAGGGGCCTTGAACGGCAGATCGCAACTGTGTGCCGTAAGATAGCAAAAGAAACAGTCCTGAAAAAGTGCCCTGCAGAAGTCCTTCGGGTTACGCCAGAAGTGGTCGAATCATTCCTCGGCCCGAGAAAATATGATTTCGAGGCGGCGACTGCCAAGAATCGGATTGGAGTTACCACTGGACTGGTGTGGACCGAAACCGGCGGTGATATCATCTTTGTGGAGGCAGCGAAGATGCGGGGCAGTAAAGAACTCATCCTCACCGGCTCTCTTGGTACAGTGATGCGCGAATCTGCTCAAGCCGCATTGAGTTATGTGAGGAGTAATGCAGCAATATTCAATTTGCCTGAAGATTTCTTCGAAAATCATGATATTCATATCCATGTGCCCGCAGGAGCCATACCAAAGGACGGCCCATCGGCTGGGGCCACGATTGCTATGGCGCTTATCTCCCTTCTTATGGGAAGGCCTGCAAGAAGAGATGTAGCGGTGTCAGGAGAGCTTACGCTCAGCGGCAGGATATTGCCTGTCGGGGGCATCAGGGAAAAGATTCTCGCGGCGCGCAGAGCAGGGATCAGGGAAGTAATACTGCCCGTTAAAAATAGGGTGGATATAGACAACCTCCCTGAGAAGATGAAAAAAGACTTGAGTTTCTTTTTTGCAGAAAGCATAGAGGAGATGGCAGACAAAGTCCTTCTCTGAGAGCTTCCTTGAGATAAAGCTTCTGATCTCGCTCCTCTTTGTGCGCTGTATCAAGCAGGGTATTGCCCTTGAGTAAGAGTTATCCTAGATATGCCGTTGCCTGCTGATGGATTGCCGGATGTTCGCTTTCAGTTAGGTTGTCGACAATACGCTCCAGGGATGCCAGAACCCTTTCCCTCAGAGCAGACTTCAGATTGCGGGCATGCTGGAAAGTATTGAGCAGCCGGCTCGCGGTTGTCATGTTGATCGGCGCCAACTCAATGATAGCAGTAGTGAGCCATTCAATCCCTGTTTCCGTCCAGATCATTTTATTGTTCATCGCCATGGTCAGCAACAGCGCTCTCGCCCAGGTCGGCTGAGTGATATCGAAGGTCGGCCGTCGTTTCTCCACCTCGATCATCTCAAAGACATCATTACGAGTACCTCCTGCAACTATGCGCAGATAATTGGCATAGCCGCTCAGGTGAGGGTGCCATTGTCTATAGATTTCTTCAAGTATACTGAGGCGTGATCGTTCCGAACTCCTATTAAGGGCGGCGAGGGCAACTACCCTGTCAGTGGCCGTGGTTGCACACCGGTAGTGCTCAAGGATGACCGAATGGCTCACAGCGCTGTCATCGATCGCAATCAGGTCCAACAGTACATTTTTAAGCATTCGCTCCTCGATGCCATCCTTTGGCGATCTCCTTTTTTCTTTTGAATAGGTATCGATAGCATTAAACTGAGCGAGGAGCTTTTCTTGGTATGCGCTGTTGACTGCCGTCATTAACCTTTCCCTGGCGATCACCTGCTCCTGATACCAGGTTAGATAAGACCTGTCGAGCGGCTGTTCCTCAATTCTAAGGATATATGCCTTCAGTGAAGGATGCATGGTCGTGTCGCGCAGCATTTTGCCATAGAGTTCGAGCCAATGCTCGCCGATAACCGCATTTGGGTCTTCGAGAAACTTGGTTCGTTCGACATCCGTGAGCCTGCGAAAGGCGTCGACCTTGTTGTAGGGATTTGAATCGAACTGCGCCTGGATCGCAAGGGTATCTTTCGTTGCGCTTTTATCAATGAACGTGCCGTAGAAGGAATAGTCACGGTTCAGCGAGGCAAAGGCTGGCGGCTCCTCAATGCCTTCGAAGGTCAACTCTGCCGAAGCTTCTCTTAGCTGATACGTCGTTGCGGTCCCCGACATGTCTTTCCCCATCGTATCCACGAGTGCGAGTTCTATCGGCATATGGAACGGTATCTGTTGCGCCGCAAGTTCCTGCACCAGGCGAATGGTATAGCGCTTTGACAAGGTGTCATAGCAGGTCTTCGCAATCACCTTTGGATAACCTGCCTGATAAAGCCATCCCTGACTGAACTGTTTAAGGGAAATACCCGAAACCTCTTCGAAACAAGCGAGAAACTGTTCGGTATCGGCATTGCTGTTATGATAACGGCTGAAGTAGAGCCTTTTACCTGCCAGGAACTTGTCATTGCCTAGAATCAGGCGAAGCATCCTTATAACCTCAGCCGCTTTTACATACGTGACGCCATCGATCAGTTCCTCGGGGTCATTGAAGCCCTCACGGACGATACGTCCACCGTAGCCGGCATCCTCGATCGCAAGTGGTCCGAGCAGAGGATTCCTTATGCTTTCGACCTGGTTGAGCCTGATAAAAGCAGGATTGAACAGAGCCGCCATAAATTGCCGTTCTACATCGACGGTATAGGCTTCATTGAGCCATACGTCAAAGGGCGTTTCCATGGTCGTCTCACTCCCGCACTGGTTATGCTCAAACTCGTGCACGATGACGGCATGGGCGTACAGGAGCCCTGAATCAAGCGTATGTTCAGTGATTATCGCTGCATCGGTGACGATCGTAGTGTTGCCGGCATTTTCCATGCCGCCGAAGTTGGATTTGTTCATGCAGATGGTCCGGTAGATCTCCCCGGTGTATTCGTATCCCTGTGTCTTTTCGATCCACAGGGCCGACTCCTTGAGGATTTCCATCGGCATGCGGACATATTCAGTCATCCCGGGCGGCACCAGATATTGCAGCCGCACCGTGCGGCCTGAGGGATATACAACCTCATCAACAAGGGTATCCCATGTCCCGACGCAGATGATGAACAGGTAGGGTGCCATGGGCAGCAGGTTTTCGTAAGTGATAACCTGTCGCGACGGATCTCCTGACTTTAACACGGGCTTACCGTTTGGATTGTTCTTGCGGCTGATATTGCCATTGCTGATCAGATGTGTATACCGGATGTCCGCCTCTATGGTGGTTGTCATGGTGCACTTAGCCCTGCAATCGTCAAGTACTGGCATAATGCGCTGAAAACCCCACTGCTGGCACTGTGACATATACTGCTGCGGAGCTCCTGGCGGCGTAGTGTCCTTGTAAATTCCCTCAAAAAGGTGATCGGAGGGGAGGCAGGAGGTTGTGGTCCGTATTAGGAAGCATTCGCCGGCCTTCACGGTCTTTGGGAGTTTCACAATGAGTTGATTCTTCTCCGCAATAAAGTGGTAAGCCAGATGTTTTGATTCCTCCTTAGGTTCATCAGGTTGCCGGCACCATTCAACGAGATAGATGTGAAGTTCACGTGCGTCGAGAGCGACTTCGTCAAGATCAATCCGAGCAGTCATTTCAAGGCAGTTTGTCGCATCCACCCGATCCTCAATGAAATTGACGTACATGGTCATATGGTTGAGCTTAACAGGGAGTTCAACAAAGTCTTCCCGCCGGTATTTGTATGTTCTCTCAGTCATGTGAGTCTCCTCCATACACAAATGATAGCATAGCATCCTTTGGCAATGTCTTTAAATCTGGACTTGACATCCTCCACGGTATCAATGCCAAAGACAGACGGCATGGCATATATCCCCGCCATGAATGACCGGGTTTAATGCCCCTTCCTGATAAAATCCTGAGATAGCTGCATGCGATCCCAAGTCAGGGGTGATATCTTTAATTGCCACCGGCCGTTTTGTCCTTTGATTACATTTGTCGTTAATTTGACAAATACCTCATTGCCGGCTTTATTATTGATATGAATTTAAGCAATAATACGACATTACAGATCCAAAACATGAGCGAACAGTTGAGAGGGATTTGATGAACGATTACCGTCTTTCAGAATTGCTTGACATGAGTATCATTCAAACTCTTGCCGAATCGAACTTCCGAGCTAGCGGCTTACCGATGAGCATTATTGATGCTTTTGACACATCGATCCTTGTTTCGGCAGGATGGCAGGATATCTGTACGAAGTTTCACCGTGCAAATCCACTCTCGCATGCACGGTGCCTTGAAAGCGACGCATATGTCAAGGATCAACTCAAAGAGGGGGAAACCTGTCAATATAAATGCAAGAATGGTCTTTGGCATATCGCCATGCCTATCGTAGTAGCTGGGCAGCACCTGGCAACTATGTTTCTGACGCAGTTTAATTTTGAAGGAGAGGGTCCTGATCGGGAATTCTTCATCCGGCAGGCGCATGAATTCGGATACAATCTCGACAGCTATCTTGAGGCACTCGACCGGATGCCGGTCTTTAGTGAAGAGAAAGTCAACTATATCCTCGCCTACGATAGGGCACTCGTTCGTTTTATCGCCGATCTGGCTGAACGGGCTCTCAAGATACTCGAAGCTCAAAAGTCCCTGTGTCAGAGCGAAGACAAATATCGTTCGGTTATTAACAATATCAGTGTCGGCATCTATAGGACTTCATGTGGAGAGGGACGTATTCTTCAGGCAAACCCGGCTATGGCCAAGATGTTCGGATATGATTCGATAGAGGAATTTATGGGCAAAACAGTATCAAGCACATACCAGAAGCCTGAGGACAGGATAAACCTCATTGATGAGTTAAAACGGACTGGCTTTGTAAAAGACAGGGAAGTGGCTGTGCGGAAAAAAGACGGGACGCCCATCTGGTGTTCAGTTACTGCCACTGCGCAGTATGACGACAATGGCGACATCAAATGGATGGATGGTGTTATTGAGGACATCACGGAGCGAAAACAGGCGGAAGAAAGGCTGCAAAAAGCCTATGGTGAGCTCGAGATGAAGGTCCGGGAACGGACCACCGATCTTGCGGAAACCAACGAATTGCTGCTGGCCGAGATCGCCGAGCGCAAACGCGCGGAGGAAAAGCTGCGCGAGCTTTCAGAAAGAGACCCGCTGACGATGATCTATAACAGGAGGAAGCTTTTAGAACTGCTTGGGACCGAAGTCGAAAAGGTGAAAAGGTATTCACGCCCACTCTCGATTATTATGCTGGACATCGACAATTTTAAAAAAGTCAACGATAATTACGGGCATACTTGTGGAGATATCGTCCTGAAAACAATTACGAATATTGTCGCGAGCGTCATCCGAAAAGTTGATATCTTCGCGCGGTATGGCGGAGAAGAGTTTATAGTCCTCTCACCGGAAACAAACCTTGAAGGGGCTTTAGTGCTTGCGGAGAAGATACGAGTGGTAGTAGGGCAATACTCCTATCCTGATGTTGGTAATGTAACGATAAGCGCCGGTGTTGCGGAATTGCTGGATAAGGACTCCGGGGCTGCCCTAATTGCGAAGGCTGACGAGGCACTCTATGCAGCAAAAAAAGGAGGAAGAAACAGGGTGGAAGCTGCCGCGCCGCAGACACAGCAATAGCAATAGACGTTCAATGCTTATCCCCCTATTCTTAAAACCTTCGCCCCACGAATCTTTCGTTGTTTCAATTCTATTAACGCCCTGTTCGCTTCATGAAGTTTAAACTCCTGTATCTCGGGCCTGATTGGGATCTCTGACGCGATCAGAAGAAATTCATTGACATCTCTTCTTGTAACATTCGTCACACTCTTTATCTCTTTTTCCATCCAGATGTCCCTGGAGTAGTCAAGCTTAATGAGATAATCTTTGTCGTATTCTTCTTTTCTTATCGCGTTGACAACAAGCCTGCCGCCACGCTCAAGGTTTTTTAATGTATCGACTACGGGCTTCCATGCGGGTGTAGTATCGATCGCGCAATGGAGTTTCTGGGGAAGAGGGTCGTCGAGACCTCCAGACCAGAAAGCGCCCAGTTCTCTGGCAAATGCTCTTTCGCCCGCTGTCCTGGAAAAGACGAAGACCTTCGAGTCTGGATACCTATGCCTTACCATCTGCAAAACGATATGCGCCGATGCACCGAATCCGATAAGTCCAAGGTTTTGCCCATTTATCAGGCCCGTCAGTCTGAGCGAGCGGAAGCCCACTGCCCCGGCGCATAAAAGAGGGGCCGCCTCCATATCAGTAAAAATATCAGGGATATTGTACGCGAAATCCTCAGAAACA
>Ga0209048_10003629_pt1 | contig 14943 bp, 9 predicted proteins | sample FrelakmetCRP12CR_FD_187146 | JGI IMG/M metagenome (GOLD analysis project Ga0209048, IMG submission 187146) | Freshwater lake sediment microbial communities from the University of Notre Dame, USA, for methane emissions studies - CRP12 CR (SPAdes)... | ecosystem: Environmental > Aquatic >... | reverse complement strand
CAATCGCTCTGCTGAACCGAGGAGCATTGCACATGAAACTCGCAGTTGGACTGATTGTTATTCTGGGCCTCGGAACCGTTTCCTTCGCCCAACCGTCATCACCCGCCATCTCCCAGGTTTTAGCGTACTGGTGCAATCAGAATTTCACGAGCTGCCCAATCGGCTTTGATCCCACCCTCGCCCCAGTTCAACTTTCGGACGGCAACCTTTACGTCGCAAGCTGGTGGGGCGGACAGGGCAATCCCAACGCGGGTGGGACGATTTTCCGGACCGCGCCGTCGGGCCACGGTTTCGTCATTCACAGCTTTCAGCCGGTTACTCCCGCCGGCGGTTTCCCCAATGGCAAGCATCCAGTGACCAGCCTCACTCAAGGTACCGACGGAAACCTCTACGGCGTCACCGAACAAGGAGGCGCTCAAAACTCCGGCGTGTTCTATAAGCTCGCAAGGAATGGCAGCTTCCAGCTCCTCTACAACTTCTGCTCGCTCTCCGGATGCCCGGATGGGCCTGGGCCGACAACCCTCGCCAACGATGGAAACTTCTACGGCGCCGCATTCCACACCATCTTCCGCATCACGCCGCAGGGGAGCTGGAGCCTGGTGCACGCGCTCGACCCGACCACCGAAGGTACAGCTGGCCCGGGCCCGCTGATTCAAGCCTCGGATGGAAACTTCTACGGCACTGGAGCGCTCAACGGCGATCAAGGTACGATTTTCCGGGTCACCCCGTCGGGTCAGTTCACCCTCCTACAACACTCCCAGCAGATCACCAGCAATCTGGTTCAGTCCTCGGATGGTTACATTTACGGCGCCACGAATGGTAGTGGTCCCGGCACCGGCATCTTCCGCATGAGCCTTTCTGGGAGCCTGGAATTCATCCACCAGATGACCGACGGCGAGGGCTACGAACCTGTGCAGTTGCTCCAGGCGTCGGACGGCAACCTGTGGGGACTTTCTGATTTCCGTGACGGCTCTTTCTTTGCGATAACTCTCAGCGGTGTCTCGATCACCAGCGGCGCCTTCAACTGCAAATCGACCGGGTGCACGCCGCAAGGCATGATCGAAGGAAAAGATGGCAATTTCTACGGTACGGCGATCAGTGGCGGCTCGATGCCCGGGCTGAATCCCGAAGGTACCGTATTCAAGATCGCTGCCGGACTCAGGCGGAGCAACTAGCTCCGCAGCGTGGTCGGCGCGGTGACAAGCGGGAGACCTGGCAGGCTCTCCCGCTTTTTCTTGCCGCACCTGACAATCTGGCATCCCAACCAGCGCGAGCAAATCGGCCGCAAAAACAGCCGATAACTCTTCAGATACCCCGCCAGTTTGCCCATTGAGTCTCGGGTGCGCGGCGGCCTAAACTGTAAGTTGCTCTCGCGGTTTTCCCTTCCTCGTAGTCTTTCCTCACCAACCTAGCTTTCGCCCAAATGCTGCATTACCGGTGCAATATGCTGTGGTTTCCACAGGTAGGGCACAAAATATAGGGGTTTGACCTTGACCCAGCCTCTTTTCGACAGTAAAGTTGGCTTGGTTCCGGTAGAAACGGCAGGCCTCAGGGTCTGCGTCAGGGTTTGCTGTACTTGCGTGGGCGATGGTCGCGGGAAGCCGCCCGGCGCTCGAATGGAGTAAGAAGTTGCTCAAACTGAAGAAGCTGCAAATCCTCGGTTTCAAATCGTTCTGCGACCGCACCGACCTGCGCTTTCAAGGGGACGGTATCGCCGCCATCGTCGGTCCGAACGGCTGCGGCAAGTCGAACATCTCCGACGCCATCTCCTGGGTGCTGGGCGAGCAGTCAGCGCGGACGCTGCGCGGCGTCAACATGCAGGACGTCATCTTCGCCGGCACGCGCGAACGCAAGCCGATGGGCATGGCCGAGGTTTCGCTTACGCTGGTGGATCCCGAGGTGTACGGCGACGTCGGCGAACCCGAAGTCGATGTCCAGGACGACCTGCCGGAGAGCGATTGGGACGAGTCGGCGATCCGCGAGGCCGCAGCCACCGACGCCGAACGCTATGCCGAAGAAATTCGCCCCGGCCAGTCGGACGAAGAAGCAGATTCGACATCCAGTGAAGTAAGTCACGACACGGCCGCGGTGTCCCCGCACGTGGTGCTCAAAATCCGCCGCCGCAAATTCAAGCGTACCTTCAAGGCCGGCGAGATCGTGGTCACGCGCCGGCTGTTCCGCTCTGGCGAGAGCGAGTACTTGCTCAACGGCAAGCTGTGCCGCCTGCGCGACATCCAGGACATTTTCATGGGCACCGGCCTGGGGCCGGAGTCGTACGCCATCATCGAGCAGGGGCGCATCGGGCAGATCCTCAGCAGCAAGCCGACGGACCGGCGCGCCATCATCGAAGAGGCCGCAGGCATCACCAAGTTCAAGACCCGCAAGCGCCTGGCGGAAGCGCGCCTGGAAGACGCCAAGCTGAACCTGGCGCGCATCAACGACATCTTCGAAGAAGTCACGCGCCAGATGAACTCGCTGAAGCGCCAAGCCTCGAAAGCCGAGCGCTATGCCCGTCTGCGCGACGAGATGCGCGCCAAGCTGCGTGTGGTGCTGGCCGGCAAGTTCGCCGAACTGGACGCTGAAGCTGCGTCGCTCGATCGCCAACTCGCCGAAATCGGCGAAGAGTTGCGCGTGCGTGGCGAGGCGGTGCAGTTGATGGACACTGAACACGGCGATCGCACGCAGCGCGGCTACGCCATCGAGCGGGAGTCGCAAGAAAACCGTGAGCGGCTGAATACGCTGGCGTTGGATCTCGACCGTGCGACCGCGCGCCGTCACACCAATGAAGAACGGTGTGCCGAACTCGACGCCCGTTCCGCCGGAGCGCAGGCGGAGGTCAGCAACACGGAAGAGCAATTCGCACGCTTGCAGCAGGAACTGGAGACCAATCGCGGTACGCTCCAGTCGGCCAGTGCCGACGTCGCCAACGCGCAACAGGAATTGCAGCAGCGGCAGCAGGAAGCTGCGGCCGCATCCGAGTCGCTGGCAGAAGTCGAGCGCCAGCAGGAGCAGCGACGCAGTGACATTCTGCAGGCTGTTTCCGCCGCGTCGGCGGTGCGCAACCGCATCACCCAGGCGGAAGAGCGCGTAGCGGCCCTCGATCGCGAGGCGCAGCGCCTGCAGATGGAAACTGCGGCTGCGTTGCAGCAGATCGAGACGTTTGGCGGGCAACAGGGCCAGCTTGGATTGGAGTTCGAGTCGGCGTCCCAGCGGGTGAACGCCCTCGACGCGCAGATCGGTGAAACGCGCCACAATCTCGAACAGAAGCGCACCGCCGAGACCGAAGGCAAGCGGCATCTCGATTCCCTGCGCGCGGAATACGCCAGCGCAATGGGAAAGCGCAGCTCGCTCGAAGCGGTCATCACCGAACACGGCTATGCCACCGACTCCGTTCGCAAGCTTTTCACCTCTGGTGCGATGAAGGACGGCCTCGCGCCGGTTGGCGTGCTGGCCGACTTCCTCGAAGTGGAAGACCGCTACGAGCACGTGGTGGACGACTTCCTGCGCGAGGAACTGAACTACATCGTTGTGAAATCCTGGGACGCCGCCGACGAAGGCCTGCGCCTGCTGCGCAGCGACGTGGATGGCCGCGCGACCTTCCTGGTGCATCCCGAGGACTCGCAGGCCAAGTTCTCGTTCCTCTTCGACGAAGCCTCGCACCACGTGACCCACGGCGAGGGAGTCGTCCCGTTGAAGCACTGCATTCGCGTGCTCAATGGCTTCGGCAAGTCGCTGGAAGTCATCCTGCCCAAGCTGGGCAATGGCTACATCGTTCCCGACCAGAACGTGGGCCGCGACCTGGCGCTGAATAATCCTGACGCATTCTTCCTCTCGCAGTCCGGCGACTGCTTCCACAATGTGACCGTGACGGGTGGCAAGCAGCGCGCCCAAGGTCCGCTCTCCATGAAGCGCGAGCTGCGCGAAGTCTTGCAGCAGATGAACGAGATGGAACGCGCGATGGCCGACCACGAGATACGCATTGCCGGCCTCGGTCGTGAGATCGGGGAGCTGACCACGCTGTTGGCGCGACTGGAAGACGACAAGCGCGACGCCGAGCGCCAGGCCATGACCTCCGGCCACACGCTGCGCCAACTCGAAGGTGAAATGACGCGGGTCCGCGAGCGGCTTGCCACTTACGAAAGCGAGTTGCGCCGCGTCGGCGAGGAGCGCAGTGAGCGCGAGCGCTTTGTTTCGGAGCAACAGGGCGAGCTGGCGGCCCATGAGGAGCGGCGGTGCTCACTCGAGAGCGAGATGCAGTCGGCGCAGAGCAGCCTGGAATCGCTGCGCACGCGGCGCGACGAAGCCGCCCACCTGGCCAGCGAAGTCCGCGCCATGGTAGCGACGCTGGAAGAACGCCGTCGGGGCGCGATGGTGGCTGTCGAACGCATCGAGGCCATGGTGGCCGAACTGGCGGCGCATATCGGCAAGCTGAGGTCGCAACTGGAAGCCGCCGCCGCCGAAAAGCAGCAGCGCGAAGGCGAGAACGTCCGCCTTGCCGAGCAAATCATCGGCTGGACATCGGAGCGTGAACTCGCCGTGGTCCGCGATCGCGAATTGCAGGAAGAATTGCAGGCCGTCCGCGCCCGCATCGTGGAGCTGGAAGAGACGCTGAAGTCGGCGCGCGAAGCGCTCGATGCCGCGCGCGACCGCCGCGGAGAGCTGGCGGCCGCACAGGCCCGGGTACAGTCGGACGCGCAGCATATGTGCGAAACCTGCGTGCAGGAGTTGGCCCAGCAGCGTCACGAACTCATGGCCGATGAGTCACTGCCACGGGTCTTCGCCGAAGAGCTGGTCAACGAAGAAGCGGCTTATCGCGACATGCGTACGCGCCTCGACAACATGGGGCCGGTGAACATGATGGCTCTGGAAGAGTACAAGGAGACGGCGCAGCGCCATGAGTTCCTGGAGACGCAGCGCCAGGACCTGCTGCAGTCCATCGAGAACACGCAGAACACCATCAAGGAGATCGAGACCATCTCGCGGCAGAAGTTCGAAGAGGCGTTCAACGTCATCAACCAGAACTTCGCGCTGACCTTCAGCAAGCTCTTCGGTGGCGGCCAGGCGTTCATGAGGCTCACCGACCTGGAAAACTCAGCCGAGAGCGGCATTGACGTGGTGGCCTCGCCCCCGGGCAAGAAGCTGCAAAACGTGCTGCTGCTGTCCGGCGGCGAGAAGGCATTGACCGCGCTGGCGCTGCTGGTCGGCATCTTCCAGTATCAGCCCAGCCCGTTCTGCATTCTCGACGAGGTCGACGCGCCGCTCGACGAGGCCAACATCGGCCGCTTCACCAACCTCATCGCCGAGATGAGCACGCAGACGCAGTTCATCATCATCACCCACAGCAAGAAGACCATGGGCATGGCGCCGGTGCTGTACGGCGTCACCATGCAGGAGCCGGGCGTGTCCAAGCTGGTGTCGGTGCGCTTCCACGAAGAGCCGGCGCGGCTGCAAGCGGTCTCGGCGTAGCATGACCTACGGTGAGCGCTGCGCTCGCCGCTCGCTACCGCTCGGCGCGTTCTCTCCACAAACAAAAAAGGGGAGCATCGCTGCTCCCTCTTTAGCTGCTCAACATGTACGTCGCTTACTTGCCGGCGTTTGCCATGCTGCTCTCGAAGCTGATTGCCTGGGTGCTGTTGCTGAAATCCACCTCGCTAAGGGTGGGGACGGCACCGCCGTTCGTCACGATGACCTGATCGCGGACGGGTTTTGCTGCTAGCTGCTTCACCTGGCCTTCGGCGCTCACGATCTCTTTCTTGCCCTTCAGGATTCTCACCTGGCAGGCCGATCCACTCGTGTCGTACTTCAGGGTGTACTCGCCGGCAGGAAGGGTTGTGCCATTGAGTTGCGCATCGTGCAGCAGCGTCAAGGTCTGGGTCTTGGACGAGCCGGCAAACGCGCTGATGGACAGGGTCACTGCGAAAACGAACAAGGCAACACGGGCCAATGTACGGGTCATGAAACTCTCCTTAGGTTTGACACTCGTTCCGGCGGCCCGACCGGCAGAAAGTGCTTGAATTTCCCGCCGTGTCGCATAGAATGTCGCTCCGGGGCCAAACAGCACAGGGGCCTTTCCAAAGTCTCCCTCATTTTGTCTCGCCTGGGCCGCCAAACCGCTGGCGAAACATTCTGTTTGACCCCGATATACTTCTTTTTTCCGGAGCGCACTCGGACGCTCCTCCAACTCTTCCCGGATATACGCGAGACGCAACCGCAAAGTTTCAAACTTTCGAAACTTGCTGCGTTGAAGTTTGGACGCGACTTCCCCCGCGACGTGAGCGCAACTGGTCTCGGGCGCAGTGATTGCATTTTGCATATGGAGATGTGGCGAACGCCACGCCCAGCGGGGCATTCATCCCAGTCTGTTCATTAACGAAGCATGAATTAGCGCGTTGCGGCGTGCTGGTTCCACCCCATGCGCTCTCGCAATGACGTGATGTGCGCGGTGTGATGGGCAGAATGCCATGCATACATGGCGAGCAGCTGATCGAGTGTCAGGTCACCGCGCTCGGGATGAAACAGCATGCGTGCGAAGTCCGACGAGTGCATGCCGCGCAGCAGATCAACCCAGCGGGAATGCAGGGCGGCCACGAGTTGCAGAGAAACTTCGACGGGAGCGGCGCTATCGGGAAGCTTGGCCCATTCGGCTTCGGCGTACGGTCGAATGGTGGGCTGGTTTTCGGTCAGCGCCAGCTTGAAGCGCACGTAGGCGTTCATGTGGCTGTCGGGCACATGGTGCACCACTTGGCGCACCGTCCAGCCTTCGGGACGGTAGGGCGTGTCGAGTTGCGACTCGGTCAATCCTTTGACCGCAGCCCGCATCTCGGTTGGCAGCCTGGAGAGGACGTCAATGTAATGCACCCGCCGCTTCGCCATCTCCTCGTCATCTTCCGGCGGGACCCACTGAAACTCGCCAATCGGGAAACGTAAATCTGCCACCTGTGCCTCCTTCCAAATAACGCACCAGCATTTTAATCCAGGGTTCTCACGCCGTCGGCGGGCAGCAGCTCCAAACTACAGGGCCCGGCCACGCTCTTGGCCGGTTCAGAGGTGTGAATTGTTGCGGATTTCTTAGCGGCCTTGACGTTTTTGGTTTGCTTTGCGGGCGTGCTGCCGCAAGTCACAACGCCTCGCCGCGGCACTCGCGCTTGCGACGACGGCGGAAACTTCATCCCGACATCAGTGCTTTGCAGCGCGCTGGAAAAATTCTTCAGGCTGTCGTCCCCTTTGATGAACTTGACCTGCTCGACCTTTCCCGGCGATAGCAGCAGCCAGAAATCGGCTGTTCCCTTGTCCGCCTTGGTAAGCGTTACTGTGCGCTGTTGTTTCAGTTCGACGCGGCCTTTCTCAATCATCGCGTCAAGGCCGCTGGTCACGCCCAGCGCAGTCAGTCGCTTGCGCGCCTCGTCACTGGGATTTTCGCCGGCCAGCGACAACACGTAGTAGTGAATTGCCTTGTCGCGATTGCCGCGCTTCTCATAGATCTCGCCCAGGTGCTCGCCCATGTTGCCGCTGCCGCTCGCCTGCCAGGCCGCCGCGATGAACTGCTCGGCCACGTCCAGGTTGCCGCGCTTGAACTCGATCCAACCCTTGGTGTCCCAAACGTTGTATAGGAAGTTGGCTGTGCCCAGGTCCTGAAAGCGCAAGTTGCTGAGGTTGACGTCGTGCAGCTGGGTTTCCACCGCGCTGATCGCAGCATCGGCATACTTGCCGGCGCGGTCAAGCTGCACATCCTGCTCGGCGAGCGAGTAGGCGATATTGTTCCACGTGGGCGGCGTAGGCGCAAGACTGATGGCCTTCTCGAAGGCAGCCATGCCCTTGTCAGTCTGGTTGGTCGCGATGTAGGCCTGCCCCAGCGAGATTTGCAGCAGCGGGTTCTGCGGCATCAGGTCGACGGCCTTCTCCAGCTCCGGCACCGCTTCGGCGAATTTCTTCTGCCTCACATACAAATCGCCCAGGCTGGCATGCGCAAAGGAGTCGAGCGGGTTAATCTCCAGCTGCTTCTGGAACTCCTTGCGCGCCTCGTCGTACTTGCCCTGTGCCATATACGCTGCGCCCAGATTGTTGTATGCGAACTCGTCATATGGGTTGAGGTCGATCTGCTTCTTGAACGCCGCGATGGCCTGGTCCGTCTGGTTCAATCCCAGGTAGGCCCGGCCGAGATCGTTCCACGCCGACTTGTGCTTGGGCTCCAGCTTCACCACGCGCTGGAAGAGATCGGCCGCCAGCTGGAAATTGTTGTTCTTCATCGCCTGCTGCCCCGACTGGTATAAGTCAGCGGCCGATTCGTTGCCCCCGGCGCCCGCGCTGCCGGGCGATTGGTTCTCCAGCGAAATGGTCTGCGCCTGGTCGGCAGCTACCGCCCGCTGGAACGCCTGGTAGTCCTCCAGTCGTTCGAACGGCAGTTCCCTCACCAGTACTTTGAGCGTGCGTAAGGTCGTGAGCTGATCGCCTTGCAGTTTGTAGGTGGAGTGATATTCCGCATAATCGCGCCGGACATCCACGTCAATAGGCGCACGCGCCTTGTACTTCGCGGGTATCTTCAGCCGCACTTCCACCGCGAGCTCTCCCGGAGCGCCCAGCTTGATGATTTTCTCCGGCGTCTTCTGATCGTCGTCAATGCCAGGTTCACCGGCAAGGTTCATTTGCATGAACGGCATGCGGATCTTCGCCTCGCGCGCCGACCAGTCAAAGAAGTTCTTGGCCGACACATCGAAGCTGACCCGCAGCGGATTGTCGGTGTCGCTGGGATCGCTGACCTGCAAATTAGAGATTTCCGCGCCTTTCAGTCCCGAGCGTTGCAAGATGGAATCGAACAGTTCCTTCCAGTGGTTTCCCGGCAGCTGCCGGAGCATGTAACGGAAACCCAGCTCCCGGTCGCCGCGCATCACGGCAGAAACCTTCGCGCTGAAACCTCCGGCTTCACCCAGGGAAGCGTTGACGTGTGTCTGGTCCGAAGTTGCGAAGGGCAGGTCAGCCGGCGTGCGCACCAGGCCGGCTTTTCCGTCGGGCAAGATCGCCAGTGCCTGCTTATCGCGCAGCTGCGGCATCAACATGCTGAAGGGCATAACGCCGCTGGTGCTGTCGAGCCATATTTCTTTGCCCGCGACGGGAACGCGGGTAATCACGTGATCGAACTGCGAAGGCGACGGCACGTCGGGATCGAGCTTGTGCTGCGCTCCGATGAGCACCGATGACGACTCAATTCCCTGCGACTGAAGCAGCGCGGCCAGCAAAGTGTTCTTGTCTTTGCAGTCGCCGTAGCCGTTGGCCAGCACCTCACTGGCGGCGTGTGGCTGGTAGCGGCCCAGCCCAAACGACAAGCTCACATAACGGATATTGCGCGAGACGTAGTCATACAGCGCCTTCACCTTTTCGGTGTCGTCGCTCTTGCCCTTCACCAACTCGTCAGCCTTGGCTTTCACGGATGCGTCCGGCTTGCGGCGATCGTGCTCCAGGAAGGCGTACCAGGCTCCGAGGTCTTCCCAACTCTGATACGTTGTCAGGCCCACCGAGGGGATCTGGTCGGCTTCGCTGCGAGGTTTCCTGGCGGGCCCGGTGTCGGTGTCCTTCAGCCGCGAGCGGGTCCAGCGATAGATTCGCCGGTCGCCCTCTTCCGTGACCTTGGGATCGTAACCCGGACGGGTCTTCAGCTTGATGTGGCGCGCCTTGGGAACATTGATCTCCAACTGCTCGTCCAACACGATGCCCTTCTCGGCGAAGTTGTAACTGGTCCAAAACTGGTTGGGGGTCAGCGGATTCGCGGTGGTGCGCACCACTTCGTACTCCAGCACATCGCCGGGCCGCAGCGACGGCACGCTAATGTGCTTCTCGTGGTAGTCGGTGTACACCGGAGCATTGGGCATCGTCAGGTCCTGCACCGCCGACTCCTGCGCGGTGATGACGGTTCCGTCGGGCTTGCGCACGCGCAAGTACACGATGTCCAGCTTGTCGCTGAGCGCGCTGTAGCCCAGCTTGATCTGGCCCAGTGCCTGTACGCCGCTCTCGCTGATGATCTTGATCTGCGCGTTGATCTGCTGGCGGCCGGTGCCGTCGTTCTCAAAACGCATGGACTGGCGATTGCTCTCGACGACGAAGGCTTCCTGCGAATAGTCAGGCGGCGTCGGAGACTGCGCTGTGGGCGAAGCAGTTGTCTGGGTCGTGGCGTCTTTGCCGGAAGGAACCTGCTGCGCAGCCGTTGGTGGCGCCTGTTGTGCCCCAACGAGTGTGACCCAAAGGAGAAGGAGGAAGAACGCGGCGGCGAGACGTCTCATAGGCTTGTAGCTTGAATCACACTCATGGTACGCGAGCGGAGGAGGCAACTCCAAACATGGTCAGCTATGATTCTTTAGCGGTAATGAACTCGCCTGGTGGCCAGGGGCCGCTCAAACGCAAACGGACTCCTTCCGATGGCCCGGCGCTCCTCAGGGAAGCCACGAAGCGCTCGCGGTCTTCGCGCCGGACCAGGGCAAACCAGCGATGAGATCTTCGCTCTTGACGCGACCGCCATTCCCGCACCACGCCGGCGGTCACGCTCTTCAGCTTGGTGTCGATCGCCGCGATGCGCACTGCCGCCTCCTGCCTCCGCTTCAGATACTCGCTGCCCTTGACCGGAGTCGCCAGGTCCGCCCGCTCGTCCGCCGCCCAACTCCCCACGATCTCATACTGCACGGCATCGCCGATCCTGGCCAGCGCAGCGCGATACAGTTCCTGCTCCGCCGCGAGTTGCTGTTCCATCGCCTCGACACTCTCCAGCAGGGTGGGAAAGCTAAATGGGATAGGCGTCGTTTCCGCGAGGATTTGCCGCAGCACCTGATGGAACTGCGACGCAGCTTTCTTCAATGACTCGGGACTGCCCAGGCAGGCTTCCGGATCGGCAAGCTCGCTCCAGTACACTCGCAATTCTGCAAGCGTGTGCGACTGGACTGAGGCATCGCAGACTCCCGATGCAACGCTCTCGCTGGAGTCCGGCTGAGTAACACAATAGAGAAGAATGGGCATTCATTCGCTCATGCGGGGAACCGGAGAATGAGAGGAGCTGTCCTGTTGCCGCTGAAAAGCGCGAACCGGGCCATGCCTCAATGTCGCACGAGGCGCGTCTCGCCCGCAAGCTAACCTCGCGGCCAAACAAAAAGGGAGAGCATCGCTGCTCTCCCTCTCGGTAAGTTTGCTGAAGTTCTACCGCCGTGGCCCACGGCCTCGGCCACCGCGGTCGCCGCCGCGTCCGCCGCCGGGCCCGCCACGTCCGCGTCCGCCGCCGGAACCTTCGCGCCGGGGACCGGTGTGTTCGCGACGCTCGCCATCACGGTTGAAGTTCGGCTCGCCACCTTCGTCGGCCTTCTCGTGTCCGCCTTCGAACGTGACCGCTGCCTCGCCACCGCCTTCCGCCGGAGCCTCACCGCCGCCCATCTTGGCGCGCTGCTCTTTCAGGATGGCCTTGCGCGACAGCTTGATGCGATTGCCTTCCACCGCCAGAACCTTCACCAGCACCTGGTCGCCTTCCTTCAGTTCGTCGCGAACATCATTGATGCGATGTTCAGCAACTTCGCTGATGTGCAGCAGACCGTCGGTACCTGGGATGATCTCGACGAACGCGCCGAAATCCGCCAGCCGCGTGACCTTCCCGAGGTAGGTCTTCCCGACCTCGGCAGTCGCGGTAATGTCGCCGATCATCTGCAACGCCCGGGCGGCTGCCGCCTGGTCGCTCGAGGAAACGTTGACCTTGCCGCTGTCTTCGACGTCGATCTTGACGCCCGTCGCCTCGACGATGCCGCGAATCACCTTGCCACCCGGCCCGATGAGGTCGCGGATCTTGTCGGTGGGAATCTGCAGCGTATAGAAGCGCGGCGCAAACTCGCTGATCTTGGTGCGCGGCTCGCCAATGATCTCGTTCATCTTGTCGAGGATGTGCAGCCGGCCGTGGCGCGCCTGTTCCAGCGCTTCGCGCATAATCTGCGGCGTGATGCCCATCACCTTGATGTCCATCTGCAAAGCGGTGATGCCGTCGCGCGTGCCCGCGACCTTGAAGTCCATATCGCCGTAGTGATCTTCCGCGCCCGCGATGTCGGTCAGGACGGCGTACTGGTCGCCTTCCTTCACCAACCCCATCGCCACTCCGGCCACCGAAGCCTTCAGCGGAACGCCTGCATCCATCATGCTGAGCGAAGCGCCGCAGACGGTCGCCATTGACGACGAGCCGTTCGACTCCAGGATGTCCGACACGATGCGCATGGCGTAGGGCCAATCGGTTTGCTCCGGCAGCACGGCAGAAAGCGCGCGCTCCGCCAGTGCGCCGTGGCCGATCTCGCGGCGGCCCGCGCCGCGCAGGAACGCCACTTCGCCCACCGAGAACGGCGGGAAGTTGTAGTGCAGCATGAAGCGCTTCTTGGCTTCGCCCTCGAAGGCTTCCAGTCGTTGCATGTCTTCGCTGGTGCCCAGCGTGGTGGTGACCAGCGCCTGGGTTTCACCGCGCGTGAAGATTGCCGACCCGTGCGTGCGCGGCAGCACGCCGACTTCAATCCAAATGTCGCGGACCTGGTCGAACTTGCGGCCATCCGGGCGGCGATGCTGCTTGATCACCTGCTCGCGGAACAGTTGCTCGCGCAACAGGTCAAAGTACTTCCCGGCCTTCTTGTAACCAGCCTCGTCGGTTTCCTTGTCGAAAGCCGACCGCACCTCTTCCTTCAGCTTCTTGATGAGCGCGTAGCTTTCGTTCTTGGGATACTTCTCGGTATTAACCGCATCCACCAGCCGCTCGCCAAACTTCGAGCGCAGGTCGTCCAGGTAGGCCTGGTCGATCACCGGCGGCTCCACTGCGCGCTTCGGCTTGCCGACCTTTTTCGCCAGGTCGCTGATGGCGGCACAAATCTTCTTGATCTGCTCGTGGGCGAACTCGATGCCCTGCACCACGGTCTCTTCCGAGACTTCGCGCGCCCCGGACTCGATCATCACGATGCCATCGGCGGTGCCGACGACCATCAGGTTCAGCTTGCCGCCGCGCTGCTCATCATACGTGGGGTTGACGACGAAGTTGCCGTCCACCTGGCCGATGCGCACCGCGCCAATCGGGCCATGGAACGGAATGTCGGAGACACTCAGCGCCACCGAGGCGCCGTTAATGCCGGCGACATCGGGATCGTTCGTCGTGTCGGCCGAAAGCACCATGGCGATGACCTGGGTCTCGCAGCGGAAGCCTTCGGGGAACAGGGGACGGATGGGCCGGTCAATCTGCCGGCTGGTCAGAATTTCGCGCTCGCTCGGCCGTCCTTCGCGCTTGATGAACCCACCGGGAATGCGTCCCGCGGCGTAGGTGTATTCGCGATAGTCAACGGTGAGGGGGAAAAAGTCGATGCCCTCCCGCGGGTCGGGGTTGGCGCAGGCGGTGGCGAGTACAACGTTGTCGCCGATGCGAACAATGCAGGAGCCGTGCGCCTGCTTGGCTAGTTTGCCGGTTTCAAAGTGAATGGATTTGCCGCCGTGCAACTCGACACTGACTTCATGCTTGTTAACACCGTGCAATGTAGCAGCCGTCTCTTCGTTCATTTCTCAATTCCTTCCGTTACGAACACAAACCGATAGGTTGCCGTTAATCCATGTCATCCCGAGCCAGGACTCTAGTCCGAGTCGAGGGACCTGCTTTTTCCGCAGCGACGATGGGAGATGGAGTGGCCTGCCGCCAGCCGAGAGAAGCTGGACAAACAGGTTGAGGCGCGCCCCGCGCCTCAAAGGCCCGTGCTGCCCGAAGTGCCCCCCTGGCACAGCTTGGTCTAGGGCGGCGTTACGCTCTAAGCTTGATAGTTCAGTGGCTGGCAAACGGCTTACTTACGGATGCCGAGTTTCTGAATGACGGCTTTGTAGCGTTCGGTATCGCACTTCCTGAGGTAATCGAGCAGGCTGCGACGCCGGCTCACCATCATGAGAAGACCGCGCCGGGAGGCATGGTCTTTCTTGTGCGTCTTGAAATGCTCGGTCAATTCGCCAATCCGCGTGCTCAGAATGGCAATCTGAACTTCCGGCGAGCCAGTATCGTGCTCGTCTCTCCGGTTCTGTTCAATCAAGGCGGCTTTTTTCTCTCGGGCTAACACTGAATCGGTTGTGCTCCTACTCTCTAATCGTATGTTGTTACGTCAGTAAGGATAACATGGGGTTGCGAGAACGGCAAAACAGCCGGATTACGACAAAAGCTCCGCTACCACTGCCTGTGCATGCATTTTGGTCGTATCCAGCAGCGGGATCCCGCATGCCGTCTCGTCCCGGAGGAGCAATGGCAACTCCGTCCCGCCCAGGATGATACCCTCAATGTGTTCCTGTTCCTTCAGCCTTCGAATGATCTGCAGGATTTCCTCGCGCGTCTCCGGCAGAAACACGTTCTGCAACAGCTCGCCGACATATTTTTCATGGAGGTAGCCCTGCTCATCCTCCCCAGGGACCACCACCCTGATTGCTTCTCGCGAGAAGACTTCGGGATAGAACGTCGCCTGCATGGTGAAGCGCGTGCCCAGCAGCCCAATGATCCGGATTCCGCGCTTCTTCGTCGCGGCGCAGGCGGCTTCGACAATGCTGACGAGCGGAATCGGCGAGCGCCGTTGCAGGTCGCCGAAAACAATATGCGGGGTGTTGGCGGCAATAATTCCGAAGTCGGCGCCGGCGCGGGCTAGCTTTTCAACTGCCTCGACCAGGTAATCGGTCACCTCGCTCAACTGGTTGGCGTTCATCCAAGCCAGTAGCCTGTTCACATCGAGGCTGTTAAGAAATATGGAGGGATAACTGCCGTCCGGCCGCTGCGCCCGATAGCCGGCGATAATCAAACGGTAGTAGTCGATCGTGGATTCCGGCCCAATGCCGCCAAGGATTCCGACAGTCTTCATCAGCGGTATTATCGCCTACCGCGTCGCCTTCTCCAGCAGGTACAGGTAGGAACGGTAGACCTGGCCAGTCGCGCGCGTC
>Ga0209048_10003628_pt1 | contig 14944 bp, 12 predicted proteins | sample FrelakmetCRP12CR_FD_187146 | JGI IMG/M metagenome (GOLD analysis project Ga0209048, IMG submission 187146) | Freshwater lake sediment microbial communities from the University of Notre Dame, USA, for methane emissions studies - CRP12 CR (SPAdes)... | ecosystem: Environmental > Aquatic >... | reverse complement strand
GTCGGACTTGGAAGCCTGCAGCGACCCAACGGGGAGCGGGCCATAGAAATGACGCTGGCCGCAGGCCCTCTAGTCCGAATGCCTGCGAGCCAAGAGCTGTCCTGCGCAGCGTCAATCACTCTTGGTTTTGAATCGGGTGCTGCCGTTCGTGTTGGCCGCGCTGTAATCGGCCTCCCAGCAGCCACGCATTTGTCCCGATCGCCCGTTGGACCTCTGCCTGGATGTCGTCGTCGAGCAATGGGTCAGCCGCGCTTCCAGCATGCGGATAGGGGTTGCCGGTATCGAGCCACGTGGCTCCCAAGCTCGATACATTCTGTACGCTCGCGAAGGGATAGGTGGGTGGCGCAAACTGGAAGTACTGAGTGGCAACGTATCGCTCAGCGGTCAGACCAACAGAGGTGGTGAGACGCCTTTGCGACTCTACTATTCAGAACGCCCGTGCGGGGGCTCTGACGCGGGCGGCGGCGGGCTGCCGAGTGACGTCGCTCCAAGGTTGCGCCGCGGGCGGTAAGGGAGCGTGAGGATGAAGCTGCTGCCGCGGCCGAGCGTGGAGTCCACATCGATCTTTGCGTCCAATAGGTCCGCATAGCGCTGCACGATGGCCAAACCAAGACCCACACCACCGTGGCGCCGCGTGCTCGACCCGTCGATCTGACGGAATGGCTCGAAAATCGTTTGCAACTCCCGGGAGTCGATGCCGGGCCCGGTGTCGTCCACTTGGAATTGCACGCGCTCGGTCTCTGGCAGATTGCGGACCGTGACGGTGACCGAGCCGCTGGAGGTGAACTTGATGGCATTGCTCAACAGGTTCTCCACAATCGTGCTCAGCTTCTCCGCGTCGGTCTCAATCACCGGTAAGCCGGCGGCGACGCGCCATTCGAGCACGACCCCAGGTGCCACCGAAGGGCGCGGCCGGCGCTGAAGATCAGCGACGAACCGATCGAGCGGCAGCGGTTGCTGATCCACCGGCATCTTTCCCGATTCGAGTCGGCCGAGATCAAGCACGCCGTTGACGAGCGCCGTCTGGCGGTCGGCCGCCTCGAGGATCCGCGTCACCATGGTGCGGTCGTCGGCGCCGAGCTCTTCGCTATCGAGCAGCAGCTCGGCGTAGCCAACGATGGCGTTGAGCGGGGTGCGCAGCTCGTGCGAAACGTTGGCGACAAATTCCGACTTCAGCCGGTTCGCTGCGAGCGACTCATGGTAGAGGTGTGACAGCTGCTTCGTGCGCTCGGCCACTTCGGCCTCCAGCTCCTTCGCCCAGGCGTATCCCTTGTTCGCACGTTGCCGCTCACGCTTGATCTGGCGCAGGACGTGACCGTAGAAGAGCGCCACCGTGTAGAAGAAGACGATGCGCAACGGATAGACGGGCGTCCACTGCCAACCCGCTCGGTCGAAATAGATCTGCGCCCCGCTGAGCAACGTACTGCCAACCAATACCAGCACTATGTTCTCGCCGAGCGCCGCGAGAAAGAGCACGAAGAAGTACAGGAGAAACAGCTCCGGGCCGTTCGTCCCCGTCGACTGCAGCGCCCACGATACCCACAGTGTGTCGGCAACCAGCACCGGTGCCTCGACGTACCAGGCAAACACCCGGTCCTCGGAGACGAACGACAGGCCCACGTTGCTGGCCAGTGCCAAGGCAATCATCAGACCCTGCACCGCCGGGAGGGTCGCACCCGTGGACTCAAAGATCAGCAGGTATGCGGCAGCGGCGATGAACACGTACCGCAGAAGCAGGAACAGCCCCTTGCGGCCGCCGCCGAGGTGGCGGAACGTGTCTTCTTCATGCATCACCATAGATCGAGCAAGATGCCGGCCGCACGGCTATACCATTTGTCCGTGACACCCGCACCTGGGGGTGTGCAGATTTGTGCCGCTGCCAGTCTGTGCAACCTTGCCACGCGTGAAGACTCGGCGCCGGTTCGCGAAGTCGATACTCGACAGTTGACAGTTGATAGGCTGGATGCCCGCCTCCTCGAAGGACCATTCGTTGAATTCATCGGCAATGAGGTTTCGAACGGACCCATGGCTCGCGTTGTAAGACTTCTGGCTATAGACTGTGAACTATCGACTATCGACTGGACATTCTCAAATGAGGGCTAAAGGAGGTGCACGGACGAAACGGTCTGCTGCAGCCCTGAGCATCCCGCATCCCGACATCGTGACGGGCGCGTTGAGCGAGATCCTGCAATTCGGAGCACCGCCGGTGTCCAACACGTTGGACGACCTCGACGTCTATTCCGGTCGTCCGCTGGAGGAGCTGTTCCCGGCACCGAAGCGGGTGCCCGAAGTGAGCGTGAGTGCGCGTTGGCGACTACCGGGTCTGGTCAGCGAGGACCTCGTGTTCCGATCTCTGCACGTGCCGATCGAACCCAGGTTCCGCCGCAGGTACAGGGAGCAATATCGCGAAACGCGCGACGTGTACGCTCGACGCATCCGGCCGGCGGCGGCTCGCCGGCGGCCGCGTCTCCTCTACCTGCACGGCTACATGCAGCCCGAGAGCTACATCGAGGAGTTCGCATTGTTGGCGAGCATGGCGCGGCAGCTCAACGTGGAGGTCATCCAGATGCAGTTCCCCTACCACGGGCGGCGCACGCCGCGCGGGGCGCGCTTCAGTGGCGAGCTCTACTGGACCGCCGACTTGGTGCGCAGCGTCGAGGCCTTGCGCCAGACGCTGCTCGACGCCAGGACCCTCTTGAGCTACCTGCTCGAAGCGGACGCGCGGCCGGTGGGAGTCTCCGGGCTGAGCCTTGGCGGCGCGTTGACGCTGAGCCTCACGTGTCTGGAGGAGCGCTTCGCCTTCTCCGTCCCCCTCATCGCGCACATGGACCTCGGCGCCCTGGTCACCGATGCGCCGGTGCTCGGGAAGATGCGGCGCGATCTCCACTCCTTCGGCTGGAGCAACCAGCAGTTCGGCAAGTTCGTCACCAGCCTGGGCTGGCACGAGTTGCTTCCCAAGCTGCCCGTGGACCGGATTCTCCTGATCGCTGCGTCGAACGACCGCTTCTTCGACCCGCGCGTCGTCAAAACGATGTGGAAGCGCTGGGGCAAGCCGGCGATCCGCTGGTACCCCACCAGTCACATGGGCTTCCTGGTGCACCTGCCGGACGCGTTGCGCGAGATGCGACAGTTCATCGACCAACGCGCGGAGGAATGAACGTCCTATCCCAGCCCTCCGGTTGGGGCATCTACGCACGCCGGCTACCGCCGCGACAGCGACCACTTGAGCAGCAGCGGTGCCAGCAGCGTCGTGACGATCACCATGATGACCACCGCGGAGAAGAGTCCTTCGTCCACCACCCCCAGTCCCTTGCCGACGCCGGCGAAGATGAGGCCGACCTCGCCACGCGGTACCATTCCGATGCCGACAGAGAGACGGTCGATGCCTTTCCCGGACGGCATGCCAGCCAGCAGCTTACCCACGACCGCTGTCACGGTCAGCGCCAGGGCTATGCCGATCGTTTCCATCGACGCGAAGGTCGCGAGGTTCACCTGCATCCCCATGAGCACGAAGAACACCGGGGCGAAGATGGCCTCGAGCGGATGGATCAGCTCCTCGATCGTCCCGCCGTGCTGGCCATCTTGCTTCGGAAAATGCTCCTCGTTGAGGATCAACCCGGCGGCGAACGCTCCGACGATGCTGGCCAGCTCGATCTTGCTGGCGAGCCACGACAGCGTGAACGCCAACGCCAACGGGAAGAGCAGCTTGAGGTTGCGCCGGTCGAGCGCCGTCATCGCCGGGATGAGCGCCCGCACCATGCGTTCGCCAAATACGATGATGGCGCCGAGGAACACCACCGAGAGCAGTCCGATGCGCGCGACCGCGCCGAGCTGGATGCCACCGCTGGCGACGATGCCGATGACGATCGCCAGAATGATGAGGCCCAGAATGTCGTCAATCACCGCAGCACCCAGGATGATCTTCGCCTCCGGCGTCTGCAACCTGTCCAGGTCCTTGAAGACGCGGGCGGTGATGCCGACACTGGTCGCGGACAATGTCGCACCCATGAACAGAGCGACGGTGATCGGAGCGCCGGGCAGCAACACCTCGGTGGCGAGAAAGCCGAGAGCGAACGGCGCCAGGATGCCGACGATGGCGACGGCGAGGGCACGCGGTCCGACGGCAAGCATCTCGTTCACCGTCGACTCCAGACCCACCATGAACAGCAACAGGATCACGCCAAGATTGGAAAACATCCACAACGCGATGGTCATGGTGACGAGATGGGACGATCCCGGCCCGGTCAGAATGGCGACGACCTGCTCGCCGATGCCGCCCGGTGCGAGCTGTGCCGCAGAGAAGACGCGCGCGGCAACCTCACGAACCGACAGGCCGCTCGTCCAGATCTCCGCGAACAGCGGTTGGGCCTCGCCAAGATGCATGACGAGGACGAACAGCGGTTGGCCAAGCCAGTAGCCAATGTTGCCAACGATCACACCGATCAGCAGCTCACCCAAGACTGATGGCTGCTGGGCCGCGGCGGCCGCCCAGCGCCCGATCATCGCGGCAGCGATGACCCCAGCCAGCTCGAGCAGGACGAATGCAAACGGGTCCACGTGCAGACCGCCGCCATGCGCATCGCCCGCCGCCCAGGCGACAGCGCACATGGCGGCGAGCACAAGCGCCACCACTACGACCACAAGGGGCGCGCCGCGCCGTCCTTCTGCGCGCTCAAGCCAGGACAGAAAGCTGGCGATGACTTTTTCGCTCATCGCTCACCTCAATTAACGTTCGATCGGCCATCTGTGCTGGACTTCGATGACTCGATGGGCTCGTGGGACTCTACTGGAACTGGCTATCCAGTCAAACCTCGCGCCGCCCTGGCAGCAAGCGATCTGCCGTGCGGCCGCAGGGCCCCGACACACCGACTCGCGGCGGGCAACGCCGGTTCTCGCAAACGTGAATCCGCACCTAAGAAGTGAGAAAGGAGTTCTCGGGGGGGCGCTCCGCCGCCGACCGCTGCGCCGGCTGGCAGAGCGGCATGCACGTTGCTGGCTCCCAAAGGTGGTGTTTATCCGATGGACACGTCCATCTCACGAGCGCGGTGCCTCTTCATCGCCACCGTACTGGCAACGCCTCTCGCGGGTTCGGCCGGCGGAGCTGGCGAAGGACCGCCTGAGCTGCGGCTGCCGCCAGACGTGACCTATCAGGGGGTCGAAACTTCGCCCGGCCCTGTCAGGTTCAGCCACACGACGCACGTTCCGCTCGCCGGTACCCGGTGCGTTGCGTGCCATCCCGGGCTCTTCGCGATTCTGCAGCCCACGCGCCACATCACGCACGAAGAAATGAACGCCGGAAAGAAGTGTGGTGCGTGCCATGACGGGATACAGGCGAGCACTGTTCAAGACGCCTGCGACCACTGTCATCGCATGGGAGGCGGCTCATGAGCGTTGGGCTCCTCTTTGACTCCACCCGTTGCATCGGGTGCGGCGCGTGCAGCGCTGCTTGCAAAGAGGCGAACGGTCTACCGCTGCCGATCGAGGAGCACACGACCGCCTACACCTGGACAGTGGTGGAGAACGTTGGCGGGGTGAACGTGCGCCGGCTGTGCTTCCACTGCGATCAGCCAACCTGTGTCTCAGTTTGCCCGGTGGCCGCGCTGCAGAAGACGCCCGAGGGGCCGGTTGTCTACGCCGCCGACCGCTGCATCGGCTGCCGCTACTGCATCATGGCCTGCCCCTTCGGGGTGCCGAAGTACCAGTGGGATCGCCCCATCCCGGTCGTCGGGAAGTGCATCCTCTGCGCCGGACGCGTCGCGCAGGGCCTGCCGACGGCATGCGCAGCAGTGTGCCCGACCGGAGCGACGCTCTTCGGCGACCGCGACACGCTCCTGCATCAGGCGCGCGCGCGCCTCGCGGCCGGTCCGGACACCTACGTCGACCACGTCTATGGCGTCACCGAGGCTGGCGGCACGGCTCTGCTCGTCCTCTCGGGAGTGCCGTTCGAAAAGCTCGGGATGAAGACCGACGTGCCTCGGCAGCCGCTGCCGCTGCTCACCTGGCAGGTCCTCTCGAAGATCCCCTCGTTCGTCGGCGTCTGGGCCACGTTCCTTTTCGGAGTCCACTGGATTACCAAGCGGCGTGAGGAAGTCAGTGCCTACGAAGCCCAGCGGGAGCACGAGCGATGAGCACAGCGGTGGCCGTGCGGCGGATGGCGCGCCATGTTGGTTTCTGGGAAGCGGTCTTCGCCGTCATCGTGCTGCTCTTCGCCGGTGTGACCGTATTGCGCTTCACGCAAGGGCTCGGTGCCGTCACGAACTTGAGCGATAAGTTCCCGTGGGGCCTGTGGATCGGATTTGACGTCTTGTGCGGTGTCGGCCTGGCGGCCGGAGCCTTCACGCTCACGGCGATCGTGCACATCTTCAACTTGCATCGCTTCGAGCCGATCGTCCGCCCGACCGTGCTCACCGGGTTTCTCGGATACCTGATGGTGATCATCGGACTGCTCTTCGACCTCGGACAGCCGTGGCGCATCTGGCACGCGCTGGTCTTCTGGAATCCGCACTCGGTGATGTTCGAGGTGGCCTGGTGCGTGATGCTCTACACGGCCATTCTCGCGCTCGAGTTCTCCCCCGTGGTGTTCGAGGGGTTACGGTTGGAAAGACCGCGACGGATCATGCGGTCTGTGGCGACACCCCTGGTGATCATTGGCGTGATCCTCTCGACTCTGCACCAGTCGTCGCTCGGCTCGTTGTACCTCATCGTGCCATCCAAGCTGCATCCGCTCTGGTACACCCCGCTGCTCCCCTACCTCTTTTTGATCTCAGCGATCGGCGCGGGCATCGGCATGACGATCCTCGAGTCGTATCTCAGCGAGCGTGCCTTCGGCCGCCGCCTGGAGATGGACCTGCTCGAGCCGCTGGCGCGCGGTATGGTCGTCGCGCTCGGGGTCTACGGGCTCGTGCGGGTAATCGTCATCTGGAAGAACGGTGCCGTCGCGATGCTGCTGCACCCGGGGTACGAGGCCCGCATGTTTCTGTTGGAGATGCTTGTCGGCGTCGTGCTGCCGGTAGGCCTCCTGCTCATCGAGCGCGTGCGCACCAATCCGACCGGCCTCGTCGTCGCGGCGGTCTTCGCTGTCCTCGGCTTCGTGATGAATCGATTGAACGTGAGTGTGACCGGGATGGAGGGCGCGGCAGGCGTCCAGTACGTGCCGTCGTGGATGGAGGTGACGGTATCCCTCGGGCTCGTGGCGCTCGGCTTTGCGCTCTTCGCAGTGGCCGTTCGCTACCTTCCCATCTTCCCGGAGCCCGGCCACGGGGAATGAGCACGCCATGCGGACGCGCATCGGGCTGCAGATCGTCCTCGCGGTGGGGCTCGTCACGGCCCTCAGCATTGGCTTGCTGGCGACGGTGACCCTGCGCACGCACCGTCAGGAGATGATCGCCCAGCTCACGCGCAATGCCGACCTCCTCAGTGAAACCGTCAAGCGCAGCACCGAGGATTATATGTTGGAGAACCGGCGCGACCGCCTCGGCCGGCAGATCGAGGCCATCGGCCGCGACCAACGGATCGAGCGCGTGCGGGTGTTCAACAAGCAAGGGCGTATTGTCTTCTCGTCCGACGCGAGCGAGGTCGGGCACGCGCTCGATAAGCAGGCCGAGTCCTGCTTCACGTGTCATGCGCAAGACCGGCCGCTCGAGAAGCCGCCGGTGCACGACCGGGCCCGCATCTTCGCGACGGAGTCCGGTCGCCGCCTCCTCGGCATCGTTAATCCGATTCAGAATCAGCCTGCCTGCACGACCGCCGCCTGCCACGCCCACGGCCCCGATGAAACGATGCTCGGTGTGCTCGACGTCACGGTCTCGCTGGACGATGTCGACCGGCAGATCGCAGCGAGCCGGACCCGTATCGTGGGTCTGGCCATCGGGTCGGTCGCCGTGGCTGGACTGCTGCTATGGTGGCTCAGCCGGCGGCTCGTCAGTCGTCCGGTGGCGGCGCTCACCGCGGGAACGCGGCGCATTGCGGCCGGCGATCTGACGACCACGATTCCCGCGACCGGAGGGTATGAGCTCGGCGAGCTGGCGCACGCCTTCAATGCGATGACCGCGCGGCTGTCCGAGGCACAGCGCCAGCTCACACAAGCCGACAAGCTCGCCTCGGTCGGCCGCCTCGCGGCCGGTGTGGCGCACGAGATCAACAACCCGCTGACCGGTGTCCTCTCCTACGCATCGTTGCTCCTCGAACGGGCGCATATTGACCCCGAGCTGCGCGCCGATTTGGAGGTCATCGTTCGCGAGACCAAGCGCTGCCGCGAGATTGTCCGCGGTCTCCTCGACTTCGCGCGCCAGACCCCACCGCGCCGCCAGCCCACGGACCTCAACGACGTGGTGCGGCGGGCGGTCACCGTCGTGATGAATCAGTTGCAGCTCCGACACGTCGCGCTCGGCCTCGACTTGGCCGACGACTTGCCTGCGGTGCAAGCGGATCCGAGTCAGATGGAGCAGGTCGTGGTGAACCTGCTGCTCAATGCCGCCGATGCGCTCGGCGAACGCGGCGGCACCATCCGACTCGCCAGCTGTCAAGCCCGGATCGCGCCGCGCGGCCATGAGCCTATCCGCCACGCGGCGTGCCCGAAAGGATGCGATCTCCTCGACGTGGGCACGCATGTCGGCGGCTTGGCGGCCATCCGCATCCTGCGGGAACACGGTGGCCGGGAATGGGGCTTCTGCCTCGACCCCGTGTACGGCCGCTTCAGTCACGTCTCGGCCGAGCCGTGCGAGGAAGGCGTGGTCGCGCCCGTCGCGTGCCCGCAGTGCCGGGTCACGCTCGTCGAACCCGACAGCAAGTGCGAGCGTTGCGGCGCATCGACGTTCGCGATTTGCGGCCCCGACGACGAGCCGATCCGGTGGTGTACGCGCACCGGCTGCCATTTCACCTGGTGGGAGGCACGGGAGCACCGCGGTGCGGCACCAGTGGTGGAGGTCAGCGTGGAGGACAACGGGCGTGGGATATCGAGCGAGCACCTCGCCAAGATCTTCGAGCCGTTCTTCACGACCAAGGGCACGCGGGGCGTGGGACTCGGGCTCGCTGTCACCTGGGGGATCATCGAGAGCCACGGCGGGACGATCGAAGTCGAGAGCGAGCAGGGCAGGGGAAGCCGCTTCACGGTGCGCCTGCCGCTCGCAGCGGCGGAACAAGCGCGGGATGCAGCATGAACGAGTGCGACGTCCTGGTGATCGATGACGAGCCGGTTGTCCGCGACGCCGTGCGCCGCGTGCTGCAAGCACACGGCCTGCGCGTCGCGACGGCGGAGGACGCCACATCCGGCCTCAGCCACCCGGCGCTTGCAGGCTGTCGTCTGGTCCTCTGCGACCTCATGCTGCCCGACCGTTCCGGCACCGAGGTGTTGCAAGAGATCCTGCGGCGCTACCCCAGCTTGCCGGTCGTGCTGATCACCGGCTATGCGACGCGCGACGAGGCTCGGCTCGCACTCGAGGCCGGCGCCGTGGACTTTCTCGCCAAACCATTCGAAGCAAAAGAGCTCATGGAGAGCGTACAGCGGGCCCTTGCGGGGCGCCCCGCCACGCAGGAGGAGGAAGCATGACGGTCTTAATCGTCGTACTGATATTCGCGGGCTTCATGGTCGTGGATGTCTTGGTCCGCACCGCCACGCGGCGGCTTGACGAGCGCCGTGCGCGCCGTGAACGCGCCGCCGCACTTGCCACCTCGGTGCGGCTCGATTTCACGCATGAGGCGCCGAGTCTCAAACGTGTCGAGGTGCCGAAGGCACGTGCGCGCATCCTTGCCGTGGATGACGAGCCGGTCATTCTCGACGCGCTGCGCAGGATCTTAGCGCTCGAGGGTTTCAGCGTCGACACTGTGGAGAGCGGGCCGGAAGCGCTCGGACTCGTGCAGCGCAACAACTACGACTTCGTCTTCACGGATCTCAAGATGCCCGGGATGGACGGCGTCGAGGTGGTAAAGGGCGTGAAGCATCTGCGGCCCGATATCGACGTTGCGGTGATCACCGGCTACGCCACCATCGAGTCGGCGGTCGAAACAATGCGCGACGGCGCGGTTGACTATGTGCAGAAGCCCTTCACGGCAGCCGAACTCGGCGCCTTCGTCCGCCAGTTGTCACTGAAGCGCGAGACCCGCCTCGAGGCGCAGCGGCTGCCGCAAGTGCGCGTCGTCGCCCCCGCACTCGCGGAGGTAGTACGGGGCGACGAGTTCTGCGTGCCGGGCGGCGCCTTCCTCTCCGACGGCCACGCATGGGCGCGGATCGAGGCCGCCGGCCACGTCCGTGTCGGGCTCGATGACTTCGCACGCAAGGCGCTCGGCAAGATCGAACGCGTGGATCTCCCTGCGAAAGGCACGACCGTGCAGCGCGGCGAACCAATATTCACGGTCCATCGTGGCAACACCGCGGTTCGATTCCCGGCACCGCTCTCGGGACGCGTGACAGAGGTGAACACGGGACTGGTCAAGAGGCCGGACTGGCTGGGGCAGAGCCCCTATGACGGAGGTTGGGTGTGTCTGCTGGATCCGGTGGATCTCGCCGGGGAGCTTGCGGCACTACGCATCGGCAAGCCGGTCATCGATTGGTACCACGACGAGATCGCGCGGCTGCGCCAGGCTGGCGGCCCCGCCGAGCGTGGCGCCCCGGGCATCGATTGGGGGACATTGCAGGCAGAGTTCTTCACCAAACGGGCGGCGTAACGTAGAGGCGATCCGGGGCTGAAAAGATCGCTACTGAGTAAGTCGCCACGCCCAGCGACTACTTCTCGGCGACTTCGCGGAGGATGGCTTGCACGTGCTCGCGTAGCGAGCCACGGCGGGTGCCGAAGCGGTTGCGCGTCGCCAGCGCAACTTCTTTGCCGACGATGTCGGCGGTGATGAGGTCGCTGACGAACTGACACATGGCGTTCTGCAGCTGGCGCCGCCGCGCGCGAATGCGCGCTTCGCGCTGGCTCTCGCTCAAACCCTTCTCGCGGGGGTCCGGTAGCGTGTCAGCAAGCAAGTGGCGCAGGACGCGTCGCAGACGCAGCTCCCAGCCTGGAGGGAGTTGGACGATCAGCTCACCGGCTTTCCGTCCGGGCTTTGTCGTGATGGGTTGCGGTCGCGCCATGGGCTGTGTGAGGTACCAAGAGCCACGCCAGTTGTCCACCCGCCGGAGCGACCGTGGTGCCGAGCGCTCAGAAGCTCCCGGTGGAGTCGATCTTCCCCGCCTTCGCTTGCCGCGGCGTGATGTACTTCCCGGTGATCATATCCTTGTAACCCATCCCCGGACCGACCATCGGGTAGACGTGTGAGTTTTGGTCGATCAAGACTTCCAGGAAGGCGGGGCCCGGGAAGTTGACGAATGCTTCGAGCGTCGTCCGCACCTGTGCCCGATCCGACACGCGCTGCGCGAACCCGAAACCGTCCGCCTCGACGGCCTTGATGAAGTCCTTCTTGTGCAGGGTCTTGTCGGTGCCCGAGTAGCGGTTGGCGAAAAACAGATCCTGCCACTGCCGCACCATGCCGTCGCCGAAGTTGTTCAGGAGTAACACCTTGACCGGAATGTCGTACGTCGTGAGGGTCTCCAGCTCACCGAGGTTCATGCGGATGCTGCCGTCGCCGTCGACGTCGATGACCAACTTGCCGGGGTTGGCGATTTGCGCGCCGATCGCGGCCGGGAGACCGAAACCCATCGTACCCATGCTGCCGGAGGTCAGGAAGCTACGCGGGTGAACGAAGTCGAGGTACTGCGCCGCCCACATCTGATGCTGGCCGACGCCGGTCGTGACGATGGCTTCGCCGCGGGTGATCTCGTTCAAGGTGTGCAGCACTTCCTCCGCTTGGATGAGGTTCGAGTCGCGGTTGTAATTCAGCGCGTGGTCGGTCTTCATCCGCTTGACGTGTGCCAGCCAGCGGCTGAAGTCCCGCTTGAATCCCTTCCCGGCTTTGAGGAGTTGCGACAAGCCGCGCTTCGCATCGCAGACATATGACCAGTCGACGTCCTTTACCTTGCCGATCTCGGAGGCATCGACGTCGAGGTGGGCGATCTTGGCGTTGGGGGCAAACTCCTTGACCTTGCCCGCGACGCGATCGTCGAAGCGTGCGCCGACGGCGAACAGGAAGTCGCAGTCCTCGACCGCATAGTTCGCATAGGCGGTGCCGTGCATGCCGAGCATGTGCAGCGACAGTTCGCTGGTGGTGTCGACGGACCCGATCCCCATCAACGTGGTCACTACCGGGATGCGGAAGCGCTCAGCAAAAGTGCGAATCTCCGGCGCGGCATTGCTGTTCATGATGCCGCCGCCGCAATAGAACAGCGGCCGCTCCGCCTGCGCTAGCAGATGATAGAAGGCCTGGGCGTGGTCGTCAGACAGCGTCGTACGCTTCAACGCGTCGAGCCGTTCGTCGTATCCTCGTAGCTGCAGCAGGCCAGCGGCCTGGAACGGGCCTTCCGAATTTTGCACGTCCTTCGGCACGTCGATGACCACCGGCCCCGGGCGGCCGCTGCGCGCTACCTCAAAGGCCGTGCGGACCGTTGCCTCCAGCTTGTTCTCGTCGGTCACCAGAAACACGTGCTTGGCGCACGCCGCCATGATGTTGAAGACCGGCGCTTCCTGGAACGCATCCGTGCCCATGGCCGCGCGCGGCACTTGACCGCAGATGAGCACCACCGGTATCGAGTCCGCGTGGCAATCGCGGATGGGCGTGACGGTATTGGTCGCGCCCGGCCCGGAGGTTACTAGACAGACCCCGACTCTGCCGCTTGAGCGCGCATAGCCGGCCGCCATGAAACCAGCGCCCTGCTCGTTGGCGGGGACGATGAGACGGATCTCCTCTTCCTTTGAATGACTCTCGTTGTAGCGGAACACCGCATCGTAGGTGGGCAGAATCGCGCCGCCACTGTAGCCGAAGATGGTATCCACTCCCTCGTCCGCGAGCACTTGCACGATCATGTCAGCCCGGCTCATCGTCTTGCCGGCCAGGGGGTGTTGTGAGGGTGCGAGTTTTGTGTCCGCAAGATGCGTCATTCCTGTCGTCCTCTTTCCTTCTGCCTCTTATGCAGGGCACATCCCGTCGGCCTCGCCGAGGCTGATATAGACCCGCCGCGACGTTCCAGGAGTGCGCGCACAATTGCTGAGTTGCCGCAATACATAGCATAGAATTTCGACGAGAAGAACGGTCGGTGGTGGGGTTGCTGGATGTCTTCGAGGGCAGAAACTCATCGTGTTTGAGTCAAGTTTGCGAAGGCAAGCCCATAGCGACCAGCGGGAGCGGTCCATAGAAAGGACGCTGGGTGCAGCCCGCTAGACTTTCCGTGCGTTCCGGCGTATCCGTTCGGTCCATGTCGGACGACCTGGCAACGCTAGATGCTAACGCACAAGCCGAGCTCGTGCGCCGGCGGCAGGTTTCACCGCTAGAGCTGGTAAACGCCGCGATTGCGCGCATCGAAAAGGTGAACCCGCAAGTGAATGCGGTGATCACTCCACTGTTTGAGAAGGCGCGGCAACAGGCGGCGGGTGAGATTCCGGACGGGCCGTTCCGCGGTGTGCCGTTCCTTCTCAAGGACCTCGATGCGCTCTCCGCCGGAGACCCGTACCACGCCGGCACCCAGTTCCTGCGTGACCTCCGTTGGGTCGCCGACCATGACACTTACCTGGTGGCGAAACTGCGCGCCGCGGGCTTCGTCATCGTCGGCAAGACCAACACGCCGGAGCTCGGGCTCAACGTGACCACCGAGCCGAAGTCCTATGGTGCCAGCCGCAATCCGTGGAACACGGCACACTCCACGGGCGGGTCGAGTGGCGGCTCGGGCGCGGCGGTCGCGTCTGGCATGGTGCCGGCGGCACACGCCAGCGATGGCGGCGGATCGATCCGCATCCCGGCAAGCGAATGCGGTCTCGTCGGCCTCAAGCCGTCGCGCGGGCGGGTGTCGCTCGGTCCCGACTACGGTGAGTTCTGGCACGGGCTGGTCATCTCCCACGCGGTCACGCGGTCAGTCCGTGATTCGGCGGCGATACTCGATGCCGTTGCCGGTGCGATGCCGGGTGATCCCTATATCGCACCACCCCAGCAGCGTCCCTTCCTCGCCGAGGTGGGGGCCGATCCGGGCCGGCTACGCATCGGGCTGATGGCCTGTGCGCCGGGTGGCGGGACGCTTCATCCGGACTGTGCCGCGGCGGCGCGGGACGCCGCGCGTCTTCTGCAATCACTCGGCCACCACGTCGAAGAGTCGTACCCGGCCGCCTTCGATGAGTTACAAGCGTGCGTGGCACAGTTCTCGACGTTGCTGATGAGCTGGGTGGCGGCGACGCTCGATGAGCTGAGCGAAAAAACCGGCAAGATCGTCGGCCCCGACGGGATCGAGGAGATCACCTGGACCTATGCGACGATGGGTCGTGCGATCACGGCGGCGCAGTACCTGCACGCGATCGAATGGCTGCACGCCTTCACCCGCCGGATGGCGAGCTGGTGGGCGAGCGGCTTCGACGTGCTGCTGACCCCGACGTTGGCGGCGCCGCCACCGCGGCTTGGTGAGTTGGTGCCGCCACCAGGCAATCCATTCGCCGGCAGCGAGAAGGCATTCGCGTTGATCCCGTTCACCGCGCAGTTCAACATCACCGGGCAACCGGCCATGTCGTTGCCGTTGCACTGGAACGGCAGCGGGTTGCCGATTGGCGTGCAGCTGATCGCCGGCTACGGGCGCGAGGATGTGCTCATCCGCGTCGCCGCGCAGCTAGAGCACGCCCGGCCGTGGCGCGACAGGCGTCCATCGGTGCATGCCTGATTTGCGGCTCATGCACCCGAGACGGATCGCGCCGGCGGTCTCCCTGCTGCTGTTGACTGCCGCGGCACCGTTCCTTCTGGGTCTAGGATCGACGGGGGGGCGAGATGTCATTCACCCCGCGGTCGACTTTCGGGCCACGCTCGTCGACAAGGACGGTGTCAGCGTCGAGGTGAACCGCTTGAACGTCAGCGGCGACGTGCAGCTCGAGGGTGACAT
>Ga0209048_10003627_pt1 | contig 14945 bp, 14 predicted proteins | sample FrelakmetCRP12CR_FD_187146 | JGI IMG/M metagenome (GOLD analysis project Ga0209048, IMG submission 187146) | Freshwater lake sediment microbial communities from the University of Notre Dame, USA, for methane emissions studies - CRP12 CR (SPAdes)... | ecosystem: Environmental > Aquatic >... | reverse complement strand
GAATGTTACGGTAAGAAACCGTGGCTTCCGACCTGCCCGGCAGTGTCATCAGTGCGTAGGGTACGTTCTACGCACCACCGCTTGGCGCTCTGCTGGATCAAAACGATGGCGCGTAGGATGCACCCTACAAAGCTACAAAGCTCCGCTTCACCCCTCCTACGGGCCGGCCACTCAGGCCCCACGGACGATCCGTCCGCTCGCCAGGTCGCGGATCTCGGTAGGCCGGGCGGCGTCGCCGAGCCGGCCGGGAACGATATAATCGACCTCGCCCCCCAGTCGCCGCCGTAGCGCAAGCAGGGTGCGGGCCGGCGGATGGCCGCCGACATTGGCGCTGGTGGAAACCAGCGGCCCACCCCAGGCGCGGCACAGCTCGGCCGCCAGCGGCTGGGCGGTCACCCGCACCGCCAAGGTATCATGCCGTCCCCGCAGCCACGCCGGCGCCCACCGGGCTGGCAGCAACCAAGTGAGCGGTCCCGGCCAACCGGCCTCCACTCGGGTCCGGGAGGCGCTATCCAGCGGCTCGATAAAAGGCGCCAACTGCTCCAGACTGGCGGCGATCAGAATCAGCCCTTTGCTCACGGGCCGCCGCTTGAGCGCCAACAGCCGCCGCACTGCCGTTTCATTCCAGGGATCGCACCCCAGCCCGAACACCGCCTCGGTGGGATAGGCGATGATCCCGCCGGCCCGCAGACAGCGCAGGCATTCCCGCCGGCGCCAGGAGGGCAACAGCTTGATTCCGTAGCGCCGCTCAGGCTGTCTTTCGCACCGCACGGCGCCGGGTCTTTTTGGCCGGGGCTTGCTGCAGCAATTGGGTACATTCGGCCAGGGTCAGGCTTTCCGGTTCGCGTCCCTTCGGCACCCGCGCGTTGCGCTTTCCATCCGTGATATACGGCCCGAAGCGACCGCGCAGCACTTGCACGGCAGCGTCCGCAAACGCCTGGATCACCTTGCCGGCATTCATCGTCTTATGCTCGGCGACCAGTTCCAGGGCGCGTTCCAGCGACAGCGTGTAAGGATCGTCTCCACCTTTCAAGGAAACATATTTGCCGCTGTAGCGGACATAGGGTCCGAACCGGCCGATATTCACTTCCAGCGGCTCACCCTCCGGCGTCGCGCCCAACTGGCGCGGCAACTTGAACAGCTCCAGCGCCTCCTCCAGGGTGATCGTATCCATCCGCTGGTCGGAGCGCAGGCCGGCGAAACGGGGTTTTTCCTCATCATCCTTGGTGCCGATCTGGACGAACGGACCGTAGCGACCCATGCTTACGCTGACCGGGCGGCCGGACCGCGGATCGGATCCCAATTCCCGACTCTGCACAGCTTCCTTGCGGGAAACGTTTTCCTCCTTATCCTCCAGCAGCCGCTTGAATGGCTTCCAGAACGAGCCCATCAAGGGAATCCACTCCTGCTCACCCCGCGAGATGGCATCCAGATCGTCTTCCATTCTGGCGGTGAACTCGTAGTCCACATAAGAGGTGAAATGCTGGGTGAGAAAGCGATTGACAATCCGTCCTACATCGGTGGGATGAAAGCGGCGGTTCTCCAACACCACATATTCACGTTGCAGCAGCGTGGCGATGATGGCGACATAGGTGGAGGGGCGCCCGATCCCGAACTCTTCCAGGGTCTTGATCAGGCTGGCCTCGCTGTAACGCGGCGGCGGTTCGGTGAAATGCTGTTCCGGTCGAATCGCCAGCAGGTTCACCCGTTCGCCTGCCACCAGCGGTGGCAGGGAGCGATTGTCCTCATCCTCCTGTCCACCCTCATCGACGCCTTCCTGATAGACCGCCATAAAACCAGCATCGGCCAGGGTGGAGCCGCTGGCGCGAAAAGTATTGCCGGCGCCGCAACCCAGATCCACCGTCACGGTATCGAAGGTGGCCGGTATCATCTGACAGGCGACGGTGCGCTTCCAGATCAACTCGTACAGCTTGAACTGTTCCGCGCTCAGGCGCTGCTGGATCGCCTCCGGCTCCACCGTTATCACGGTAGGCCGGACCGCTTCATGAGCTTCCTGCGCATTTTTGATCTTGGTCTTGTAAAGCCGGGGAGTGGCCGGCAGATTATGCTGGCCATAACGGCGCGTAATCAGGCTGCGGATATCGTCCAGCGCCTCGGCGGCGAGGTGCACCGAGTCGGTGCGCATATAAGTGATCAGCCCGACCGCCCCTTCACCGATATCGACCCCCTCATAAAGCTGTTGCGCCACCCGCATGGTGAGCTGCGGCGGAAACCCCAACTTGCGGGCGGCCTCCTGCTGCAGGGTGGAGGTGGTAAAGGGCGCCGCCGGATGACGCTTGCGCTGCTTTTTGGTGACGATATCGACCTGCAAATAACCGCCGGCCGCCTGCTTGAGCGCAGCTTCCGCGGCCTGCGCCGCCGCCGCGGTGGTGATGCTGAACTGGCTCAGTTTCTCGTCCTGATATTCCACCAGCCTGGCGCTGAAAGGCTGTTGCTGGTTGGCGGCGTCGGCCTCGATGGTCCAGTATTCCTGGGTCTGGAACCGTTCGACTTCCTCTTCCCGCTCCACGATCATGCGCAGCGCCGGAGACTGCACCCGGCCGGCGGACAGGCCCCGGCGGATTTTTTTCCACAGCAGCGGCGAGAGATTGAAACCGACCAGATAATCCAGGGCCCGCCGCGCCTGCTGCGCATTGACCAGTTCCATCGATAAACGGCGGGGATGTTGCAGGGCGTCGCTGACCGCCCGCCGGGTGATCTCGTTGAAGACGATCCGGTGGACCGGCTTATCCTTTAAAACTTTACGATCTTTAAGAATTTCATAAAGATGCCAGGAAATGGCCTCGCCTTCCCGGTCCGGGTCGGTGGCCAGATACAGCGCCTTCGCCTGAGCGACCGCCTTGGCGATGGCATCCACGTATTTTTCATTCTTATCGATGAGTTCGTAGCGCATGGCGAAGTCATGCTCCGGATCGACCGCGCCCTCTTTGGGCACCAGATCCCGCACATGCCCATAGGAAGCCAGCACCTCGAAATCCTTACCCAGGTATTTCTTGATGGTCTTGGCTTTCGCCGGCGATTCCACGATAACCAGGTTTTTACTCATAAGCATGGTTTGGAAACGGCGCCGGCAGGCGGGAACACAAGCACCGCCGCGGCCATCGCCAGAAATTTAGGTTGAGAGGGAAGGCTCAGTGCAGGTAACCCGCTATGTCCTCGAACATCAAATCCTCCATCCAGGCATAGGCCTCCTCCTGCCCCGGCTGGTTGAACAGCACCATCAGAATGATCCATTTAAGCTGGGTCAGATCGATTTCATCGGTTTCCAGCGCCATCACCCGGTCGATGACCAGTTCCCGCGTTTCGGAACTCAATACCCCGGCCTGTTCGAGAAACAACAGAAAACCGCGCTCCTGGACATCGAGCCGGACCAGTTCCTGCGCGGTGAAAACCCGAAAGGAACGCTCTTCGTTGAGGACGATGACCGGAGTTTCCTGGCGCGCCGCCAGACCGTCAAGCCAATCAAACGCCTGGTTGATTTCCGCTGAGGGAAAACCTGCTTCCAGCAACTCTGTCTCGACGGATTCCCGGTCTGGAGAATTGCTGTCATCATCGTCGCTCATATAATTTTGGAACAGGTACATCAACACGTCCAAAACGTCTTCTTTCATCGGAATACAACCTCAGTTAAGCCGGGAATACAGTCCCCCGGGGGTGGCGGCAACCAGGCCTTGCAGCTCCAATATCAGCAGCATGGAGGAAACCACTTCCGCCGTCAATCCGCAACGCTCCACCAGCCCATCCACGGAAACCGGTTCCTGTCCCAGTTGTTCAAGCAGGCGGCGGTAGTCCTCATCCAGTTCCGGCAGTAGCGTCGACGCCGAGGCCAGCGCGGCCGAAGTGGCGGCAGCCGCCGCCAGCGGTCCCAGTTCCTCCAGGATATCCGCAGCGGTCTCCACCAGCTTGGCGCCCTGCCGAATCAGACTGTGACAACCCTTGGCCATGGTATTGTGAATGGAGCCGGGAATGGCGAATACTTCCCGTCCCTGCTCGACCGCCAGCCGGGCGGTGATCAGAGAACCGCTGTGCAGCGAGGCTTCCACCACCAGCGTCCCCAGGGCCAGGCCACTGATAATGCGGTTGCGCCGCGGGAAATGCTCCGCCAGGGCCATGGTGCCGGGGGGCAGCTCGGATACCAGTGCGCCCCGCTCGGCGATAGCATGGGCCAGATCCCGATGCGCCGATGGATAGATCCGGTCCGGTCCGGTACCCATCACCGCGACGGTGAACCCCTGTCCCAGCAGGGCGCCGCGATGCGCCTCCGCATCCACGCCCAGCGCCAGACCACTGGTAATCCCCAGGCCGGAACCGGCCAGATGGCTGGCAAAGTGGCGGGCGGTCTCCCGCCCCGATGGGGTGGGATTACGGGTACCGACGATAGCGAGTTGCCGGGCGCCCAGATAGCGTGGATCGCCATGGACGAACAGCAGCGGCGGCGGCGGCGGAACGAGCCGCAGCAAGGGCGGATACAGGGGATCGTCCAGGCCGAGCAGATAGTTGTTCGGCTGCTCCAGCCAGCGCAGATCCTGTTCCACTGCCTGCCAGGCCGGCGTTTTCAGGTAAGCCAACGTAGCTTCCGCCAGTCCCAGGGATGACCAGTCGCTGCGGTTGGCGGCGAACACCGCCGCCGCCGAGCCGAACAACTGCAGCAGGCGGGCAAAACGCACCGGCCCTATCCCCGGCGCCCGCAGTAAAGCCAGGCGGTATGAAGATTCGGTGGTATCCATGGCCCGGCTTCAGGGTTCACCCACCCGGTCGTGTGGTTTGACGAAATCCTTCATCCCGGTGATCAACCCATAGCTGACCCGCTCATAGACCCGGTACAGCATCATAGTGGCCACCTTGTGGCTGGGCAGGCGCCCGCCGAAACCGAACTGGGTCTGTAACCCACGGCCAGTCGTGTAAACCCCCAGCATATCGCCCACTTCCATGCCATCGGCCGCGCCCAGATTGATCACCGCACTCTGATACTGGCCGGCCAGGACATTGCGCCCTAACAATGAGATAATCCAACCTTCGGTGTTGGCCAGCGGCGCTTTGGGAGTAAAGCTGTACAGGTCGCTATCGTTGAATTGCCCGGCGGGAAACAGGCGATCCCCGGCGCGGGCTTCCAGCCGCGCATCGGTCATCACCAATACCGCCGGCTTACCCTCCTCAGCCGCTTTTTCCAGTACGGCATCGCCCACATAGGCGCCGCCGAAACCCAGCGACTGGCCGGTCGCCGGATCCTGGTATTCGCCGAGAGGCTCGAACACCCGATAGCGGCGCTGCTCATCGGAATCGATACCCACGGCATAAACATAGTCTTGGGCGGTATCCAGCAGGGTCCGGTCGTCGAAGTTACCGATGATCGCCGGCGCCGCCTGCCATTCGGCCTTGTTCACCACGATAGCGTTCTTGAGAAAACCGGCGATGGCGCTCCTGGGAATGGCTGGAATGACCTGGCCCAGGGTCTGGACCCGCAGTTGCGGAGATATTTTCAGGGTGGCCACGCCGCTGGCCGGGCGCAGGCGGGGTTGCTGGTTATCGTAATACAGTTCGATAACCTCGCCGGGATACAGCGATTCGGCGGCCCGGCCCGGCCCCGGCCGCCAGATCTCCGGCCAGCGCCAGGGTTCTTCCAGGAACACCCCGGCCACTTGCAGCACCGTATCCTCGGGCCGCACCAGATAGGCCTCCGGATGATCGGGGCGCAGCCTTAACGGGCCGGACGGGTGTGGCTGCCGGGTCGACGGCCGAGCCGATGCCAGCATCAGGCCGGCAGGGCTGACCAGCGGCGGCGGCGCGGTGGTCGCTGCCTGTTGCGGCGGCGCCATCTCCGCCGGCGGCCAGGCGCAACCGCCGGGCAGGACGCCGCCAAGGACAGCCAGGACAAAGGGAATAACAGAAGTGAGCTTGATCATTATCCTTAATTCCTGGGGGAACTTGGTTGAGTGTAGCGAATCATTTCCTTTGCGCAAAGTATAGCGGCTCTGTGGATATTTCCTGTATTATTTTCGATACTGACTGATAGTTTAGACACTTTTATGTCAACGAGGCTTCCCCAATTTGGCCATGGCACGCTTGAATATTCTGCATTTTCCCGACCCACGGCTGCGCAAGCGGGCCGTACCAGTCGATACCGTCGATGACGAGATCCGCGGCCTCGTCGACGCCATGCTTGAAACCATGTACACCGCGCCCGGCATCGGTCTGGCGGCCAATCAGGTCAACATCCAGAAGCGGATTATCGTCATCGATATTGCCGAGCAGAAAGATCAGCCGCTGGTGCTGATCAATCCTTCGCTCCTGGAGCGCCAGGGTGAGGAAGAGATGGAAGAAGGCTGCCTGTCGGTACCGGGGTTTCAGGAACTGGTAAGGCGGGCCGAACGGGTCCGGGTCAGCACCCTGGACCGTAACGGCGAACCCTTTGAAATGGACGCCTCGGGCCTGTTGGCTGTCTGTATTCAGCATGAGATGGATCATTTGGATGGTAAGTTGTTCGTGGATTATCTGTCTCCCCTTAAGCGCAACTGGATTCGCAAGAAGCTGGAAAAGCAGGGACGGGTTGAAGGGCGCAGCGGCCATCCCCTGCGCTGATTCCATGCCGGGGCCGCCGCCTGGGCCCGTTGCCGCCTGGTTCCGCTTGCGTTCGCCAGCCGCTGCCGGTCCGGCGCTGGCGCTCCGCCGGATTACCGCCAGCGCATGACCCATTCCCCCTTGCGTATCGTCTTCGCAGGCACCCCCGAGTTCGCCGTGCCCACCTTGGAAGCTTTACGCCGGGCATACCCACTGTGCGCCGTTTACACCCAGCCGGATCGCCCCGCCGGACGCGGCCTTAAGCCGCGCGCCAGCCCGGTCAAGCAGCATGCGGCCGGCCTGCCGGTTTATCAACCGCACAGTCTGCACGACCCCGCCGCGCAAGCGGAGCTGGCCGCGCTGGCGCCGGAGTTGATGATCGTGGTGGCTTATGGCCTGATCCTGCCTCCAACCGTGCTGCAATTACCACGGCTGGGCTGTATCAATGTCCATGCTTCCCTGCTGCCCCGCTGGCGCGGCGCGGCGCCGATCCAGCGGGCGTTGCTGGCGGGCGATCCGGAGACGGGGATCAGTATCATGCAGATGGACGCGGACCTGGATACCGGTCCCGTGCTGACCAGGGCGATCTGCCCCGTCCCACGCGGCCTGACCGCCGGCGAACTGCATGACCGGCTGGCCGTTCTGGGCGCCGCCACCCTGCTGGAGGTATTGCCGGCGCTGACCACCGGCAAACTGCCGGCGCAACCGCAGGACGAGACGTTGGCGACTTATGCACCTAAACTGAACAAGGACGAAGCGGCGCTGGACTGGACCCGCCCGGCGCCGGCGCTGGAACGGCAGGTGCTGGCTTTCAATCCCTGGCCGGTGGCGTCTACCCGGTGGAATGGACAGTTATTGCGGATCTGGCGCGCGGTAGCGCTGGCCGGCGCGGTGACCGCCAGCCCTGGCGAGGTGGTGCGCGAGAGCCGGGAGGGGATCGATGTGGCTACCGGCGAGGGGCTATTGCGCCTGACCGAAGTACAACTGCCTGGCAGGCGTCCTCTGGCCGCCGCCGCTTTTATCAATGCGCGGAGCTTGGTGGGTCAAGTACTGGGTAAGTAGTGGCTGGCAGAAAACCTCTGTTCAGCGATAACTGGGTTTTGTAGTTTTCTGTTGGGCACTAATGTAGTTGGCACGCTATCCGGCAGTCTTGCAAACAGTACAATACCCGCTATTCTCTGGCGCCGTTGTCCTGTTGACCATAATCCAGCCGAACAGGTATCGATTAAATGACCACAATGACAGGGGTTGGCAATGCCCGGACCGCTGCCGCCCGGGTGCTGGGCCGGGTGCTCGTCGATGGGCGCTCGCTCAGCGCCGTCCTGCCGCCGGCCCTGACCTGGACCGTGCCCAGGGAACGGGGACTGCTGCAGGAACTGTGCTATGGCACGCTCCGTTGGTATCCGCAACTGCAAGCCCTGTTGGCCCGCTTGCTGCGCGCGCCCCTTAAGCCCCGCGAAGGCGAAGTGCAGGCTCTGTTATTGCTGGGATTGTACCAACTGCTGCATCTGCGCCTGCCGGATTATGCCGCGGTTTCGGCGACGGTGGCGGCGGCCCGCGAGCTGGACAAGGACTGGGCGACCGGTTTGATCAACGCCGTGTTGCGCAATTTCCAACGCCGCCGCGGTGACTGGCTGGCCGGATTGGAGCGCGACCCCAGTGGCCGCTATGCCCATCCGGCCTGGCTGCTGCACTGCCTGGAGGACGACTGGCCGAAAGATTGGCCGGCGATCGTAGCGGCCAATAACGCCCATCCGCCTTACAGCCTGCGGGTGAATCTGGCGCGGCTGTCACGCCCGGATTATCTGTGCCGTCTGGCTGAGGCCGGCATGGCGGCCCGGCCCGCGCCGTTCAGCCACGCCGGCATCATCCTGGACCAAGCCTGTGAAGCGGAGGCCCTGCCCGGTTTTATGGAAGGGCTGGTATCGGTACAGGACAGCGCCGCGCAACTGGCGGCGGAACTGCTCGCGCCGGCTCCCGGCCTGCGCGTTCTGGATGCCTGCGCCGCGCCCGGCGGTAAAGCCTGCCATCTCCTGGAAACCGAACCCACTCTCTCCCTGCTGGCTTTGGACAAGGACCCCGGACGCCTGCGCCAGGTCGATGACAACCTCCGGCGGCTGGGATTGACCGCAACCACCCGCGCCGGCGACGCCCTGACGCCGGCGGACTGGTGGGACGGCCTGCCCTACGACCGCATTCTGCTGGATGCGCCCTGTTCCGGCGCCGGCGTGCTCCGCCGCCATCCCGATATCAAGGTGTTGCGGCGGTCCGAGGATATCGAGCCGCTGGCCGGTCGACAGCGGGCGCTGCTGGAGGCCCTCTGGCCCTTGCTGAAACCGGGCGGCAGGCTGGTTTACGCCACCTGCTCGGTCCTGAAGCGGGAAAACGAACTCAACCTGGAGAACTTCCTCACCGCGCAGCCGAATGCCCGGGAATATTCCCTGACCGTGGCCTGGGGCCGGCCCAGACCCCAAGGCCGGCAAATCCTGCCGGGTGAAGCGGCCATGGACGGTTTCTATTATTGTTGTTTGGATAAAGGTTAGAATTACGATGTCGTCGGCTCGCCCTGGTCGCCTGTCACTCCTCATCGCGGTCCGCTTTTGCCGAAAGTTGGGCCTGCTGTTGGGATTGCTGTGGCTGACAGCCTCTGCCCTGGCGGCCGATTTTCGGGTGGTGGACGCCGCTACACATTTGGAAAAAGGCGTCTATCTATTGAGCGCCAGGCTCAAGTTGCATTTCCCCGATGGACCGTTGGAGGCCCTGCAAAACGGCGTGCCCTTGACCATCGATCTGGATATCCAGGTGTTTCGGCAGCGCGAGTGGTTATGGGATGAAATCGCCGCGCAACTGCAACAGCGTTTCCGCCTGGAATATCGTGCTCTACCCCGGCAATATGTGATCAGCAACGTTAACAGCGGCGAGTTGAAAAGCTTCTCCGACCTGCAGCTTGCCATCGACTTTCTGAGCCGCATCGAGCGGTTTCCGTTGCTGGACGCCAGCCTGCTGCCGCCGGGCGGCAGCTATCTGGTCAGGCTGCGCGCCACCCTGGATATCGAGGCTCTGCCGGTACCGCTGCAATTGGTCGCCTATCTGTCGCCGCAGTGGCGAATCAGCAGCGAGTGGTATACATGGCCGCTTTAGTCCGGCGCCTGGCGCGGGGTTACCGCCTGTTGCTGCTGCTGGCTTTGCTCGGCCCGCTGGTAACCGCCCTGGTGCTGTTAAGCGGCGCCATTGAGAACTCCGGCTACTCCGGCCGGCTTTATACCTGGTTGCTGTTATCCAGCACCGTCGGTCTGCTGAGCCTGGCGATCCTGATTATCCAGCAGTTGTATCGCCTGTTCCGCCAGTACCGGGCGCAAGTCCCGGGCGCCCGCCTGACCGTGCGGCTGGTCATCATTTTTGTCCTGATTACGCTGTCGCCGGTGGCGGTCGTCTACTATTTTTCCCTCCAGTTCCTGCAAAAAGGGATCGATAGCTGGTTCGATGTACGGGTGGAAGCCTCGCTGGAAGACGCCCTGGAGCTCAGCCGCTCCGCCCTCGATCTGCGCAAGCTCGAGGTCTTCAAGCAAACCCAGCGGATCGCCGGCACGCTGACGCCGGTCAGTGACGCCCAGGCAACCCTGCTGCTGACCGAAGCCTTGGGTAACAGCGATATCACCGAACTGACCTTGTTCAGCCAGAGCGGGCAGATTATCGCCACCGCCAATGCCGATCCCGCTATTATGGTGCCCGGCCCCCTGCCCGAAGGCGTCTTGTTGCAAGTCCTCCAGGGTAAAGACTATGTCGGTCTGGAGCCGGTGCGCGATAGCAACTTTTTCATCCGGGCCGTCGTCCGGGTAAGCGCGCAGGAGACCCGGGTCGAGGAACGCATTCTGCAAGCCCTGTTCCCTGTGGCGGGGCGCTTCAGCGTACTGGCCGATTCCGTCCAGAGCGCGTTCGATGATTACAAGGAACTGATGTTCCTGCGCACGCCGTTGAAGACCAGTTTTATCCTGACGCTGTCGCTGGTGATGCTGTTTGCCGTATTGACGGCACTGTGGGTGGCGGTCTATTCGGCGCGCCGCCTGGTGGAACCGGTGCGCGATCTGGCCGAGGGCACCCAGGCGGTGGCGGCCGGCGAATACGATAAACAACTGCCCTACGCCGGCAACAATGAACTGGGCTTTCTGGTGGATTCCTTTAATCAAATGACCCGCCGGCTGGCCCAGGCCCGCGACAGCGCGCAACGCAGCCAGCAGTTGCTGGAGCAGCAGCGCGCCTATCTGGAAGTGGTATTGGCCCGGCTGTCTTCAGGCGTGTTAACGCTGGATCACGACGGTTGCCTGCGCACCACCAACGCCGCCGCCAACCAGATCCTCGGAGTGGACCTGAGCGCCCTGAGCGGCGCCGATGCCAACGCTATTCAGGCCACCTATCCACAATTGCAACCGCTGCTCGAGGCCATCGATCCGCAACGTCACGGCGCGGCTGGCGAATGGCGGCAGGAGGTCACCTTTTTCGGTCACAGCGGTCGCCGGGTGCTGCTGTGTCGCGGCAGTTCGCTGCCCGATCCGGTCGGACTCAAGGGCGGCTATGTAATCGTCTTCGATGATATCAGCACCCTGGTGCAGGCGGAGCGTAACGCCGCCTGGGCCGAGGTGGCCCGGCGGCTGGCGCACGAGATCAAGAACCCGTTGACGCCTATCCAGTTGGCGACCGAGCGCATCCGCCATAAATATCTTAAGCTGCTGGAGGAAGAACAGGGCCGGATATTGGATCGCGGCACCCATACCATCATCCAGCAGGTACAGGCGTTGAAAGAAATGGTGGATGCCTTCAACGAATATGCCCGGCCGCCGCAGCTGAAGCTGGGGCCGATGGCGCTGAATGAATTTATCACCGAAGTGCTGCATCTGTACCGGGACTATCCGGCGGGAGTGGAAATCCAACTGGAACTCGACCCCCGCCAGCCGGTCATCGAAGCGGATAAAGGCCGGCTGCGGCAATTGGTGCATAATGTGGTCAAGAATGCGCTCGAAGCGCTCAAGGACAGTAACAGCTCTCTGCTGCGGGTCAGCACCCGCTGCATCCAGGAAGCCGAAACCGGTTATGTCGAACTCAGCTTCCAGGATAACGGCGTCGGTTTTCCCGAAGACGATATCGGCGATATTTTCGAACCTTATGTCACCACCAAACCCAAGGGAACCGGTCTGGGCCTGGCGATTGTCAAAAAAATTGTTGAAGAACATGGTGGTTCGATTCATGCCGAAGCGCCGGCCGAAGGTGGCGCCCGCCTTGTCATTCGTTTTCCCATGCGCTCCGGCGCCATGCCGGCCAACCCGATCACCCCGATGACTCTCACGCATGCTGAGGAGGCAGGATGAGCAGCGGACCCCATATCCTGGTCGTTGACGACGAACCGGATATCTGCGACCAAGTTAAAGAGATCCTCCAAGACGAGGCTTATGAAGTCACGACGGCCGCCACCGCCGCCCAGGCTCGCGAAGCGCGACGCGCCCGTCGCCCCGATCTGATTCTGCTGGATATCTGGATGCCGGACATGGATGGCATCAGTCTGCTCAAGGAATGGAGCGAGGGCGACCATCTGCCCTGCCCGGTGATCGTGATGTCCGGCCATGGCACGGTGGAAACCGCCGTGGAGGCCACCCGGCTCGGGGCTTACGATTTCCTTGAAAAGCCGATGTCGCTGAACAAGCTGCTGCTGACGGTGAAGCGGGCGCTGGAAGCCGATCAGCTCGCCCGCGAGAACCAGGGACTGCGGCGGCTGCGTCCGATCACCGAACCGATCGGCAAGAGCGAGGTGGTGCAGCGGCTGCGCACCCAGGTGCTGCGGATCGCCCAGCACGATACCCCGGTCCTGATCTTCGGCGAGCCGGGTACGGGCAAGGAGATCTATGCCCGCTTCCTCCACCACCACAGCCCCCGCCGCAACGGCCCCTTTATCGATGTGGGCGTCGGTTCGATCGCGCGGGAGAATTCGACCCTGGAACTGTTCGGCTCCGAGCAGGGTGATAAGATCCACTATGGCCGCCTGGAGCAGGCCAGCGGCGGCACCCTGTTTCTGGATGAGTTGGCGGATATGGACCAGGAAGCGCAGGCCCGCCTGGCCGGCGCCCTGGAAAATGGCTCCTTCCTGCGCATCGGTGGCAAGGAGCCGGTGCAGGTGAACGTGCGAATCGTGGCCGCCACCCATCGGGATCTGGAACAGCAGGTGGCCGAAGGGCGGTTTCGGGAGGATTTATATTATCAACTGAACGTGGTGCCGATCCGGCTGCCGCCGTTGCGGGCCCATGTCGAAGACGTGCCGGAACTGTTGAATTATTACGTCAATTACTTCGTCGATCAGGAAAATCTGCTTTACCGGCATTTTACGACGGCGGCCCAGAATCGGCTGCGTAATTACACTTGGCCGGGCAATATCCGGGAACTGAAAAATCTGGTGCAGCGCCTGTTGATCCTGGGCACCGAGGAGGAAATCTCGCTGGAAGAGGTGGAGGCGGCCATCAGCAGCGTGCCGGCGCTCAAATCCCGCGACTCGGTCCCGGTTCCCCTGGATCTGCCCTTGCGCGAGGCCCGCGAGCAGTTCGAACGGTCCTACCTGCTGCAGCAATTCAAGGATTGTGATGGCAATGTGGCCCGCCTGGCGGAACGGGTCGGGATGGAAAGGACCAATCTGTATCGCAAGCTCCGCGCCCTGGGGATCGATCCCAAGAAGGTGATCGATGGCGATTAGCCGGTCGCGTCGTTGACGGTCCAGGTGTTCGGTGCATGAACGAGGTCACCCGGCAGCGCTGGGACCAACGCTATAGCGAGACCATTATCGGGCAGCCGCCGGCGGCGGTGCTAAGCGTGCATCTGCACCTGCTGCCGGCGGCCGGCACGGCCCTCGATCTGGCCTGCGGGTTGGGCGGCAACGCCCTGCTGCTGGCCCGTCAGGGTCTGGTGACCTGGGCCTGGGATATTTCCCCCATAGCCATTGCGCGGCTCGATGAGTCTGCCCACAAGTCCGGTATTGCCATTCAAACCGAGGTTCGGGATGTCGTCTCAAGGCCGCCGGAACCGGCGGGTTTCGATGTTATCGTGGTCAGCCGTTTTCTGGAGCGATCCCTGGCCCCGGCACTGCAAGCGGCGCTGCGACCCGGCGGGCTGTTGTTCTATCAGACCTTCACGAAACTCCGGACGGAGGCTGCCAATGGTCCCCGCAATCCGGATTTCCTGCTGGACGACAACGAACTGCTGCGCCTGTTCGCGCCGCTCCGGGTGCGGTTCTATCGGGAGGAAGGTTTGCTCGGCGATACCGCCCGGGGGGTTCGCAACGAGGCCATGTTGATCGCGCAGAAGGTGGAAGGCCATGAACCGGATCGAACAGCTTGAAAGTCTGCTGGCTAAAGGCCGGGACAATGCCCTGCTGCGTTTCGGGCTGGGCAATGCCTGGTTGCAGGCCGGCGAGCCGGCGCGGGCCGTCGAACAACTGCGGGCCGCGGTTCGGCAGGATCCCGCTTATTCAGCCGCCTGGAAGGCGCTGGGCAAAGCCCTGACGGCAGCGGGGCAGGTCGAAGAAGCCGGCGCGGCTTATGAAGCAGGCATACGGGCCGCCGAAGGTAAGGGCGACGTGCAGGCGGCCAAGGAAATGAAGGTGTTCCTGAAGCGCTTGCCATGATCATCGTTTGGGCCGTAGCAATCTACAGTAGCAATCTACAAAGAAGCCGGGTGTTGAAACACCCGGCTACCTTCAAGAGTCGCTACGCGACGCCGCTTCGCGCCGCGAAGCGATGAGGGTAGCCGGGGGATTGATCCCCCGGCTCTTTAATGATAGGCGACGTCGCCACGGTTTCATGAGTTAAGCAGGCCCGTTATCCGCATGAAATAAGGAAACCGATGATGTCCAACTCGATTCAAGTCCAACCCGCTCTCAAGTTTCTTCCCCCCAATTACACCAGCCGGGTAGGGTGGGCATGGCCCACGTTTTCCTTTAAACCCCGGTTAGAATGGTGGGCCGTGCCCACCCTACAAGACTGTTAGGTGGCTGCTTAGGGGTTCTTTAGGGGCGCCGGTGTGCGTCCATATAGGCGCGTAGAATGGCATTGATGCGCGTTTGATAACCCCGGCCTTGTTGCTTCAGCCAGTCCAACACATCCTTATCAATTCGAATGGTGATCGTGGATTTGGGGCAGGGCATGACAATTTTTGCGGTCTGCCAAAAAGCGGCGTCGGTCGGGTGTGCGTCCGGGTCGTCGTTGATGGCCGCGCGGATGTCGGCAGGGATCAAGCGTTGCAGCTTCTCCCAATCGGTGCCGTGTTCAGACTTTGAAGTTTTTCCAGTAAGCGCGTCGTTCATGAGGTTCTGATCTCCATGCCGAAATAAT
>Ga0209048_10003626_pt1 | contig 14945 bp, 9 predicted proteins | sample FrelakmetCRP12CR_FD_187146 | JGI IMG/M metagenome (GOLD analysis project Ga0209048, IMG submission 187146) | Freshwater lake sediment microbial communities from the University of Notre Dame, USA, for methane emissions studies - CRP12 CR (SPAdes)... | ecosystem: Environmental > Aquatic >... | reverse complement strand
TGGCAGTGGCGCGCAACAGCTCATTCCCCCCTGTGGATATTTCAATGTCCCAGGGAAGAATTTGGACTCATCAGTTTGACAATATCCACTGACTTCTCTGCAAAGTTTCTATCTCTTCGAGAGGTTTTGACAAATATTTCGACACCACCAAGTCCGTCGACTCCAGAGCAGCAAGCCAAATTGACCAACAGTCAACATGAAATTTCTACGATATCCAGAAATTATTGCGGGTTATTAATTTGGAGTAGAAGTTGGTTATAATAAACAAATGGGAAAGCCATGCAAAATCGCAATAATTGATATAGACAATACACTTTGGCAGTTTTGCGACGCCTTTTATTTAGAACTGGCCAAGATAAACGAGAGCTTTCCTCCCCCGGAGGCCTGGACAAACTGGGATATATGGGAATGTCATTGTTCAAAACATGACTTTTACAGAGCAGTTAACATTGTGCACTCAAAACAGGATAGTGACATGTATCTACCCTATCCCGATGCACAATACTTTCTCTCTTCTTTAAGAAAAAATGGCTATCACATAACAATAGCAAGTCACAGATCCCCGGACCACAGAACGCCGACTGAGAGATGGCTGAATAAGCACGGTCTTGTGTATGATGATCTCCATCTCTCTTTTCAGAAGACCAGCCTCTTCAATAGGCGCACCGATGTCGTCGTGGATGATGCCCCGCAGGTATTGGAAGAAGCAGTTAAGAGTGGCGCAAATGCCACGGGGTTGTTATTTCCATGGAATAGAGCATATGCAGATAACGGATTTAGATTATATTCCAGCCTTAAGGAGATCCTTGATCATATCTTGAGTTGCTACCCTCCAAGTTAGACAACCTCTTTGTATCTCTGGCCGGCATCCAAAAAATCCTTAGCTTTCTTTCTGCTTGGAATCGCTTTTTCTCTTGACAGACACGGGCCTTATAGGTGTTATGGCCTTGCAAAAGGGTACTGTCTGCCAATGCAGCAGCCGTTTGAGGATAGCATTGACAAAAATAAAACGATGATTTTCTGCTTTATGGTGTCGAAATCAAATGCTACGATATCCTGTGCCTTTTTCTGCGGCAAGCCACCCTCCTCGCATAATTGATTTGCAATGTCCGCTAGTGTCTTAATTGCCCCGCAATCAATCATTGAACTGAGAATACTACTCATCCAGCTCTATGCAATCAGTGAGTTTGCCTTGTGGACCCATGCCCGTCAAATCTTCCAGTTTTGCCGGGTTTCAACTGTTTTTTTCAGATAATCCCAGATCCACTCCCTGATTGCCGGCGCCAGGTAAAAAGCAGGATGTAGCAGATCATGGGCGTTTTCTATGATGCCCTCGCTTCGGGCAATAGTCTCTAATTGTGTACCAGGGTATATTCTGATCCCAGCCTTTAGTGACACCAGATCGGGAGAAAGGTCTTCCACAAACTTAACGCTCTGCATTACCGTCTCCCGTGTCTCTCCTGGCCCTCCCAGCAGCAAGAAACATCCATATCTGATCCCATTTGCTCTTGCGAGTTTCGCTGCTTTTCTTACAGTGTCCAAGGTAAACCCTTTTTCGAGGTTCTTTAGAATAAGTTCGTGACCTGATTCATTTCCGAGACTTATGAACCTGCACCCCGCTTCTCCCATAAGAGCAAATAGTTCCTCGTCGATAAATGCAGGATTCAAGATGGCCTGCCAGCTTATTTTGAGGTTCTGTGCAAGGATCTCCCTGCATAAGTTCTTTGCCTGCGAAAGAGGGAAATTGAACACATTGTCAACGATATAAAAGCGTTTGATCTGATTTTCTTTGTTTAATAGTGCCATTTCGTTGACTAATTGGTGTATATCTCGTGAGCGGCATTTCTTACCTTCCAGTAAAGGGGTTGAGCAGTAAATGCACTTCATGTGGCAGCCACGTTTGCTCTGAATGGCTACGCAACCGGGCATCTCACCCTTGGCTTCGTGGTAAGCGCTCACATCAAAGTCGGTATATCGAGGAGATATCCATTTATCATCAGAGAGGTACTGGGGACTGTTCACGATAATTCGGCCATCTTTTTTCCAAACTGCTCCGGGCACCTCCTCTTTCTTGCCCCCCTTTATTGCGTCAAGAAGCAAAGGCAATGCATTCTCTCCCTCTCCATAAATGCCGTAGTCCGCATCGAGGAAACAAAGACAGCCGTAGGGATGTATGTTGAACCCCGCCCCGCCCAATATGATTGGCGCATCACTGTACCTGCGAATGGCCGCTACTATTTCCAGATGATTCCCAAGGAAAAAGACCGGTCTGTGCATGTCCTGATTGTCAATGTTGCGGATGGATAATCCGATGGCTTCCGGGCGAAAATCATTCAGGGTATTGCGAAGCTTATCATGCCAATCAGCGAGAAACATGAAGTCGAGTATCTCTACTTCATGGCCCGAACGCCTTAACCCGTTTGAAACAAAAGCAAGGCCAAGTGGAAACGGAGATATATGGGTAGTGGTCCTGTTTTCCGATATGAGAAGAACTTTCATTTCATGTCAGATGATGGTTGCAAAATACAACCGATATGCGGCATCCCCCTGCTGATATTTTGCAATGCATCAACCTTTCATTTCTCCATAACTAGTGTAACAGGCCCATCGTTGACAAGCTCTACCTGCATCATGGCTCCGAAGACACCTGTTTGTACGTTGGGAATATATTTGCCGAGCTGTTCCACAAAGCGTTGATAAAGCTCTTTCCCTTTTTCCGGAGGGGCTGCGTCGGCGTAACTCGGCCGCCGTCCTTTGCGGCAGTCACCATACAGCGTGAACTGTGAGACTACAAGTGCCTCTCCGCGGACTTCACGAAGCGAGAGGTTCATCTTACCTTGATCATCGGCAAATACACGGATGTCGGCACATTTGGCAGCGAGAATATCGATAGCTTCGGGTGTGTCGTCTTTGTGGATACCCACCAGCAGAAGCAAGCCCCGTCCCACACAGCCAACTTCCTGTTTGTTAATAAGCACACGTGCTCGGTTCACTCGCTGCAATACAACTCTCATAAGTCAATAGAGCTGAGGACAGTCATAATGCAATCATCTGTGACCGCTGCAAGGTAATGTGCTGTTGTTAGCATAACTGCCACTCTGATAGTGCGGTTCCTCCTCTGCGGACGCCATATATATCTAGCAGCAATTGGCTTTTTTAATCAATAGAAAAATCCGTGATTGAAAGCGTCATTTGCCGCTCAACATGATGCGTGTCTTTAAAATAACCAATTTCTGTTATCCATTATGTCTTAATACTTGCAGGATTTGATTAATATCGATTGGATATTTGCAGCGATTTATCATTTGTATTATTCATTCCTCAGAGACCTTTGAAAGATCCGGACTTCAGGATGACCATTGCAGAAAGGCCTCTTCCCTAAACCCTGCGTCTTTCACCCGTATCATTTATGGCCATTTTGGCGAAATCACTTGCAATTCCTCAAAATCAACTCTGGGAAAAAATAACGATTCCCGGTACTGCTGAACGTATTTATTGGGCAGATAGAGTCGCATACTTCATGTTGTCATCCGCACAGAAGTTTTCATTTTTTTATCATATGCGTAATGTCTGACATTCATTTCGTTGTCGAATGATCCCTATCATGGGCACTCAAGCAAAAATATCAATCTGCAAACACGCCTTTATTTCATTTCCCACTGCTTGGCTTGGGCAGTACCTTGTTGTTGGTGCCTGCGCGGGAATTTCATGTCTCCACTGCCCGTAAGGTTTCATATATTTCTCTTTTCTATTTGACCGATTGTTCAAGCCCAAGCACGACCTTCACCATGTCACCATCATCATAGGCCTGCCTAAACCCGTATTTAAATCCGAACCTTATCATCCTCCTGTTTTCTTTCAGTATCTCCATCCAGAGCGATTTCAACTCAACCTTCCCTGCGATATCGATGCAGTAATCCATGAGCATATTGCCGATGCCTTTGCCCTGCCACTGATCTGAGACCAGAATCGAAAGCTCAGCACTTTCGAGATCGGGAAGTTTGCTGAGCCGTACTTCGCCGATCAATGCCTCGGCGCCGTTCTCGTCCCTTACAGCAGCTACAAAAGCGATTTCTCTGTCATAATCAATCTGGCAAAACCTGACGAGCTTTTCGTGTGGCATGTCTTTTAGCAGGCGACAGAATCTCGAATAGACAGATTCATCCGATAATGACTTCAATAACTGGAACATTATTGGCTCATCTTCCGCGCGGATGGGACGAATCAGGACAGAAATTCCATCCGTGCTGATCATTTCCCTGCAATATTGCGCCGGATATGGCGGGATCGATAAATGGGATGGGCAAAGGTCTCCCCTGATGCTCTTGACTTCCCTTGATTCTACCTTAGAGATGTGGAGCATGCTGGCATCTATCGCTATGACACCGCTTTCGGAGAAAAAAACCGGGTTTATGTCGATCTCATCGATTTCGGGTATATCGATGATCAACTTCGAAAATCTCACCAGGATTTCTTCGAGTTTCTTCAGGGAGGCCTCGTACATTACCCGGCTCCTAAGAAATTGATAGACTCTAGTCTCTTCCATCATGCGCCGCGCCAGGGTCTGATTCAGGGGTGGGAGTCCGACTGCATAGTCTTTTTCCACTTCGCGAAGATCGCCTCCGATGCCGAAAACAATCACCGAGCCGAAATTCAGGCTTCTCTTTGCCCCGATCGACAGCTCGATGCCGTCTTTTTCGCTGACAGGCTGAATTATTATCTTTGCGGCATTGTCTCTCAAGTATGACGCCTTTCCCTTGAGAGAATGATAAGCTTCGCAGACCGCATTATCGTCTGTCAGGTTCAACCCTGATGTGTCATTTTTACGGTGATAGGAGAACATCTCAGAGTCGAGCATCAATGCAACCGGATACCCGAGCCTACGTGCCTCGGCAACGGCATCCGCTTCACTTTGCACTTTGATGGTTTCGATCGCAGCAATGCCGTATATCTTAAGTATTTCAATTGCCTCATTAAGTTGAAGCATTACGCCCTTTCGGTCCGCCACATTGGCTATTATTTTCTTCACTCTGGCAGCGTCGGCTTCAAAATCCCTGAGGATAGTCTCGGGAGTTTCACGCAGCAGTTTCAGATTGTAGTCGTACCGATACATATAGATGAAACTCTTGACCGCCCGCTCAGGAGTAAAATATGTCGGAATGCCGTGACTGTTGAGAAGACTCATGGCGTTGTGCACGGCCTTTTCTCCCAGCCAGGCGGTAAAGAGCGGAATTTCAGGGTTTGTCCTGGCAGAATTCAATACTGCTTCAGCAATCCCGTCGGTGTCAACTCCCGGAAACGGCACATATATTACCAGGATGCCATCAACTGCTTCGTCTTTTAGGCAATTTGTTATAGATATCTCATAATCGGCCGGTGACGCATCTGACAGAAGACGCACAGGATTTTCAATCTGTATCTTTGGGGCCAGAAGGGATTCGATGGCAGCCGCAGTGGCGTTATCGAGAAGTGCGAGTTCCCCGCCCATCCGTTGCAGGGCATCGACCGCCATCTGCACCGGGACGACCGCATTGGAAATCACAGCCAAATGTTTTCCTCTCGGCCGTCGCTGCTTCGAGAGGGTCTCTGCCATATTGATAATATCAGTCATCTCATCCACTTCCACGGCCCCGGCCCTCTTGAACGCCGCTTCATAAATCCTGTCCTCTCCAGCAAGAAAGCCTGAGTGGGTCACAGCCATTTCCGAAGAAAGATCGAATCTCCCCGACTTTACCACGACTATGGGCTTGCGGTCCGCAAAACTCCTCACAGCAGCCATGAATCTCCTGCCGTCCTTTATCTGCTGTACATGCAGGACAATCGCCCGTGTCTGCGCGTCGACTCCCAGGAAATCTATGAGATCAGAAAAATTGATGTCAAGCTTGCTCCCGAGCGAAATAAAGTAGCTGAATCCCACATGCTTGACGACCGCCCGTTCCAGAAATGCCGAAGAAAACAGCCCGCTTTGGGAGATGAAGGCTATGCCGCCTTTTTGGGGCATGGCCGCAAAAAGCCCGGCACTGAGGTTCTTCCCTGGCCTTATAAAACCAAAAGTATTGGGGCCGAGTATCCTGTAACCATAAATCGAAGCAAGTTTCCTGATATCACTTGATAAGCGGTGCGGGTCTCTGATCCGATGTTCAAAATCGGGCGCCAGAAGAATCACTCCTTTTACATTTTTTTGCCCGCATTCATCCAGTGCGGCATAGATTCCCTCTGTGTCGCAGGCCACTATGGCCAAATCTACAGGATGATCAATCTGATTGATGCCGCTGTAGGCCTTGATGCCGAGGATATTTTCATAACGGGAATTGATCGGATAGATATCCGCCTTTACACCGTTGTTGATCAGGTTTCTGAGCGCATAATATCCGATGGACCTCTCGTCCTCGTCGGCGCCAAGGACGGCTATTGTTTTAGGATCAAAGAGCTGATTCAAATTTTTAAGAGACATTGCTTTGGACCTCTGTTGTCCGTAATTTATAGTTTACCTGCCAAGCATAATTCCACCAAATGGGTAAGTGCCGATGTTGTCGCCGGCAGATAATATGCTCAAGACAGTGCGTTTATAATTGTTGCAAAAGCATTTCTTGACTAGTGTTTTGGTGACAGCGTTCATCTACAGCTGCAAAGCTTCATTTCAACCTGGAGACTTCTGCTTAAAGTCAGTAATTGTGTGACAGCGCTCGTTACACAAGTTTTCTTGTGGAAATCCAGACCAGCCCTCGTCGGTGGAGAATTTTGTTGCCACCTTAAAACATTGGAGAAATCTTGAGGAAAATGTTTAGCCGATAGTTACCATCAAAATCAGATTCTCGAGTCGTTCCTGTATTCGAAGCTGGTCTCGGTTTCGGGAATCTGTTTCTTTCCGATCCTACTCTCCAAAATCCCGAAATCTGAATGATGTAAAATTCTCCGTATAGTTGATAGTGCAGTCATATTAACCGACACCTTCAGTATACTGACACAATGCGTTTCAATCTATTGAATAAGTGAGGATTTCTGAGAAAACTAATCGGAACGCCTTGGCTGCGGCGGCAGTACAACACCCCTCATCATTAATGCAGCATCCTTTCGCCTCACATCCGCCCCCTCACCATCCACCCGAGCATCAGGAGGCCGCTCGCGCAGATCCAGCTTCCTGCCACGCGGATCGCCATTCGCATCCAGGGTCTGCGGAGAGAAATGACAAATGCTGATGTAAGCGCAACAGCAATAAAGACTATCGACATGATGCCGAGAAGCCCGAGCGTTCCCGCTCCATCCCTCATCGCTGCCCCATTGAAAAACCCATGAACAAGACCAAGACAGATGGCAAGGATTACAACCGCGTTGTCCTGCATGCGCAGATCAGCAGCGACGAGCGCGCCCAGGACAAGGCATGATATAGCCGGTATGGGGAATTGCAGGCTGCTGCCGATCGTTGATCCTGCGAGTCCACCGGCAAACCACGCAAGGGGCAACATGAACATCACCCTTCTCCCGGAAACAGCTCCCCGGAGCCCTGCATAGAGCGCAAGCGCCAGCATCGGCACAAAGTCCTCCGGTGTCAGCAGCAGATGCCCGATCCCGTCATATACGGGCCCCATGCCCGTAGTGACAAGATGCGCAGCAGCAAGTGAAGGACGCAATAGAAAAACGAGAGCAACAAGCAGTCCCGCATTTTTCCCCGAATGAGCGTTCACGTCAACGCCTTCCATAGAAATGTTACGCCTATGATCGTTATAAGCGCGCCGGCACCCCGCAAAGCAAGTTTGCCCGCAGGCCAGCGATGGATCAATCCGATGGTAATGCCCATGCCATGAAGCATGCCCGTCGCAATGACAAACCCCATACTGTAGAGCAGCCCGCTCTGTCCGGCAGGAAGTTCCGTCCCGTGGGCGTGGCCGTGGAAAACGGCGAAAAAACCGACCATGACTGCGGCGATAACGAGCCGCGGCCGCACCTCACCAAATACCATGGCGCCCAAAAGGATTGCTGAAAAAGCTATACCGATCTCTATGCCCGGCAGCGGAATGCCCAGGAGCCCCATCATGGCGCCCAGCGACATCACCATCGGAAACGTCACCGGCAGGAGCCAGATGGCCGGGCTGCCAAGCTGCGCCCCCCAGAGTCCCACAGCGATCATCGCCAGAACGTGGTCAAGTCCGGACCAGGGGTGCCGAAGGCCCGTGACGAACCCGATTGCCTGTCCACGTTCCACATGGGCAAAAGCCGAAGAAGGATAGTAAGTCAAAATACAGACCGTAAAAAATAATAACAATAACCGCACATGACCATATCCATGCCAGTTTTTCTTCATATTAGCCCTCCCAGAAGGATGACCGTCCGCTGAATGGTCCAGTATGCGCCGAGACTGCCAACCACATATCCCGGCAGCGCCTCAGCCCAGCGCGGCCATCGCACCTCGAGGACCTTGAATGATCGCACTAGTGCGAGGGCAGTAAATACAAAGACGAGCTGCCCCAGTTCCACCCCTATGTTGAAAAAGAGCAATGCCAGCGGCAGTTCCGCCTTCGGCATACCCGCTGTGGAGAGGCCACTTGCAAAGCCGAAGCCGTGCAGCAGCCCGAACAGAAAGGCCACGATCCAGGGATAGCGAATCGTGAGGCTCGTCTCGCCCCGCCAGGTTCGGACGATCTCCGGCCCGAGGAACAGAATGCTGAGCGCAATGGCTGCATTGAGCGGTGGCAGCGGTGCCCTGGCATATCCAAGGGTGGCAATTGCCAGCGTGATGCTGTGCGCCACGGTAAAAGCAGTAATGGTCTTCAGGAGCATCATTCGGCCCTTGACGATCAGCAGCAGGCCAAGGACAAAGAGCAGGTGATCAATGCCCTGCATAATGTGGTGGAAGCCGAGGCTGATATACTCGCCTGCCGTGGTATACCATGTGCGCGCTCCGCGCAGTTGTGCATATGGCTTTGTCGGCCGGACAACTGCAGTCATCGTGGTACCGTCGAGCCGGTTGAGCCTCACAAAGACATCCGTAATAGTGGCTTCAAGTCCGGGAAAGCGTATAATGCTCCCTTCCACACCTTTGTCCCCAACGGTGACGACGCTCCGAAAGACCTGTGAATCAGCGAGCAGCAGCTCCGTCGGTTCGACAATGGTCTTCCAGGAGTCCGGCATTTCCAGGCGTGCCGGATGAGGCCGCCCATAGTAGATCGGAGCCCGCCATATCACCTCATAACGGTCTTGTGCAACTTGCCTCAGTTCGAGCGTCCCAGGTTGCGATTCGTGGGAAGAGGCAGATTGCACAAATGCGCCGACTACAAGCACCATGATCAACAGTGCAAGCAGCAAGCGCCCAATCATTGTTGAGCACCCGTGCGCATGGCTGTCGATGCGGTCCTATTGTCGGCATTCTTCTTTTCAACGACCACAATGTAACGCTCCCGGAGCTTAGTGTATGCCGCCTCTTTCAGCTCTCTTTGCCGCTCAAATGTCCAGTCCCTCCTCACCATCTCCCGTACCTCTTTCAGGTCAGGCTGTCGGCCTCCTATGCGTTTCCTGACGAACACGAGGTGCAGGCCAAAACCGGACTGAACCGGCCCAACCCAGGAACCGGGCTTCAGCTCAAGAAGTTTCCGACTGAACGGCTCTCCAAATTGCTTCGATATGTCCCACAGCGGCGATAGTCGAACTTCTGATCCCAGCAAAAAGGGATCGCCGACGGTGTCAGGATCAATCCCCTCATTGAGCTGCGCAAGGATCTGCCTGGCATCGGCGCCTGCGTTCTTGCCTCGCTTATCGGCATTGACATATATGTGACGAAACGATACCTGCGGATCAACGAGATATTTTTGGGGATTTTTTTTCATGAAAGTACGGAGGTCGTCATCCGTCGGCTCTGCGAGGTCCGTGATATCCTCAAAGATGACTTCCATCTTCTGCCGCATCCGTCGCCGAAGCGCCGGGTCGTCGCGATCGAGCCCTATAGCCAGAGCCTCGCGGTAGTAAATCTCATTACGGACAAAGTCTTCGACCAGACCCTTCACTTCCTCTTCGGTCGGCGGCCTCTGCCATGTCCGCGTAAACGTCTCGACCATCTGATCGATATCACCCTGCGCAACGACGATCTTCGCCGACTGCCAACCGGACTGCCCGGCCGACAGAGACACAGGGCCACTCCTCAACCCGAAGAGGAGGAATAGCCCTGCGCCTATAAGCAGGAAGTGCACCAGCGGTTCACGAACGAAACTATACACAAATTGCTGCACTCTTCCCCCGCCTCCCCTATGGCGTGTACCAGATCGGCGACGTATAGGCCCGCTCCTGGAGCGTCATGGTAGTGCCCGGGAGGGGCTTAGTGCCGAAGCGTTTCGCGTCGTAGGCGGTCCAACGCGGCGTAGGGATCTCGATCACGCGCGCGTAGTAGAATGCCAGCTGCGCTGGGTCGAAGTCCGGGTCTTTCCAGAAGGCGATCAGTTCCGGCGCGCCAATGGTGTTGGTCCATGTCGCATTCTCAACGTCAACAGTGCTGCCAACCGATGTCTTGCAGCGGCCGTCAGCTTCGATCTTGCGTCCGCCGGACACGGCCACGTCGTAAATGCGTTCCTGCGTCTTGCCGTTTTTGTCGAGCCAGCCCTTGATTATCTGGATACGATCGAGGTTCGCGCCGATGGGGTCTTTGAGCGCGGCGGCAAGGAATGTGGGAGACTTGCCTTTCGGGGCGTTGCTCAGATCACCGCCCATAGGGACGCCCTTGCCGTAGCCGATGGCTGCAGGCAGGCGGTTGTTCGCGTCATTCGGCTCGAACTCCCAGCCGCCGAAGAATCGCACGAACATCCGTGGGCCGGTTGTGGCATAGGTCTCACGGCGCTGCATCGCGTCGAAGATCGCCTCGCGTGTGTTCTCTGTCGCCCACACGGCTGCATACCCGGAAGCAGCGACTTCCCAGTCCATCACTGTTATTCCAGTCTTGGGATTCTTAACGAAAGTCTTGGTCATACGTTCCGGGCTTGGCTCCTGCAGCGCTGTCTTGCCGAAAAAGTTGTCTTCTTCCATAGCGGAGAGGCCGGTATGCGCGTCGCTGCTACCGATGAGACCGAACTTGTACGGGTTCACACCCAGTTTTGCTTCTAGCAAAAGTCCGTTCTTGAATGCCGAACGCGCATACTCGTATTCGAGCATATCTTTCGTTTTCGCCACGCTGCCGTCAAGGTTTCCTTTATCCCAGATCTCGAAGCTGGCGAACTCGTCATTTGGCGACAGGTAAGGATGCGCCTCGCCGGTGCCCTTGGTCTGAGTCGTCTCGTAGAGCCGCTCCCACTTGGCCCGCGTTTCTGCATACTTTTTATCAATCTTTTTGCCGAAGGCCTCGACCACGGGGAACATAAGGCCGTTGCTCAAATTGCCATTGTGGGCGATGGCAAGCACTTCGCTGCCGGTCTTTTCTTCGGTGGCAGCCATCCACTTCCAAAGATCCTCGGGATTGTCGCTGCCGAGCGGTTTCAACGTGGTGTAAGGTTCTACGAGGCTAGCTTTGGCTCCGTTTTCGCGGAAGATGATATTTCGATGCAGGTTGTTGCCACCCGTGTTCGAGGTCCACTCGTATCCAATGAATGCGGTGAACCTGCCGGGATCGTTATACGCCTCAGCCGCCTTGATGGTCTCTTCCCAAGCCGAGCGGTATGCCTTCGTTCCCGGAAGCGGAAATCCCTTGGGCAGTTTGTTATTACTGAAGCTAACGATGATATCCATCGCGGCCTTGGCACCCTGACCGCCTTTGATCTCGTCATACCACCTCCGTCCCTGGTCCGTTGCCAGCAGCGTTGGATCCCCGCTCATCAACAGGGGGAAGAACCCAAATCCATCAGAGTGATCCGACACAACGAGAAAGTCAAGCGGCCGGGACAGCTTGACCGGCTGGCCGGTATTGGAGGTTATCTCCTCTCCTCGCGCGAACCGGTAAGCATCACGCGGCGTTAGCCGCGCGCCGAACGCTCCTGCGTCCATTGAGAACGCCGTGTGCAAATGGGTGTCGCCGAAATAGGCCCGCGTCGGGAAGTTGCGGCCCGCGTAGGGCGAGTATGGCGGCTTTGCGGGGTGGACCTTCTCAAGGTCCGCCTTGCTGGCTGTTCCCACATCGCCTTCACTGACCGCTTCCTCAGCTGCGAAGGCCGTCAGTACTAGGCAGCTGATCATCACTGCCACAATGGCCGCATTACGCAATAATGCCTTACTCATTCGTTTCCTCCTTTTCTTTCGGGCTCCGTCAGGAGCCTGCTGCTATTTGTTTTCCAACACAACACCGACACACCCGCCAAGCAATCATCGGGTCCTTTTTACTTAGAGTCAAGCAGTATTGCTCATATTATATCAATATATCAATATCAGAGGGACGTCATAAGAGGAACTCGTGAGATTATGACGCTGTGGCGATTTGTTTGCAGACCTTTTCTGTTTGTTAGTGGCTGAATCTTCGTTCTCAGGTTTGTCGGAAGGTGTCTTATTCCGAATATATGCTTGATGGGGTTGCAACTTTCTGAAAGTGTCATTAAGTCAGTGGCTGTGAGAATCGACCCCCGATCATTTCCACTCATACCTATCGGTACCTTCAGGATGCCTTTTCGCTATGCCTTCTATGAGCAGTCGAGTGTGCATCTCGAAATTTCCGAAGGCACGATTTGTAGGGGAAATAACCGTCCAGATAGAGTGGCCAGTTTTATTTGTTACTTCTATGTTAAAAAAGCAAGACCTTTATTCCCTGCGCAGTATGCTGCAATTTCTGTATAGCAAGCACCATCCTCAACCCCAATCTTCCATGAGCAGACAGTCTTCATTTACGAAGGAGGCTGCATTACCTTGTTGATTTGTTTGAAGACGTGGTTTCGCAGTCTTGGTAAGGACGGTCGGCATCTTTTGAGCCGCTGTAGAAAGCATAATGCGATACCCACCGTACCCCTCGGTTTGAATACATGCTCCTATGTTTTATCATCACACTCTGCAGAACAAAAGCCGATACATATTCTGCTATGTCGATTGTCAAGCTCTCGCGCGTCTGCTCCTGTTCCCAAAGACGGTCTTCCTTTTTTATCCGAATTGCTATTCGTGCTCAGAAGCCACATGATTCTTATTCGGTTTTGTCTGAAGCAGAAATTGTCAATTCATTGCCAAAGGTGTTGCTTCTTCCTGAGATTCAACAAAGAGCGCCGTTTGAAATATTGCGCTTTTCTAGTGGGAGTTAAGACGCTTCTTAGTGAAGCGTGCTCAGTTAATGATTATTGGAGATATAGGTATCAGCGATGATAGATGATACACTATCAATTCTGTACAAATCTGATGCCGAGCCGGTAACTGCTGTTTTTGGCAGGTACCCGTTCTCGCCATCTCACAACGCCTATGGTATCCCGTCCCTCGCTATTTGAGATCAGCACAGAGTTGTGTTCTATGGGATAATCTGTCTGTATGCACATCCCTTCTTCACTGATGTCTTCGATGGTAGCATTGAAGACCTTTTTCTCCGCTTCGCCGGTTTCCACCTTGAAGGCGCAAGCAAGAGGCTTCCTCAATCGCAGTCGTTCAAATAGTCGCTTCTCTATCACAATTCCATGTGTGTTCTTCTCATCTGCCGTCAATTCCTCGTATAAGAGGCGATCTTCCTTCTGCAAACATGTTGGGCATATGCCATGAGTAAAGGAAGCATCTGAATGCTCTTTGATATAGACTTCAACTTTATTCCAATATCCTTTATCATCGCGTATCTTTTTGCACCATGCGCACATCGGAATCAGGCCCTTCAATGTCTTAATTTTGGCTAGCGCCTCCTTAAGCTGAGAGATGAGTTGTTCTTTCTGATGTTCAGCAGCCTTGCGCTCAGAAATATCATCAATCATGCCGACGGCATAAAGCACCTTCCCGTCTCGATCATGAATCACCGTGGCCGTAAGATTGACCCAGAGGCTTTCTCGTTTTTTGTTGACGTATCGTTTTTCCAGGTGGAAACTAGGTATTTCTCCCTGGAGAGCCCGCATGCAGAAGGTTTCAGTTATTTCTAAATCCTCTGGGTCGGTAAAATCTCCAAGGCTGTTTCCGACAAGTTCCGCTTCTGAGTATCCCAACATCTGGCAGAACGCTTCATTGGCTTTGAGAAGCCTATAGTTCGGGTCACAGACAACGATACCAAGGGGACCGTCCTCAAAGATTCTGCGGAATCGTTCCTCACTTTCCTGCAACCTTTCTTCCAGCAGCTTTCGTTCAGTTATGTCCCTTGCTACTTCGACCCCTCCCGTGATGTTCCCCTCTGCATCCCTTATGGGTGAAGCCTTGATCTCAACATGTATGCTCCCTTCATCGCGCAATGCGCTCTTTTGTAATGTATGTACTTTTCCATCTTTAAATGAGAGGGCTAAAGGGCATCCTTTGCAAACACAGTCATTGTTGGCATATGCCGAGTAACAGTATTCACCTGACTTGTCCCCGCCTACAAGATTTTTGTGAACTTCATTTTGATATAACACCTTGAAGTCTGTATTTTGGATGCTGATTCCATCACCAATCGCTGCTAAAATTGCCTCTGACTTTGCCTTTTCATCTTCGGCCCGCTTGACGGCCTGTTTTAATAACTCTTCCTGCTCATTGCGTTCGGTCACGTCACGGGAATTCATTACTATCCCGGCAATCAAAGGGTTGCTGAGCTGGTTGCTGCCAGTGGATTCAACAACACGCCATGAGCCGTCTTTGTGTTTAAACCTGTATTGAAAAGATAAATCAGCATGTGGAGCTTGAACTACCTGTTTGAAGGCATCCATGACTTTTGGTGAATCTTCTGGGTGTACTATCTGAAACGCATTATTGCCGATTAATTCATTAGGCTTGTAACCAAACAGACGCTCAATTGAGGGGCTTTGATAACGTATGGTTGCATCACTGTTAAGAATTGTCGTGACATCTGCGGCGTGTTGAGTCAAGGCATGATATAATGGGTGATCTTCAAACACAAG
>Ga0209048_10003625_pt1 | contig 14946 bp, 11 predicted proteins | sample FrelakmetCRP12CR_FD_187146 | JGI IMG/M metagenome (GOLD analysis project Ga0209048, IMG submission 187146) | Freshwater lake sediment microbial communities from the University of Notre Dame, USA, for methane emissions studies - CRP12 CR (SPAdes)... | ecosystem: Environmental > Aquatic >... | reverse complement strand
AACAGCGATAAAGATGTTGCCGAACATCCGGTTGGCTAGCACTTTCTTGCGCCAAAACAGGTAGGCCGAATAAATCGCCCCACCTACCAATGTGAACGTCCCGTAGATGTTGAGCAGGATAGTAAATAAGATGATTAGCCCGCTCCGCCCCAGGATTTCCTTGTATTGTGCAGTAATCGGGCGTGAGACGTTAAACGCGGCCGCCGCTGAATTAATCGGAGCAACCATCACCAGGAGCAGGGCAACCAGGGAAGCAACCCCTAATAGAACCATCAAAGCGTCCGCCACGCCGCGCTTGCGCACCAGCAGGTATACCGTTCCCTGCCCCAGCCAGGCGGCAGTGAGCATAGCGCCGGTCAAATACCAGATCTTCAAAACCCAGGGGCTGAAGGTGAAGGAAAGGATCACCTCGGAGAGAGTCCCAAGACCATAAAAGACCAGCCCGATGCCCCACAACAAGTTATGCTTCGACTTTTTGTGCCGCCAGCGGTTCAATACAGCCGCTGCAAACACAAACGTAACCAGAGTAGAAAGGATGGGAATGTAATTCATGGCTAGAATGTACCAGATAAACTATTCCTGTGTTTAAAAATTTGATTAATACCACTTTAATGGTGAATTAGTCGTCCGCTTTACCCCTACCTGCGCGCCTTCCAGACCCGTTCAAAAGATCATTGCTTTTCTTCCTGGACAAGGGCATTGTCGAGCGCCTGGCGCAGGGAGCGCACTTCGATAATTTGGATATTTTCCGGCCATGGCTCGCCGCGGCGCAGTCGTTTGGGGACAATAGCAGTCTTGAAGCCCAGCTTGGCCGCCTCGCGCAGGCGGGTCGGCATCTGGCCGACGGTGCGCAGCTCTCCGGAAAGCCCTACTTCGCCGATTAAGACGGTATCGGCGCGGGCTGGCAGGTTGCGCATGGAAGAAGCGATCGCCGCAGCTACGGCCAGATCGGCAGCCGGCTCTTCGACCGCCAACCCGCCTACCACGTTGACGAACACATCCTGCTCGCCCAGGTGCAGCCCTACCCGGCGGGTAAGCACCGCCACGGTGAGCAGCAGGCGGTTGAAGTCTACACCATTAGGTGTGCGGCGGGCACTGCCAAAAGCCGTCGGCGAGGTCAGGCCCTGGATCTCGACCAGCAGTGGACGGGTGCCCTCCATCGTGACAGCGATGGTCGAACCGGGGGCATTGACCAATCGCTCGGCCAGGAAAGCCTCGGAAGGATTCGGCACTTCCACCATCCCGCGCTCGCGCATCTCGAACACGCCCACCTCTGAGGTGGGGCCAAAACGGTTTTTTACCGAGCGCAACAGGCGGTAAGACTGGAACCGGTCGCCTTCCAGGTAAAGCACCGTGTCGACGATATGCTCCAGGATGCGCGGCCCGGCGATCGCGCCTTCTTTGGTCACGTGCCCAATTAAAAACACCGACACCCCGGAGGTTTTGGCCAGCTCGCGCAGGCGGGAGGTAGTTTCCCTGACCTGGCTGACAGAGCCAGCCGAGGAGTCCATCACAGGCAGGTAGACCGTCTGCACAGAATCGACGATTAACAATCCGGGCTGTACTTCTTTGATATGCTCGAAAATTACGTCCAGGTTGGTTTCAGTGACCAGCAGCAGGTCTTCTGGCATCGCAAGGTCATTGCCTTCGGGCTCCCCTTTGCCGTTGCCCATGCGCAGCAGGCGCAAGGCGCGCATCTTGATCTGGCGCTCCGACTCCTCCCCCGAAACGTACAGGACACGCACATGGCTGGCCATTTCCAGGGCAACTTGCAAAAGCAGCGTGGATTTGCCGATCCCCGGGTCGCCGCCAATCAACACGACCGAGCCGGGCACCACCCCGCCGCCCAGGACCCGGGCAAATTCACCCATCTGGATGGGCAAGCGCTCATCCGCATCGCCGCTGATCTCGGCCAGGCGGCGGGGCACCGATCGCCCGCTTAAGCCGCGTGCAGCATGCGCAGCGGCAGGCGGCGGAGTCACGGCGACAACCTCTTCCACCATGCTGTTCCAGACGCCGCATTGCGGGCAGCGTCCCATCGGTCGGGCTGCGACTCGCCCGCATTGCTGGCAGACGTATTGGGTGCGTGATTTGGGCATGATTCTTTACTGACTCTATTCTGGATGGGCAGTTGTATGCCTGTCACTCAGGATATCTTTATTTCCTGGTTCATCCGGGCCAGTAGGTATTATATCGCAAGGGAATGGTGTCCAGGAATAAAGCGGAAGGAATGCAAAGCGGTTTTTCAATGTTCAAATTTCACAATAAATATGGATTCGGATGCCATCCGGATCAGACACAATGAAAGATCGATGACCCCATGAGCGGTTTTCAGGCGGATCGGATAGCCTTACTCCCTTTCCCGCCAATTCAACAAAAAAGTTATCTACTACAACTGGGCTGGCCAGGCGTAAAGCTAGGTTGATGGCCGCAGGGGCCGGCCCGCGATAGGTTTTGCCCTGGGCTGCACCGTAGATCTCAATCACCGCCGTGCCGCCAGCCGAAAGAAGAGCGCCCTTGCCATCCGGGCGATCCCAGCCTGAGAGATATTGCATGCCTAAGATTTCACGGTAGAAGCGCACGCTTTGGTCGAATTCGCGGGCGTAGAAGGCGAAGCGGAATTCAAGGGCATCCATTTGCACGTATCCAAAAGACCCTCCGGGTTTATACAAACTCGAAGGGTCTTATTTCAAATTTCAGGAAGCAATCTTACCCGGCCGGCACCGCTTCTGGTGGCGGCGGAATTGGCTCGCCCTCGCTGCGGCGTAGGACGACCTCCTCGCCATCCAAGTCGACCAGGATGATATCGCCGTCATCAAAGTCCCCGGAGAGCATCCGGTCAGAGAGCGGGTCTTCGACTTTTTGTTGGATCACACGGCGCAGCGGCCGCGCGCCCATCTCAGGATCATAGCCGAGTTCGGCAAGCTTCTCCAGGGCAAGCGGTGTGGCCTTCAGGATCACAGCGTGCTCCTCCAGACGTTTGGCAACCTTGTTCAGCTCCAGCTCGACGATCTGCTTGAGGTCGTCCTTATTCAAGGAGCGGAAGACAATCACCGAATCAAGGCGGTTGACAAATTCTGGGCGGAAGACACGCCGTAGCGATTCCATCAGCTTCTTGCGCATGTCTTCGTAAGCCAGCTTCTCTTCTACCGTCTCGTCGCGCTTGAAGTTGAAACCCAACGATGACTGGCGCTTGATCATGTCCGCGCCAACATTGGAAGTCATCACGATGATCGCATTGCGGAAGTCTACTTTATGACCGCGCGCATCCGAGAGGTGGCCTTCTTCCATGATCTGCAACAGCATGTTGTGCGCCTCAGGGTGGGCCTTCTCAATCTCATCAAAGACCACGATCGAGTAAGGTCGCCTTCGCAGAGCTTCGGTGAGCTGCCCGGCCTCTTCATACCCAACATATCCGGGCGGCGCCCCAACCAGCCGGCTGACTGTGTGCCGTTCCATGAACTCCGACATATCCAGTTGAATCAACGCGTCCTCGCTGCCGAAGATGAAGCGGGCCAGGGCTTTGGTCAGCTCAGTCTTACCGACCCCGGTGGGGCCTAGGAAGATGAACGAGCCAATTGGGCGACGCGGATCTTTCAATCCGGCACGCGCCCGGCGCACAGCCTTCGAGATTGCCTGGATAGCTTCTTCCTGCCCGATAATCTGGGACTTGAGCTCCTCTTCCATCTTCAACAGGCGCTGCGATTCCTCTTGGGCGATCTGCATGACCGGCACACCTGTCCACATGGAGACTACTTCAGCAATGTCTTCGGATGTGACCACCGGGCTGTTCGCACGATCCCAGCCGGTGCGTAAGTGTTCGAGTTGGCGCTCCAAAGCCTCCTGGCGGTCCAGGAAATCCTGAGCGTCATCGTTGCGGCCGTCTTCCAGGGCCAAGGCCTGATTCTGGCGTAGTTCGCGCAACTCGGACGTCAGTACTTTAGCCGTCTGGGCAGCAGGGCTCTTGTACATTCGCACCCGCGAAGAAGATTCATCGATCAGGTCGATGGCCTTATCCGGCAGGAAGCGCTCGGAGACGTAGCGCGCCGAAAGGTGTGCAGCCGCGTTCAGGGCTTCATCGGAGATGGTCAGGCGGTGATGCTCTTCGTAAGCGCCGCGCACGCCGCGCAAAATCTCGATCGTCTCGTCAATGCTGGGCTCTTCCACGACGATGGGCTGGAAGCGACGTTCCAGTGCCGCATCGCTCTCGATATACTTGCGATACTCATTTAGAGTGGTGGCGCCGATCACCTGCAGCTCGCCGCGCGACAGGGCTGGCTTTAAAATATTGGCCGCGTCTACAGAAGAGCCTGCCGCTCCAGCGCCTACCAACATGTGAACTTCATCGATGAACAGGATCGCGCCGGCCGCTTTGAGCTCGTCAATCACGCGCTTCAAGCGTTCTTCAAACTGGCCGCGGTACATGGTGCCCGCCACCAACGAGCCGACATCGAGCTGGAGAACACGCTTGTCCAGCAGTGGGGCAGGCACATCGCCCTCGATTATGCGTTGGGCCAGGCCTTCCACAATAGCGGTCTTGCCGACGCCGGGCTCACCAATCAATGCCGGGTTGTTCTTGGTGCGGCGAGCCAGAATCTGGATAACGCGTTCGATCTCCATTTGACGGCCGATCACCGGGTCGAGCTTGCCCTCTTCGGCCAGGCTGGTTAAATCGGTAGCGAGCTGATCCACCATAGGGGTCTTGGGCTTGGATTGTTCCGGGTGCGTCGATTTATGTTCAGTGGTCGGCGCAGGCGTTGCGCCCGTGCGTTGAGAGGCGCTGCTTTCTTGCAGGACGCGCCGCGTCTGGCGGCGGATCTGCTCGGCAGTTACGCCCAATTTGCGCAATACATCCATTGCGACGCCTTCATTCAGGCGCACTAAACCGAGCAGAAGATGCTCTGTACCAATGTAATGGTGTCCCATTCGTCGGGCTTCATCTACAGCATATTCAAGGACTTGCTGCGTGCCAGGCGAAAGGTCTAACTTGCCTCCCCGGTACTGTCCTGGAGCAGATAGCCGCTCCACAATCTCCTGCACGCGATCCGCTTCCAACCCTAATTCTCGTAAAACGCGCCCGGCTACCCCACCCTCTTCCCGGATCAAACCCAGGAGTAGGTGTTCAGTTCCAATATAATCGTGACGCATGCGTTCAGCCTCCTGGTGAGCCAGGCTTAGCACCCGTCGCGCACGTTGCGTAAAGCGTTCCATGCCAGACACGGCATTCCTCCTAAAGGTACAACAATACCATAAAGTGTTTGCAGATGGACTTTGTCCAATTGGATTCTACCAGAGTTTATCAGGGGTCAATACGATTAACTATCAAAAGACCCATTATTTAATAAAACTCTTATAAAGGGTTTCTCTCTCTTTTGGGACGATGAAAGGGTTGTTTCGCCATACAAAAGAGAGCGTACCTGCAAGGAGGTACGCTCCCTGTATGCAAACGAGCCAAGGAACTTTATTCGGCGCTTTCCAAGGCCTAGGCGTCGGATGCAGGCGCTTCAGGTGCGGTCGCATCAGGTGCGGTCGCATCAGATGCGGTCACATCAGATGCGGTCGCTTCCGACGCGGGCGCTTCGACCTCGGCAGGTTCTTGGGGTGTTTCAGAAGGATCCGGTTCTTCTAAAGTGGAAAGGTCCGAATCACCGGTTGAAGTCTCGTCGGTCTGAGCTTTACCCACTTCCTGAGCCAAAGCCATCTTCCAATCCAGGTCGGAATAGGCAGGCGAGTCAACTTTGCGCAGGCTCAACCCGATCCGGCGGCGTTCCGGGTCGATCTTGATGATGCGCAGGGTTACGACATCGCCTTCCTTAACCACCTCTTTCGGGTGGCCAATGCGCTGCTCACTTAATTCGGAGACGTGGATCAAGCCTTCAATATCATCGCCGATCCGGGCAAAAGCACCGAACTTGGTCAGGTGAGTGATCGTGCCTTCCACCAGCATCCCTTCCTTCAATTCACCCACTTTTTGCAGCCAGGGGTCCTGCTGCAACTGGCGGATAGAAAGGCCGATGCGCTTCCGGTCGCGATCCACACTGATTACCCTCACTTCGACTTCCTGCCCAACTTTAAGCACTTCATTCGGGTGCTGGATGCGATCCCAGGAAATCTCGGACAGGTGAACCAGACCGTCTGCGCCGTCGATATTGACGAAAGCGCCGAAATCCGCCAGGCTTGTGACGCGGCCCTTGCGGACTGAGCCTTCTTGCAGCTCATCCAGCAAGCGGTCCTTGAGCGACTCGCGCGTCTCCTGAATTGCCAGGCGTTCGGATAGGATCAACCTGCGGCGAGCGCGGTCCACCTCGATGACACGTACGACCATCTTCTCGTTGACCATTTTGCCATAACGCTGCTCAGGGCTTTCATTGTTGGAAACCGAGCGGCGCAGCAAGCTGATCTGTGAAGCTGGCACGAAACCACGCAGCCGGCCCACCGGGACGATCAACCCGCCCTTGTTATAGCCAATTACCTTACTTTCATAAGCCGCGCCTGATTCCAACAAGCTTTCGACTTCTTGCCAGTCCTTCTCCTCACGGGCACGCACATAAGAAAGCACAACATTGCCGTTTGCATCCTCGGGAGCAACGACAAAAACCGGGATCTCTTGACCCACTTCAAAAGTCTCGCGTTCTTCGACCGGAATCGCTTCCAATTCCCGACCAGAGATTACACCCTCGGATTTTGTACCGATACTAACCAGAATTTCGTTCTCTCTGATTGTAGCGATGAATCCCTGACGAATTTCTCCTTGGGTTGGAAAATCCAGGCTGAGACCTTCTTCCAGAAGAGTTTGCATGGATGAGCTTTCTTGAGGATTATGCTCAGTGGGTTTGCTTTCAACGTTCTGGTTCTTCTCAGGTTCAGCCTCTTGCCCCAGAAGGGCGCCATTTTGTTCCATATGCTTGCTTACTCCAATTTCGAAGAGTGATATGCATTGTATTATAAAGGTGAAAAGGCAACTTGACAACCTTTGTGATAAGATTAGAATTTGTAAGTCTGTAACCGGCGGCAAAAAGCCGTCATTTTTGGTATTCATTCCGCCGGCTGCAAATAGCGCTGCAGCATTCTCTGGTAGGCGCTGCATGCGTAAAAACGAAGAGGAAATAATGCCGCCCATTTATCCATTCACCGCCGTTGTTGGCCAGGAGCGCATGAAGCGCTCTCTGGTTTTAAACGCTGTAGACCCCCGCATCGGCGGAGTATTAATCCGCGGCGAGCGCGGAACTGCCAAATCCACGGCTGCCCGCGCAATGGCTGCTTTATTGCCCAAGATCGAAGTGTTTGTAGATTCCCCCTTCAATGATGACCCGAAAGCCCCCAACACCTGGTCAGACTGGGTCAAAGAGCAAATCGCGGCCGGCAAAAATATGGAAATCGTCAAGCGCCAGATCCGGTTCGTCGATTTACCGGTCAGCGCCACCGAAGATCGTGTGGTTGGCACGCTGGATATTGAGAAAGCCATCCAGAAGGGCGAACGCCATTTTGAGCCGGGCGTCCTGGCTGCTGCGAACCGCGGCCTGCTGTATATCGATGAAGTGAACTTATTGGACGATCACGTAGTAGACCTGTTGCTTGACTCGGCTGCGATGGGTGTGAATATCGTTGAGCGGGAGGGGATTTCCTTTTCACACCCGGCACGCTTCATCCTCGTTGGAACGATGAATCCTGAAGAAGGCGACCTGCGGCCGCAGTTGTTGGACCGCTTTGCCCTATCCGTTGAAATTCACGGCATTCGCGACGCGCGAGAACGCGTCTTGATCATGCAGCGAAACCTGTCGTTTGAGGGAGACCCGGAGAAATTCCGCCAGGAGTGGCTGCCACGCGAAGAGGAGTTGTCCCACCAAATCGAACAGGCACGCACACTGGTGGACAAAGTAACCCACAGTACCCGCGATTTGATCTCCATCGCCAGCCTGACGACGGCCATGAACGTTGACGGCCACCGGGCAGACCTGGTGATTTTAAAAACTGCCCGCGCCCATGCCGCTTTCGAAGGCAGGCAGTCTATAACCGACCGGGATATCGCTCTGGCAGCCGAACTGACATTGCCCCACCGGATCAAGCGTGGTCCATTCCACCAGGCTGAAATCAGTATGGAAGACCTGCAAGAACGCATCGAACAGTTGCAAGGCGCCGAAACGAACGAAGGCGAGACTCAACCCGTTCCTGAAGAAGAGAGATCTAGCGAAAAAAAAAAGCGGTAACCACGGAGATCGAAGCCGAGGACTCTAACCAGGCCCCTCCCTCCCAACCCACTTCACAAACCGTCTTTGATTCGGTCAGCGCCAACTGGTGGGATGGCGGCGAAAAGGTGAAAATCGGCCAGGCTTTCACGCCGCGTAAGATCCAAAACCCGTTGGATCGCATCACCCGGCAGCACAGCGGTCGCCGGTCGGTTACCCACACAAAGCGCAAACGCGGGCGTTACATTCAAGCCCGTCCGGCAGGTGGTAAAACCGATGATCTGGCCTTTGACGCCACCCTGCGGGCGGCCGCTCCCCACCAAAAGGAACGTGTAGAACAGCGCAAGCGGCTGGCTTTTGCCATCCACTCCAGCGATTTCCAGCGCAAGATCAGGGTTAAGAAAGCTTCCAACCTGATCCTGTTCGTGGTCGACGCCTCCTGGTCCATGGCGGTGGCAGAGCGCATGTCGGCTACGAAAGGCGCGATCCTTTCGCTATTAACCGATGCCTACCAGCGCCGCGACCGGGTGGGGTTGGTCGTTTTCCAGAAGAACCGCGCCACCCTGATCTTGCCTCCCACCAACTCCATCCAGCTTGCTCAGCGCGCCCTGGGGGATATTCCAGTCGGTGGAAAGACGCCGCTTTCAGCCGGTCTCTTCCTGGCCCATGACGTCATCCAGAAAGAGCGAATCCTCCACCCGGATGTCAATCCATTGTTGATCTTGCTCACCGATGGGGCTGGGAACGTCTCGATGAGCAGCCTGCCGCCTCAAGAAGAATCTAACCGGCTGGCTGAAGGTATAGCTGGCGACCAAATCCACAGCGTGGTCATCAATATGGAGCATGCTGCCTTCGACCAGGGCCTGGCTCAAAGCCTGGCCGACCACCTGGAGGCTCCCTGCTATACCTTGAGTGAGCTCAAGGCAGAAACTCTATATCAAAAAGTACGGGAGGAAATGAAAGCTTAAGCAGGAGCCGGGCATTTTACTTCCCGACGGAGTACGTCCAATGTTTTCCGCCTGAATGAGCTAATGGCACAAACGGGCGAGCGATTTGCGATCGACCAGCGTGATGCGCCCTACATCGTCCACAGAGATATAGCCTTGCTGCTTGAAGGTCACCATCACCTGGTTGACGCGCTTGCGAGAGGCTCCCACCAGGTCGGCGATATCTCCTTGCGTCAAACGAAGGGGGATGAAAACCCGCCCATCGGCGCCCACCTGGCCGTATTTTTCGGAAAAAGCCAAAATCTGGCGCGCCACCCGACCGTGCACGTCCAGGGTTGCGAGGGCCTGGATCAGCTCGTTGGCCAGGCGCAGGCGCCCTGAAAAGATCCTCACCAGGTTTTGAGAAAAAGCAGGTATATTTCGCAAACATTCCTGAAAAGATTCTTTCCCCATCCACAACAGCCGGCTTTCTTCCAACGTGGTTACGCTGGCCGAGCGCCCGGCGCTGTCGATCAGGCTCATTTCCCCGACAATATCGCCTGGACCGAGGATTCCCAGGACCACATCGCTGCCATTGACCTGCTCGATATGGATCTTCACCGTGCCTTCCAGGATAATATATACGACTTCACCTGGCTGTTCCGCGGTGATGATATTCGCCTCAGCCGGGAATGTCCGGCAATAAAGCCATCCGCTCACCCGGGTTAATTCTCCCTGGGTCAAGCCGTGAAATAAGCCTACGTCTTGGATGGCGCAGGGATCAACCACAGACACAGATGCATCTCAATCTCTTCATGATAACGAATTATATCTTAATCAAATCGTCTATCCGGAGGAGCTAGGGGTTTGCGCTGCACTGGCAAGGCTGTGGAACTCGGATGCTCAATAACCTGAACCAGCTCTACTGGCACACTGGTTGGGAGAATAACAGGCTTTTGCTTTCGCTGACCTGCGGAAGAGCTCCATCAGAGCTGAGCGTCACTTCCATCTCTTCTCGGGCGGCAAATGCATCTGGATAAAGACGGCGGGCGCCGGCCTCAATTTGAGCGATAACCGTATCGTTGTAGCCAGGATCGTAGTGGAAAAGCGCCAACCGGCCCACGCCAGCAGCATGAGCTACCTCACAAGCCATACTGGCGGTTGAATGGCCCCATCCCTGAGTCGGTCGCCCCCCTGGCGCCAGGCCTAGGTACTGGTCTTCCGTATATTGGGTGTCATGAATTAATAGGTGAGCATTACAGGCAAAGTTTACCAGCCGGCGATCTGTGTGTGCATAGCCTTCTGTATCTGTGGCGTAGACTACAGCCAGGTTGCGCCAGGAAATCCGGTAGATGAACACCCCGCCTGGATGGGCATAGGAGCGCAGCGCCTGGATCCAAACCATGTCGGGATCTTGAACTGCCGGCGGATTATTGATCGAGACTACCTGCGGAGCGTCGCCCAGGCTATTCAAGCAGATTAGTTGGGAATCAGTTACGCCTGAAATCTCTTTCGAAGCGTTCATCTCCTGCAGCGTCACCGGGAAGACTGGCGGGAGCATGTTCTGTACTAAAACATGTTCCAGGTCGCCTTGGAACGTCTGCGGCCCAAAGATAAACAGGCGGGTCGATGGGACGAAAGCCGGCGAGAAAAATGGGAAACCCTGTGTGTGATCGTGGTGCAAATGACTCAGTAGTAAAGTGGCTTCAACTGGCTCGCCGGTTTGCTTCGACCGGCACAGGAGGTCACGGCCAAGCGGAATGATTCCAGTCCCGGCGTCCAGTATGATCGTTCGACCGGCCACCTCAACCTCGACACAGGGCGTGTTACCGCCATACTCAAGCGTGCTTGCGCCTGATACCGGATAACTGCCACGCACGCCCCAGAATTTAATCCTCATTCTATCGTCAGCAAACATACTCGCCTCCCAATTAACAAAAACGACTCCCTTTCTCTCTAGCAAGCTTATTATGACCGAAATAGACCAGGATGAAAGGAAATATTTCTCTCGCTTTTAGAGAACTTGGAGACAGTTCTCTCCAGTATAGATCCATAGTATCAATATATAGTTTATATATAGTAATCGTAGTAGGCATTGTGGATATGTGGAGAAAAGCTTTAGGGATGAAAAAATCCACCAGATGTAGGTTGCAGTACCTGAGTAACGGGTATATGCAGGGGCTTCTTTTGCTCTTTGTCTCCACAGCCTGCCGGGGAGAATGCAAGGGTAAAAGACCCGATTTCTGCAATCCCACAGGGTAGAAAGATATCTGGGACGGACTCCATAACCACCCCCACCTATGGGGGTGGTTAAACCGGCATTATTCGAACAAAAAAGCGAGTTTTCCCCAGTTAGAACGGTTTATCCACAGTATTTCGCGACTTATCCACAGGGCTGCGGTTATTTCGATTTTTCGTAGGTGGAACGGCAGCCGTATATATGGGGGGGGCTTTTTGCCATGTAACCTCTAGCTTAAACATGCATCTAAAGGGATAACTGGAAATCCAATGAACGCTGGTTCAGGTCGACAATGACATGAACAAAAAACAACATAAATTTTTGGAGGATACTTTAATGGAAATGATGATCGACTTTCCTGGTGGAGCACGTGTAGACGCCCATTTTGACCACTATACTGTACAGACAGACCAGCCGCCTGCGGCCAGCGCTCCATCGCCTTTCGCGACGTTCCTGGCCTCGATAGGTACTTGCGCCGGCATTTACGTGCTCGGTTTTTGTCAGCAGCGCGGCCTTTCCACGGAGGGCATTCGCATTATCCAGCGCATGCAGACTGACCGTATGACTGGCATGGTCAATAAGATAGATCTGGAAATCCAGGTTCCCCCTTCTTTCCCGGAAAAATACCAGTCCGCCGTGGCGCGGGCAGCAGACCAGTGCCTGGTCAAAAAGACCCTCGAATATCCACCTAAGTTTGAAATTACTACCAGAACCGTCGAAGATCTCTAGTCCGGACCGATATAAGTACCTGGGTAAAGGATCGTACTTTTCGGGATGACCACGATACCGTCCTGAACCACCCAATTGCCTTTGTCGAGCTCAGTGCCTCGCGGGAAGGGCTTGATCACCACGCCCTCGCCGATGCGCACGTTTTTATCAATGATCGCTCCTTCGATCTGGCTATCCTTGCCGACCCCAAGCCATACATTGCCTTGCCGGGGCTTATCTAGCGGATCATAGTAATCGCTGCCCATCATCACGGTCTTGCTCATATGTACGCCGTCGGCAATCTGGCTGCGCAGCCCTACCACGCAGTCAGTAAGGCGGGCTTTGTGCACCTGGCAGCCTTCGGCCAGCAAGACGTTGGTCAGGGTGGCCCCATCGATTACCGAGCCAGGTAAAAAGCGCGGGTGAGTATAGATCGGGCGGTCCGGATCGGAGAAATTGAAGGGCGATTCGGGTCGCGCCAGCATCAGGTTGGTATCGAAAAAGGAGCGGATCGTCCCGATGTCTTCCCAATAACCTTCGAAGTCAAAGCCGTAGACCGCTTTACTGGCAATGGCATTGGGGATAATCTGGCTGCCAAAATCATCGTCCAGCGAGTTCTCGAGCAGCTCGATCAGCACTTCGGTATTGAAAAAATAAATCCCCATCGATCCGATATAAGGCCGGCTGGGGTCATCGCGGCTGACGAACTTCGCCAGCACCTCGGGGTCGCGTGACTTTTCGACAAAGGCGGTGATGCGTTGGTTTTCGTCCCGCTTCAGCAAGCCTAACCTGTGGGCTTCGCTTGCCGCCACGGGTTGTACAGCCACTGTGACATCTGCTCCATGGTCCCAATGGTAGGCTGCTATTTTGTCGTAGTCCATTCGGTAGAGGTGGTCGCCTGACAGGATAAGCACGTACTTGGCCTGGGTAGCCTTGATCTCGAACAACTGTTTGCGTACAGCATCCGCAGTCCCCTGATACCAGCCGGTGCTGCGCGGCGTCTGCTCTGCCGCCAGGATTTGCACCCAGCCGCGGTGGAAGATATCAAAATTATAAGTCCGTGTGATGTGTCTGTGCAGAGACACAGAGTTAAACTGCGTCAGCACTGCAATTTCATGGATGCCCGAATTAATGCAGTTGCTGATGGGTATATCGATCAGGCGATATTTTCCGGCGATCGGCACTGCCGGCTTGGAGCGTTGCTTGGTAAGAGGGTACAGTCGCCTGCCGACGCCCCCTCCCAGGATGATAGCTAGAATAGTATCGAGTGCGGACATAGGATAATCTCCCAGGTAAAAAAATAGAGGAACCCTGGAGCTATTATATACAGAAAAGTCCATTTTGACAGGTACTGGTAAAATTGCGGGGTACAGGGGAGCCAGAGATCTGGGGGTAAAAGGGGGTTACCGGCTCAGCGCGCGTCATTGAGAAGAACGGTGGCAGGCTGGCTGGATATGGAGTTTCGCCGAGGGATGGGGTCCAAATTTCGCAATATTGGATCGAGTTGTAAAATGGGAAGGCTTTAAATGCGAGAGTTTATTAATGGTGCAGAGATCATCGCTCGAGCGGCGATTGGGGCGGGCTGCAATTTCTTCGCCGGTTATCCGATTACGCCAGCAACCCCGATTCTGCAATATATGGTTCAGGAATTGCCCAAGGTGGGCGGTGTGGCCATTCAGGCCGAGGATGAAATTTCAGCCATGGGTTTCTGCATCGGCGCAGTCCTGGCCGGGTCACGGGCGATGACCGCCACAAGCGGTCCGGGGATCAGCCTGTACAGCGAAAACATCGGCCTGGCGATCATGGGCGAGGTGCCGCTGGTGATCGTCGATGTCCAAAGAATGGGGCCGGCCACCGGCGGGGCTACCACGACTGCCCAGGGCGATATCCAGTTTTTGCGCTGGGGAACCTCCGGCGGCTACCCATTGGTTGTGCTCTGTCCCACCAGCTTAGCCTCTTGCTATGCTCTTACCCAGCAGGCTTTCGACCTGGCCGAGCGCTTCCGCATTCCGGTCATCCTGGCTACCGACAAGGAAACCGTCTTGACCAGCGCCAGTGTGGATAACCAGGCTTTCGAAACCTTGCAGGTGCGCCGGCGCAAGCTCGCGCCGGATGGCGAGGAGTATGTCCCTTACCGCGTCAATCAGCCTGACGAAGTCCCGGCTCTTTCCCATCTGGGTGGACCGCACCTGGTGCGCTTTACCACTTCTTCTCACGACGAACGCGGTTACCTGGTCAAAAGTGCTCAGGAGATGGACCGTCTCAACCGGAGGTTGGCCGCCAAGGTGGACGAGCATGAGGATGAGCTTTCATTGGTCAAGGCTGACCTGCAGGCGGGAGCAGAAACGCTGCTGCTCGGTTATGGAGTTACAGCTCGCTCGATGGAAGAGGCGCTGCAGACTGCTCGAGGCCGAGGTCAAAAGGTTTCGGCTCTGACGGTCTATTCCTTGTGGCCGGTGCCCGAGGCGGCTATCCGACAGGTGTTGGCCGGGGTAAAGCGGATCGTAGTGCCGGAGCTGAATCTGGGGCAGTACCGCCGCGAGATTGAGCGGCTGGCAGGCGCCACCCAGCAGGTGGTTGGGATCGCTCGCGTAGATGGCGAGCTGATCTCCCCGGAAGACATCCTGGAGCAGGGAGGCTTGGGATGAACGCTGCCCGCTTTGCCACTTACCTAGATGAATCCATGCTGCCTTACCCCTTCTGCCCAGGCTGCGGTCACGGGACGGTCCTGGAAGCCCTAAACCAGGCTTTGGTCCGTCTGCAGATAGACTCGCGCCAGCTGGTGGTTGTGACAGATATTGGCTGTGTGGGGCTTTCGGATAAACATTTCGTAGCCAACGCGTTCCATGGCCTGCACGGCCGCGCGGTGACCTACGCAACTGGGATC
>Ga0209048_10003624_pt1 | contig 14948 bp, 8 predicted proteins | sample FrelakmetCRP12CR_FD_187146 | JGI IMG/M metagenome (GOLD analysis project Ga0209048, IMG submission 187146) | Freshwater lake sediment microbial communities from the University of Notre Dame, USA, for methane emissions studies - CRP12 CR (SPAdes)... | ecosystem: Environmental > Aquatic >... | reverse complement strand
GGGCGTGGGCCGTCCGGTCGGCTTGCGCCGGATCGGAGACCACGGCGTCTCCTCGCGCCGAGCGAATGGGGGCCGACTCGGGCAGCAAGAGCGCGGCCTCCTCCAGGAGCGCCACCGATACCTGCCGGTCCGAATCGATCCGATCCCGGGCGGCGACCAGCCGGGCGAGCGCCGGCCCGGCCTCGGGTGCGAGGGCCTCCACCAGGGACCTCGCCGGCAGCAGGGGCCGCGGCGCGGGGCCACTTCCCACCTTTGCGCCTCCGCCGCTCGCCGCCGTCCAGGTGGCGTCGGAGGGAGCCCCGTCCTGGCGCGCCAGCGAGACCGCGAAGCTGGCCCGGGAGTGGCCCCGCGTGACCTTGACGAGCAGGCGGTGGCTTCCCTTGCCGAGCGCGACCGGTACGAGCTGCACGCTCGCCGGCCACCCCGCGAAGGCGCGCCGCTCCCCCACCGGCTCGCCGTCCAGGAAGGCCTTCATCGACACGGAGGTGCCGAGGGCGAGCAGGTAGCTCCCGCCCCGGTCGAGGCGAACGTCGGCCGAGAGGTACCACACGTCGCCTGCGAGCGGCTCCCCGTCGAGCGAGGGAGCTCCGTCCCCCGCGGGAAGCGTCCGCGACTCGATGGCGGAGCTCCCCTTCACCTCCCAGCGGGAAAGCCAGGGACCCGTCTCCGGGGCGAAGGGGACATCGAACTCCAGGGCGTGGTAGGCGCCGAAAGGGCCCGCGAGCGACCAGGACGCGACGCTTCCATTGTCGCGGCGCTGCCGCGTCGCGTCCTCGGGGCGGCCGCGCGCCTCGGCGAACGCCGCCCTGGCCACCCGGGCGCGGTACGCGGCCACGCCGTGCAGCTTGCCCTGGCCGAGATGCTCTGCCAGCGCCGCATCGATCCGGTCGGACAGGCGCGGTGAGCCGAGACCGGTCTCGGCCAGGCGCCGAATGGCGACGGGGGAGAGCGGGTGGTCTGGCGCGCCGGCGAGGAGGGCAAGCAGCGCCTCGACCTCGGCGGCCTCGTCGAGCGAGCGCTCGGCGAGCATGGCCTCGCCGAGGTGGGCCCAGGGGTCCTTCGGGTCGCGGTTGGCGGCGGCCCGGAAGTGCGCGGCCGCGGAGGCCGGGTCGGCCCGCTCCAGCCAGTCATGGAAACCGGCGGCGGAGAGGTCGGACGCTGGGGCGCCGGCCGTGTGGGCGGCCGCCGCGCCCCGCTCCAGGCGGTTGCCCGAGGTCGCACAGCCGGCTGCCGCGACGAGGAGGAGAAGCGCGCATCGGGAGCGGGGGCTCACGGTTCCCTCCCGCCCGGAAGAGCTCCCGTTCGAGGCGCGAGCCGCACCGTGCGGGAGAGGGCGCCGTCGATTCGGGACATCAGGTCGCGGAAGGCCGGGTAGTCCGAGGCGCGGACGCGGGTGGCGGTGATGCGCACCACGCTCTCGGCCACGAGATCGCCGCCCTGGGCATTGACGGCGATCCGGAAGGAGCCGAAGGGCGTGTCCTGGGACACCGCTGCCGGCAGGTCGGCCGGGGCCAATCCAGGCGGGAGCACGTAGCGCATGACGAAGCGGCTCTCGAAGGGCTGGCCGAGGACGAGGTCCTGCTCGCGCGTGGAGAGAGGCGCGAAGCGCTCCGTCCACGGCACCCTCTGGCCGAACGGGGGAAGCGCCAGCCCGCCGTTCTCGGCGCGGGCGAGGCGCGGCACGCTGAGGCGGAACTTGAGCGACACGTCCCCCTCGATCTGCGCCGGATCGCTGACCTCGATCGAGTCGACGCGCATGCCCGGGAACGTGTGCGAGAGCGATCGCTCGAGCGCGCCGCGCCGCTCGCTCTCCGCCTGGAAGGCGCGACGCTGGTCGGGAGCCTGGACCCCCGAGATCCGGCTCGTCCCGGCCACGGTGGCGGACCCGTCGGCGCCGAGGACGAGGCGGTAGTCCGTCTCGATCCGATTGTCCTCCGGCCGGGATTCCGGGATGTTGCCGAAGGTGGGCGGCCCGCCCGGGTTCAAGACGAGGACCGTCGCTCCACGGTCCTCGGAGGGGAGCTCCCGCGAGCCGAACCCCGTTGCCGTCCCGTCGAGCCAGAGGTCGAGCTCCGGCACGTAGAGGATGGCGTGGTTGAACACGGCGAGGGAAGCGGGCTTCTCCGGGATGGCCCCCAGCCGACGCATGCGGAGCAGCACCAACCTCGAGTCGATTCCCAGCGACTCGAGCAGGGCGTGCATGAGGCTCGCCTTGTCCTTGCAGTCGCCGAACCGCCTCGAGAGGATCTGATCGACCTGGTACGGCTTGTATCCATGGATGCCGAACTCCAGCCCGACGTAGCGTGTGTTCGTCACCACGAAGTCGTAGACGGCGCGCACCATCTCGGCGCGCAGCTCCTTGTCCGGGCGACCGGCGTTTCCGTCCTTCGCCCTCACCTCGGCGGCGATCCGATCCGCCGTCGCCCGCACCTCCGGTCCGGGTTTGAGCTGCTCCCGGACGAGCCCCTCGTAGAAGCGGGCGACCTCGTCCCAGCTTCCGTAGGTGGAGACGTGGACGTAGCGGGTGCCCTCGCCCGGTCCGGGCATCCCGGGCTCGGCGTCCAGGCGAGGCAGGTCCTTCACTTCCCACAGGTACTCGCGCACCCCGCCGCCGACCGGCTTCTCGCCGCGCGAGAGCCCGGTCAGCGACATCTCGTTGGAATAGAGGTGGCGCCCCTCGGGGGCGAGCAGCACGTAGCGGACGTCGAGCTTGCGCACCGAGTCCGCGAACGGAACGACCTCCCCGAAGTAGTCCGAGAGCAGGTTCTCGGAGGCCACGTCGTCGCTGCGCCAGGCGAGCTCGAGCACGTCGCCGGGGGCCAGCGCCGGGAAGGAGACCACCCGCGCCCGGGTATCGTAGTAGAGCCGGTACCAGGGCTCGCTCGTGCTCCGGTCGGCCTCCTGGTGCACCTCGATGGTCGTGCCGTCCGGCTTCCACACGCGTGCCCGCTCGACGCGGATGTCCTGGCGTCCGGGCACGTACGCGAGACCGTGGCTGCGGAAGGCGTCGGCGCCGCGGGAGGTGAACACCTTCACCACCTCCTGGACGTAGGTCGCCGAGAGGCCGGACGGGTGGACGCGGGTGACCTTGAGCTCGGAGAGCACGAGGGCGTCCTCGTCGCCTTTCGGGGGCGGCGCCGCCTTGGCGAGCGCCGCCGCGTCGGCGAGGTAGGGCGCCTCGAAACGCTCGCGCTCGGGTTGCAGCTGCTGGACCAGCTCCTTCAGCTGGGGGCTCTGCGGCTTGAGCTCGAGGGCCCGCTGCAGGTCCGCGAGCGCGTCCCCGCGCCGGCCGTCCCGCAGCCGGGCTCGCCCGCGCCGCTCGTACAGGTCCGGCTCGTCCGGGCAGATCCGGGCGGCGGTGAGGTACTCGGCCTCCGCCTCCTCTTGGCGGCCGTTCGCCGCGAGCAGGTCGGCCCGCCGCAGCCGGAGCCACACGTCGGCGGGGTCGAGTCTCTGCTCCTGAGCGAGCTGCTCGAGCGCGGCGTCGAGCTCACCCCGGTCGAGGAGCAGCTGCGCGAGCGCGACCCTGGCCAGCCCGTCGTTGTAGCGCAGCGCGAGGAGCTTGCGGAGCAGGCGCGCCGCCTCCTCCGTGCGCTCCAGCCGGCGGGCGGCGCGCGAGGCCGCCTCCACCGCCACCGGGACGTCGGGCATCTCGCCGCCGAGCCGGAGCATCTCGAGCTGGCCGCGCGACGGCATTCCCACCTGCTCCCATGCCTGCGCCAGCGTCGCACGGGCAGGGGCGTAGCTCGGCGCCGCGGCCACCACCGGCTCCAGGATCCGGACGGCCGCGCGCGGCCGGCCGCGCCGAAGCTCGACCTCCGCCAGGGCGACCGAGGCCTCGGGGTTCCCCGGCTCCGCCCGGAGCGCCGCCTCGATCCTCTCGCGGCCGCGGTTCGGGTCCTGATCCTCGAGGCGCGCCGCGAGGAGCTGGGCCCGGGCGGCGTGCGGGAGGAGGTCCGCGGCGCGCCGCGCCTCGCGCGCCGGCCGGTGCTCGCCGAGGTCGTCGCTGCGCTTCTCGGCGAGCGCGACCGCGAGGTCCATCCGGGCCCGCCCCTCCTCCTCTCCGTGCAGCGCCGAGGCGCGGCGGTCGAGCACGCGAACGAGCTGCTCGATCCTCTCCGGTCGGGGCGAAGGGCCGGCCGGCAACGCCGGCAGGGGGGGGAGGGGCGAGGCCTTCAGGTCGAGCGGGCGGCCGTTGCGGTCGGTGAGGCGGGCGATGAGCAGCATCTCGCCCTGGTCGTGGCAGAGCTTCACCAGCAGCCGGTTCGCGCCCTTCCTGAGGGTGAGCTCCACTCCGAATTGGTCGAGCCGCGCCGGGTGATAGGCGGTCTCGGCGAGGACGGGCGTCCCGTTGAGCCAGACCCGGATGGCTCCGCTCGAGCCGAGCCAGAGCCGCGCACGTTGCTCGCGCGGCGACTCCAGGACGGCGAGGGAGTAGGTCGTCACCTCGCGCTGGGGCCGGACGGTCGCCCCCAGTGCCACCACCCCGCGCGGCTGGGCCTCGGGCGGCAGCGCCCTCCAGCCCACCTCGCCGGCCTTGCCCGGGAAGCGGGCGGCCAGGTCGATGCCCGACTCGGGCGGGAAGGCCGTGTCGAGGCCGCGCCGCCCCTCGTTGTCGAAGGGACCGGAGATCCACCATCCCCGGACGAAGCCCAGCCTGGCGAGCTCGGCCTCCGAGCGATGGAGGTTTCCCCGCGCCTGCTCGGCGAAGGCGAGCCGCCAGCGCGCCAGCGCCCGCACCTCGGGGTGGGCCTTCGGATCCTCAGCCACCTCCTGGTAGGCGCGGACCGCCTTCGAGAGGTCCGGCAGCGACGGCTCGAGCTCCTGGATCTGGGACAGCAAGACCAGCGCGCGGGGGGCTGAGCGGTCCCGCCGCAGCTCTGCAGTCACGGCGGCGAAGGCCGCCTCGGTGGGCCCGGCCGGGGGAACCGGAGCCGGGGCACCGAGCGCCAGAAGCGCCAGCGGGAGGACGTAGGCGGTGGGGAGCACCAACGCAGTCTACCCTCGGAACGCTCCGGGAATTCCAGGACGGTCGCGGTCCGCCGCCGAAGAGCGCGGCGCCCGGAGCGCCTCCGCGCCGGCCGGGCAGCCGCGAGGGCCATGGTCACCGAAGGAGCAGCCCCAACCCCTTCATCTCCTTGGGCTGCGCGAGCCCCATCACCTGCAGCGCCGTCGGCGCCACGTCCGCGAGGACGCCGTCCTGGCGCAGCTTCGCCCCCCGCAGGTCGGGGTCGGCCACGATGAAGGGAACCGGGCCGAGGGTATGGGCGGTGTGCGGCTCGCCGGTCTCCGGGTCAACCATCATCTCGCAGTTGCCGTGGTCGGCGGTGACGAGCATCGCCATCCCGGCCTCGCTCGCCGCCTTCCAGAGCCTGCCGATGCAGTCGTCGACGACCCGGACCGCCTTCACCGCGGCATCCAGGACCCCGGTGTGCCCGACCATGTCGGGGTTGGCGAAGTTCACGAGGATGAAGCCGTACTGCCTCGAGCGGATGGCCTCCACAACCTTGTCGGCGACCTCGCGCGCGCTCATCTCCGGCTTCTCGTCGTAGGTCTTCACGTCGCGAGGGCTGGGGACGAGGACCCGGTCCTCGCCGGGCAAGACCTCCTCCCGTCCCCCGTTGAAGAAGAAGGTCACGTGCGCGTACTTCTCGGTCTCGGCGCAGCGCAGCTGCCTCAGCCCGGCCCTGGACACGAGCTCCGGGAAGATCTCGGTCGGCTGATCGGGTGCGAACGCCACCGGCAGGCCGAAGGTCCTGTCGTACTCGGCCATGCAGACGTAGGCGGAGAGGCGCGGGCGCGAGGAGGCATCGAAGTCCCGGAAGTCGGGCTGGGTGAAGGCCCGGGTGATCTCGCGCGCGCGGTCGGCCCGGAAGTTGAAGAAGAGGATGGCGTCGCCATCCTTCACCCTGCCCACCGGCTCTCCGCCCCCGTTCACGATCACCGTGGGCTTCACGAACTCGTCGGTCTCCCCGCGCGCGTAGGCCTGCTCGACGGCCGCGACGCCGGAGGTGGCCCGGTGGCCGACGCTGCGGACAATGGCTTCGAAGGCCTCTCTCACGCGGTCCCAGCGCTTGTCCCGGTCCATCGCGTAGAAGCGCCCCATCACCGTCGCCACCTTGCCGTAGCCCTTGTCCCGCAGGCGCTTCTCGAGCGCCTGCACGTAGCCGAGGCCCGACTTGGGCGGAGTGTCGCGCCCGTCGAGGAAGGCGTGGACGTAGGCCCGCTCCACTCCCTCCCGCCGCGCCAGGTCCAGGCAGGCGTGCAGGTGCTCCTCGTGGCTGTGGACGCCACCGTCGGACACGAGTCCCAGGAGGTGCAGGGCCCCGCCGGACGCCTTCGCCTTGCGGGCGGCCTCGAGCAGGGCGGGGATCTTGAAGAACGACCCGTCCTCGATGGAGCGGTTGATGCGCACGAGATCCTGGTAGACGATGCGCCCCGCCCCCAGGTTGGTGTGTCCGACCTCCGAGTTGCCCATCTGCCCCTCGGGCAGGCCGACCGCGAGGCCCGAGGTCTTGAGGGCCGTCGAGGGGAACTCCTTCGCCAGCCTGTCCATGTTGGGCGTTCCGGCGATGGCGATGGCGTTCGCCTCCCGCTCGACGCGGAGCCCCCAGCCGTCGAGAACCACGAGCAGGACGGGCTTCACCTTGGGCAAGGGACACCTCGCGACTCGCCCGGAGAGGGCGGAAGAGTGGAAGGGAGGATGGTAGGCAACGGGCGTCCGGTTCTCAAGGGTCGCTTGTCCGGCCGGTCACTTGTGGTAGGGCTCGCCGCGCAGGATGGTGAAGGCCCGGTAGAGCTGCTCCGCCAGGACCAGGCGGGCCAGCCGGTGCGCCAGGGTGAGGCGAGAGAGGGAGAGGGTCTCCTGGGCCCGCCCGCGGACGGAGTAGGAGAGCCCGTCCGAGCCGCCGATGACGAGCGTCACGTCCCGGGCCGCCTGCAGCCAGCTCTCGACTCTCCGCGCCAGTTCCAGGCTCGTGAGTTCCTTCCCTCGCTCGTCCAGGGCGACGACCGTCTCTCCCTCGCGGATGCGCGCGAGCAGGGAAGCGCCCTCCTCTTCCCGGGCGCGAGGCGTCCCTGCGGCCCGCCGGGCCTCCGGGACCTCCTCGAAGGCGAACCTGGCATAGCGGTCGAGCCGCTTCGCGTACTCCTCCACCGCCGGAGCGTACAGGCCGGACCGATCGCGCCCCACCGAGAGGATGCGAAGCCGCACGGCGCGAGTCTCCCCCGGAGCCACCGGCGCTGGCCATCGCTTTCGCCCGGGGCTCGCTCCGGCGCGACGCCCGCTAGCCTTGGCGGCGGCGCGCCCCCGCCGCCTCGGCCTCCCGGGCGAGGACCGGATACGGCTGGGCGCCGACGACGACCCGATCGCCGAGGAAGAAGGTGGGAATGCCGGTGACGCCCTCTCTGGCCGCCTCCGCGCCCATGGCGTCCACCCGCGCCAGGATCGGCGCGCTCGACAGGGCCCGGATGGCCGCCCCGGGGTCGAGGCCGCTTTCGCGCGCCACCTCGGCGAGCACCAGGTCGGCCTCGATGTCCCGGCCCGCGCGCCAGTAGGCGTCCATGAGACCCGTTCTCGCCTCGTGGAGGCGGCCGCGATCGCGCGCGTGCTCGGCGAGGGCGAGGGCCCTGCGCGTGTTGGGCTTGTGCTCCGGGACCATCATCCCCTCGACGCCCGCCCGCGCCGCGAACTCGAGCAGGTAGCCGCGCATCTCCCGGCTGCGCTCCTCCCCGAACATGTCGGAGAGGCTCATCCCGCCCTGGGGGGTCCCGGGGTGCAGCTCGAACCCGCGCCAGTCGAGATCGAGCTCGTACTCCTTCTGCAGCCTGACCAGGCTGCCTGCCTCCGCGATGAAGCAGAAGGGTCAGACGAAGTCGGACCAGAGGATGAGGCTCGTCGCCATGGGTACGTCCCTAACCGCGAGGCGGGCTCCACGCAGCTGAGATAGAGTTCGCAAGCATGACAAGCGAACCGACGCCCGCATCCGCCGTCCCGGTGGTCCGCATGGCGGCTCGCAAGCGCATCGCGCTGGTGGCCCACGACAACTGCAAGGCGGACCTGCTCGACTGGGCCTCCTACAACGAGGGGACGCTCCTGCGCCACCGGCTCCACGCCACCGGGACCACCGGCCGCCTTCTCTCGGAGCGCCTGGGCCTGGAGGTCCACCGGCTGCTCTCGGGTCCACTCGGCGGGGACCAGCAGCTCGGAGCCATGATCGCGGTGGGTGATCTCGACGCCCTCATCTTCTTCTGGGACCCGCTCGAGCCGCTGCCGCACGACACCGACGTGCGGGCCCTCCTGCGCATCGCCGTGCTCTACAACATCCCCACAGCCTGCAACCGAGCCACCGCGGACTTCCTCGTGTCGTCGCCGCTGCTCGCGACGGAATACGAGCGCCGTCAGCCGGATCCCGCCTCCCGGATCCGCCGCCCCGGCCTGGCGGAGTGAACCTCTCCCTCCCGACGGTCCTCCTGCTCGCGCTGGCGGCCTTCGCGGCCGGGGCGGTCGACGCCATCGGCGGTGGCGGAGGCCTCGTCACCGTGCCCGCGCTCCTCGCCGCCGGGCTCCCTCCGGCGCTCGCGCTCGGCACGAACAAGGGCCAGAGCGTCTTCGGCTCCGGCGCCGCACTGCTGCGCTTCGCCCGGGCCGGGCTCGTCGACGGCCGGATGGCTCGCGTCACCTTTCCCTGCGGCCTGGCGGGCTCGCTGGCGGGGGCGGCGCTCGTGCTGCTCGTTCCGCCCCCGGCCCTGCGCCCGCTGGTGCTCGTCCTGCTCCTGGCCGTGGCGGTGGTGCTGGCTCTCCGCCCTGCCGCCCCCGCCCCTCGAGCCGCGCGCCGGGAGCGGCCGTGGCTCGCGGCGGCCATCGCGGCGGGGATCGGCGCCTACGACGGCTTCTTCGGGCCCGGGACCGGCACCTTCCTCATCTTCGCCTTCGTCGTCTTCCTCGGGGCGGGGATGCGGGAGGCCTCGGCGAACGCCAAGGTGGTGAACTTCGCGTCCAACCTGGCGGCGGTGGCGGTCTTCGCCTCGCGCGGGCTGGTGGTCTGGGAGGTGGCACTCCCCATGGCCGCGGGACAGTTCCTCGGCGGCTCGCTCGGCGCTCACGTCGCCGTGCGGGGAGGCGACCGCCTGGTGCGATGGGTGGTGCTCCTCGTGGTCGCCGCGCTGGTGGTGAAGCTCGGCGCCGACCTCTTTCGCGGCTGACCCGCCGGCCGGGCCGCAGAGGGCACCGCCGGCGGACCGAGCCTGGCCTCCGCGACTACGCCTGCGCCTTGGGCTTCGGCGGGACCGGCGCGGAGGAGGCGGCGCCCGGCACCAGGTTGGCCGGGCTCATGGCGCGCGCGAGCTGCTCGTAGAGGGCGTACTTCTCCTTGGAGAGCCGCGCCGCCTCCGCGACCAGCTTCTTGTAGTTCTCCGGATCGAGCTGCTCCACCATCCGGAATCGGGTCTCCGTCGCCATGAACTCGGCCAGGGACACCTTCGGGATGCCCGAGTCCATCTTGAGCGGGCTCTCGCCGTTCGCGGCCCGCCGCGGGTCGTAGCGGAACAGCGGCCAGTAGCCCGAGTCGACCGCCATCTCCTGGTGGGCGATGGAGTCGGCCATGTCGTAGCCGTGGGCGATGCAGTGGCTGTAGGCCACGAGCACCGAGGTACCCGGGTAGCTGTCGGCCTCCTTGAACGCGTTCACGGTCTGCGCGTCCTTGGCCGCCATGGCGAGGCGGGCGACGTAGGCGTGGCCGTAGGTCATCGCGAGCATGGCCAGGTCCTTCTTCGGGACCGACTTCCCTCCCATGGCGAACTTGGCCGCCGCCCCCATCGGCGTCGCCTTCGAGGCCTGCCCGCCGGTGTTGGAGTAGACCTCGGTGTCGAGCACCAGGATGTTCACGTCCCGCCCCATGGCGATGACGTGGTCCAGGCCGCCGTAGCCGATGTCGTAGGCCCAGCCGTCGCCGCCCACGATCCAGATGCTCTTCTTGAGGAGGTAGTCGGCGATCCGCTCCAGCTGGCGTGCCGCTGGGGCATCCACCGTCGCCAGCTTGCGCTTCAGGGCGTTCAGGCGCGCGCGCTGAGCCTCGATGGCGCCCTCGTTCGACTGGTCGGCCTCGATGAGGTCCTTCACCAGGTCGCCGCCCACCGAGCCGGACAGGCCGCGGAGGAGGATGCGCGCCTGATCCTCGAGCTTGTCCACCGCCAGGCGAATCCCCAGCCCGAACTCGGCGTTGTCCTCGAAGAGCGAGTTCGCCCAGGCGGGACCTCGCCCCGCCTCGTTCATCGTGTAGGGCGTCGTCGGCAGGTTCGCTCCGTAGATGGAGGAGCAGCCGGTGGCGTTGGCGATGATGGCGCGGTCCCCGTAGAGCTGGGTGAGCAGCTTGATGTACGGGGTCTCGCCGCAGCCCGCGCACGCTCCGGAGAACTCGAAGAGCGGCTCGAGGAACTGCGTCCCCTTCAGGTCGAGCTTGACCTTGGCGCGGTCGGCCTCGGGCAGCTCCAGGAAGAAGTCGAAGTTCCGCCGCTCGGTGTCGCGCAGGGGGGGCATGGCCGCCATGTTGATGGCCTTGTGCCCCCTCTCCGTCTTCGACTCGGCGGGGCAGAACTCCACGCACACGCGGCAGCCGGTGCAGTCCTCCGGCGCCACCTGGATGGTGTACTTCATCCCCTTGAAGTCGGCGGAGCGGAAGTCCATCGACTTGAAGGTCGACGGAGCGCCGGAGAGCTCGGCCGGCGGGTAGAACTTGGCGCGGATCGCGGCGTGCGGGCAGATGAGCGCGCACTTGTTGCACTGGATGCAGAGCGCCGAGTCCCAGACGGGGATCTCCAGGGCGATGGCCCGCTTCTCCCACTTGGCGGTGCCCGACGGCCAGGTGCCGTCCACCGGGAAGGCGCTCACCGGGAGCAGGTCGCCCTTCCCGGCGAGCATGAGGGCGGTGACCCGCTTCACGAAGTCCGGGGCCTTGTCCGAGACGAGCGGCGGCCGCGGCTCGCCGGAGACCCGCTTGCCCGCGAGGTCCACCTGGTGGAGGTGGTTCAGGGTCTGGTCCACTGCCTCGAAGTTCTTGCGGACCACCTCGGCGCCCTTGCGCCCGTAGGTCTTCTCGATGGCCTTCTTGATGAGGTCGATGGCCCTGTCTCGGGGAAGCACGCCGGAGATTGCGAAGAAGCACGTCTGCATGATGGTGTTGATGCGGCCACCCATGCCCGTCTCCTTCGCCACCTTCACCGCGTCGATGACGAAGAAGCGCAGGTTCTTCTCCAGGATCTCCTTCTGCACCTCGAGCGGCAGGCGGCTCCAGACCTCCTCGGGCGGGTACGGGGTGTTGAGGAGGAAGACGGCGCCCGGCTCCGCCGCCTCGAGCATCTCGTACTTCTCCAGGAAGCCGAACTGGTGGCAGGCGACGAAGTTCGCCCGGTTCACGAGGTAGGAGGAGCGGATCTGGGTCGGGCCGAACCGCAGGTGCGAGACGGTGACGCTCCCCGACTTCTTCGAGTCGTAGACGAAGTAGCCCTGGGCGAAGTTGGGCGTGTCCTCGCCGATGATCTTGATGGAGTTCTTGTTGGCACCGACGGTCCCGTCGGCGCCCAGGCCCCAGAAGTGGCAGCGGACCACGTCCTTGCCCTCGGTGTGGATCGAGTTGTCCACGGGGAGGGACAGGTGGGTGACGTCGTCGTTGATCCCCACGGTGAAGTGGCGCTTGGGACGCGCCCGGGTCAGCTCGTCGTAGATCGGCTTCACCATCCCGGGCGTGAACTCCTTGGAGGAGAGGCCGTAGCGCCCGCCGATGACGATGATCTCGTGGTGGAACCGGTCGATGTGCGCCTGCTGCGCCTCGCGGAGCGCCGTGACCACGTCCTGGTAGAGGGGCTCGCCGAGCGACCCCGGCTCCTTGGTGCGGTCGAGCACGGCGATGGAGGTCGTGGTGCGGGGCAGCGCCGCCATGAAGTGGCCGAGCGACAAGGGGCGGTAGAGGCGGACCTTGAGGAGCCCGACCTTCTCCCCTCGCGCGACGAGGTAGTCCACGGTCTCGTGCGCCACCTCGGCGCCCGACCCCATCATCACGAGGATGCGCTCGGCCTCGGGGTGGCCCACGTAGTCGAAGAGCTGGTACTTGCGGCCGGCCACCTTGGCGAACTCGTCCATCGCGGCCTGAACGGCCCCGGGGGCCTCCTGGTAGAAGAGGTTGCAGGCCTCGCGCGCCTGGAAGAAGGCGTCCGGGTTCTGCGCGGTGCCGCGCACGACGGGTGCGTCCGGCGACAGGGCTCGCTTGCGGTGCGCGGCGACCACGTCGTCGGGGATCATCCTGCGGAGGTCGTCGTCGTTGAGGAGCTCGATCTTCGCGACCTCGTGAGAGGTGCGGAAGCCGTCGAAGAAGTGGAGGAACGGCACCCTGCACTTCAGCGAGGCGCGCTGCGCGATGACCGCGAAGTCGTGCGCCTCCTGCACGGAGTTGGAGGAGAGCAGGCCAAACCCCGTCGGCCGCACCGCCATCACGTCCGAGTGGTCTCCGAAGATCGACAGCGCGTGGGTGGCCACCGCGCGCGCCGAGACGTGCATCACGAACGGGGTCAGCTCGCCCGCGATCTTGAACATGTTGGGGATCATGAGCAGCAGGCCCTGCGACGCCGTGAAGGTCGTCGTGAGCGCGCCGCCCTGCAGGGCGCCGTGGACCGCCCCGGCGGCGCCTCCCTCTGACTGCATCTCCACGACGCTCGGGACCGCGCCCCAGATGTTCTTCTTGCCGAGCGCAGACCACTCGTCCGCCCACTCGCCCATGTTGGAGGAGGGCGTGATGGGATAGATGGCGATGACCTCGTTGATCCGGTGGGCGACGGAGGCGACTGCCTCGTTGCCGTCCATGGTCACCATGCGCCGCTCTTGGGACATGCGTCCTCCGACCGCTCAGGTCCGCGCCGTGGCTGGCGGCGCGGTGTGTGGGCCTCGCGACCGGACTGGAGCGCCGGTCGAGCGCGGGTTGCGCCCGCCTTCCGAGGGGGGGGCACGCGAGGCGTGGCGAGGCATTGTAGCAAGGCGGCAGGGCATTCGAGCAAGCCGCCTCGGGGCATTTTTCCTCCTGCTTCTCTGGCGGGCGAAACGAGGCCGCGTGATCGCGATCAAGACCTCCGCACGTCGAGGCGAGCAGATTCGCCTTTTATGCCCCGCGCCGCTTTGAGCCTCCGTCTCGTGGCCTCGGCGCTCGCCGCCCTGGCGGCGGCCTGCGGCGATCCACGGCCCGCAACGGGGCGCGCCGTGGACTGCACGGAATGCCACGGCAGCGGCGGAAACCCCGCTCCGCCGCTCGGGCTCGGCGGAGAGACCTCGACGACCCAGCCTGCCGTCGGGGCCCACCGCCTGCACCTGCGCGACACGGCGATCCGGAAGGCCGTTCCCTGCTCCGAGTGCCACCGGGTGCCGGCCGCGATCGACTCGCCCGGTCACTTCGACGGCCCGGTGCTCGTGTGGGGTCCCCTGGCCAGCGCCCGCGGGTCGACCCCGGCGTGGGACGGGCAGGCCGCGCGCTGCTCGGGTGTCTACTGCCACGGCGGGAATCCGGCCATCACCGGCGGAAGCCTCACCGAACCGTCCTGGACGTACGCCGCGGAGCCCGACTTCACCCTGCCGCCACAGCAGAGCTGCACCGGCTGCCACGGGTGGCCACCGCCGCCACCCCACCCCCAGCTCACTACCTGTGACGGGTGCCACGGGACCACCGTGCTCCCGGACGGGACCATCGACGTCGCCGGAGGCAAGCACCTGAACGGCGTCGTCGACTTCGGAGGCAGCGGCGGCGGCTCCCTCGCCTGCGATTCCTGCCACGGGTATCCGCCGGCCACCGGCGCCCACCTCGTGCATTTCGGCTGGACCGCGGGGGCGGACAAGGGCCAGTACGGCGACACGCGCATCCTCGAGGACTTCGTTGCGATCGGCGCGCCTCCCGCCTTGTTCTATGCCTTCGGCTGCGGCAACTGCCATCCGCTCGACGCTTCGAAGCACATGGACGGCACGGTGGAGGTGGACCTCACGGGCAGCGGCGCCCCGGCCGGAAGCCTGAAGGCGCGGAACCCGGCCTCGGCCACCTACGCCAGTGGGAGCTGCACGAGCGTCTACTGCCACTCAAGCGGGCAGGCGGACGACCGGGCGGCATCGACCCCTGCATACGCGCAGACCCCGGCGTGGACATCGGGACAGGCCTTGGGTTGCACCTCCTGCCACCAGGACCCGCCGCGGTACCCCACTGGAGGACCGGGGACCGCGACGGCCAACACGCACGTCGGCATCGCCTACGACAACTACGTCTTCGGCCACTTCCTGGGGCAACCGGGACCTTGGCATCCCGGGGGGTCCAAACACGGCGGGGACCAGTGGGGAAAGCCGCAAGATGCCTCGCCCATCACCTGCCAGACCTGCCACTACGGAACGGTCGACCCCACCAACACCGGGCCCTCGGGCTTCTACTACCTCGACACGAGCGGCAACTACGCCTTCCAGGGCCAGGTCGAGGACGAGGGCTGCCTCCGCTGCCACTCGGCGGGCTCGGCGGCGGCCCCGACCGGAGGCGGCAAGGTCTTGCCGTTGCTTCACGTGAACGGGAGGCGGGACGTCGTCTTCGACCCGCGCACCTCGCTGCCGGCGGTCTCGTGGCTGCCGGGCGCGCCCTTCACTCCCACCCGGCCGATCTGGGTGACCGGCGCGGCCCCGGGGATCCTGCCGCCGACCGGCGACGCGATCCTCGAGCCGAGCCCCATTCCGCCGCCCCCGACCGGCCAGACCTGGCCCTTCACCAACCCGACGCTCTCGTCGTTCCTCGCCGGCGCGCGTTACGATCCGTCGACGAAGACCTGCTCCAACGTCGCCTGCCACCTCGCGCAGACGAGCGTTCAATGGGGCGGGGCGCCGGACAGCGCCGACGCCGTCTGCAAGGGTTGCCACGGGTTCTAGCCGTGGCGAGAAGCTA
>Ga0209048_10003623_pt1 | contig 14949 bp, 12 predicted proteins | sample FrelakmetCRP12CR_FD_187146 | JGI IMG/M metagenome (GOLD analysis project Ga0209048, IMG submission 187146) | Freshwater lake sediment microbial communities from the University of Notre Dame, USA, for methane emissions studies - CRP12 CR (SPAdes)... | ecosystem: Environmental > Aquatic >... | reverse complement strand
GCACCAGCGGGTGGCGAACGACGTCGGCGCTGGTGAAGTGCGTGAACGCGATGCCGCGCACGTCGGCGAGGATGCGGTTGGCCTCGACGAGCCCGCTCTTCTGGCCGCGCGCGAGATCGATCTGCGTCACGTCGCCGGTGATGACGGACCGGGTCCCGAAGCCGATGCGCGTCAGGAACATCTTCATCTGCTCGGGCGTCGTGTTCTGCGCCTCGTCCAGGATGATGAACGAATGGTTGAGCGTGCGCCCGCGCATGTAGGCGAGCGGGGCGATCTCGATCGTGCCGCGCTCGAAGAGCTTGCCGGTCTTGTCGAAGCCCATGAGGTCGTACAGCGCGTCGTAGAGCGGGCGCAGGTACGGATCGACCTTCTGCGCGAGGTCGCCCGGGAGAAAGCCCAGCCGCTCGCCGGCCTCGACGGCCGGCCGGACCAGCACCAGCCGCTTGACCGCGTCGCGCTCCAGCGCGTCGACCGCGCACGCGACGGCGAGATACGTCTTGCCGGTACCTGCCGGTCCGATCCCGAACGTGATGTCGTGCTCCTGGATGTTCTTCAGGTACAGCGTCTGGTTGGGCGTGCGGCCGTGCAGGTCGGCGCGCCGGGTGCGCAGCCGTGCGCCCTCGGCCTCGCCGGCCGCTGCCGGGCGGCTCGCGCTCTGCGTCGTGAGCTCGATCAGCCCCAGCTGGATGTCGTCGACCGACAGCGGCTTTTCGGCGAGCGCATAGAAGCGGCGCAGGACCTCCGCCGCCAGCTTCGTCTGCGCCGCGGCGCCGGTCAGCGTGAACGTCCCGCCGCGATGCGCGATCGCCACGTCGAGCGCCGCCTCGATCTGGCGCAGGTTGCCGTCGAGCGCTCCGCACAGGTTGGCGAGCGCGCGGTTGTCGAGCGGCGTCAGCGCGACCTGCTCCTGCTCGCGGCGGACGTTCATCGCTCCCTCTCCGGGGCGGCCGACGGCCCGCGGGGAGGGCGAGGCCTTGGAGCCGGCCCGGCGTGCCACGCGACGACCCCCCCGGCTTTCACGTTCGGGCAAGGCGTCACGCGGCCTGGCGGACGATCGGCGCCTTGAGCGCCTCGTCGAGCGTCGTGATCATCTCGTCGACGTGGGCGCGGGCCTCCGCCGACAGCACCTTGCGCGACTGCGCCGCGGCAAGCTCGGCGCGCAACATCTTCGCTTCGGCACGCAGCAGTGCGCGCGCGTCGGCAGGCATCGATGCCGAGGGACGCAGCAGCGCGGCTGCCAGCCGTCCCGCGTGCTCGCGCTGGAGATTGCGGCGCAGGAGCGGAATGTCCTTGCCGCTCCTGAGCTCGCTCCAGATCGAGCGGCGCAGCGTGCCGTAGAGCTCCGACAGCCTTAGGGCCTGCGCCGGGTCGTCGAGCTTCGCCTCGCTGTCGAGCAGCCGCTGCGCGACCGCCTCGCTCATCACGCGGCCCAGCACCTCGCGCTGCAGCGCGAGCACCTGCGTGGGCAGCGAGTAGTCGTAGCCGCGCGGCAGCGCGTCCACCCCGCCGTCGAAGCCGTGATCCGCCCCGTCCAGGTAGTCGATCGAGAGCCGGCGCAGGAATTCGGGCTTGAAGCGGAAGCTCTCGGTCGAGAACACACCGGTCTCCAGCAGCGCGAGCGCGGCGCGCTGCTTGGCCGTGGGCACCGGCGCGAGCGGCGCGCGCGGCGAGCCGGCGTGGTCGCGCAGCACCGAAACGCCGCCGATGTACTTCGCGGCGATCAGGCTCGCGCTCCGCATCTGGTCGAGCCCGCGCGTGAGGTTGCGGCGCAGGCCGGCGTACGACTCGCCTTCCTTCAGCGGCAGCGTCTGCCAGCGCTCCCACAGCTCGCGGGCGAGCGCGAAGCGGCGCGCGGCGAAGTCGAGCGGCTCGGTGCCGAGGTCGAGCTGCGATGCGTCCGGGTCGAGGCCGGACCGCGTCTCGTCGTCCTGCGCGAAAGCGAGCTGCGGCTCGCTGCTGCGCCCGGCGATGCGCTTCAGCTCGGTCGCCTCCTGCTCGGCCGGGATGACCTTGTAGCCGTACTCGATCGCCCAGTAGTCGTAGGGGCCGAGCGTCGTCATGTTGAACGCTCCCTGCCTCTCGTTGCGGAGCGCGATGTTCGCCGGGTTGTATTCCATCACCGAGCCGGCGATGCCGTTGGCGCGCGTGAATTCGGGATCGTTTAGCTGCGCCTGCGTGTAGACGGTCGAGGCGCGGAAGTTGTGCGTGAGGCCCAGCACGTGGCCGATCTCGTGCATCACGGTGTCCTTGAGGTCGGCGAGCGCGAACTCCTCGGCCTCCGGGCTGTCCGGCTCGATCAGCCCGCGCGCCTCGAGGAGGTCGAGCGCGAAGCTCGTTTCCTCGGCGCCGTACGCGGCGCGCTCGCAGATGTACGCGCTGCGCGGTCCGAGGAACGCCGGCAGCGCGGGCGTCGCGACCTGCTCGATGCGCTGGAACTTGCGGTTGCGCAGGCGCACCGGGTCGATGCCGACGTCGGCGTCGAGGATCTCGCCCGTGCGCGGATCGACGGCGCTCGGGCCCACGCCGCCGAACTGCGGCCGCGCGGACAGCATCCAGCGAACCGACGCGTGCCGCACGTCGAGCGTGTCCCATTCGGCGTCGTCGGGCTGGATCTTCGCCTGCAGCGCGTCCTTGAAGCCGATGCGCTCGAACGCCTTGTTCCACTCGAGGATCCCGGCGAGCACCGTGGGCCGGTAGCGCTCGGGAACGTTGCGGTCGACCCAGAAGACGATCGGCTGCTTCGGCTCCGACAGCGCCGCATCCGGATCCTTCTTCTCGAGGCGCCAGCGGTTCACGAAGCTGACGCGCGGCGTTAGCGAATTGTCGTTGCTGTAGTCGAAGCGCGTCGTCGTGAAGTAGCCAAGGCGGTCGTCCGCGAAGCGCGGGCGCATCGGCTCGTCGGGCAGCTTGGCGAAGTTGTACTGGAAGCCCAGCAGCAGGCTGCGGATGTCGGGCACGGTCGACGGTGGCGGCGTGAACGGCGTGGGGCCCGGCATCGACGGCGGCTGGATGACGCGCCCGAGCACGTAATTGGCCGAAACGTTGATGCTGGTCTGGTCGGCGGTCTGCCGTACGTCGCCGATGGCCGACGTTCGTGAGTCGAACGAATACGGCTGCCGGAACTGCCGCTCGAGGAAGCCGTTGGCGGAGGGAATGTCGGTGAGCAGCAGCGCGCCGGCCTCGACCAGCACCGACTTGCGCTCCGGATGCGGCTGCGAGACGACGGCGGCCGACGCGAGCAGGCTGTCCGTGAACGACGCCTCGACCGCGCGCGCCTCGGGCGTGCCGGGCTTCGCGAAGTAGCGCTGGTTGCGCGCGATCAACTGGACGTTGGTGCCCACCTTCCGGAACGACACGATGTCGGAATCCCACATCAGTCCGCCGAAGAGCGTCTTCTCGCCGAGGCCGCGGGAAAGCGCGGTCGAGAAGAAGTAGAGCCGGTCGAACTGGTCGGGCGCGATCTCGATCCAGGTCTTGTCGTCCTTCTGGTAGACGCGGAACAGCCCGGGAATCTCCTTCGCGTCCTTGACGACATCGGCAAACGGACGGGGCTGGCCGGCGGCGGCCGCCGCCGCGCCAGCCGCCTGCGCGACGCTGGCGGGCGAGGCGCCGGGGCGCGCGCTCGCGGCGTTTCCGGCCGTCACGCCGGCCGCGACGGCGGCGGCGACCTTCGCGTTGTCGGTCGCCGGTTGCGCGGCCGTCGCGGCCCCGGGGGCATCCGGTGCGCCGGGCGCGGACGCACAGCCGGCGAGCACCAGGCAGGCAGCCAGCGCGAGGCCGGCACGGGCCCGCGCCGGCCGGAACGGTGATCGAGCGGAGGACAATTGAGCTACCTCGCCGGTGGATTCGTGGAGTCGGGTGCGCAATGCGATCGGAGATGCACCGTGGCGCCGCAATCGAGGCCGTGCGTCAGTGCGCATCGGCGACTTCGCCGCGCAGTGAATGCGGGAGGGCTGCGGTGATCGTGACGTCGGCGTAACGGTCGATGAGCGACAGGTCGCCGGCGAAATTCACGACGCGGTTGTTTTCCGTGCGCGCCTGGAGCTCGTTGCGGTCCTTCACGGCGCGACCCGTGACCAGCACCCGCTGCCGGGTGCCGACCATCGCTTCGCTGTGGGTCCGGTACTGCCCGTCGAGCCGCGCCTGCAGCGCCTCGAGGCGCGCCTGCTGCACCTCGGCGGGCACCGGGTCGGGCAGTCCCGCGGCCGGCGTGCCGGGACGCGGGCTGTAGGCGAAGCTGAACGCGCCGTCGAAACCGACGTCCTCGACGAGCTTCATCGTCTGCGCGAAGTCGGCGTCGGTCTCGCCGGGGAAGCCCACGATGAAATCCGACGTGAGCGAGAGGTCGGGCCGCTCGCTCCTCAACTTGCGCACGATCGCCTTGTACTCGAGCGCCGTGTAGCCGCGCTTCATCGCGGCGAGCAGACGGTCCGAGCCCGACTGCACGGGCAGGTGCAGGTGGGAGACGAGCTTGCCGACCGTGCCGTAGGCGGCGACGAGCCGGGACGTCATCTCCTTCGGGTGTGACGTCGTGTAGCGGAGGCGCTCGATGCCCGGGATCTCGGCCGCGTACTCGATCAGCGTCGCGAAGTCCGCGATCTCCCCGGTCGTCCCCATCGCGCCGCGGTACGCGTTGACGTTCTGCCCGAGCAGCGTGATCTCCATGACGCCCTGGTCGGCGAGATCGGCGAGCTCGGTCAGCACGTCGTCGAACGGCCGCGAGACCTCCTCGCCGCGCGTGTAGGGCACGACGCAGAACGTGCAGTACTTGCTGCAGCCCTCCATGATCGAGACGAACGCCGAGGCGCCGTCGACCCGCGGCGGCGGCAGGTGGTCGAACTTCTCGATCGCCGGGAACGAGATGTCGATCTGGGGGAGGCCCGTCGCGCGCCGGTCGCGGATCAGCGCGGGCAGCCGGTGCAGCGTCTGCGGGCCGAACACGACATCGACGTATGGCGCGCGCCGGACGATCGCCGCGCCTTCCTGGCTCGCGACGCAGCCGCCGACGCCGATGATGAGGCCCGGCTTGTCCGCCTTGAGCGAGCGCACGCGGCCCAGGTCGTGGAAGACGCGCTCCTGCGCCTTCTCGCGCACCGAGCACGTGTTGAACAGGATGACGTCGGCGTCCTCGGGGCGATCGGTCAGCGCGAGGCCATCCGCGGCAGCGAGGACGTCGGCCATCTTGTCCGAGTCGTACTCGTTCATCTGGCAGCCGAAGGTGCGGATGTAGAGCTTTTGCGTCACGGCGGGGCCGGACGACCGCGATTTGCGGTCCCGGCGCCAAGTCGTTGAAAGGGCGCGGATTATAGCAGGGAGGCCGCGCGCGCCGGCGCTGTGCCGATGGGCGGTCGCCGCGGCCTGCGCAGCCGATCGTCGCGCCGCGCTAAAATGTTCGCACGCAGGTGTCCGCCGCGAATTCTTCGCGGCGGGTGAAACGGGAACGCGGTGCCGCGCGGGATACACCCCGCGCCAACCCGCGGCTGCCCCCGCAACGGTAAGCCAGTGCGGGCCGCCCCTCAGCGCCACTGCCCCAGCGCTCCTCCCCGGGAGCGCGACGGCGGGAAGGCGGGCGGTCAAGACTGGCGAGCCCGGAGACCGGCCTGCGGCGCGCTGCTGTCCCATTGCTTCGCGTTCGCTCGACGCCGTGCGGGGTCGCACGGTCAACGCAGAGAGTTTCGATGGCACGCTGCTCCCACCGTATCGCCGCATTGCGACGGGCCGCGCCGTTCGCCATCGCGCTGGCCGTGCCGTGCGCTCCAGCGCGCGCCCAGGATGCCGGGGCGGCGGACATCGCGAGGCTCGAGCCGGTGTCGGTGACCGCCACGCGCGGGCTGCGGCCGGCAGCCGACCTGCTCGCGGACGTCACCGTCATCGGGAAGGACGAGATCGTGCGCGCCGGTGCGCAGAGCGTCGCGGAGCTCCTGCAGCGGCAGCCGGGCGTCGAGATCGTGCAGAACGGCGGGCCGGGGTCGGTGTCGGGTGTGTTCCTGCGCGGCGCCAACCGCGGGCAGACGCTGGTGCTGATCGACGGCGTGCGCGTCGCTTCGTCGTCGGCCGGCGCGACATCGCTCGAGGCGATTCCGCTCGACGCGATCGAGCGGATCGAGATCCTGCGCGGCCCCGCGTCGAGCCTCTACGGCGCCGACGCCATCGGCGGCGTGATCCAGCTGTTCACGCGGCGCGGCACCGGGGAATTCCTTGCCAACGCGAGCGCCGGGTACGGCACGTACAGCACGGTGACGGCCACCGGCGGCGTCGCGGGCAGCGCGGGGCCGCTGCGGTTCTCGTTGCAGGCGGGTGCGAAGCGCAGCGCCGGCTTCAACGCCATCGTCGATCCGCTGAATTTCAGCTACAACGGCGACCGCGACGGGTACTCCGGCCAGGACGTGTCGGCGTCCGCGGCGCTGCCGTGGGCCGACGGGCAGGAGCTGACGGCGCAGTACCTCAGGAGCCGGCTCGACGCGCAGTTCGACGGCGGTCCCGGCTTCGACGATCGCACGATCACGACGGTCGAAGCCTGGCAGGCGGCGAGCCGGAACCGGCTCGCGCCCTATTGGGTGTCGCAGTTCTCCGTCGGCGAAGGTATCGACGACAGCGTCACGCAGACGGCGTACGGCCAGTTCCCGTTCAAGACCGTCCAGCGACAGTACGCGTGGCAGAACGAGCTCGCGCTGCCGGCGGGAACGCTCACGGCCGGATGGGAACGGCGCGAGGAGCGCGTCACGACCGGCGAGGCCTTCGCCGTGACCTCGCGCAACACCGATTCGCTGTTCGGCATCTACCAGCTCCGCCACGGCGAGAGCTCGCTGCAGGCGAACCTTCGTCGCGACGATTCGAGCCAGTACGGAGGGAAGACGACCGGCGCGATCGCGTACGGCTACCAGTTCGCGCCGGCGTTCAGGATGACCGCGGGCGGCAGCACGGGCTTCAAGGCGCCGTCCTTCAACGACCTCTACTTTCCGGGTTTCTCGAATCCGGCGCTCGCACCGGAGACCTCGCGCAACGTCGAGGTGGGCACGTACTTCCACGGCACGTGGGCAGCGGGCACGTGGGACGCCCGCGCGATCGCATACCGCAACCGCGTGAGCGAGCTGATCGTGCTGCGCTGCGACGCCGCCTTCAACTGTGTTCCCGAGAACGTCGCGCGTGCGCTGCTCGAAGGGGTGACCCTCGGATTCGACACGCGGTTCGCCGCGACGACGATCGCCGCGTCGCTCGACCTGCAGAACCCGAAGGACGAGGTCACCGGAGCGCTCCTTCCGCGCCGCGCGCGGCAGCACGGAGCGCTGACGCTCGGCCACAGGGTCGGCGCCGTGCGCCTCGGCGTCGAGGTCGTCGCGTCCTCGTATCGCTACGACAATGTGGTGAACACGCGGCGGATGGCGGGCTACGGGATCCTCAACCTGACCGCGGAATGGGATCTCGCCAGGGGCTGGACGGCGTTTGCGCGAGCCGACAACGTCTTCGACCGCGACTATCAGCTCGCCGCGGACTTCTCGACGGGCGGGGCGACGCTGTTCGCGGGCCTGCGGTGGCGGCCGTGACGCGGGTCCTCCGGGCGGCGATCGCCGCCGTCGCGCTCGCGTCGGCGCAACCGCAGGCGGCGGTCAGCGTCACCGACGATGCCGGCCATGCGGTGTCCGTCGCGGTGCCGGCGCGGCGGATCGTGAGCCTCGCGCCGCACGCGACCGAGTTGTTGTATGCGGCCGGCGCCGGCGCGCTGATCGTCGGCGTCCTCGACTCGTCCGACTGGCCGCCCGAGGTCCGCGCGAAGCCCAAGGTCGGCGATGCGCGCGCGCTCGATCTCGAACGGATCGTCACGCTCGCGCCCGATCTCGTCGTCACCTGGCCGTACGCGGCGCCGGCGCAGGTCGGCGCGCTGCTCGCGCGCGGCGTGCCGGTATTCGTCGCGGACCCGGCGACGATCGACGGCATCGCCGCCGACCTCGAGCGGCTCGGGGCGCTCGCCGGGACGTCGTCGACGGCCAACGCGCAGGCGGCGCAGTTCCGGGCGCGCCTCGCGCGCCTTGGCGCGCACCGGGGCGAGGCGCGCCCGGTCCGGGTCTTCTACGAGATCTGGAACGCGCCGCTCTACACGATCGGCGGCAGGCACCTGATCACGGAAGCGATCGGCCTCTGCGGCGGCGAGAACGTGTTCGCGTCGCTGTCGCTCCCCGCGCCCGGCGTGAGCGTCGAGGCGGTGCTCGCCGCGCAGCCGGAGGCGATCGTCGCCGGCGCCGACCGCGGCGAACGGCCGGCGTGGCTCGACGACTGGAAGCGCTGGTCGTCGCTGCCCGCCGTCGCGAGCGGCAACCTCTTCGTCGTCGATGCCAACCTGCTGCACCGTGCCGGCCCGCGGTTCCTGGACGGCGTCGAGGCGCTCTGCGGCGCGCTCGATTCCGCGCGCGCGCGGCGACGGTAGGTCGTCAGGCCGCCGGCACGAGCGTCGACGCGACGCCCTCGCCGACCGCGACGAGACGGTGCCCGAAGAGCTCCGACAGCGAAGCGGCCGTCAGGATCTCGCGCGCCGGGCCCGCGCGCGCGCGTCCGCCGCCGAGCGCGATCGCGTGATCGGCGTAGCGCAGCGCGAGATGCAGGTCGTGCAGCACCATGACGATCGCCTTCGCGCCGGTGCGCGCCAGCGCGGTCACCGTGTCGAGCGCGGCGATCTGCTGTCCGAGGTCGAGGTGCGACGACGGCTCGTCCAGCAGGAGGAGCGCGGGATCCTGCGCAACGAGTGCGGCCAGCGCGAGGCGCCGCCGCTCGCCTCCGGACAGCGTGCGCGCGTCGCGCGCGTCGAGGCCGGCCAGCCCGAACGCCGCGAGCGCACCGCGGGCGCGTGCGACATCCGCGGCCGACTCCCATTCCCAGCGCGCGAGGTGCGGATGGCGGCCGACGAGTGCGGTCTCGAGCACCGTCGCGGGGAAGAAGTCGACGCTGTCCTGCGGCAGGAACCCGCGGCGCAACGCACGCTCGCGCAGGCCGATACGGGGAAGCGGCGTGCCGTCGTAGGCGATCTCGCCGGCAGCCGGCGATGCGAGCCCGGCGAGCGTCGCAACGAGCGTCGTCTTGCCGGCGCCGTTCGGCCCGACGACGGCCCAGCACTCGCCGGCACGCACGTCGAGATCGAGCGCGGAGACGAGCGTGCGGCCCGCGACGGCGAGCGCCAGACCACGGCACGACAGCCGCGCAGATGCGCCCGTCACGAGCGGCCCCGGGCGAGCAACGCGAGGAACACCGGGACGCCGACGAGCGCGGTGATCACCCCGACGGGCAGCTGGACCGGCGCGACGACGCTGCGCGCCAGCGTGTCGGCGAGCACGAGCAGCGCGCCCCCGGCGAGCGCGCTCGCCGGCAGCAGCACGCGCTGATCGTTGCCGATCACGAGCCGCAGCGCGTGCGGGACGACGAGACCGACGAACCCGACGCTGCCGGCCGTGGTGACCGCGGCGGCCGTCGCAAGCGCAGCCAGTCCACAGAGCACGAGCGTCGTGCGCGCGACGGCGACGCCGAGCGCAGCGGCGACGTGCTCCCCGCGCGCGAGCACGTTGAGGTCGCGCGCGAAACCGAGCGCGCCGACGAGCGTGACCGCCAGCGCGATCAGCGCCGGCGTTGCGAGCGTCGTGCCGCCGAGGTCGCCGATCAGCCAGAACAGCATGCCCTTGACCTGCGCGTCGGGGGCGAGCGTGAGCATCAGCGCAATCAGCGCGCCCCAACCCGCCGCGACGACGACACCGGTGAGGAGCAGGCGCGTCGAGGTCCACGGCGCGCGCTCGGCGCCCACGCGCGCGAGCCCGAACACGAGCAGCGTCGAAACGAGCGCACCGGTAAGCGCGCCCGTGGTGACGAGCGCCGCGGCGCCGGCGAGCATCGCGCCCAGGGCTCCGACCGCGGCGCCGCCGGAAATGCCGAGGATGTACGGATCGGCCAGCGGATTGCGCAGCAGCACCTGCATCAGCGCACCGGCGAGCGCCAGCAGGCCGCCGACGCCGAAAGCCGCCAGCGCCCGGGGAAGGCGCAGCTCGCGGACGATCGCGTCGGCGGTCCCGGTCGACTCGCCGGCGAGGGCGCGGAGGATCGCCGCGCCGTCGACGGGGACGCTGCCCGTCGAAAGGGCGAGGGCCACCGCCGCGAGCGCCGCCATGGCGAGCACGGCGAGGATCGCCAGCGTGCGGCCGGGAGTCGCGAGTCCGGGAATGGGCGCTGCGGGCATGGTGAACGGGCGGGTGCGCGGGTCGGACCGGCGCAGGTTTCCGCTGGCGTCGATTATAGAGGCGCCGAAGGGCGCGAAACGGCACGGGCGACGCCCGGGGACGCGGAGCGCGCCGGCGCCTTATAATTCGCATCCCCGGGAGCAGGCCCGGGACGTCACGGCACCCATGATGAGCAAGGCGTTCACACGCGAATCCGACGTCATCGACGACGACGACATCGAGTCGGGCTCGCCGCTGCCGGCCGGCGCACGCAACTACATGACGCCCGGCGGCTTCGCGCGGCTGTCCGGCGAGCTCGCGCACCTCGTGCAGAAGGAGCGCCCGAAGCTCGTCGAAACCGTCGCCTGGGCCGCCGGCAACGGCGATCGCTCGGAGAACGGCGACTACATCTACGGCAAGAAGCGCCTGCGCGAGATCGATCGCCGGATCCGCTTCCTGATCAAGCGGCTCGACACCGCGGAGGTCGTGGATCCCGCAGCGCCGCGCGACGACGGCACGATCGGGCAGGTCTTTTTCGGCGCGACCGTGACCGTAGCCGACGCACGCGGCGAGACGCGCACCGTGGCCATCGTCGGCGTCGACGAGATCGACACCGCGCGCGGCTACATCAGCTGGGTGTCGCCGATGGCGCGCGCGTTGCTCAAGGCGCGCGAAGGCGACACGGTGACGCTGCGCACGCCGGGAGGCGTCGAGGACATCGACGTTCTGGAAGTCCGTTACGTGCCGCTCGCCACGGGCGCGGCCGATGCGAGTTGACGCGGCGCTCGCCGAGACGCTAGAGTGCCCCGATGAGTTCGCCGACGAAGCACGCCGATGCCGTCCCGGAGGGCGCCATCGACCAGGACCTCGCCGCGCTCGAGCAGAAGCTCGGGTCGCTGCTGACGCACGCGAAGGCGCTGAGCGCGGCCAACGAGGCATTGCGGCGTGGCCTTTCCGCCGCCGAGGCCCGCAACCAGGTGCTGTCCGAGCGCGTCGCCGAGGCGAAGCGGCGGCTCGACGCGCTGCTGGCGCGCCTGCCCGAGCCTGCCGAGTGAGCGAGCGGAGCGCAGCCAAGGAGCGCAGCTCGCGTCCGCGAGCGATTGGGCGCGACCAGGAACGCGACCCTGAGCGTCCGGAGGCCGCGGTATGAGCACCAAGCCGGCAAGCGCCGGCGAGCGCGCGGTCACGCTCGACGTGACGCTCCTCGGCCGCGACTACAAGGTCGCCTGCAAGCCCGGCGAGGAAGCCGAGCTGCGCGACGCCGTCGCGTTCCTCGATCGGCGCATGCACGACATCCGCGAGAGCAGCAAGACCAGCTCGACCGATCGCATCGCCGTGATGGCCGCGTTGAACCTCGTGCACGAGCTGCAGCGCGCGCGCACGCCGCCGGCTGCGGGTGCCGATGCGGCGGCGCTCGTTGACGCTGCCGCCGCGCGGCGTAGAATCGCCAGTATGCGTTCCGCGATCGACCGGGTGCTGACGCCCGGTCAGGAAAAACTGCTCTGACGCACGCCTGCGCGTGCGCGGCGCAGGCTGCGACCATGTTCCCTGCGGTGTTCGAGTTGCCCATACACTCTTTGAACCAATGCTAATCAGCTAGGTTGCCAAGCCATTTGCGGGCTGGTGTGCGCTCCCACGCGGAAGCGCCTGAAGGCCCCGGCACGGCGGCCCTCTTGAACCCAGGTTCAAGATGAGGGGCAAGACGGCACAGGCGGGGAACACCCTTTTCATCCGCTCCCCGAACGGCGGATATCATCCGCGGAGTTCCGGACAGGCGCGGCGCCGGTGACGGCGCCGCGATTTTTTTGCGATGCGCTGCTGGCTGCTCAAATCGGAGCCCGACGAGTTCTCGATCGACGACCTGGCGGCGGCGAAGGGCCGGACCACGCCGTGGTTCGGTGTGCGCAACTACCAGGCGCGCAACTTCATGCGCGACCAGATGCGCGTCGGCGACCGCGCGTTCTTCTACCATTCGAGCTGTCCCGAGCCGGGTATCGCGGGCATCGTCGAGATCAGCGCGCAGGCGTATCCCGACGCCACGCAGTTCGACCGCAAGAGCCCCTATTTCGACGCGAAAGCCTCGCGGGACGCACCGCGCTGGTTCAACGTCGACGTGACGCTCGTCGAGAAGCTGCGCTTCGTGCCGCTTGCGGAGCTGCGCGCGCACGCGGAGCTCGGGCGGATGCGGATCCTGCAACGCGGCAACCGGCTGTCGGTCACGCCGGTGGACCCCGCGGAGTGGGCGTTCGTGCTGAAGCTCGCGAAGCGCAGGATCTGATCCCATGGACCCGGCGCTGATCGTCGCGTTCCTCTTCCTGGGCGCGATCGTCGGCTTCCTCGCCGGGCTGCTCGGCATCGGTGGCGGAATGGCGATGGTGCCGATGCTCACGTTCGTGTTCACGGGACGGGGGTTTCCGCCCGAGCACGTCGTGCACATCGCCGTGGCGACCGCGACGGCGACGATCCTGTTCACGTCGATCTCGTCGATGCGCGAGCACCAGCGGCACCGCGCGATCCTCTGGCCGGTTGTCGCCGGATTGGCACCGGGAATCGTCGTCGGCTCGCTCGTCGGCCCGCAAATCGTCGGCGGGATGTCGACGGCGGCGCTGTCTGCGTTCTTCGGCGTGTTCGTCGCGTTGGCGGCAACCAACATCCTGCTCGACCGGAAGCCGAAGCCCACGCGTGCGCTGCCGGGAAAGGGCGGGCTCTTCGCGGTGGGCGGGGGCATCGGGCTGATCTCGAGCATGGTCGGTGCCGGCGGCGCCTTTCTGTCCGTCCCCTTCATGACCGCGTGCAACATCAGCATCCGGAACTGCGTTGCGACCTCGGCGGCGCTGGGATTGCCGATCGCGGCGGCGGGGACGATCGGCTTCATGGCGGCCGGCCTGCGCCATGCGGGCATGCCGCCCTACTCGATCGGCTACGTCTACGTGCCGGCGCTGCTCGCGATCGTCGCAGCCAGCGTGATCTCGGCGCCGATCGGCGCGCGCGCGGCGCACCGTTGGCCAGTGAAGACGCTCAAGCGCGCGTTCGCGCTGGTGCTCTACGTGCTCGCCGCCTACATGCTGGTGAAGTCGGTTCAGACCTGGCAGCGCTGAGCACGCTGCGTTCGACGATGCGCGTGCGTGCAGCCCGGCGCAGCTCGGGGGACGCAGCGGTGGGGTTTCCTCGAGCGGTCGGTGGACCCGCGCAAGTCGAGCTTTTCCGCAGCGGGCGGCGAATGCTTCGCTTGCCAAGAGGGCCTGCTTGCCGCACGATCGCGCCGACAGGGATGCCGGCGCGGCGAGTCCGAGGCCGCCGCCGCGCAGAGGCGCGAAGACAAGACCCCAACCATGGAATCTCCAGCGGGCGAGCCGGCGCAAGGTCGCAGGACCTGGCGATCGCGCGTCTACCCACTGCTCGACGGCGAGGGCCGCACGCCCGGAAGCGCCGTGGTTCGGGCAATCATGGTCGCGGCGATCGTCCTCAATGCGGCAGCCATCGTCCTCGCGACCGTCAAGTCGCTGTCGGCGTCCTACGGCGGCCTGTTCACCGCCATCGGCGACACGGCCCTGGTGCTCTTTGCGCTCGACTACGCGGCGCGAATCTGGGCCGCGCCCGAGGACAAGGCGACAGTCGCCCGCGGACCGTGGTCCGCGCGGCTGGCCTATCTCCTCTCGCCGCTGGGCATCATCGATCTGGCCGCGTTGCTTCCCCTGTGCCTCGAATTCTTCGTCCGCGCCGACTCCGACTGGTTCCGGGTCCTGCGCCTGATCGCCGTGCTCAAGATCACCCGGCACGCCCCGGCGCTCCAGATCTTCGTGGCCGTCATCCGCAGCGAATCGCGGGTGCTGCTCTCGGCGCTGCTCGCGATGACCGTCAACTGGGTCCTGGTCTCGGCCATCATCTTTGCGCTCGAGCACAAGGCCCAGCCCGACGTGTTCTCGAGCATGCCGCAGGCAATGTGGTGGGCGATCGTCACCATGGCCACGGTCGGCTATGGCGACATCGTCCCGGTGTCGGCAGCGGGCCGCGTGTTCGGCGGGATCGTCATGGTTCTCGGCATTGCCAGCGTCGCCGTGCCGGCCGGCATCCTGGCTACCGGCTTCTCCGCCGAGCTGAAGAAGCGCCGATCGATGATCTCGTGGCGGCTGGTGGCAAAGCTGCCGCTGTTCGCCCACCTGGAAGCCCCGCGCATCGCGGCCATCGCGCGGCTCCTCAAGCTCGACATCGTGCCGCCGCGCTACACGATCGTGCTCCGTGGCGAGCCCGGCGACGCGATGTTCTTCATCGTCTCGGGCGAGGTCGAGGTCCAGATCCAGCCCCGGCCCCTGCGCCTGGGCCCGGGGCAGTACTTCGGCGAGATCGCGCTGCTGCGCGAGGTGCCGCGCACCGCGACGATCGTGTCCGTGACGGAGTGCGAGCTGCTCGTGCTGAGCGCGGCCGACTTCCGCCAGCTGCTGCAGGAATACCCGGCACTGAAGGAATCGATCCGCGAGGTGGCGGAGCGCAGGGTCGGGCAGGAGCGGCCGACGTCACCTGCGGATTGACGGCGCGGAGGCTTCCGCACACGCGCGCCATCGGCCGTTGTCGACCCACGCCCCGTTTTGCGCCGGCCAGAGTCCGGACGTTACCGCTGCCGTAATACATGCGCGCCGGTCCGGTCGCGCAGGGAGAAATGACGACCGTCAGGCCGAGCGAGCAGAAGACATCCGCTGCTGCGGCTGATTGTCGCAACGCGCAATCCTCCCACGGTCATGTTTGCGTTAGGTCAAAT
>Ga0209048_10003622_pt1 | contig 14952 bp, 14 predicted proteins | sample FrelakmetCRP12CR_FD_187146 | JGI IMG/M metagenome (GOLD analysis project Ga0209048, IMG submission 187146) | Freshwater lake sediment microbial communities from the University of Notre Dame, USA, for methane emissions studies - CRP12 CR (SPAdes)... | ecosystem: Environmental > Aquatic >... | reverse complement strand
CGTCCAGAAAGAGGATCGAAGGCTTGGTCGCCAAAGCCAGCGCGATTTCGACCAGCCGCTGCTTGCCATAGGGAAGCTCGCGACTGAGCGTGTATGCCTCCGCGGACAGGCCCAGCAACTCGAGCAATCGTTGCGCCTCGTCCTTCTCGTCCAATTGCTGCTCAACCGTGCGATGCCAAGTGGTCGCCTTGCCACGGCGCTCGCAAATTGCAAGCACTACCGCTTCAAGCACGGAGAGTCCGGGAAACAGGGTATTGATCTGGAACGTGCGTGCCATGCCCCGCTTGACCCGCTGGTATTGACTGAGGGACGTGATGTCGTCAGCGCCGAGATAGACCCGGCCCGACGTGGGGCCGAATACGCCGGTGAGCAAATTGATGAAGGTCGTCTTCCCGGCGCCGTTGGGACCGATCAATGCATGGCGCGCGCCGGGCGCGAACGTCATGCTCACGTCACTGTTGGCGTGAAACTCGCCCCATTGCTTGGACAGGTTCTCGGTGCGCAGCGCGACGTTCATGCGCGCCGCCGCAAGCGCGCCCAGAGCGCTTCCGCCCGACCCATGATTCCGCCGCGGCCAAAGAGGACGACGACGATCAGGAGAATTCCGATCCAGAACTGCCAGTACACGGGATTCTGACCCGACAGGTAGTCCTTGGCAATCATGAACACAGCCGCACCGATCATCGCGCCATACAGCCGGCCGACGCCACCCAGCACGACGATGATGAGGAGTTCGGCCGAGCGTGGAAACCCGAGACTGTCGATGCCGACGAACTGTGTCGTCTGCGCGAGCAGCCCCCCGGCAACACCGGCCATCGCGGCACTCACGGTGAAGATCGCGATCAGGCGCCGTGGAACCGGTGAACCGATCGCCGGCATTCGCCTGGGTCCTTCCCGGATTCCCCGCAAACTCAAACCGAACGGTGAGTTCACGATCCGGCGCGCAATCACGAACAGCGTAAACACGACCATCAGCGTGTACCAGAACGCCGTGCGTCCATTGATATCGAAGTCGAACAGCCCGAGGACTTTCCACATGACGACGCCGCTCAAGCCGTCCACGCCACCGGTGACGAACGCGGCTTTGTTCGCAGCCTCGAAGAGCATGAGCCCGATGCCGAGCGTCACCATCAGCCGCGTGAGATCCTGTCCGCGCACGACCAGAAAACTGGTCAGGAATCCCACGATCCCCGCGCCAACCGCGGCGGCCAGGAGTCCCGTCAGCGGCTCTCCCCAGCCGTGAACCGCAAGCAGACCGGCAGTGTAGGCGCCGACGCCGAAAAATGCCGCTTGGCCGAGCGAAATGATGCCGGCATAGCCCAGTATGAGGTCGAGCGTCACGGCGAACAGGCCCACGATCAGGATCTGGCTGGCCAGCACCAGGTAGTCGGGAAATATGAAATAGGCGATCACCGGCAGCAGCCAGAACACAATTTCCAGTGGCCGCCAGTGGTCGTTGGGCAAGCGAAACGGTATTGAAGCGGTCACGCTCACGTCCGCCTCCCGAACAGGCCCGCCGGGAACAGCAACAGCAGGACGACCATCAGGAAGTAGATGAAGAACGCACCGATCTGCGGCACGTAGTACTTGCCGGCAACGTCGAAGACGCCGAGGACGATCGCCGCGACCAGTGCGCCCTTGATCGTGCCCGCGCCGCCCACGGCGACGACGAGGAGAAAATAGACCATGTACTTGAGCGGAAATGTCGGGTCGAGCCCAAGCACGTCTATGCCGAGCCCGCCGCCCAGCCCCGCCAATCCCGAGCCCAGCGCGAAGGTCACCGCAAAGACCAGATTGACGTCGATACCCATGCCGGCAGCAGCGGTCGCGTTGTCAACGGATGCCCGTACCTGGGCTCCGAAGCGCGTTCCGACCAGCAGGAAATGCAGCGCTGCTGTGATCATGGTCACCAGCGCGATCAGGAACAGCCGGTACGCGCCCAGGTCCACGCCGAGCACCTGCACCTGCCCGCGCAGGAAGGACGGCAGAACGACCGGCTGCTGCGAGGGACCGAAGAAATACGTTGCACCGGCGATGGCCACAAACACGAGGCCGATCGAAAACATGACCTGGTCGAGGTGCGGTGCCCGGTACAGGCGCTGGTAGAGCGCGCGCTCGAGTATGACGCCCAGGACAGCCGACGCGGCGAATGCGATCGGCAAAGTGGCCAGGAACGGGAGCCCCATCCGCGTCATGGCCACCACGCACACGTAGCCGCCCACCATCGCGAATGCGCCGTGCGCCAGGTTGATGAAGTTCATGAGGCCCATCGTCACCGACAGGCCAATGCTCATGACGAACAGCAGGCAACCGTACGTGACCCCGTCGAACAGTACGCCGAGGACGCTGGTCACGGCCGGCTAACGCTGGGATTCACGGCTGCTTGCCGGGATCCTTCATGTTCTCGAATTTGTCGAACTCGACATTCCAGAGCTCGTTACCCTTGCGCTCGACCTTGCGGACATAAATGGTCTGCACGATGTCGCGCGTTTCGGGATCGATCATGATGGGACCGCGCGGACTCACAGCCTTGTAGCCCTTGAGCACTTCCATCGCCTTGTCGGCGTCGATCTTGCCGTCGAGCTTGCGGATGACTTCATAAATTGCGCCCATGCCGTCGTAGGCGCCGACGGCCATGAAGTTGGCGCGGCCCGCATTGGGAGCGACCTCGTTGTAGGCCTTGAGAAATGCCGCATTCTCAGGCGACTCATGCGCCGCCGAATAGTGGAAGGTCGTGATCATTCCCAACGCCGAGTCGCCCATCGCGTTCAGCACGTGATCGTCGGTGATGTCGCCGGTCGCGATAACCTTGATTCCCGCCTGCGCCAAGCCCCGCTCGCTGAACGACTTCATGAATGCGATACCTTGTTCACCGGCCGGGACAAAGACGAAGACCGCATCCGGTTTGGCATCCTTGATCCGCTGCACGAACGGCGCAAACTCGGGATTCGAAAGCGGCGTGCGTACCGAGTCGACGACCTGACCTCCGCCCGCGGTGAACGCCTTCCTGAATGCCGTCTCCGCATCGATGCCGGGGCCGTAATCGGCGACCAATGTATACACCTTCTTGATGCCGTTCTTCGCTGCCCACACGCCCATCGGGGCGCTGATCTGCGGCAGCGTCATCGACGTGCGGGCGATGTAAGGGGACTTGGTCGTGATCACCGACGTTGCCGCATTGAACACCACCATGGGCTTCTTCGCCTGTGTCGCGATGTCGGCCACGGCAAGCGCCTCGGGCGTCAGGCCGAATCCGGCCAGAAAATCGACCTTGTCGCGCACCACCAGTTCCTGCGCCAGGCGCTTTGCCACTTCGGCCGAGGGCCCTCCCGTGTCACGGATGATGACTTCCACCTTGCGCCCGGCGACCGTCGTCCCGTTGAGCTTCTGGTACGCCTTGACACCCGCGTCGAACTGCTTGCCGTATTCGGCGAATGGCCCGGAAAAGGGCGCGACGATGCCAACTTTGATGGTTTCCTGCGCCCAGGCCGGCAACGCCACGAGCAGGCAGCCAAGTGCCGCCAGTAATATTTTTTTCATATTGCGTTTCCTCCGGTTGAATACCGCCTTGCGTTTGGAATCGTTGGGCCGTCAGCGGCCTCGACGAAGCAATGATAATGCCGATGCCGGGTGCCGGTGGTGCGAACAACGAATCTCCGTGCGATAAACGAACAGGCGCCCTCGTCCTGGCCCCGCCATTTGCATCCGGCAACGATAACCCCGATCCCGCCCTTGATCGCAATCTTCCGCGCCACCAGCGCCCGGGATAAATTCCGGCCGCTACTCAAGGGTACAACCCGCGGGTCTGCGCCTGGACCCGCGCAAGCCCGAGCAGCGCGTCGATGTTCGGCGTCGCAATTCCCGCCCGCTCGCCGATTTCCCGCACCGCCGTCACCAGCGCATCCAGTTCCACCGGCTTGCCGGCCTCGACGTCCTGCAGCATCGAGGTCTTGAACGCCCCGAGCTTTGCGGCGATCGCAATGCGCTCCTCGCCGCTTTGCGCGATCGGGCAACCGATCGCAGTGCCGATGGCCGACGCCTCGGCCATCACGGCAAGAAAGAAGCGATGCACCAGCGGATCGGCGAGGATGCGGTCGGCCGTCGCGCCGGTAAGCGCCGAGACCGGGTTCATCGTCATGTTTCCCCACAGCTTGTACCAGATGTCCGACTGAATGGACGCCGACACGGTCGTCGCAAATCCGGCCCGGGCGAGCAATGTCGCGAGCGCCTCCACCCGCGGCGACTTGCGCCCATCGGGCTCGCCGATGATCAGCTGGTCGCCGAAGACATGACGCACCATGCCCGGCTGCAACGTCGAACACGACATATGGACGACGCAGCCGATGACGTGGCGGTCGGGAATGGCCACGGCAATGGCGCCGTCCGGATCGATTGCGGCGAGCCTCGTTCCGGAAAAACGTCCACCGAAACCGTGGAAGAACCACCACGGCACCCCGTTCATGGCGGTCAGCACCACGGTATCCGAGCCCAGCAGCGGCGCAATGCGCGCGGCGACGCTGGCCATATTCGGCCCCTTGACCGATATGATGACGAGGTCCTGCGCACCGAGTGTGGCCGGGTCCTCGGTCACCGTGACGCGAGCGCTCGTGAGTTCGTCGCCGCTTTGCACGCGCAGTCCCTGTGACCGCAACGCCGCGGCCGTCGCGCCGCGGGCGACCGCCGATACGTCACAATCCGCGTGCGCCAGACGCGCGCCGAGAAAGCCGCCGATCGCACCGACGCCGTAGATGCAAACCTTCATCGGAGCCGTGATCTAGGACTTCGGCCGCTTGTCGACGATCCGCCTGGCCTTGCCGAGCGAGCGCTCGATGCTTCCCGGCGCCGCCACGCGCACCTCCGCCGTCACGCCGATCATGCTCTTGATGTGGTGCGCGAGACGCGTTCCTGCGGCGTTGCCGTCGACCGAACCCGCCGCCGGCACGCGCTCCACCATCACTGTCAGCTCGTCCAGATTGCCCGGGCGCGTGATCTCGAGCTGGTAATGAGGCGCCAGCATGGCGTCCTTCAGGATCAGCTCCTCGATCTGCGTCGGAAATACATTGACACCGCGAATGATCATCATGTCGTCGGACCGGCCGGTGATCTTTTCCATGCGGCGCATGGCGCGCGCGGTCGGCGGCAGCAGGCGCGTCAGGTCCCGCGTGCGGTAGCGGATGATCGGCAGCGCTTCCTTGGTCAACGACGTGAACACCAGCTCGCCCTGGGCGCCGTCCGGAAGCACGGCACCTGTTTCAGGATCGATGATCTCCGGGTAGAAATGGTCTTCCCAGATGGTGAGGCCATCCTTCGTTTCGATGCATTCCTGCGCGACGCCTGGACCCATCACCTCGGACAGGCCGTAGATGTCGATCGCGTCCATCGCCAGTTTCGCCTCGATCGCCGTACGCATCGTCGGGGTCCACGGTTCGGCGCCGAAGATGCCGATCTCCAGCGAGCTGGACGCCGGGTCGATGCCCTGCCGCTCCATTTCCTCGGCGATGGCCAGCATGTACGACGGCGTCACCATGATCACCGATGGCTTGAAGTCCTGGATCAGCTGCACCTGCTTCTCGGTCTGACCGCCCGACATCGGGATCACCGTGCAACCGAGCTTCTCCGCGCCGTAATGCGCACCGAGGCCGCCGGTGAAGAGGCCATAACCGTACGCGACGTGCAGGATGTCACCCGCGCGACCGCCGGCGGCGCGGATCGAGCGCGCCATCACGGTCGCCCAGGTGTCGATATCCTTGCGCGTGTATCCGACCACCGTGGGCTTGCCGGTGGTGCCCGACGAGGCGTGGATGCGCGATACCTGTTCGCGCGGAACGGCGAACATGCCGAACGGATAGTTGTCGCGCAGGTCGCTCTTGACCGTGAACGGAAAGTGCGCAAGATCCTCGAGCGACTTGAGATCGCCGGGCTGCACGCCCTTGGCAGCGAACGCCTTGCGGTAGTGCGGGACGTTGTCGTATGCGTGCCGGACGGACCACCGTAGGCGTTCCAGTTGCAGTGCACGCAATTCGTCACGGCTCGCCCGTTCGATGGGCTCCAGCTCGTCCGGCCGTGGGCGCTTCGATGGCATCGTGCTTCCTCCTATTCCACGTGGCCGGCGGGCGCGGCGATGACGTGGCCCTTGATCCTCGCGCTCTTGCCGCGAAACACGGCGATCGTCGCGCCGTGCTGGTTGGTGACGTCGATGTCGTAGACGCCGCTGCGGCCGGCATGCGCCCGCTCGCGGCCGGTCGCCGTGAGCACATCACCCTCGCGCGCTGGCGCAAGGTACTCGATCGCGCATCCGGCGGCCACCGTGGTCAGGTTGTGGCTGTTGCAGGCAAAGGCGAACGCACTGTCGGCCAGCGCGAATATGAACCCGCCGTGGCAGGTGGCGTGGCCGTTCAGCATGTCGGCACGCACGGTCATCGTCATCGCCGCGAATCCGGGCCCGATCTTGCCGATCTGCATGCCGAGTCCCTGCGACGCGCGGTCGCGCGCGTACATGGCCTCGGCGCAACGCTCGGCTAAGGCCTGCGCCTCCGCCGGCGACAATGGCGGAACGTGGTGCGTCGTCGTGTTCACTCGACCAGCCTGCCTTTGCTGGCACAGCGGCGGGCGAGCAACGGCGACAACCGGTAACGATCCTCGCCGTAGTGGCTGGCAAGATGGTTGAGCGTGTCGCGCACCAACACCAGCCCAAGCGCGTCCGCCCAGGCGAGCGGCCCGCGCGGATAATTCACACCCTTCTGCATGGCGACGTCGACGTCCGCAGCGCTCGCGATGCCCTGCGCGACGGCGTCGGAAGCCTCGTTGGCCAGCATCGCCACGGTGCGCAGCACGATCAGCCCGGCGACGTCATCCAGGCGCGAGACCGCGATGCCTGCCGCCTGCAGCCCGCCCACCGCAGCTGCAAACGCGGCATCGCTGCAGGTGTCCGCGCGCGCAACGGCGAGGCGGGCGCAATGCGCATAGTCGAAAGCCAGGTCGAAGGTCACGACGTTGCGCACACCTGCAAGGGCTGCCATCGCCGTGGCGGTTCGGCCATCGCCTGGAACCAGCCACGCGTCATCGCCCTCGCTTTCAACATGCAGCGCGCCGTGCGGGAACCGCGGATCGATGGCCGCCAGGTCGCTCGCCGTGCCCGACGCCGACAGCCTCGCCACCAGGTCCGCGCCGATGCGCAGCTCGCCGTGCCGCGTGATCCTGCCGGGCTTCGGCCCGGGCGATTCCGTGGCCGGGGCCGGCCTGACCGCAGCGGTGGCATAGTCGTAGAAACCGCGCCCGGCCTTGCGCCCCAGATAGCCGGCCGCGACCATTTCGTGCTGCGTCACCGATGGCGTGAAGCGCGGGTCGTGGAAGAACGCTTCCCACACGCTGCGCGTCACCGCGATGTTGACGTCGAGTCCGATCAGGTCCATCAGTTCGAACGGTCCCATGCGAAAGCCGCCGGCCTCACGCATGACGGCATCGAGCGTCGCGGGCTCGGCTGCGCGCTCGGCCAGCACGCGCAGCGCTTCGGCATAGAACGGCCGCGCGCAGCGATTGACGATGAAACCGGGCGTGGACCGGGCATGAACGGGCGACTTGCCCCATGCCAGCGCCGTCGCATAGAGCGCATCCGCGATCTCCGGATCGGTGGCCAGGCCGCTGACCACTTCGACCAGCGGCATCAACGGCGCCGGATTGAAGAAATGCATGCCCGCCACGCGCCCCGAATGTTTCATGCCCGCGGCCAATGCAGTGATCGAAAACGACGACGTATTGCTGGCGAGGATCGCGTCCGGGCCGACCACCACCTCCAGCTCGCGGAACAGCTTGCGCTTGACCTCCTGGTCCTCGACGATCGCCTCGACGATCAACCTTGCGCTGACCAGGGAACCGATTGCGTGGACGACGGTGATGCGCGCGGTCGCGGCGTCGGCCGTGGCGCGATCGATCCTGCCTTTGGCCGCGAGCGCCGCCAGAGTCTCGCCAATCGCCGCCTTGGCCTGGTCCGCAGCACCCATGCGCGTGTCGAACAGGCAGACAGCATGGCCCGCCAGTGCGGCGATTTGCGCAATACCCGCACCCATCGCGCCGGCGCCGATGACGCCGACTTCCGCATTGCTGGGCAACGCACCGGCCATATCGGGCGCCTACTTCCCGGTGAACCGCGGCGGGCGCTTCGCAAGGAACGCACCGACGCCTTCGCGGTAGTCGGCGCCGTACCCCAGCTCGCGCTGCAGATCGCGTTCGAGGTCGAGCTGCGCTTCGAATGTGGCATGGGACGATGCGTGCAGCGCGCGCCGGGTGGCCACCAGTCCCCTGGTCGGCGCCTGCGCCAGCTGCGCAAGAAGCGCCTCCACCGTCGCCGCGAAATCGCCATCCTCCACGCACTTCCAGATGAGACCCCAGTCCGCCGCCTGCTGCGCGGACAGCTTGTCGCCCAGCAGGGCAAGTCCCATCGCCCGCGCGGTCCCGACCAGGCGCGGCAGGAAGTACGTTCCTCCGGCGTCCGGAATGAGGCCGATCTTGCAGAAAGCCTGGATGAAGCTGGCCGACTTCGCGGCGATGACGAGATCGCAGGCCAGCGCGATGTTCGCGCCGGCTCCAGCCGCAACACCATTGACCGCGCAGACGACGGGCATCGGAAACGACCGCAGCGCCAGCACCAGCGGACGATAATTGGCCTCGATCGATGCCCCCAGATCGATGGGGGCGTCGCCCGGGGCCACCGCGCGGTCGGAGAGATCCTGCCCGGCGCAGAAACCGCGGCCCGCACCGGTCAGCAACAGGACCCGCGCCGTAGCATCCGCCTGGACCGCCGCCAGCGCAGCGCGCAGTTCTTCGTGCATCCGGGCCGTGAAACTGTTCAACCGTTCAGGTCGGTTGAGGGTTACGCGCGCGATGCCGTCGGCACAGGCGTAAAGAATGGTCGGGGACGTCATCTGCGGCGCGGTGGAAGCGTCAGATGAATGGGACAATCACACGTGACGCCGGTGCTGCACGACGCGGAAACGGCTCGCGACATACGCCGAATCGGTCAATGCCGAATTCGCAGCCGGATTGGCGCCGGTCCCGTGAAAGTCGGAAAAGGCCGCCGACTGGTTGACGAACACCGCGCCGGTGAGGTTGATCGACAGCGCGACACCCGCATCCTCCGCGACAGCGATGGCCTCCTCGATCACCTGGTCATTGGTCGAATAGACCGACAGCGTGAGCGCACCGTGCCCGCGCACCGTGTCGCGCGCGATGGCCAGGCTTTCCTCCGTCGAGGCCGTGCTGATGACAAAGGCGACCGGTCCGAACCACTCGTTGAGATACACCGCGCGGTCGGCCGCAGCGAGCTTGACGATGAGCGGCGTGCGCACCGTCGCCTCCGGAAACGCCGGGTGCGTGATCGACTGCGTGTCCAGCACGACGGTCCCGAGCGACCGTGCCGCCTCGAGCCGCCGGGCCACGCCGTCGTTCTGCAGCGCACCGAGCACTTCGACCGCCCTTGCGGGATCGCCCAGCAGTTTCTGCACGCCTTCGGCAATGGCCGCGACCACCTGATCGAAAGTCAGCGGACCTTCCGGCGTGGCGATGCCACCCTTGGGTATGTAGATGTTCTGCGGCGCCGTGCACATCTGCCCCGAATAGAGCGCCAGGGAAAACGCGATATTGCGCGCGACCGCCTTGATATCGGTGGCGGAGTCGATGATGATCTGGTTGACGCCGGCCTTTTCGGTGTACACCAGCGCCTGCCGCGCGTTCTCCTCCAGCCAGCGGCCGTTGGCGGTGCTGCCGGTGAAGTCGATGATCTTCACCTCGGGCCGCAGGGCGATCGTGCGCGCCGTATCGTCGCCCGCCTCGTGTGCGAGCAGCGTGACCACATTGGGGTCGCAGCCCGCCTCCACCAGCACGTCGCGCGCGATGGCGACGGTCATCGCAAGCGGCAGGATGGCGCCGGGATGCGGCTTGACGATGACGGCGTTGCCCGTGGCCAGGCTCGCGAATATTCCGGGGTAGCCGTTCCAGGTTGGAAATGTGCAGCAACCGATGACGAGCGCCACACCGCGCGGCACGATGCGGAAATGCTTTTCCATTCTGATCGGCTCGTTCTTGCCCTGCGGCTTCTCCCACAAAGCCTGCGCCGGCACGCGACGCAGTTCGTCCCATGCATAGGCGACGGCCTCGAGTGCGCGGTCCTGCGCGTGGGGGCCGCCCGCCTGAAAGGCCATCATGAAGGCCTGTCCGGTGGTATGCATGACCGCGTTGGCAATTTCGAAGCTGGCGCGATTGAGTCGCGCGATGATCTCCAGGCACACCCCCGCCCACGTTTCGGGGCCCGCCTGTTTCCATTGCTCCTGCGCGCGGCTCGCCGCGGCCAGCAGCGCGTCGAGATCCACCTTGGGATAGGTGACGCCCAGGGCGAGACCGAAGGGCGACTTCTCCGCGCCGACCTGCCCGACGGTGCCGGGCTGCGTCAGCGCGAAGCGCTTGCCGAGCAGGCCGTCGAATGCCGCCTTGCCGGCCTCGGCCGCGCCCTCGCCGTAGTTCTTGGGACTGGCGGATTCCGGATAGGCGCTCCAGTAGCTGCGCTCGCCGATGGCCTGCACCGCGCGGTCGAGCGTTGCGCGGTGGCGTTCGTACATGGGATGGGACAAGGGACCACTCCTCCGGAATTTCCGAGAGTTTATATCAAGCGGAGGGAGGAGTTGGGCTAGGCGTTCTGGTCGTAGTCGATCGTGATCTTGTCGGTGACGGGGTAGCTCTGGCAGGAAAGTATGAAACCGCGCGCCACCTCGTAGTCTTCCAGCGCGAAGTTGACGTCCATGTCGACCTCGCCTTCGACCAGGCGACACCGACAGGTCGAGCACACGCCACCCTTGCACGAATAGGGCAGTTCCACGCCGTTGCGCAGTCCGGCCTCGAGGATGTTCTCTCTGGCCTTTTCGAGGAGGAACGTGCGCGTCGCGCCGTCGATGATCACCGTCACTTCGCACTCCGTATGCCCGGGTTCGGGTGCCACATGGGCAACGTGCGTGTGCTTCGGGATGCTGGCGGCGAAACGCTCGATCTTGATCCGCGCGTCGGGAACGCCGCGCGCCTTCAGCGCCGCGAGGACGGCCTCCATCATGCCTTCCGGACCGCACACGAACGTGCTGTCGATATCGTCCAGGCGAACCCAGTGCGCGAGCAGCGCGTCGGCCTTGGCGCGATCGATGCGGCCATGCAGCAGCTCGATATCCTGCGCCTCGCGCGATAGCACGTGGACCAGGTTGAAGCGGCCGAGGTAGGTGTCCTTCAACCCCGCCAGCTCTTCCTTGAACATCACGGTCCCGGAAGCGCGATTGCCATAGACGAGCGTGAAGCGGCTGCGCGGCTCCACAGCCAGCGTGGTCTTGACAATCGACAGGAGCGGCGTGATTCCGCTGCCCGCGGCAAAACCCAGGTAGTGACGCGCGGCATCCTTGGCCAGCGGCACGTTGAAATGTCCGAGCGGCGGCATGACGTCGATCGTGTCACCGGCCTTCAGCGCCGTGTTGGCCCAGGTCGAGAACACGCCGCCCGGCGTCTTCTTGACCGCGATGCGCAGCGATCCGTCCTGCACGGCCGAGCAGATCGAGTAGGAGCGGCGCACATCCTCCCCGTCCAAGTCGGCGCGCAGTGTCAGGTGCTGGCCCTGCTCGAAGCGGAATTGCCCGCGCAGCGCTTCGGGCACGGCAAAGGTGATCGCCACGGCGTCGCGGGTTTCGCGTTCGACGCTGGCCACCTGAAGCGGGTGGAATTTGCTCATCGGGATCCTGCGTCGTTCAGTGCGGCTTGAAATAATCGAAGGGTTCGCGGCAGTCGATACAGCGGTATTGCGCCTTGCAGGCCGTCGAACCGAATTGCGACAGCAGCTGCGTGTTGGTGGACGCGCAGCGCGGACAGGGCACGATGACGTCGGCGCGGCGCAGCGGACTGATGCCGGCAACATCGACGCGTCCGCCCATCACGTGCGGCGGCGCGATGCCGTAACCCTTGAGCCGGGTGCGCGCTTCCGGGGCGATCCAGTCGGTGCTCCACGGCGGCGAAAGCTGGCTGACCAGTACGACTTCCGCGACGCCGATGGCTGCGAGCGCCTCGCGGATCAGCGTGTTGATCATCTCCGTGGCAGGACAACCTGAATACGTCGGCGTCACCTTGACGACGAGCCGCCCGTCCTCCCAGGCTGCCCCGCGCACGATCCCGAGCTCGACCACAGAAATGACCGGAATTTCGGGGTCGGGCACGGCGGACAGCGCCGCCCACACGACATCCAGGGCCGGCCGTAAAGGCGGCCGCGCCGACACGGTTGAAGTACCTTCCGCAACGACCGTGGTCACCATTGCGCGCCCGGGTAGGCGCGCTGCAGGTACTGCATTTCGGTCAGCAGGTGGCCCAGATGTTCGGTGTGGACACCCTGCTTGCCGCCGCGCCCGTTGGCGCCCTGCATCCACTCGCCCTTCGGCAGTGTCAGCGACGCTTCCGAGACCACCGTGGCGACGGATGCGAGCCAGGGTTCGCGCAGCGTCCGCGGGTCGACTCCTATCCCGGCTTCGGCCAAGGCGAGTTCGGTCGCATCGGCCGCGAACATTTCGCCCGTGTACATCCACAGGTCGTCGAGCGCACGCTGCATCCGCGCATGCGACTCCTCGGTGCCGTCGCCCAACCGGATCACCCAGTCCGTGCTTCGCTCGGCATGGTAGGAGACCTCCTTGACACCCTTGGCGGCGATCTCCGCCACGCGCGGGTCGGTCGAACGGGTCAGCGCGCGCAGCAGCAGCAGGTGGAACTGGTCGAAATAGAATTGCCTTGCCATCGTCGCCGCGAAGTCGCCGTTCGGCACCTCTGCAAGCAGCAGGTTCCGGTACGCGCCGCCATCCCGCAGGAATGCGAGCTGGTCCTCGCTGCGGCCCTGGTCCCGGAAGCGCGCCTCGACTTCACCCGCGTAGCTCAACCACATCCGTCCCTGTCCCAGCAGGTCGAGGCCGATGTTGGTCAGCGCGATGTCCTCCTCGATGACCGGACCGTGGCCCACCCATTCGCCGAGCCGCTGCGCCAGCACGACGTCGGTGTCGCCCAGGCGCTGCAGGTATTCGAAAAGGGACGCGGGCGTAGGGGGCCTCATATGTGCTTCACTTCCTCGGGCATCGGAAAGAACGTCGGGTGCCGGTACACCTTGCTGTTGGCCGGCTCGAACAGCGCTTCCTTGTCGCCCGGCGCCGAGGCCACGATATCGGTCGACTTCACGGCCCAGATCGACACGCCTTCGTTGCGCCGTGTATAGACGTCGCGGGCATTGTTGATCGCCATGGCCGCATCCGGCGCGTGCAGGCTGCCCACGTGCTTGTGCGCGAGGCCGTGCTGCGACCGGATGAAGATCTCCCACAGCGGCCATGCGGTCTTGACGACATCGCTCATGCGGCCTCCTTGGCCATGCGCGCAGTGCGCTTTTGCGCGTAGGCAGTCGCCGCGTCGCGCACCCAGGCGCCGTCCTCCCACGCCTTGACCCGCGTCGCGAGCCGCTCGCGGTTGCACGGACCATTGCCCTTCAGCACCGCATGGAACTCGCTCCAGTCGATGGCGCCGAACGTGTAGTGGCCGGTTTCCGCATGCCAGCGGAGATCGGGATCGGGCATCGTGATCCCGAGGTAGTCGGCCTGCGGCACCGTCTGGTCGACGAAGCGCTGACGCAGTTCGTCGTTGGACAGCAGTTTGATCTTCCACTGCGCCGACTGGGCACTGTGCACGCTGTCGGCGTCCGGCGGGCCGAACATCATCAGCGACGGCCACCACCAGCGATCGAGGGCGTCCTGCGCCATCGCCTTCTGTTCGGGCGTGCCGCGGCACAGCGTCATCATGATGTCGTAGCCCTGCCGCTGGTGGAACGACTCCTCCTTGCACACGCGCACCATCGCGCGCGCATAGGGACCGTACGAGCAGCGGCACAATGGGATCTGGTTCATGATCGCGGCGCCGTCGACCAGCCACCCGATGGCGCCGATGTCGGCCCAGGTCAGCGTCGGATAGTTGAAGATCGACGAATACTTGACCTTGCCGGCGTGCAGGTCGTCGATCAGGTCATCGCGCGCAACGCCCAGCGTCTCGGCGGCGGCATACAGGTAGAGGCCATGCCCGCCTTCGTCCTGCACCTTGGCCATCAGGATCGCCTTGCGCTTCAGCGACGGCGCGCGGCTGATCCAGTTGCCCTCGGGAAGCATGCCCACGATTTCCGAGTGCGCATGCTGCTGGATCTGACGCACCAGCGTCCTGCGGTAGGCGTCGGGCATCCAGTCCTTGGGCTCGATCTTGATGTCGGCATCCACGCGCGCCTGGAACGCGCGTTCCTCCGGCGACATGTCCTCAGCGCGCCGGACCTTCTGCTGTCCGGTTTCGACCATCTGTGCGTACATCGGGGGACCTCCTCCTGCGCACCCGCGACTTTTCGCAGCGAGCCGGCGCCAACGGAAAATCATATGATACAGTTTTGCCATGCGTCAAGATGATTTCGTATCACGTCGTATCGGGCCCGGGCCGGTGACCCGGATCAGGCCCAACAGCGCAGTTGCGCGCTGGACGCAGCGCACGCTCAAGGCGGATCCACCGCGGGCGAAGTCGCTGATCGTGACTGTCTGGGGCGACGCACTGGCGCCTCACGGCGGCACGGTCTGGCTGGCCGGGCTGATCCGGCTGATGGCGCCGTTCGGCATCAATGACCGTTTGGTCCGGACCAGTGTGTACCGGCTGGCGCAGGACGGCTGGCTCGATGCCGCGTCGCATGGGCGCGTGAGCCGCTACCGGCTGACGCGGGCAGGCATGCGGCGTTGCGACGACGCCCACCGTCGCATCTACGCCCGGCCCGACGACGACTGGGATGGTGGCTGGGAACTGGTCCTGGCGGACGCCGTGCCGCCCGCGACGCGCGCGGCGCTGCGCGAGGAGTTGCGCTGGTCGGGCTTCGGTGCGCTC
>Ga0209048_10003621_pt1 | contig 14953 bp, 14 predicted proteins | sample FrelakmetCRP12CR_FD_187146 | JGI IMG/M metagenome (GOLD analysis project Ga0209048, IMG submission 187146) | Freshwater lake sediment microbial communities from the University of Notre Dame, USA, for methane emissions studies - CRP12 CR (SPAdes)... | ecosystem: Environmental > Aquatic >... | reverse complement strand
TCCATGCCCCCTTGCTCTCTCTGACAAAGTCGGAGATAATAGAGAAAGGAAGGGCCCTGGGGCTCGATTATTCCCTGACATGGAGCTGTTATGATCCTCAGCCGGCAACTTCGGAAGATCCGGAGGCCGGAAGCTCTGAAGTCAGCACGTACGTCCCTTGCGGAAGATGCGATAGTTGTCTGTTCAGGGAAAAGGGGTTTGAGGGGGCCGGCATGAAAGACCCCGCAGTCTGTTCGACCAATCAACGGTGTTAATCGGGCAGGGAACAGGCAGGCGAAGAAAGAGGAGCCGGAAGGAGAGCAAAAAAAAGCTTTCACGGTGAGTCGCTTTTTAATCCACACTATCCGGACAGCATCATAAGGGAGGTCCCCATGACATCGCTTTATTTGGCTTCGAACGCACCCTCTTCGGGCAAGACCGTGATCACCCTCGGACTCGCCCTGAAACTCAAGGAAAAGGGGTATACCGTCGGATATCTGAAGCCTTCAGGGAGGCTCCCGGAAAGCAAGGATAACGAATCATACGACGATGACTCTGTTTTTATAAACGATGTTCTTGATCTGAAAGAGCTCCCTGAAACCGTATCTCCCTTTGTTTTCAACACCAGGACCTGGGAGACCCTTCTTGGGGGCGGACCAATTGATGCAAGGAAACGGATACTCACTGCCTATCAGACGCTTATGAATAAGGATTTCGTTTTATTAGGGGGTGGTATCGACATATTCGACGGCACGACCAGCGATATAGGGATCCTCGATATGCTCGACGAAATGGACGCGAAGGCGTTGATCATTGATCAGTGGAGGGGAATGGTCACCATAGATACCCTTTTAGGCACTGCGAAGCTGCTCGGCGCCAGGTGCCTAGGAGGCATTATCAACAAGGTCCCCGAATCTATTCTCCGGTATGTCAAGGAGCCGATTAAAACCTTTCTCGAAGGGAAGGGGGTCAAGGTGTTTGGCGTATTCCCCAAAGATAAGCTCCTCGAATCAATAACCGTCGGCAATCTGATTGAGGTTTTGAATGGCGAAATCCTTTGCTGTGAGCGGGGGCTTGAAGAGTTCGTTGAAAACTTTCTTATCGGTGCGATGGATGCCGACAGCGCCTTCAAAGATTTCAAGAGGGTCCCGCATAAGGCAGTAATCACCGGGGCACACCGGACGGACATTCAGCTTGCCGCCCTTGAGACATCGACGAAGTGTATCATCCTCACCGGCGGGCTGAAGACGAGTGACATGATCCTCGGCCAGGCAATTTTGAGGGGGATACCGGTCATCTCTGTTACGGAAGACACATTCACCACGGTCGACAAGATTGAATCTGCTCTGAAGAGGATCAGTATAAGGGAAAAGGGAAAGGTCATTCGGGCAAAAGAACTGATCGACAGGGAGTTTGATCTGGAGAGACTGTTGGCAACCATTGCCTGAGCCTTCAAAACATCACTCCTTCCGACACCGCCTGATGCCTGCAACCATTAAGCGTATTATCGGTTCGGTAATAAGCAATTAAAGGTTGGTTTAAAAGCAGCGAGGAAAAGGTGTATACTACCAGGGAGCGGAAACATATACTGGTAAGTGCATGATCTGTACGAGAGAGGGTCGGCTTTTATCAGGAAGTCGCAGTAGCAGCTGCATTATTAAACGAGCTTGTTCGGTTACTGGGGGGTACATGATCAGGGTGTTTATTGCCGACGATCACGGCATTGTCCGAAAGGGAATGAAGCAGATTCTTTCGAGGACTCCCGATATTGAAGTCGCCGGCGAGGCAAGTACAGGCCAGGAAGCGCTCGAAAAGATATGGGCGAACAACTTCGATGTGGTAATACTCGATATCTCCCTGCCGGGCAGGACCGGCCTTGAAATCCTCAAGCAGATAAAAACCCACAAGCCGAAGCTGCCGGTCCTGATCCTGAGCATGTATCCCGAAGAGCAGTATGCCGTGCGTGTTTTCAAGGCAGGGGCGGCGGGATATCTCACCAAAGAAAGCGAAAAGAGTGAGCTCATTGAGGCCATCCGCAGAATAGCTGAGGGGAATAAATACATCACACCGGCGCTGGCCGAGAGGCTTGCTGATGAACTTGAACCGGGGGCGGAAAAAGCTCTGCATGATAGGCTTTCCGATCGGGAGTACCACCTGCTCTGTCTGATCGCCAGGGGGAAAAATACTAGGGGAATTGCCTCCGAACTTTCGTTGAGCATAAAAACGATCGGTACTCATCGGGCAAGCCTCCTCGATAAAATGGGGATGAAGTCAAACGCCGAACTGACCCATTACGCCATTCAACATAAGCTGGGCGAGTAAGATGATCACTTAATTCTACAGCTATCCAGGAGAAAATCATATGCTCAAGAAAAAGATGCTTCCTGTTCCATTCGCAGTAATGCTTGTCTGTGCGGTTATAGTATTGGCATCTCAAAACCGGGCCGTTGCTGAAGTGAGCGGAATGCAGCACTATCAGCACTACGCCCATCATGCGCAGGATGTGCAGGTGCCTGCAGTTAAAACCGAAGGAACGGTTGTCGGGCTGAAAATGGAACCAGCGAAATTCAATGCAGGAATGCCGGTTACGATAACCGTTTCCATTCAGGACAGCGAGGGGAACCCGGCGGCGGAAATCGCACTAACCCATGACCGAATTCTTCATGTGATCATTGTGAGTGAAGATTTCACTATTTTTTCGCATATTCATCCGGAAGATTTAGGACCTGTCACACCGGACATGAAGAAGGCAGCCCAATTCCCGGTGCGGTATACGTTTCCAAAAGCCGGGCGGTATCTTATCGGCGTCGACTTTGCCGTCAAAGACCAGTCATTTTCGAAACGTTTCGTACTCGATGTTGCCGGTGATTCTAAAATGGGAGCGCTGACTTCGGATTTTTCCAGGGCGAAGAAATTCGGTGAATATGACGTAACGTTAACTTCTGTTCCAGCAACTATTGTGGCGGGGAAAGAAGTTGTTCTGACATATATGTTTAAAAAGGATGGGCTGAATGTTGCCGACCTTGAGCCCTATCTTGCGGCAACAATGCATGTTGCGTTTATCTCGACCGACCTCAATTACTTCATGCATGAACATGGGATGGTGCCGGGGATGCCGGCTGCCCACGCGCATCACATGCATGGTATGGTACCCGAGAAATTCGGCCCGGCGATTGATGTTCATACGGTTTTCCCGGCTAAGGGGGCGTACCATATCTTTAGCGAAGCGAAGCACCGTGGTAAAGTAATTGTGACGCATTTCATGGTCGAGGTCGAATAACAGAAGGCTGTCCTGTCGTTTACATGCCGTGCCCGTGTTGCATCTGGTGTTCCGCGTCGTGACCAGGTTCAGTGGTTTGCGCGTGGTTGTGCATTACATGAGCCGCATGACGTCCGGGAATTTCATGGGAGAATAAGGCAACGCAGAGCAGTATCATCAGGACTAAGAATGCCTCGATCCTCGTGCGGCGCAGAAATATCGCGGCAAATCCCGCGTCGTCTTTTCCATGCTGCGGGGGAGTTATGTAGCGCACGGTGAGCACTGCGACGAGCACGAGCTTGATCGAAAGGATCCTCCCATATGATGTCGTCCAGAGAGGCCCGAAGTCCCCAACCTCAACCCACGCATTATAAAGTCCTGTGGCTATCAATACTGCGAAGACAGGTCCAAAAAAAGCATAGAACCTGTCGGCGATGCCTGCAATAGCATGGTGATCCTCATTATTGTTAGCCATGTCGGATGGCGAAAACGTAACGGCTATGGCCAGGAGGGCTCCTCCCCAGCCTGCGGAGGCAAGTAGATGGACCCAGTCGGCAAGTTCCTGCAGACTCAGGTCGCCAAAGTCGGCGGCGTGGCTCGTCGCGCTGCGAGAAAAGGCGATAGCCGACGCGGCGCAGAGCATTATGGCACCAAACCCCTTTGAATAGAGATGGCGTTTACCAAGGAACCAGACAACCAGGGCCAATCCGAGACCTGTTGCCCTCACAAGCCCGACACTCCCATAGTGTGTTTTGAGCAAGACAGTCGGGATGAGTGGCAAGGCCTCAATGATGCCCCGCCCGCTCATTTCCATAGTCCGTTGCATGAGGTTGCCGACACTGCTTATCACCAGCGCAATCAGACAGAATATGAGCAGTCGCCGGATTCTTGCGAAAGAGGGCGGGGGAGGCGTGTTATCGCTTGTTGAGCGCACTGTCCAGAGCAGGCACAAGATCACCCCAACGAGGGTGGACAGAGCCAAAAGCTCAATGAAGGTGACTATGCCATGCAGCAACGATTGGGCCATGCCGTACGCCTCACTTTATCGTAAAGCTGAAGTCACCTGAAGTTCTGTGGCCGTCCCGCGATACCACATTCCACATAACATGGTAAGTGCCTGCGGGCAGCGGGGGCAGGCCAACTTCAAGCAGTCTCGTATCAGAAGGATTTACACGACTATTCAACTGGTTCACCATCCGGCCGCTTGCATCATGAACCATGATGGAAGAGAATGCCGGTTCAAGATCGCCGTCGAACCATATATACACGCCGACGGGGGCGGTTGTGAGTGTTGAGCCTACTTTGGGACTGGAATGATCAGGGAATGCATGCCCCTGGGACACCCCCGGTACAGCGAGCAAAAAAGAGAGCAGCCAGAGTACTACTGTCATCCTAAGTTTTGGTATTGGCATAGTGTCTTACTTAAAAATTGGCCCGCCTATGCTTTTAGGGAAAAGGTCGTCGATAAAGAGATGTATCAAGCCAAGGACTCCGACCGTTTTCCCCGACCTCGTGTTGACAGGGATTTCAGCAGCGATTCCGAGTTCCATCTTTTTGCCTGCCCAGACAATACCCGGATTTATGGTGCCTGTTGTCAGCCCCTTACTGTCCCGGCTTAGGTTGGTCTGCATAGGAAACTCCACTACTAGAATCATGCGGTTCAATGGCGCGCCGAGCCCTATGTCCTTTACGAATGACTGGAGGTACATAAGGCTGTACTGAATCGTGAAGCCCCAGGTAAAGGTCTTCGAATTGCGCGAGATATCTTGTTCGGGATCTCCATTCTCATTGATCACAGTAGTGACATTCTTACTACGTGTGGGGAACCCCACTCCGATGGCCCCCGTTATAGCAAAAGGCCTGAGGAAATTAACCGATTCAGGCAGGTCGCCCAGGCCTTTCCCGAAAAAGATCGCAGGATGAATATGTGAAAAAGAATCGGACACTTGGTGCGCCCCGGTACCGCCAACGTCGACATCCGCGCCGATTGACATAATCAGCTCATGTGGATCGTTTGTGAGGAACTGCCATTTTGCTCCCACGCCGAGGTTGTCCCATCCGTGTGCCGAAGTGCCGTCGGAAAACTTCTGATGAAGGTATGCCTCATGGAATTCCAGCCCGAAATTAGGGAATATGCGTTTGGAATAATCGAAGTTGATATCCGTTTCTCTCGAAGAAGGGTCTCCGGACTGTTTGCTTCGGTGTATAAGGACCGAAAATTCATCTGAAATAAACGGGTCATCGACAGTAAATGTTGTCGGGAAGAACCGCTTGCCGGCAATCCCATGAGCCGACGAAGTCTGAGACATTAAGAGGACAAACGACAAGGTGAGGCCAAGCGTGCAACTGAGCCACGCCATCAATGCTATAGATATGGCATGTCTTCTGATTCTCATATCATCCTCCGGTAGAGATTCTATCATGGAGCCTGATAAGAAGTTTATTAACAAAATGTTAGGCAGTCAAGCCGATATCCTGCCATCAACAAAGAGAGAGCATTGAAGTACACTGTGGCTAAGCCGGGGCAGCGAGAAATAAGCTCAGGACAAGGACCTGTTTCTTCTGAAATATTTCACGATCTCTGCCGCTATCAATACGAGAGAGGAGAGCATTACGGTAATGAACAACTCTGCAGGAGAGAGTGGGGCTGTCTTAAAAACAGGGTTCAAAAAGGGGACATAGATAGTCGCAAGCTGCAGGACAACTGTCAATACCACTGCTCCGAGCAGTGGCTTGTTCGTAAAAAGTCCGAGGCTGAAGAGCGAATCATGCTCCGACCGCACGGCAAGAACATTGCCCATCTGGCTGAAACAGAGGATCGTAAAAACCATCGTTTGCCAGTGGGCGATCCCGTTTTTAATGGCCCAGGCCTGGGCGGCTATCGATACGCTTGCTATAAGGAGGCCGACCCAAATGATAGAGGTCCCAAGACCGCGGGCCAAAACGCTTGCATGTGGTGGTCTGGGCGGGACTTCCATGATCCCCTTTTCGACCGGTTCTGCGGAGAGAGCGAGTCCGGGCAGACCGTCGGTGACAAGATTGATCCAGAGGATCTGAATCGGCAGCAGGGGCATGGGCAGACCCAAGAAAGGCGCCAGAGAGATCGTCAATATTTCGGCTGCATTGCTGGACATGATATATTTGATGAACTTCAGGATGTTGGCGAAGATATGCCTGCCCTCCTGAACGGCCTTCACAATGGTTGCAAAGTTGTCATCGAGCAGTATCATATCCGACGATTCCTTCGCCACATCAGTGCCGGTGGTCCCCATCGCAATGCCTATGTCCGCCCTTTTCAGGGCAGGCGCATCATTCACCCCGTCTCCGGTCATTGCAACGGAGTGTCCCTTGTCCTGCAGTGCCTTGATGATTTTTAGCTTCTGCTCGGGAGCAACGCGGGCATAGACTCGTATATGCAAAACCCGGTCCTCAAATTCCTCAAGGGATAATTCCTCGAGTTGCCTCCCGGTGAGGATCTCCATTGGATTCCCGTCCGATATGCCGAGTTTTTGGGCAATCGCTTTTGCCGTGAGCGGATGATCGCCTGTGATCATTACCGGGATGATCCCTGCCGTTTTGCATAGAGAAACAGCCTCTTTTGCCTCTTCCCTCGGCGGGTCCATCATACCGACCAATCCTAAAATAGTGAGCCCGGTTTCGACCTTATCAGGGACTATGGCTTCAGGGGGGGCATGCCATATCCTCACCGCGATGCAGAGCACCCTCAGGCCGTCGGCTGCCATTGCCTCATTCGCTGCGGATAGATCATCTTTATCTACGGGCTTTATTCCCTCAGAGGTGAGAAGGTAATCGGCTTTCTCGAAAAGAACATCGGGAGCTCCTTTCGTAAAAGATATAAGCTCAGATGATTCTTTCGATTGCTTATGAAAAGTAGTCATGCACTTCCGGTCAGAATCGAACGGGATTTCAGCGGTCCTTATGAATGTTCTCTCCAGGTCCGTTTTGTCGAATCCGGCGTCTCTGGCTGCATGATAGAGTGCGGTTTCAGTCGGATCGCCGGTTACCTCGCCGCCTATAGTGGTTTTAGCATCATTGCTTAATGCAAGGGCCATGAACAAACGCTTTATTACCTCCGAGTTTCCGATCTTCCGCACGTCCGCGCTTTTAATGTTTTTCCCATCGAGATACATTTCGGTCACACTCATTTTATTCATGGTGAGCGTCCCCGTCTTGTCCGTGCATATATAGGAGACCGAGCCGAGGGTTTCGACGGCGGGAAGTTTTCGTATCAGGGCCTTCTGTTTCACCATCCTGTTCGCGCCAAGGGCTAGCGATATGGTGACCAGTGCCGGAAGGGCTTCAGGGATAGCGGCAACAGCAAGGGAAATAGCGGTGAGAAACATCAGGAGAGCTCCCTCACCTCTCAGGATCCCGATTATGAACACCACGGCGCAGACTGCCAATATGGCGATGGCAAGCTTCTGTCCTAACAGGGCGAGCCTTTTCTGAAGCGGGGTTTTGACCTCTTCCTGTTCCGCAAGAAGGGTGGCTATTCTCCCGAGTTCGGTATTCATTGCGGTAGCTACCACGACGCCCGATCCTCGTCCATACGCCACTGTTGTTCCCTTGTAGGCCATGTTCCGGCGGTCGCCGAGTGGTAGCGAGGGGTCATGCAGAGTGCAATCGGTCTTCTCGATGGGTACCGATTCGCCGGTCAGGGCGGCCTCGCTTATTTTAAGGTGTACGGATTCAATGATTCTCAGATCGGCAGGGACTATAACCCCTGCGTCGAGAAGGGCGATATCTCCGGGAACGAGTCTCGAAGAGGGTACTGAGAGAGGCACGCCGCTTCTGATCACGGTTGCAGCAGGAGCGGCGATCTGCTTGAGCGCCTCCATTGCTTTCTCGGCCCTGTATTCCTGGGCAAAACCGATCACGGCATTGATGATCACAATTGCGATGATGGCAGCGGTATCGGAAATATCGCCGATTATTCCGGAAATGACTGCAGCAGCGATAAGGACGAGGACCATAAAATCCCTGAACTGATCAAGGAATACCATGAGTGGAGACTTCGTTTCAGCCGGCTTGAGCTCGTTGGGACCATAGGTATTCAGCCGCTCGGTAGCTGCGGCCTCCGAGAGCCCTTTGTCGGGAGAGGTCTTGAGATCATCAAGGACACGCTCCTTGTCTAAAATAGACCAGACATGAGACATCGAGTCTCCTCAATGCACGATATAATTGATCTTACTTTTTTTTGTCGGAATTGCCTATTCGGGAGTGTTCATGTCGGGAACAAAAGGCGGCAACAGTGAAAGTCCCCCGCGGGAAGCTGCGTGGGACTTTCACTCTGCGAGGGATTTGGCACTCATAGTACGCGAGGCTCTGAAACGAGAATAGACACACCGCACTAACAATGCCGGCAACCTTACTTGTTCCCTTTGTCGATTATTGTCAACGGTATTCATCGAAGAAGCATTATCCACTGTTGCCGTTAACAATCTCTTGCATTTCGTCTCCTTTAGGCACGATCAGATCTGACTTAATCATGCTTGCTTATAAGAACCTGAAACGCATCGGCGACAATTGTTTCGTGGGCGGTCCCTGATCAAGTGGCTTAATAGTCCGTTCCGGCAGCTGGAAAAGCTCTTCGACAATCCTTTCTGATAAGGTACTGAAAGCGACATCTCGTTCTGTTCTGAACCGGAGAGAATTGTCGGCAGCCCAGTCTGCAAAAGTTAATTTATCTTTTTTATCGCTTTTGTACTGAAATATGTTTGAATAGAGCACAGACCCGTCGGCTGTCTTAAGGATCCTCGCTCTTGCCGTCATAAAAAAGTAAAGCGGCGGATCAAACGTCCATGCACCTTCCAGCCCATATTTCAGCACGGCAATCTCCATTACCGTCTCGATGCCATTGTTAGCAATCGATGCATGCTCTGGTTGGGTAGCTTGTGTTGTAGGCTGCATACCGGCGATTTCAACAAAGGTGCGCCCGGTTCTTCTGCTCACTGTCGCTGAAAAAAGTGTCAGTATTGCCTTCTGTGCATTGCATTCTGCAATCGTCCTATTCAGCTCAATCTCATAAGCTTCAATTTTCTCCGCCGGGTCCGCTGCGCCAGCTCCATATGCCCCTCCAATCACAGCTCCGACAGGTGAGAGGATTATCCCGATTACCGCGGGGATCATATAGTCGGGACCGCCGCCAGGGAATCCGCTGCCCATAGTGTTGAGCATTCCGATTGTAGCACCCCTGCCGAGACCGGCAAAGGTACCTTTTGCTGGGGTACAAAGGGAGGTTTCCGGTTGGAAGTTTACTCCTATAATACCTATGTTATTGGTCTCAGTCTTTGCTCCAAGTGAAATAATTGGGCGCGAAGTTGCACAACCGAAACCGCAGAGAAGTAATGCAATGATCGATAGTAAGATTGATAATCTACAATAGAACATAATCTCCTCTAATCGTATCGGCAGTTCTTCACGGCTTGTTTGGTTAGTATGTTACCCCGTGCAGCAGCATCTGTTTTTTGACATAAGAAGTCGTTGCGTTAATTTCAATTAATGCGTCTGGTTCGCATAAATCAATTGGGGCTTTGATGATTTCGGATCTTAGAGGGACAAGTGCTGAGCTATCCGATACGTCAAACCCGTAGATTCTCAAAAATGCCTGGGCAACTGTAGCTTCATGCTCTGAGAGCAGTTGGATGGCAACGGGCTCATCTTGAGTAAGGGCAGCCCCATAAAAGATCATGAATTTGCGCCACTCTCTTTCTGAGTCAACATTTGTAACACTAGGATACTACCCAAAAGGCCATCCTGAATCCATCTTAACGAATAACAGACCACTGCCATAGGATGGGACCTTGTCATATAACTAAAGGTATAAGAACTTTTGCCATCCGCCTGGAGTTTCTCTTTCTTGACGTTCTCAAGAGTATATTGTCTAGCACCCTTAATTTGTAAAGTATACTACTATTAAAAGACAATAGATAGACTATTAAACACCTCCGCAAAGTAGTATGCTCTGCATTTTAGGGTAGTATGGTTATTTAGAGAACGATATGAGAATCCATCGATGATCCTCGCCGACGTGGGCGGCCAAAAAAGGACTATGATGCCGATGGACTATTGGAGATGAGGATTCTTGGATTCCCTGATAAGCACAGGATGCCCGATCGCATGAAAAAGATCGGCGTAAAGTAATCCGTTTTTCAGTCCGTTATGGGGTTGATTGTCCGATTCATTCATGCTTTTTCACTCGCAGAAATATCGTTTCGGCATGCGTGTCCCTTCGCAACATCAGTGTAATAATTCTTCGCATAACCGGTTTCTTTCCGATTGAAATCCATCCCCTGCAATAAGTATATCAGACGCGAGGCCCCCCAGAAAGGTAATTACTCGACGATATCGATAGACTTGATCACTACCGGCGTCTGAGGCACATCCTGAAAGCCCAAACGTATCCCCGTCTTGACCGCCGTTATCCTGTTTACGACATCCATCCCCTCAATTACTCTGCCGAACACCGCATAGCCGTACCCATCCGGCAGCGGCCGGTTGAGACCATCGTTATTCGCCACATTGATAAAGAACTGTGAGGTTGCGCTGTCAGGGTTGGCGGTGCGGGCCATCGCAACGGTCCCCCGATCGTTCTTCAGACCGTTAGACGACTCATTTTTTATCGGTCGGCCTGCTTGCTTGATTTTCATTTCGGCGTTGAAGCCGCCCCCCTGGATCATAAAGCCGGGGATCACACGGTGAAAGATAGTGTCGCGATAAAAACCGTCCTTTACGTAAATAAGAAAGTTTTGAACGGTAATCGGCGCCTCTTTCGTGAATAGTTCGATTTTGACGTTCCCCATGGACGTTTTCATGAGCACTACTGGATTTTTCTGTGTTTTCCCTGAGGCACTTGCTATTCCGCCGAAAAGCAGGCTGATAGTCACGGCAATGATGATTTTCCTGAACATAGCTCCCTCCATGCTGCGGTATTAATAATCGGTGGTGCAAAAAAATATCAAGGCTTAATGTCCGGCAAACTTCAGATTGGGAAATCTCACCTTGCTTATTACCCTTGTATCCACTCCATGGTAATTCCCCGTTTTCAGGAGGTCGATAAAATTGTCCTGAGTCATCCGGTCAGAGAATTCCGTATAACATAACCCCACGTCTTGGGCGTTATGTGCATCCGAGCCCCCTGTAAAAGGAATGCGCATTGCTGTGGCGGCCTCAACAGCCTTCATGTTGAAAGAATGAAGATTATAGCCATTGTGACCTTCGATGGCGCATAGACCCTTTATCTCTTTTACGGCGTCACCAAGGCTGTTCATCCCCCGATAGGGATGAGAGGGGATAACAATGCCGCCGTGCTGATTCACCACCGGAAGGATTTCTTTGATGGACATATACTTTGAAAGAAAGATGTCCGTATTTATTCCAAAGATGAGGCAGTGCCCTTCAGCGGCCGAAAACTCAACACCACGGAACACCAGTATCTCATTCCTGTACCTTTCACGCAATATCTCGACCGGTTCAGAAGCCTCATAGGAGTAATGTTCAGTGAAAGCGATTCCATGAAGCCCGATCTTTATCGCCTGGAGAACCGATTCTTCAGGGTCTGCCTCGGAGTCTCCACTTGACCATGTGTGGACATGAAGGTCGACATGGTATTTCATTACTTCATTTTACACATATTTTGGCGAAATTGACCATCGCATTATAACGACAAGAAGTAATTTTCTTACCACTGATTCCAAATGATATACTGAGCGTGTGGGACCATACTCAAAAAGGATTTTCACCCTTGGCACCTCCAATCGGAGTGAAGAGGATTTCATCGAGATAATTCTCTCTTACGGAATCAATATCGCCGCCGATGTTCGCAGTTTTCCCAGAAGTAAGATCCCCAGCTTTACGCAAGAGTATCTTGCAGACCTGCTTCGCCGGGAAGGCCTGAAATACTTCTTTCTGGGCCGGGAATTGGGCGGTCTGCGTAAGGGCGGGTACAACGCTTATGCTGAAACAGATGCGTTCAGGATGGGTATAGACAAACTGGAAGAAATTGCGGCCGCAGGTCGCGTCGCAATAATATGCGCCGAAAAATTTCCCTGGAAATGCCACCGACGCTGGATTGCGAGGGAACTCCATCGCAGGGGCTGGACCATCGAGCATATTATCGATAAGGGGAAGGTATGGATACCCAAATAGCTCATGAGGGCGGGTCACATTGTGTATTAACTCTTTTCTGAACTCTGTATCGATGGGAAAGGGCTAAGAAATAAATATTTCTTCTTGTTATTATTACGGTAGTCAGAGAGATCCAGCCAACGTCCCGTCACTTTGTTCTAAAATTTGCACAGTATGCTATTATTTCCTGAGATAAAAAAAACTGGATATTCGACTGTCGGTCGGATAACATTCCTTTTTGATGTTATACAGATATGGACAATAACTTGTTGGACAACAAATAATGTCATAAGAAAGGAATCGGGAAAATCATGAATAACTGCCTCAGAACTGTTTCTCTGCTCACCACACTACTGCTCACCATCGACAGGGTAGCGTATGCTGCCGAAATGCCTGGCACCATCCTGGCAGCATTGACCGATGTCCAGAAGTATGAACGGGCCATCCACATCATGGCTATGCTGCTCGTCGGCTTTGGCTTTCTGATGGTTTTTGTCAAAAAGTATGGGCGCTCGGCCCTTACCGCAACTTATCTGCTGGTCAGCATCGCCCTGCCCCTATACTTCCTGAAGGAAAGCTTTTACGGCTTCGGTAGCTCTACAGGTATTATCGACAAACTCATTTTGGCCGAATTTGCCGCAGCCAGCCTGCTGATCTGCGCAGGAGCAGTGCTGGGTCGCCTGAAGATGAATCAATACCTGCTGCTGGGCCTGCTGTTTGTGCCGTTTTACGCCCTGAATGAATGGATCGTCCTCAATGGCGGCTTAGGCCTGATCACCGGCAATGTGGTGGATACAGGCGGGTCAATTGTCATTCACGCCTTTGGTGCCATCTTCGGCCTTGGAGTAGCTGCCTCCATGACCACGCGGCAGGAATATGAAACCGCTATCGAGTGCGATGACACCAGTGACCGATATTCTCTGCTGGGCAGCATGGTGCTCTGGGTCTTCTGGCCCAGCTTCTGCGCGGCGCTGGTTGCCCCAGCCGATGTGCCCAAGACCGCCGTTAACGTTATCTTGGCCCTGTGTGGTTCAACGCTTGCCACCTATTTTGCGTCTGTCAAACTGAGAGGGAAGATATCGGCGGCGGATATCGCCAACGCGGCCTTGGCAGGTGGGGTGGCGATCGGTTCGACCTGTAACCATGCCATTCCCGGAACCGCTTTTACCATCGGGATCCTGGCTGGCGCTGTCTCCACCTTCGGCTTTGCGGCCATTCAGGCGAAACTGACAAATCTGACCAAAAAAGTTGACACCTGCGGCGTGTTCTATCTCCACGGCCTGCCAGGACTGCTCGGCGGCATTGTAGCCCTTGTTGTTGTCTCCGGCATCAATTTCGGCGCTCAACTGACAGGGATTCTGGTGACAATTATCATTGCTGCCGGCGCCGGACTCATCAGCGGCAAGGTGATTGCTGTCCTGGGGAGCAGGTCAGCGCCGTATGTAGATACTGAAGAGTTCGAAGGGGAATCGCCCAATTAAAGGGGCCAGGCTTGAATTGATAGCCCAATTAATCATTCAACCCGGACTGGCCGATAAAGCCCGGCCAGTGGGCTAATTCAGCCGTTGGGGCCAAAGGAAGGAGATAGAACATGCAAGCACGCGGGCCACTCATGAGAGAACACCGCCTAATCGAACAAATGCTCAACGTGATCCAACGCATGTTGGAGCGCGCTGAGCAGACACAATCGATTAATCCCTATTTCGTGGATACGGCTGTTGACTTTATTCGGGTATACGCAGATCGGACCCACCACGGGAAGGAAGAAGATATCTTGTTCAGAGATCTCCGGAAGAAACAGCTGTCCGGGGAAGACCGTCAGGTGATGGAAGAACTAATTCAAGAGCATGTCTTTGGCCGCACCACGACAAAGGCCCTGATAGAAGCTAACATGCGCTACCGTGGAGGAAATGAGGCAGCCCTTGGTGAAGTGACGGCCCATCTGAAAACGCTCGTTGATTTCTATCCAAAACACATTAAGAAAGAGGACGAAGTATTCTTCCCCGCTTCCCGGAATTACTTCTCAGATGAAGAGGATCAGGCAATGCTCGCTGAGTTCTGGGAGTTTGACAGAAGAATGATTCATGAGAAGTACACGGCTGTTGTCAGGGAGTTTGACGCAAAATGACCAATCCAGAACCATGCTATGCACCGGATCGGGTAAAGGGCGGCGACTCCCGGTGATGGCTGCGTTGCGCCCTATGGTTACGGGAGATTTCTGCGATGTGTTGATCGCCTTAAAGAATCTCGCAGAAGCTCCATCGTGACCGTAGTTGTTGTCTGATAATTCACTCAAGCAGGGCGGGGATAGCCTCGCTCTGCGTGCAGGGGCAGCGTCCTATAGTCCATTTATTGCTCCCCAACAATGCTCATTGCGGCGATGCCTGTGTCTTGCAAGTCAATTATTTATTCTCATATATCCATAATGATGGTTAATTTCATTCTGAGCCCGCCACTGAAGGTATGACTGAAGGCTTCGCAGCAGTCTGTTGGATTCGCTGGTACCTGAGACAAGAAAATCAACAAGTTTCATGTCCTGAATCAGTTCGTACCAATCCGATGCATCCC
>Ga0209048_10003620_pt1 | contig 14954 bp, 17 predicted proteins | sample FrelakmetCRP12CR_FD_187146 | JGI IMG/M metagenome (GOLD analysis project Ga0209048, IMG submission 187146) | Freshwater lake sediment microbial communities from the University of Notre Dame, USA, for methane emissions studies - CRP12 CR (SPAdes)... | ecosystem: Environmental > Aquatic >... | reverse complement strand
CGGGCAGTCAGTCGGGTGAACGGTGAGCAGCACGCGGTCAAAGACCGCGAAGCCGATCGGGCTGGTGTCGATGGCCGCCAGCGCCTGCCGCGCCGACGCGAGCGTGCCGTGTTCGTCGCTGATGAAAAGCGCTTCGCTTCCCGCGCCGACGGCCAGGCGCCTGAACACGAGCAGGTCGTACCACGACGTGTAGTCGAAGTGCGACGGCAACTGGTCGTTCAGCAGGTCCGAGACGTGCAGGTCGACGAGCTGGCCGCCGGTCCAGCGCAGCAGCGCCGCTTGCAGCAGCTCGGCGTCGACTTCGAACTCGCGTCGCCCGCAGGCCAGCCACACGTAGCCCGCTGCGGGTAGCGCTTCGGGTGGCGCGTCGAGTTCGGTGAAGCGGTCGACGCCGATATGGAAGATGCGCATTCGCGCCAATGGCTCAGGCGCGGCGCAACAGGCGCGCCGCGGCCAGCGCGAAGTAGGTCAGCACGCCGTCGGCGCCGGCGCGCTTGAAGGCGAGCAGCGCTTCCATCATCACGTCGTCGTGGCCCAGCCAGCCGTTGGCAGCGGCGGCCTTGAGCATGGCGTACTCGCCGCTGACCTGGTAGGCGAAAGTCGGCACGCGGAATTCGTCCTTCACGCGCCGCACGATATCGAGGTAGGGCAGGCCGGGCTTGACCATCACCATGTCTGCGCCCTCTGCGAGGTCGAGCGCCACTTCGCGCAGTGCCTCGTCGCTGTTGGCAGGGTCCATCTGGTAGACCTTCTTGTTGCCCTTGCCGAGGTTTCCGGCGGAACCCACCGCGTCGCGAAACGGCCCGTAGAACGCGCTCGCGTACTTCGCGCTGTAGGCCATGATCTTGGTGTGGATCAGCTTGCGCGCTTCGAGCGCCTGGCGGATGGCGCCGATGCGGCCGTCCATCATGTCGCTCGGTGCGACGATGTCGACGCCGGCCTCGGCCTGCAGCAGTGCCTGGCGCGTCAGGACGGCAACGGTCTCGTCGTTGAGCACGTAGCCGGCGGCGTCGAGCAGCCCGTCCTGGCCATGCGACGTGAACGGGTCGAGCGCCACGTCGGTCAGCAGGCCGAGTTCGGGATAGCGCCGCTTGAGTTCACGCACGACGCGCGGCACCAGGCCGTCGGGGTTGAGCGCTTCACGGCCGTCCTCGGTCTTGAGCGCAGGTTCGATGACCGGAAACAACGCCAACACCGGGATGCCGAGCGCGATGCATTCCTCGGCCACAGGCAGCAGCCGGTCCAGGCTCAGGCGCTGCACTCCAGGCATAGACGGCACGTCCTGCGCCTGGCCTTGGCCGTCGAGCACGAACACCGGCAGGATCAGATCGCTCGCATCGAGGCGGTTCTCGCGCACCATCGCTCGACTGAATTCGTCCCGGCGCAGCCGGCGCGGCCGGCTTGCGGGGTAGGGCGGGGGATTGATCATGAAATCGGGTCCTCGGGGCGGTGCGAGGCGGCACCCGGTCCGCTCGTCCCTGTCGCCGGGCTGCGGTGCTGTGGCTCGCCGCACGCATCTGCTAAAGTTGCCGCCGAATGATAGCCGCAAGGCGGTCGTTCCCTGCTTTTCCTCCCTGAGCAGGTGCCTTGCCGTGATGAAAGCGCCAAGGCATTGCAGGCCCTGACGCCATTCGAGGTCAGGGCCTTTCTTTTGAGCGCGCCATGGCCATCGTGGTCCCGGTGCAGCGAACGACGTGTACGCGGCGAACCTCCGCCGGGCCTGGCGATAATTCCCCATGCTCCGGATCGAGGTCCTGCATATCGCCTTTGTCGCCAACGGCTACGCCGTCCTGCCTTGCCCGCCATGGCCGTTCGTCGACCTGGCTCAGGGTCGGGGCCAGCGGCCTGCAGTGCGCGAACGGCTGCCGGTCGTCTCGATGGCGTTCTGATGGCGCGTCACCAACCGAGTTCGTCGGTGCCGCTGGCGGTTGCCTATGCGGCGCTGGTGGTCTACGCCAGCCTGTACCCGCTGAGCGGTTGGCACCATCCGCAGGGTCTATGGTCCCTGGCTTTCCTGAGCCTGCCCTGGCCGCGCTGGTGGGACTGGTTCGACGTCGCTGCCAACCTGCTCGGTTACTTGCCACTGGGGGCGCTGGTCTTCGTCGGCGCGCTGCGTAGCGGACGCAGCCATATGGTGGCCGGAACAACGGCATTGCTGTTGGCCTCGCTGCTCTCGCTGGCGCTCGAGCTGACGCAGAACTACCTGCCGCATCGCGTGCCGTCGGCACTCGACTGGGTGCTCAACACCACCGGCGCGGGCCTCGGCGCCCTGCTGGCGGCTGCGGCCGATCGGGCGGGCCTCACGCTGCGCTGGCAATCGGTTCGCGAGCGCTGGTTTGTCGCCGGCGGTTCCGGCGCGCTGACCCTGCTGCTGCTGTGGCCGTTCGGGTTGTTGTTCCCGGCGCCGGTGCCCCTCGGCCTGGGCCAGCTGTGGCCGAGGGTGCTGGACGCCACCGCGGCACTCGGAGCCTGGATCGAGGGCGTGCCCTGGCTCGCGGGGTGGGCAACGACACTGGTGCAGAAGCAGGTGCCTGCAACGCGGTTATCGCCACTCGCCGAAGCCGCCTTGACCGCATTCGGCCTGCTTGCACCCAGCCTGCTTACCTTCACAGTCGCGCGGCCGGGCTGGCGCCGGCTGATACTGGTGCTGGGCGCGGCAGCGCTCGGTCTGGCGAGCACGACCCTGTCGACGGCCCTGAACTTCGGTCCGCAACATGCGTTGGCCTGGCTCACGCCGACGACGCTGCCGGCCATGGCCGTCGCGATGCTGCTGGCCGCGCTCGCCGCCAGAGCGCCGCGCCGCGCGGCGGCAGCGCTCGGCCTGGTTGCCGCCACCGCCCTCGTCGTGCTGTCGGCGCAGGCGCCCAGCGACCCGTATTTCGCCGACAGTCTGCAGGCCTGGGAACAGGGCCGCTTCATCCGCTTTCACGGTGTGGCGCAATGGGTCGGCTGGCTGTGGCCCTACGCCGTGCTCGTCCATCTGTTGCGACGCGTCGGGGCGCGCGACGACGGTCTTCGCTGAGGGCTGGCCAGTCGGGTTCGTAAAATGCACCGATGAGCTACTACCAGCGACACATCTTCTTCTGCCAGAACCAGCGCGACAACGGCGAGAACGCCTGCATGCAGCATGGCGCGCAGGCGGGATTCGAGCACTGCAAGTCGCGCGTCAAGGCCGAGGGTCTGATGGGGCCCGGCGGCGTGCGGGTGAACAAGGCGGGCTGCCTCGACCGCTGCGCCGGCGGGCCGGTGGCGGTGGTCTATCCGGAGGCGGTCTGGTACACCTACCTCGACACCGACGACATCGACGAGATCGTCGATTCGCACCTGAAATACGGCAAGGTGGTCGCGCGCCTGTTGCTCGCGCCGACGGTCGGACGTTGAGCCGGCCCTTTCGATGAATTCGCAGACCCGCCGGCTCAGCGTGCCCGGCCCAGCCGGCACGCTCGAATGCGCCGTCGATGCGCCGGCCGACAGCTCCCGCGGCGTCGCCGTGATCTGCCACCCCCATCCGCAGCACGGCGGTACGATGGACAACAAGGTTGTGCAGACGCTGGCGCGAGCGCTGCGGCAGATCGGCTACCGCACGGTGCGCTTCAACTTCCGAGGCGTCGGCGCGTCGCAGGGTCGCTGGGACGAAGGCCGCGGCGAGGTCGACGACGCGCTGGCCGTGGTCGCCGCCCAGCGCGTGCCTGGGTTGCCGCTGGTGCTGGCGGGCTTCTCCTTCGGCGCCTATGTCGCCGCCGAGGCGGCGGCGAGACTGCCCGAGGATGCCCGTGCCGATCAGCTCGTGCTTGTCGGCCCGTCGACGCAGAAGCAGCCATTGCCCACCGTGCCGGACCACACACTGGTCATCCATGGCGAGCTCGACGACGTGGTGCCGCTCTCGGCCACGCTCGCCTGGGCCCGCCCCCAATCGCTGCCCATCGTCGTCGTTCCCGGCGGCGGGCATTTCTTCCACGGGCAGCTCGGTCTGCTCAAGAACATCGTGCTGCGAGCCTTCGACCCAAGCCCATGAACAGATTCCTTGCATTTCTCGCTTCCGTCGCTGTCGCAGGCGCCGCCGTCGCCCAGGCACCGCAACCACCCGAGGTCGCGGCGAAGAGCTACCTGCTGCTCGACCTGACCAGCCACCAGGTGCTCGCCGAACGCGACGCCGATGCGCCGGCCGACCCGGCATCGCTGACCAAGCTGATGACGGCCTACCTCGTGTTCTCTGCGTTGCGCGACAAGAAGCTCAGTGTCGAGCAGACGCTGCCTGTGTCGCTGCGCGCCTGGGCCGAGCGCAAGGGCGGTGGCTCACTGATGTTCATCGAACCGCGAAGCACCCCGAAGGTGGCCGACCTGATGCGCGGCATGATCGTGAACTCCGGCAACGACGCCTCGGTGGCGCTGGCCGAAGGCGCCGGCGGCACGGTCGAGACCTTCGTCGAGATGATGAACCGCCAGGCCCAGGCCTGGGGCCTGAAGAACACCGTGTTCAAGAACGTCACCGGGCTGACCGAGGCTGGCCACAAGAGCACCGCGCGCGACCTGTCGGTGATCGCCTCGCACATCATCGGGGACTTCCCCGAGTACTACACGCTGTACTCGATCCGCAAGTACCGCTTCGAGGGCTCGCCGGCGTCGAACGAAAACAATCGCAACGTGCTGCTGTTGCGCGACCCGACGGTGGACGGCATGAAGACCGGCTACACCGATGCCGCAGGCTACTGCCTGATCGCCTCCGCCCAGCGAGACTTTCCGAACCTCGCGCCCAGCGGCTCGGGTGGCGGCAAGCGGCGGCTGCTCAGCGTGCTGCTCAACACGACGTCGATGAACGCGCGTGCCGATGAAAGCCAGAAGCTGCTGAACTGGGGCTTCACCGCGTTCGACGCGGTCCGCCTGTTCGAGGCCGGCCAGGCCGTCGTCACGCCGCCGGTGTGGAAGGGCAGCGTCCGTGAGGTGCGCCTCGGCACTACAGGACCGGTGTTCGTGACCGTGCCTGCGGGCGACGTGGCCAAGCTGCAGACCAAGGTCGAGCGCACCGACCCGCTGGTCGCGCCGCTGGCCAAGGGGCAGCGCGTCGGAACACTCAAGGTCAACCTCGCGAGCGGGACTGCGGTGACCGAGGTACCGTTGCTGGTGCTCGACGGTGTCGAGCCGGCGGGCTTCCTCGGGCGCGCCTGGGACGCGATCCGGCTGTGGATCAAATGACACTGCGCTGAAGCCCCTGCTTGAGTCCCTCGCCTCACCGGCCAATAATGGGCGCATGACACAAACCCTTCCCGACAGCCTGTGCTGTCTCAACGGCAATTTCGGCCCGCTTTCCGAGGCCAGGGTCAGCGTGCTCGACCGCGGCTTCATCTTCGGCGATGGCGTGTACGAGGTGGTGCCCGTGTACGGGCGGCGGCTGTTCCGTTTCGACGAGCACATGGCGCGGCTTTCGCGCAACCTGGCCAAGCTGCGCATCGCCAATCCCCATGGCCGCGCCGAGTGGCTGGGGACATGCCGCAGGCTGATCGCCGCGCAGGCGAGTGACGACCAACTCGTCTATATCCAGGTGACGCGCGGCGTGGCGATGCGCGACCACGTGATGCCGCCCGACATCGAGCCGACCGTCTTCATGATGGCCAGCGCCATGAAACCAGCCACGGCCGAGCAGCGCCACCACGGCGTGGCCTGCCTGAGCGCGCGCGATTTCCGCTGGGAGCGCGGCGACATCAAGAGCATCTCGCTGCTCGGCAACGTGCTGGCGCGCCAGATCTCGGCCGATCACGGAGCGGTCGAGACCATCCTCTTCCGCAACGGTTTTCTGACCGAAGCCTCGGCCAGCAACGTGTGGGTCGTGCACGAGGGCGCGCTGCTCGGCCCGCCCAAGGGTGAGCATGTGCTCGAGGGCATCCGTTACGAGCTGCTGCGCGAGCTGTGCGAGGAAGAGGGTATCGCCTTCAACCTGCGCCCGATCCCCGAAGCCGAGGTCTTTGCTGCCGATGAGATCCTGCTCAGCTCGGCGACCAAGGAAGTGCTGCCCGTCACGCTGCTCGACAACGAACCGGTTGGCCACGGCGCGCTGCGAGGCAAGCCCGGGCCAGTCTATGCCCGTCTGCACGAGGCCTATCAGCGCGCCAAGGCCGCACAGTCGATCTGAGCCAAGGCGTGGACGGTGCACCGCAGAAGTCGCTGATCGAGTACCCGAGCGCCTTTCCGATCAAGGTGATGGGTCTCAATGTCGAGGGCTTCGTGCACGCGATGGTGACCATCGCGCGCCATTTCGACCCCGCCTTCGACGCGGCAGCGATAGTGCTGCGTCCCAGCAGGGGCAGCAAGTACCTCGGCGTGACGCTCACCGTCATTGCTACGAGTCGCGAACAGCTTGACGAGTTGTACCGGACGCTCTCGACGCACCCGATGGTCAAGGCGGTGCTGTGACCCCTTGCTGGCGGTGAGCGCCCCCGCCGTTCGCGCATTCGGCCGCGTCGAGTACTTGCCGACCGAGTCGGCAATGCGCGCCTTCACCGAGGCCCGCACGGAAGCAACGCCCGATGAGATCTGGATCTGTGAACATCTTCCGGTCTATACCCAGGGCCTGGCCGGCCGGGCCGAGCATGTGCTGGCCGCGCACGCTATTCCTGTCGTGCAGACGAACCGCGGTGGGCAAGTCACCTACCACGGGCCCGGACAGGTGGTGGCCTATCCGCTGATCGATCTGAAGCGGCTCGGCATCTACGTCAAGGAGTACGTCTACCGGCTCGAGCAGGCGGTGATCAAGACGCTGGAACAGTTCGGCGTGACGGGGCACCGCGTTCCCGGCGCGCCAGGCATCTACGTCCGGCTGGCCGACCCGGGCGCGCATGCGTTGCTGGAGAAGCCGCTGCCGGGGCAGGACCCATTCGCCGGTCTCGGCAAGATTGCCGCGCTCGGCGTCAAGGTCAGCCGACAACGCACTTACCACGGCGTGGCACTGAACGTGGCGATGGACCTGCAACCCTTCGATGGCATCAACCCTTGCGGCTACGCGGGCCTGCGCACGGTGGACCTTTCTACAATCGGATTTCAGGCGTCGTGGGACGACGTGGCCGAAGTTCTCGGCCGCAAGCTTGCCGCCTACCTGAGCCCCTGACCGAGCGCGCCGCGCGCCACTGGAAACGAGATGACGACCGACCACGCGACGACGGGCGAGCCTCGGCCCGCCTACGACCCGAGCGCGAAACAGAAGGCCCAGGCCAAGACCTCGCGCATTCCGATCAAGGTGGCCGCCGCCGAGACGCTGAAGAAGCCCGACTGGATCCGCGTCAAGGCCGGCTCGCCCACGTCACGCTTCTACGAGATCAAGCAGATCCTGCGCGAGCACAGGCTGCACACGGTGTGCGAGGAAGCCTCTTGCCCGAACATCGGCGAATGCTTCGGCAAGGGCACCGCCACCTTCATGATCATGGGCGACAAGTGCACCCGCCGCTGCCCGTTCTGCGACGTCGGCCACGGCCGGCCCGACGCGCTCGACGCCGACGAGCCGCTGAACATGGCGAAGACGATTGCCGCGCTGAAGCTGAAGTACGTGGTGATCACCAGCGTCGACCGGGACGACCTGCGCGACGGCGGCGCGGCGCACTTCGTCGAGTGCATCAAGAAGACGCGCGAGCTCTCTCCGGCGACGCGGATCGAGATCCTCACCCCCGACTTCCGCGGTCGCATGGACCGCGCGCTCGAGATCCTGAAGGCTGCCCCGCCCGATGTGATGAACCACAACCTCGAGACCGCGCCGCGCCTGTACCGGCAAGCGCGCCCGGGCTCGGACTACGCGTTCTCGCTGAATCTGCTGAAGCGCTTCAAGGAGTTCGCACCCGCCGTGCCGACGAAGAGCGGCGTGATGGTCGGCCTCGGCGAGACCGACGACGAAATCCTGCAGGTGATGCGCGACATGCGCGCGCACGACATCGAGATGCTGACGATCGGGCAGTACCTTGCACCGAGCGGGCACCACCTGCCGGTGCGCCGCTACGTGCACCCGGACACCTTTAGGATGTTCGAGCGCGAGGCGGCGGCGATGGGTTTCACGCATGCCGCCGTGGGCGCCCTGGTGCGCTCGAGCTACCACGCCGACCGGCAGGCCCACGGGGCGGGTGTGGCCAACGCGGTCTGAAGCACGCGACGGCCGTCGGGGCAGGCAGCTCGTCGTCTTTCGGACGGCAGCCAACGCTCCGCCGCTCCGGCTGGCCGGCCTGGCGCCGGTGATCGGCAGCGAGCCGGCTTTGCCGCCGGTGCGGCAGCGGCACATGCCAGTCGGGCTGTGCGCTTCAGGCTCATGCGACTGGCCTCAACGAAACCGATGCTGCATCCGGCGTGCGGGTGGCTGAGGGTCGAGGACGCGAAGCGCATCGTCACCGGTGTCGACACCTTGGTGAGGGCGTCTTTCGCCACAAAGACGGGCGAGGCGCGTTCGGTGAAATTCCTGCCCGTCGTCACCCGTGCCAGGCAGAAGGTCTCGCTGGCGAAGGTCTTTATCGGATGAGCCAGCGGTTGCAAGCGCGGCGCGCCCTCAACTGCCGCGCGCCAGCTCGAACAGCAGCGCCGAAGGCAGCGATTGCGCCATCACGTCGCGCCCGACGCGGGCCATGCCGGCCGGGGTGAAGCCTGACATCTCGAACGCCCGGCTGTCCTCGATGATCTCGATGAAGACGAACTCCGGCACTTCGGCGGCGATGTCCTGCCTGAGTTCACCGAACCGGTCGCCACACAGTACCGATTCGACGACGATCGCGTGCGGAAGGCCGTCGCGACAGAAATCGACCGCCTCTTCGACCGAACTGACGAAGTCGACGATCAGGCCCATGTCGCGCAAGGCCTCACGCACCTGAACGCGTACGTCGCGGCGCCGCGCCACCACCAGCACATGGCTGCCGGCGAGCGGTTTGGTGTTGATCGACGTCGCGAAGCCTTCGTCGATCTCGACGGCGCTGGCGCCTTGCATGGACTCATTCACGGTGCGCGGGAATTCGAGCGTCAACGTGCTGCTGCTCGCCTCGATCGCACGCTCGAGCGGCAGGCCCATCGCCCGTGCCGTCTGCTGCAGCAACCGCCAGTGCATCGAGTCGAGGCGCGACGCCTCGGTAGGCGTCGTGGCGCCATCGTCGAGCCTGGCGACGGGGCGGCGCTCGAAATGGCAAGTGATCCGGCCGTGCGCCGGCCAGGTCTTGATCTCGACGCGCAGTTCGATCGTTGAGCGGGCGCTGTCCAGTGCCCAGTCGAGAAGCGTGTTGATCAGACTGAACAGCAACGGGGCGTCGACGAACACCTCGACGGATGTGGCTGCCAGCAGCGTGATGTCGATGCCGCGCGCCTGTGTTTCACGGGCGCGGTGCGACAGCACGCCGCCAAGCATTGCGGAAAGCTGCACCCGTTCGTGAGTCTGGCGCACGCGCCCGGAAGCCAGGCGTGCCAGCTGCTGGCTCTCGATGCCGACCTGGCGCGCTTTCTCGACTTCCTCGCGCAGCCCGCGCAGGCCTTGGCGATCGATACGCCCGCTGCTGCTGAGCGCGATGATCCGCTCCAGCGCGGAGGTCAGCGGGCCGGCGATTTCGGCGCCGAGCTCGGCGACGATCCCGCGCCAGTGTTCCAGATCGACGGCGTCGCCCGCCTGATGCGGCCTCGAAGGCAAGGTCGGGTTGATGTCTGACTTGTCCATGACGGGCTTCATTGGCGCGGCACCCAGGAGTTGTGCGTGGTTTGGCGACCAGGTCGAGTGGAAAGCTGGCGGAGCCGGACACGATGTTGCTGCAGGGCCGTCCCCCAAGTTCGCCAGTCTGCCCCTGTTCCAGTCGCGCCGGACTGTGCCGGTACTCGAGCCGTGCGCCTCTGGCCTTGCCGGTGGCGCTGTTCGTGAGGTTTTCACGCCCGGAGCGCCGCGCCGAGCAGGAAGCACAGCAAGGCACCCAGTGCGATGAGCGGCGGCCGCGACCAGTCGCGATCTCGCAGACGGGCCGGCCGGGTTCGCCGCGAACACGCTAGCAGCTGTGCGCCAGGCAGGATAATCATTCGCATGCGCCGCCTCACGCTGTGTGCGATCCTGATCGGCGCGGCAATGCTCGCGTGCGCGCCGACGCTAGATTGGCGTGAAGTGCGTCCCGAGGGCAGCGGGGCGCTGGCGCTGTTTCCGTGCAAGCCGAAGAGTCAGGCTCGGATCACCACTTTGGCCAGGTCTGGCGCAGCAATGACGATGGTCGCCTGCGATGTCGGGGGCATGACTTTCGCGCTGAGTCATGCGGAGCTCGCTGACCCGTCTCGCGTCACCGCCGCGCTTATCGAGCTGCGCTCGGCGCTTGCGGACAACCTGGGCGCAAGCGATGTGCGTTTGGTCGTGTTCGAGTTGCCGGGCATGACCCCGAATCCGCAGGCCATGCGTATCTGGCTCAGAGGACATCGGCCCGACGGAACGCCGGTACGGGAGCAGGCAGCGCTGTTCGTGCGCGGAACGCGCATCTACCAGGTGGCCGTGCTCGGTGCGCGGCTCGACGAGGCTGCGGCTGCCGTGTTCTTCGAGAGCCTGAGGCTGACGGCGTGAACTCGCACACACCGCTGGCCGGATCCGCCTCGCCGCAGGCCATGCCGAGCGCCGCCGCGGCGGCGATGTTCCTGTGCTTCGCGTTTGCCTATTTCTTCTCGGCGCTGGTTCGCGCCGTGGTGGCCACGCTGGCACCGGTGTTCAGCAGCGAGTTCGGCCTGACGTCGGCCGACCTCGGGTTGCTCGCAGGGGCGTACTTTCTCGGATTCGCGAGTATGCAGCTGCCGCTCGGAAGCGCCCTCGACCGCGTCGGACCGAAGCTTGTCTTGCTGGGCTTTCTGAGCGTGGCAGTGATCGGCTGCGTTCTGTTTGCAGTGGCGCGTAGCTTCGCCGGCCTCACGGTCGCGCGCGCGCTGATCGGGATGGGCGTGGCAGCCTGCCTGATGGCGCCGATGACCGCTTATCGACGTCGCTTCAGTCCCAGGTCGCAGTTGCGCGCTGCATCGTGGATGTTCATGACCGGATCGACCGGTATGGTGGCCTCGACCCTGCCTGTGCAGTGGTTGCTTCCGCACCTGGGGTGGCGCGGACTGTTCTGGCTGCTCGCGGTGCTATTCGCCATCGCGATGGCGGCGATTGCATGGTTGGTGCCGCGCGACGCCCAGCCCGAACCGCACGCGCCCGGCGCAGCGGGTCCGAAGGCCAGCGGCTATAAGGAGGTGTTCAGCCATCCAAGTTTCATCCGTCTCCTGCCGATGGGATTCTTTCACTACGGCGGGCTGCTGGCATTGCAGTCGTTGTGGATCGGGCCGTGGTTGTCGCGCGTGTGCGGGCGGTCACCGCAAGAGGCAGCACAGGGCCTGTTCGCGCTCAACGTGGGCATGTTGCTCACCTTCCTCGGCTGGGGCGCGCTGGTGCCGAGGCTGTACGCACGTGGCTGGACGGCCCAGTCGCTGATTGCGCGCGGCTTACCTCTCAGCCTGACCGTACTGGTGCTGGCGGTAGCGCTCGGAGCGCAAGCGACAGCCGCGGTGTGGACCTTGTTCTGCATCGGCAGCACGCTGGTCTCCCTGGCTCAGCCCGCCATCGGGCAGGCGTTCCCGTCAGCACTGGCCGGGCGCGCGCTGTCGGCCTATAACCTGGTGATCTTCGCCGGCGTGTTCACTTTGCAGTGGGTGATCGGCGTCACGATCGACCTGCTGAGCGCTGCCGGGTGGAGCACGCCTTCGGCTTTTCAGGGTGCGTTTGCACTGCTGGCCCTGAGCTGTATCGCTTCTTACTTATGGTTCTTGTGGTTCGACGAAGGCGGCAGGCGGAGGGCGTCGATCGATGCGTGCGCCCGATCTGCGGATAATCGACACTGATGCCGGGAATCCTGATCATTGCCCACGCGCCATTGGCCTCCGCTCTGAAGGCGGTGGCCACACACGCCTATCCGGACCGCTCGCCCAACATCGAAGCGCTCGACGTGGCGCCTGACACCCAGATCGAGGAACTCGAAGGCAAGGCACGGTCCCTCATTCAGCGGGTGCTCGGTCCCGAGGTGCTCGTGTTCACCGATGTTTTCGGCGCCACGCCGTGCAATGTGGCGCAGCGGCTGGCGGACAGCCCGCAGGTGCGGGTGGTCGCCGGCGTCAACGTTCCGATGCTGTGGCGCTGCCTTTGCTACGCGAACGAATCACTGGATGCAATGGCCGCGAGGGCCGTGGCCGGCGCAACACAGGGGGTGATGCAAGTCGCGACCTCACGCCCGCAAAATCAAACACTCAAACCCGGCGCCCATGATCAGGACCACGGTCACCATCAACAATAGGCTGGGGCTCCATGCCCGGGCTTCTGCCAAGCTCACCAAATTGGCCGGTACGTTCGGTAGCGACATCTTCATGAGCCGCAACGGACGGCGCGTCAACGCCAAGAGCATCATGGGGGTCATGATGCTGGCGGCCGGACTGGGAGCCGAGGTCGAGATCGAGACTGACGGCGCCGACGAGTGCCAGGCGATGGAGGCGCTGATCGCGCTGGTGAACGACAAGTTCGGAGAGGGTCAGTAGTCGGACCAGGCCCGTCCGGTGGCTTGGTTCAATGGGCGCGACCGGTTATCGATGCAGGACGCAACGGCCCGACACGCTGCTAGGATGCTCCGTATGAGCTTCCAGGTCTTCGGACTGCCGGTTTCCAGGGGCGTTGCCATCGGACGCGCGGTGTTGGTCGCGTCGAGCCGCGTCGACGTGGCGCACTATTTCATCGATGAGACACAGGTCGTTTCAGAGATCGACCGCCTGCGCGCGGCTCGCGATGCGGTTGCGAGCGAACTCGGCACGCTGCAGCGCGACATGCCTGCCGAAGCGCCTGCCGAGCTGTCACCGCTGCTCGACGTGCATCTGATGTTGCTGCACGACGAGACGCTCACCGGTGCGACCAAGCACTGGATTCGCGAGCGGCACTACAACGCCGAGTGGGCGTTGTCGGCCCAACTCGAAGTGTTGGCACGTCAATTCGACGAGATGGAGGACGAATACCTCCGTGAGCGCAAGGCTGATCTGGAGCAGGTGGTCGAGCGGCTTCTGCGCGCCATGGCCCGCGGAGTGGCGCTCACAGGGCTGCCCACGCCCGCGGTGCGCGACTTCGGGGGTGAAGATCCGCTGGTGCTGGTGGCCAATGACATCGCACCGGCCGACATGCTGCAGTTCAAGCGCAGCGTGTTTACCGGTTTCATCACCGATGTGGGCGGCAAGACTTCGCACACAGCCATCGTCGCGCGCAGCCTGGATATTCCAGCTGTCGTAGGAGCGCGCGAGGCAAGCCGTTTGATTCGCCAGGACGACTGGGTGGTGATCGACGGCGACGTCGGAATTGTGGTCGTCGATCCTTCGCCCATCGTTCTCGAGGAATACCGCTTCAGGCAGCGGCAGAGCGAGCTCGAGCGGGCGCGCCTTTCGCGCCTGAGGCATACGCCGGCGGTGACACTGGATGGCGAGCGCATCGAACTGCTCGTCAACATCGAACAGCCTGCCGATGCGATTGCAGCGCTCGAGGCGGGCGCCGTAGGCGTGGGCCTGTTCCGCAGCGAGTTCATGTTCATGAACCGGGCAGGCGAGCTGCCGGGAGAAGACGAGCAGTTCGAGGCCTACCGCGCTGCCGCGGAGGCGATGAAGGGCCTGCCGGTGACGATCCGTACGGTGGATGTTGGCGCCGATAAGCCGCTGGACCGCATGTCGATCAACGAGCTTCGGCACGAACATGCACAGAACCCGGCATTGGGGCTGCGTGCGATTCGCTGGAGCCTGTCCGAGCCGGCCATGTTCCGTCAACAACTGCGCGCAATTCTGCGGGCGAGCGCATACGGCAAGGTGCGACTGCTGGTGCCGATGCTGGCCCATCTCAGTGAGATCCGGCTCACCTTGGAGGCGTTAGCTCGGGCGGAGCAGCAACTCACGGACGCACGCCGACCGTTCAAACAGATCGAGATCGGCGCGATGATCGAGGTTCCAGCGGCGGCGCTCATCCTGCCCGTGTTCCTGCGCCACTTCGACTTCGTGTCCCTGGGCACCAACGACCTGATCCAGTACACGCTGGCCATCGATCGCGCCGACGAGGCCGTTGCGCACCTCTACGATCCTTGGCACCCCGCAGTGCTGCAGCTGATCGCCAGGACGATCGCCCAGGCGCGGGCCATGCAAAAGGGCGTCAACGTGTGTGGCGAGATGGCCGGAGACACAGAGTTCACGGAGCTGTTGCTGGCGATGGGGCTGCGCAGCTTCTCGATGCATCCATCACAGATCGCTGCGGTCAAGCAGCTAATCCTGCGCGCAGACACGCGTCGTCTCGCCGCGCGGCTCCCAGCGGTGCTGGGCAGCGATGAGCCGTCGCTAACCAGTTCCGAGATCCTCGGCCCGCCAGTCAGCGCGAAGACGAACACGCCGCGGTGAACACCCGCGACCGACCGCGAAGATGAGCTACAAGAACATGCTACAGTCGCGACCCTCGCCGAGTGCGGGTCGGCATAGGTAGTAGCCGAGGCTGCGGCAGGGGCGAACGAGTCAAGACACAGATCACTTGACATCGCTTTGAAAAACATGCCAGAATCGCTCTCTCAGCTGAGGATGCCAAGTGCATGCTTGCTGACGCCGCGAGGCGACGCTCTTTAAAAACTAACAGCCGATAAGTGTGGGCGTTTGAAGGCGAGTGCCAACGAGTCGCAAGGCTCGCGGGCTTTCGGGCCCGCAAACGCTCACGGTAATAGAAGTGAAGTTCACTTCGATTCCGTTGAGTAGATTTTCAAGATCGAACTGAAGAGTTTGATCCTGGCTCAGATTGAACGCTGGCGGCATGCCTTACACATGCAAGTCGAACGGCAGCACGGGAGCAATCCTGGTGGCGAGTGGCGAACGGGTGAGTAATATATCGGAACGTGCCCAGTAGTGGGGGATAGCCCGGCGAAAGCCGGATTAATACCGCATACGACCTACGGGTGAAA
>Ga0209048_10003619_pt1 | contig 14954 bp, 14 predicted proteins | sample FrelakmetCRP12CR_FD_187146 | JGI IMG/M metagenome (GOLD analysis project Ga0209048, IMG submission 187146) | Freshwater lake sediment microbial communities from the University of Notre Dame, USA, for methane emissions studies - CRP12 CR (SPAdes)... | ecosystem: Environmental > Aquatic >... | reverse complement strand
CCGTCGCGCTCCTTGGTCCGGATCGCGGTCACCGGGCACGGGCCGGCCTCGAGCACGGTGACGCGCTCGACGCGTCCGTCATCGAGGAACCGCTGGGTCATACCGAGCTTCTTGGCGAGGATCGCTGGCATCCGTGGCTCCTAGGAGGCCAAGCGGATCTCGATATCCACCCCGGCCGGGAGGTGGTCGAGTCGCTGGAGCGAGTCGACCGTCTTCGGCGTCGGCTGATGGATATCGATGAGTCGCTTGTGCGTGCGAATCTCGAAGTGCTCGCGTGAATCCTTGTCCTTGAACGGGGAGCGGATCACGCAGTAGACGTTCTTCTCCGTCGGCAGCGGTACGGGACCGGACACGGTCGCGCCGGTGCGCGTCGCCGTCTCGACGATCTCCTTGGCCGCTGTCTCGATCGCCGTGTGGTCGTAGGACTTGAGGCGAATGCGGATCTTGTTTTGAGCGATGGTTGCCATTAAGGCTGGGTCTTTTCAGTGTTGAGGGCGAGTCCCCGGGTTCGGGACCCGCCCCTGCTTTGTCGTATCTGCTGGAAACAAGAGGGCGGCGGGGCCTTTAGGCCCACGCCGCCTCCTACCTAACTACTGGATGACTTCGGTCACGACTCCTGAGCCGACCGTACGGCCACCCTCGCGAATCGCGAACCGCAGACCCTGGTCCATCGCGATCGGCTGGATCAGCTCGATCTCCATCTGGACGTTGTCGCCCGGCATGACCATCTCCGTGCCCTCGGGCAGATTGGCCACTCCGGTGACGTCGGTCGTGCGGAAGTAGAACTGCGGCCGGTAACCGGTGAAGAACGGCGTGTGACGGCCGCCCTCCTCCTTCTTGAGGACGTAGACCTCGGCCTTGAACTTCGTGTGCGGGGTGATCGATCCCGGCTTGCACAGCACCTGTCCGCGCTCGATCTCCTCGCGCTTGGTGCCGCGCAGCAGGCAACCGACGTTGTCGCCGGCGCGACCCTCGTCGAGGATCTTGCGGAACATCTCCACCCCGGTCACGACCGTGGAGGTCGTGTCCTTGATGCCGACGATCTCGACCGTCTCGCCGGTCTTGATGATGCCCTGCTCGACGCGTCCGGTGGCGACGGTGCCGCGACCGGTGATCGAGAACACGTCCTCGACCGGCATCAGGAACGGCTTGTCCAGATCGCGGACAGGCTCGGGAATGTAGGTGTCGAGCGCCTCAGCGAGATCGAGGATCTTCTGTTCGTACTCAGCGTCGCCCTCGAGCGCCTTCAGCGCCGACCCGATCACGAACGGGATGTCGTCGCCGGGGAACTCGTACTCCGACAGGAGGTCGCGGATCTCGACCTCGACGAGCTCGAGCAGCTCGGGGTCGTCGACCATGTCGGCCTTGTTGAGGAAGACGACGATGTACGGCACGCCGACCTGGCGCGCGAGCAGGATGTGCTCACGGGTCTGAGGCATTGCGCCGTCAGCCGCCGACACGACCAGGATCGCGCCGTCCATCTGCGCGGCGCCCGTGATCATGTTCTTCACGTAGTCCGCGTGTCCCGGACAGTCGACGTGGGCGTAGTGACGGTTCTCCGTCTGGTACTCGACGTGGGAGGTCGCGATTGTGATCCCGCGCGCCTTCTCCTCTGGAGCGTTGTCGATCTCGTCGAACGACTTCACGTCCGTACCGCCGAACTTCTCCGCGAGCACCTTTGTGATGGCGGCCGTCAGCGTCGTCTTGCCATGGTCGATGTGACCGATGGTCCCGACGTTGACATGGGGCTTATCGCGCTCGAACTTGGCCTTCGCCACTTTGGTGTGCTCCTTCTGCTCAGTGGTTGTGGTCCGCCCTGCGGGCGAACCCAATCAATCTATCTAAGTTCCGTCTGGGATTGCTGCTAAGTGCCCGTCTGCTCGCCGACGACCTTCTCGGCGATGTTCGGAGGCACCTCTTGGTAGCGGTCGAACTGCATCGTGTAGGTCGCTCGGCCCTGGGTGTTGGACCGCACGTCGGTCGCGTAGCCGAACATCTCGGCCAGCGGCACGTCCGCGGTGACGACCTGCGCGTTACCGCGCTGCTCCATGCCCTTGACGTGGCCTCGGCGACGGTTGAGGTCGCCGATCACGTCGCCCATGAACTCCTCGGGCGTGACCACCTCGACGGCGAACACGGGCTCGAGCAGCACCGGCTTGGCGCGCTGGGCGGCGGCCTTCAGCGCCAGCGACCCGGCGACCTTGAACGCGATCTCCGAGGAGTCCGTGTCGTGGTACTTGCCGTCCGTCAGCGTGACGCGCACGTCGACCATCGGATAGCCGGCCCGCGGGCCGTTCTCCATGGCCTCCTCGATCCCCTTCTCGACCGCCGGGATGAACTCGGTGGGGATCGATCCGCCCTTGATCTTGTTGATGAAGTCAAAGCCCTCGCCCGGCGCCGGCTCGACGTCGATGTAGACGATGCCGTACTGACCCGAGCCGCCGGTCTGGCGGACGAAACGACCCTCGACCTTCTGCGCGGTGCCGCGGATCGTCTCCCGGTAGGAGACCTGGGGGCGGCCGACGTTGGCGTCGACCTTGAACTCGCGCAGCATCCGGTCGACCAGCACCTCGAGGTGCAGCTCGCCCATGCCCGAGATCTCGGTCTGGCCCGTCTCCTCGTTGGTGCGGACCTGGAACGTCGGGTCCTCCTCGGCGAGGCGCGCGAGCGCGGTGGACATCTTCTCCTGGTCGATCTTCGTCTTCGGCTCGATCGCGACCTTGATCACCGGCTCGGGGAACACGATCGTCTCGAGCTTGATCGGCTTGTCGGGCGCGGCCAGCGTGTCGCCGGTCACCACCTGCTTGATGCCGACCCCGGCGGCGATGTCGCCGGCGTAGACCTCCTGCAGCTCCTCGCGCTCGTTGGCGTGCATCATCAGGATGCGCCCGATGCGCTCGGTCTTGCCCGTGCTCACGTTGAGCACACGCGATCCCGCCGCGAGCTTGCCCGAGTAGACGCGGAAGTAGGTGAGCTTGCCGACGTAGGGGTCGGCCATGATCTTGTGCACGAGCGCGGCGAACGGCTCGTCGTCGGATGCGTAACGGACCGCGGGGCGGCCGCCGTTCTCCGAGCTCTTGTCAGGCTCGATGCCCTCGATCGGCGGCACGTCGAGCGGGCTCGGGAGGTAGTCGATGACCGCGTCGAGCAGTGGCTGCACGCCCTTGTTCTTGAAGCTGGAGCCGCACAGCACCGGGGTGAGCTTGATCTCCAGCGTGGCCTTGCGGATCGCCTGCTTGAGCCGGTCAGGGGAGATCTCCTGCTCCTCGAGGATCATCTCCACGAGCTCGTCGTCGTAGTGCGAGACCTCATCGAGCAGATGCTCGCGCGCGGCGGCGGCCGCGTCGACGAGCTGCTCGGGAATCTCGATGACGTCCTGCTCCTTGCCCAGCTCGTCCAGGTAGACGATCGCCTTGTTCTCGACCAGGTCGACGATGCCGCGGAAGTCGGCCTCGGCGCCGATCGGCAGCTGGATCGGGACCGGATGCGCGCCGAGGCGGTCGACCATCGTCTGCACGCCGCGCTCGAAGTCGGCGCCGATGCGGTCCATCTTGTTGATGTAGGCGATGCGCGGAACGTGGTACTTGTCGGCCTGGCGCCACACGGTCTCGGACTGGGGCTCGACGCCGGCGACCGAGTCGAACAGCGCGATCGCGCCGTCGAGCACGCGCAGCGAGCGCTCGACCTCGACCGTGAAGTCGACGTGGCCGGGCGTGTCGATGATGTTGATCCGGTGGCCCTTCCACTCCGCCGTGGTGGCGGCCGAGGTGATCGTGATGCCGCGCTCCTGCTCCTGCTCCATCCAGTCCATCACGGCGGCGCCCTCGTGAACCTCCCCCATCTTGTAGGTCCGCCCTGTGTAATAGAGGATGCGCTCGGTCGTCGTCGTCTTACCGGCGTCGATGTGAGCCATGATCCCGATGTTGCGAGTGTTTTCGAGCGAGATGGTGCGAGGCATGAAAGTGGTTTCTTCTGAGGTGGTTGCCGGTCTTCGCCGCGGACATGAAAAAGGGCCCAGGGGGCCCGTTCACGACACGGCTGTCGAGGGCGGGCTTGTGTCTAGTAGGTCGGCGTCTCCATCGCTTGGATCCTCCGCGCCCGGGAGCGAGCACAGATGAACGCGACGCCGCCCGAGGCGAAGCCCGAATATAGCAGAGGGCCGGAGCCCTCCGGGGGTCTGGCGAGGATCGGATCGGCGGTCCCGGCGGCGGTGTTCGCCGGCGGCCTGCTCGGGGCACTGCTGCTCGTCGTCGCGGAGTTCACGACCCTGTTCGAGGTCCACACCGCGGCGAGCACCGTGGCCGTCAGGACGGTCTCGTCGGGATCGCACCACGCCTATGCGCTGATTCCGGTCGCGATCCTCGCCGTGCTGCTCGCCTTCGGAGCCTGGCGCCACGGCAGCCGTCCCGCCCTCGCGGCGATGGGCGTGCTCGGACTGCTCACGCTCGTGCTCGCGCTGGCCGCCGACCTGCCCGACGCCCAGGCCTCGGGCCTGCTTGCGGCCGGATCGGGCCACTACACCAACGCCAGCTCGACGCCCCAGGCGGGCCTGTACATGGAGACGCTCGGCGCCGCCGTCCTGATTGTCACGGCGGGGCTCGGGCTCCTGCTCGGCGGTCCGTCCCCGCGGCGCCGGCCCTCGGCCGCCGGGCGTGTCCAATCTGCCTCGCGGGCTCCTGACTTGCCGGCCAACTAATCCGCGCGCCCACCCGCTGGGCGTTACATTTCACAGACGCGAGGGTTGTCCCGCCGCAGCCCCCGGTCCCGTGCGGCGGGCGGCCCTCGCGTTATTCATCGGCCACGCGTGGACGATCGGCCCTCCGGTCGTTACGCTCGGAGCGAGACGTGCAGAGGCTCCGCTCCATGCTCACCTCTCCTCGCCGGACTCTCGCTGCCGCGGTCGCCGTGATCGGCTGCGCAGGGATCGGATTCGGGCTCGGACGTACCGCGCGCGAGGAGCAGCTCACCTCGATCCACACCGGGACGCTGGCGGTTCACGTCGGCTCGTTGCGCACCTCGGGTTCGGTTCCCCCGCTGTGCGGTGTGGGGCCCGCGTGCGGCGGCCACTGATGAGCCGGGTACCCGCCATCGCCGGATTCCGGATCGGCGGCTACCTGGCCTCGGGGGGGATGGGCAGCGTCTACCTCGCGACGCAACTCTCGCTCGGCCGAGTGGTTGCATTGAAGGTGCTGTCGGCGAACCTCAGCCAGGACGAGGCGTTCCACAAGCGCTTCCGCCGCGAGGCGCTGCTGCAGGCGACGCTCGAGCACCCGCACATCGTCCCGGTCTACGAGGCCGGCGAGTCCTCGTACGGGTCGTGCGCGAGGCGCCCGACAACGGGGACGCTGTGACCGAGGTGGTGCTGGAGACGCAGCCGCAGCCGCCGCAGTGGCGGTCTCCCGACCGGGTGCCGCCCGCACCCCGCCGGCGCCGGTTGCGCTCGCCGCGCGGCGCCGGGCTCCTCGCCGCGGCGTGCGGTGTCGCGACGCTGGTCGGCTTCCTGGCCGGACGCGGCGGCGACACGGCCGGCTCCCTGACGCCGACGCGCCAGCTCAGCCACGATGGCGTCAGCGTCGAGGTCCCGGCGAGCTGGGGGTCACGACACGTGTCGCTGCCCGAGCTGTTCGCGGGCGCGAGCGCCGACGCCGGGCCGGCAGCGGCGACGGGTGCGGTGATCGCCGTGGGAACGACCGTGGCGTTCGGACCGAGCCTGGTGCCGAAGACGTTCCGCGATGCCGCGGGCGTCCCGGCGATGGGCACGCCGGTGAAGCTGCCGAGCGGCCTGCAGGGCCGCCTGTACAGCGTGGTCGGCCAGCGCCGCTACGAGGTTCTGTTCGTCCCCCGGAGCGGGCGCGTGGCCGTCGCCGCCTGCGTGGCGCCGAATGCCGGCGCCACGCAGCAGCTCGGTTCAAACCTTGGCCAGCTCACCAGGCTTGCGTACGAGGTCTCATGAGTTCCGCCCGACACTCGAGGAAGCTCGTGTCGCTGCCGGCCTGGCTCGCGCCCGTGGCGGCGGCGCTCGCAATCGCGGCCGCCCTCGCGCCGGCCACCGCGGCGGCCAGGGTCGTGCGGCCGACACTGGTCTGGGTGCACTGCGTCCGCACGGCAATGCCGTGCTATTCAGGCTCCCCGGTCGTCGTCGTGCGGAGCGGCGAGCTCGAGGTCGGCGCCCACGGGCTGATCGCCCGGACCCTGGTCCTGATCCCGGCCCGGGACAACGGCCGCTACCGGACCCGAAGCGTGAGCGGCCGGCTGGTGCGCTCGACGCGGATGCTGATCAAGGTCCCATCGGACGCGGTCAGCGGCGTGCTCCAGCTCGTCTCGCCCGGAAGCGCCCGCTCGAACGGAATCCGGATCACGGTCAGACGGCCGCCGGCGCCCGTCGTCACCACGCCCCCTCCGCCGGTCCTCGCCGGCGCGACCGTGCTCGACGGGACCGGGATGTGGATCTGGTACCTGAGCGCCTCCCAGGGCGGCGATCCGGTCGCGATCGGCCAGCAAGCCGCTGCCCACGGGGTCAAGACCGTGTTCCTCAAGTCCGGCGACGGGGGCAACCAGTGGGCCCAGTTCTCGCCGGCGAACGTCGCCGCGCTCAAGGCCCAGGGCCTGCACGTGTGTGCCTGGCAGTACGTGTACGGCAACTCCCCGCTGGCCGAGGCCCAGGTGGGCATCCAGTCCGCCGGCAATGGCGCCGACTGCCTGGTGATCGACGCCGAGAGCGAATACGAGGGTCGCTACTCGCAGGCCCAGCAGTACATCCAGGCGCTGCGCAAGGGCGTCGGTCCGTCCTATCCCGTCGGCCTCGCGAGCTTCCCCTACGTCGACTACCACCCGGCCTTCCCCTACTCCGTGTTCCTCGGACCCGGCGGCGCCCAGTACAACCTGCCCCAGATGTACTGGCAGGACATCGGCACCAGCGTCGACGCCGTCTACGCCCACACCTGGCCGCTGAACCGGGTCTACGGCGCGCCGATCGACCCGCTCGGGCAGATCTACAACAGCCCCCCGGTCTCGGCCCTGCTGCGCTTTCGCCAGGACGCGGCCGCCTACGGAGCCACCGGCCTCAGCTGGTGGGACTGGCAGGAGGCGACCACCGCGGGGTGGGGTGCCGTCGGCAGCCCGATCGAGCCCCTGCCTCCGCCGAGCCCCGCGCCCGGCTACCCGACGCTCAGCACCGGCTCCCAGGGCGACCTCGTCGTCTGGGCCCAGGAGCATCTCGTCGCCGCTGGCGCCAACATCGCCGCCGACGGCGCGTTCGGCTCTCACACCGCCGCGGCCGTGCGGGCCTTCCAGACCTCCCACGGGATCTCGGCTACCGGCATGATCGACGCCACGACGTGGCCGGCGCTGCTCGCACTGAAGGCGGCCGCGCACGACTGGGCGGGCACGGCCGGCGCGGCACGTGTTGCCAGCGCTACAGGTGTGTCGAGCGCGAGTGGCGGCGCAGGGCGCTCGGGCCGTAACGGGCCCAAGAGCGCGTTCCTGCCCGCGGTCCGGAACGAGATCGGACACGTCGGCGCGGGGTAGCGCGGGCGTAAACGACGGCTGGGGATTGGGTGGCGGCCCCCGGCGCGGTATCACAACCATTTCGTGGCATCTCGACCGCCAGCCAGCGCCGCCGGGAACGTTTTGCTCGTCAGGCAGCCATTAGGTTCCCCCGGCGGCTCGGCGGCGCGACGATCGGCTACGAAATGGTTGTTCCGACCGGCAAAACGTTGCACCTCGCCGCCCGCGCCGTGTGGCGGGCAACGTTGAGCCGCCAGTACCGGCCAAACGTTGCCCGACTCGTCCGCGCACGGCCGAGATGCAACGTTAAGCCGGTAGCCAAGCGCCTACCGAACCCCGACACCTTCTCCAGCCGCAGCTCACCGTCCGGGCCCCGGCACCCGCCGGCGGCAGAACGCGGAGCTGGACGGAGGAGACCCGCTACCAGCGATTCGCTGGGAGCGGCGCCGGGCGCCGCTACCAGCGATAGTGGGCGAAGGCCTTGTTGGCCTGCGCCATGCGGTAGATGTCGTCCTTGCGCTTGAACGCTGCGCCCTGCTGCTGCTGGGCGTCGAGTAGCTCGTGCGCGAGGCGCTGCGCCATCGTCTTCTCGCGGCGGGCGCGGGAGAACTGGACGAGCCAGCGGACGGCGAGGGTCCGGGCGCGGCGCGCGGGGACCTCGACGGGGACCTGGTAGGTGGCGCCGCCGACGCGACGGGAGCGGACCTCGAGCACCGGGGTCAGGGCCTTGATGCCCGCCTCGAGTTGCTCGACGGGGTTCTTGCCACTGCGCTCGCCGAGGATGGCGAGGGCGTCGTAGACGATCTGCTCGGCGGTCGACTTCTTGCCGTCGAGCATGACCTTGTTGACCACCTGCTGCACGAGGCGGTTGCGGTGGACGGGATCGGGCTCGATCGGCCGGATCTGGGCGGCTGCGCGGCGGGGCATGAGTGCGTTACTTCGCCTTCACGCCGTACTGCGAGCGGGCCTTCTTGCGGTCGCTGACGCCGGCTGCGTCGAGCGTGCCGCGGATCACCTTGTAGCGGAATCCGGGGAGGTCCTTGACGCGGCCGCCGCGCAGGAGCACGACCGAGTGCTCCTGCAGGTTGTGTCCCTCGCCGGGGATGTAGGCGCCGACTTCCATGCCGTTGGTCAGCCGCACGCGCGCCACCTTGCGCAGCGCGGAGTTCGGCTTCTTGGGCGTGGTCGTATAGACGCGCGTGCAGACGCCGCGTCGCTGGGGAGCGGCGACCTTCTTCTTGCGGCCCTTGCCGGACTTGAGGCCCGGGGTGGCGAGCTTCTTCTTCGGCGCGTTGCGGCCCTTACGGATCAATTGGCTTGTAGTCGGCATGCGACGCGCAAGGCTAGCAGGGCTGGCCGGTTGGGCCCTCGCCCACCATCTCAGGCCGCCCCCACGGGTGAGGAGAGAGCCTCTTCGACCGGCACGTACGGTACCCCGACCGCCTCGGCCACGGGCGCGTAGGTCACCTGGCCGCCGGCCACGTTGACGCCCGGCTTGAGCTCGGGGCTGGCCGCGATCGCCGTCCGGACGCCGGCGCCGGCGAGCTGCACCACGTACGGCATCGTCGCGTTGGTGAGCGCGTAGGTGGAGGTGATGGGCACTGCGCCGGGCATGTTGGTGACGCAGTAGTGGGTGATCCCGTCGACCTCGTAGGTCGGATCGGAATGGGTCGTGGGCCGGGAGGTCTCGAAGCAGCCGCCCTGGTCGATCGAGACGTCCACGAGCACGGCCTGGCGCTTCATCAGCCCGAGCTGCGCCCGGGTGACCACGCGCGGGGCACGGGCACCGTGCACGAGCACCGCGCCGATCACCAGGTCGGCGTGGGGCAGCCGCTGCTCGATCTCGAGCGTGGACGCGAAGCAGGTGTCGGCCCGGCCGCCGAAGGCGATGTCGAGCTCCCGGAGGCGGTCGATGCTGCGGTCGAAGACGAACACCGTCGCCTCCATGCCCAGCGCGATGAACGCCGCGTTCATACCGACGACGCCGCCGCCGATGATCATCACGTTCGCCGCGGTGACGCCGGGCACGCCGCCGAGCAGGATGCCCCGGCCGCCGAGCGGCTTCTCGAGCATGAACGCCCCGGCCTGCGTGGCGATCTTCCCGGCCACTTCGGACATCGGCGCCAGCAGCGGCAGGCGGCCGCGGGCGTCCTCCACGGTCTCATACGCGATGCAGGTCGCGCCCGAGGCCATCAGCCCCCGGGTCAGCTCCGCGTTGGCGGCGAGATGCAGGTAGGTGAACAGCGTGTGGCGCGGCTCGAGCCGGGCCACCTCGGCCGACTGGGGCTCCTTGACCTTGACGATCAGCTCGCCCGCCTCGAACACCGCGTCGGCATCGGGCACGATCGTCGCGCCCTGGGCGGCGTAATCGGCGTCCTCGATTGCCGAGCCCACGCCGGCGCCGCTCTGGATATAGACCTCATGGCCGGCATCGGCGAGCTCGCGCACGCCGGCGGGGGTCAGCGCGACCCGGTACTCGTCCTTCTTGACCTCGGTGGGGACACCAACTTTCACGACACGAGCTCCCTTCCGCGCAGGGCGAGCCAGAACTCGATCCGGTCGCGCGCGCTCTGCAGGTTGCGTCCGGTCAGCTCCTCGACTCTTCGGATTCTGTAACGCAGCGTGTGCCGGTGGCAATAGAGCCTGCGCGCAGCCCTCTCCCACTGACCGTTCTCCTCGATGAAAGCCTCGAGCGAGCGCATCAGCTCGCCTCCGTAGTGCCCCTCGCTGGTCTCGATCGGTCCCAGGATCGAGTCGCAGAACAGCCGCAGTGCCTCGTCGTCCTGCAGCGACAGGAGCAGCTGGAACGAGCCGAGGTCCCGGTAGGTGGCGATCCGGGGGCGGTCGGGATGCGGGCCCGACCCATTGCCGTTGGCGCTGCCGTGGAAGCCGAGCGCCAGCGCCTCGAGCGCGCATCGGGCCTCGTGGAAGCTCCGCCGAGCGAGCTGGCCGTCGACCGCGCGGCCGAGTCCGAGCGCGGGCGAGTCGCCGAGCTCCGAGGCCAGCCGGACGCCGACGCGACCGGCGACCGCCAGCAGCTCATCCTCCGGCAACCCGGCCACGAGCGCGCAGGTGAGCGGTCCGGTCGAGGCCACGAGTCCGGGCGTGGCCTCCTCGCGCAGCGCGGCCGACAGCGCCGCCTCGACCGGGGAGGCGGGGCCGCGCCCGTCGTTGGGCCGCTCGATCACGATCGCCGCGACGCGCCGCGAGAGGCCGAACGGCTCCAGGCGCCGCGAGAGCTCGGGACCGCTCAGCTCACCGCTGACGACCGCGGCGAGCACGTCGCCGGCCAGCCGCCGCTCGGTGTCGTCGGCGACCCGGCCGCGGAGCAGCTCCAGGGCGACGATCGTGACCGCCTGGTGCAGCGTGAGCCGGTCGAAGTCCGAGAGCGGCCCGATGTCCTTGAGCGCGATCAGCCACGCCTCGGGCGCGCGGGTGTCCTCGGGCCCGTGGCGGGGCACCCCGTCGGCGGCCACCGGCAACGCCAGGCCCCGGTTGCCCTCCTCGGCGAGCGAGGGCACGAAGGCCCGTCCCTCGCGACGCCCGGCACGCTCGTGCACCTCGGTCTCGAGCGCGGCGACGGCCTCGGCGTCCAGCTCGCGGCGGAACGAGGCCTGGACGAGCGGCTCGCCGCGGCCATCGAAGACGAGCACGGCACCCCCGACCAGGGTCGAGAGCGCGCCGACGAGAGCGTCCAGTCCGCGCTCGGAGAGCACGATCCGCTCGAGCCGCTCGTGCGCGGCCAGTGCCCGGCGCAGGACGGCGTACTGCTCGTTGACCAGCTGCGTGAAGGCCGCCTCGGTGACGGCGATGAAGGGCAGCTCGTAGGGCACCTCGAACACGGGGAAGTCGCGCTCGTCCGCCGTCTCGAGCACTGCGGCGGGGATCTCATCGTGCATGAACCCGGTGCCGACTCCGAGTCCGGCGAGCTGGTGGTCGGCCAGCCGGTTGATGAATTCGCGCTGGTGTTCGACGCTGTCGAGCTGCATGCCGGTGGTCAGGATCAGCTCGCCGCCCGACAGCCACGGGGTCGGGTCGAGCAGCTCGGTGATGTGAACCCAGCGCACCGGCAGCTCGAGGCCCGCCTCGCCGGCGAGCACGCGCACGTCGATGTCGCGCAGCAGCTCTCTGACGGTCAGCATCGGTTGCTCAGGACCGATGGACGTGCATGCGCTCGGTGGCCTCGCTCAGCACCGGTCTGAGCACCGCCTCGATCTCCTCGAACTGCTGGGGACCGCTGATCAGTGGCGGCGAGAGCTGGATCACCGGGTCGCCGCGGTCGTCGGCGCGGCAGATCAGCCCGCGGCGGTAGAGCTCGACCGACAGGAACCCGCGCAGCAGCGTCTCGGACTCGGCGTCGGAGAACGATTCCCTGGTCTCCCGGTCCTTGACCAGCTCGATGGCCTGGAAGTACCCGGCGCCGCGAACGTCGCCGACGATCGGGATGTCGCGCAGCGACTCGAGCATGGCCCGGAACGCGCCCTCGTTCTCGCGCACGTTCTCGAGGATGCCCTCGCGCTCGATCGCGCCGATGTTGGCCATCGCGACGGCCGAGGACATCGGATGGCCGCCGAAGGTGAACCCGTGCGTGAAGCTGTTGGCACCGTCCATGAACGGCTCCGCGATGCGGTCGGAAGCGATCATCGCGCCCATCGGCGCGTACGCGCTCGTCAGGCCCTTGGCGGTCGTGATGATGTCCGGCTCATAGCCGTAGCGCTGGGCGCCGAACCACTCGCCCAGGCGACCCCAGGAGCAGATCACCTCGTCGGAGATCATGATCACGCTGTATTCGTCGCAGATCTCGCGCACGCGCTGGAAGTAGCCCTCGGGCGGGACGAAGCAGCCGCCGGCGTTCTGCACCGGCTCGAGGATCACCGCGGCCACCGTGTCGGGGCCCTCGAACTCGATCCGGGCGGCGATCGCCTCGACCAGGTCGTGCTCGGCCAGGCCGGGCGACAACCGGTAGGTGTTGGTGTTGGGCACGTGGCAGCCACCCGGGGTGAGCGGCTCGAACGGCTCGCGCAGGCTGGTGATCCCGGTCGCCGAGAGCGCCCCGAGGGTGACGCCGTGGTAAGCGATCTCGCGCGCGATCAGCTTCGTCTTGGTCGGATTCCCGGTCAGCTTGTGGTACTGACGGGAGAGTTTGAGCGCCGACTCGACCGCCTCGCTGCCGCCGCTGGTGAAGAAGACGCGGTTGAGATCGCCCGGCGCGAGCGAGGCGACCTTGGCGGCGAGCTCGATCACCGGCGGGTGCGCGTAGGACCAGTTGGTGAAGAAGCCGAGCTCCTTGGCCTGATCGGCGCCGGCCTGGGCGATGTCGGCCCGGCCGTGACCGATGTTGACGCAGAACAGGGCCGACAGGCCGTCGAGGTAGCGGTTGCCGTGCTCGTCGTACACGTAGCACCCCTCCCCGCGCACGATCACCGGGATCTCCCCGTGGTCGTAGGCCGACATGCGAGTGAAATGCATCCACAGATGTCGGTGCGCCAGCTCCTGGAGCGTGCTCCGTTCGGTACGTACAGCCTCGTCGATACTCGGCATCTGCCCTCCCTCGGACACATGTTCGCCGTTTCGTACAACGGTAGCGGCCCGATCCGAGCCGCTCAATTGTCTGATTCGGCGTCGTCAGCCAACGCCGCTGTCCATTATGGACAGGCGGCGGTCCCAGCCGTCACCGACATCGGGGCCACGGTTTGCAATAGCGTGCGCTCCGCGATGCTCAACCACTACCGCGACGGCACCGGTGATCCGCTCGTGCTGATCCACGGGATCGGCAGCCGCTGGCAGGTGTGGATGCCGGTGCTCGGGCGCCTGGCCACCGAGCGCACCGTGATCGCCCTCGACCTACCCGGCTTCGGCGCCTCGCCGCTCCCGCCGCCGGGCACGCCGCCCGGAGCTCGGTCGCTGGCGCGGCTCGTGCTCGACTTCCTCGACGAGCTCGGCATCGACCGGCCCCACGTGGCCGGGAACTCGCTCGGCGGCCAGATCGCGCTCGAGCTGGCCAAGACCGGGCGGATCCGATCGGCGAACGGGCTCTCGCCGGCGGGCTTTCACGAGGGCGCTGAGGCGCGGTTCCAGAAGCTCTCCCTCGAGCTCACGCTGCACGCGGCCCGGCTGCTCGCGCCGGTCGCCGACACGATCGCGGCCACGCCGCTGGGTCGTCAGCTGATGTTCAGCCAGATGGCCGCCCATCCCGCGCGGATGAGCGCCGCAGACGCGGCCGAGAACCTGCGCGGCGTCGCGGGGTCGCGCTGGTTCCGGCCGACACTCGAGGCGATGCTGGCGGAGCCGTTCAGCGGCGGCGAGGAGATCGCCGTCCCGGTCACGATCGCCTGGGCCGAGAAGGACCATCTGTTGCTGCCCCGCCAGGCGGCCCGGGCCGCACGGCAGATCCCCGCGGCGCGATCGATCACCCTGACCGGCTGCGGCCACGTGCCGACCTACGACGATCCGGCCCAGGTCGCGGAGGTGCTGCTCGCGGGCAGCGCGAGGTAGCGGACCCCGCGACTGCGCGAGGCGGAGGGTTGCTGCGGTCGGCGGCGAGCGCGACCTAGACGGCGGCGCCGCCGACGGCCCGCACGGGGGCCGGCGTCAGCCAGGCGGCGACGAGGACGAGCATGAAGGCGAGGCACTGGACGACCAGGCCGACCGGGCTGGCGGACATCGGGTCGCCGAACACGATGATGCCGCCGACGATGCCCGCGACGTTGGCCGCGGTTCCCGTGATCGCGATCACCGGCACGGCGTCGCCGTCCTGCAGGCCCTTCGCCGAGGCGTAGAAGGCAGCGATCGAGGCGGCGATCGTGACGAGCATCCACGGCGAGATCAGGCCGGCCACGCCGGAGGTGCCGACGAGCCCCGAGATCGCCTTGATGGCCACGTCGGAGACGCCGAACAGGATCCCGGCGGCGGCACCGAGCATGAAGCCGTGATGGTGCGCGGGGGCGCCGATGCGCGGGCCGATGATGAGCAGCGCGCCGACGCCGATCAGTCCGGTTTCGAACGCGATCATCCCGGGCAGCGAGAAGCGCGAGTGGGCGCCGTGGGTGGCGGGCAGCGTGAGGCCGAGCAGCACCAGCCCGACGGCGGTCAGCCCGAGCCCCAGCCACTGGCGGCGGCCGATCCGCAGGCCGAACATGCGCTCGGCCATGATCGCCAGCAGCACGACGCCGCCGGCGAGGACGGCCTGCACGACCGAGAGCGGCGCCACGGCCATCGCGGCCACGTGGAAGAGCCAGGCTCCGGTGGCCACCAGCATCCCGATCGCGAACCAGCGCGACGCGAACAGGGCGCGGGCGGTGCGCAGCGGATGCTTGATGTCGACGGCGGGCGCGGAGCACGCGCCGCGATGCTTGTAGAGGAAGCCCAGATTCGTCGCGAGGGCGCAGACGAGGGCAAGCAGGATGCCGAGAAGGGGGGTCATACGGTGGGGGGCGCGGCCGTAGGCG
>Ga0209048_10003618_pt1 | contig 14954 bp, 13 predicted proteins | sample FrelakmetCRP12CR_FD_187146 | JGI IMG/M metagenome (GOLD analysis project Ga0209048, IMG submission 187146) | Freshwater lake sediment microbial communities from the University of Notre Dame, USA, for methane emissions studies - CRP12 CR (SPAdes)... | ecosystem: Environmental > Aquatic >... | reverse complement strand
AATATTGTCCAATGCTCGCCCTCTCCCATCCCAGCTAATACGAATATCAGCGGCTTTGAGCCGATTGGTAAACTCGGCACTGGTAAACTGCACTCCCTGATCCGTATTGAAAATCTCTGGTGAAGTGACTCGCAAAGCCCGATCCAGCGCTTCCAGGCAAAAACTGGTATCTAAGGTGACCGAGATTTCCCACGACAAGACATAGCGACTGAACCAATCGATCACGGCCATCAGATAGATAAACCCGCGCTGGAGGCGGATGTACGTGATATCACAACTCCAGACTTGGTTGCAGCGCTCAATGTTCATACCTCTTAATAAGTACGGATAGCGCTGTTCAAAGAGACCAGGCACACTCGTTCTTGGCTTGGGATAGATCGCCTCTAAGCCCATTAGACGTAGCAATCGCCGCACCCGTTTGCGATCTACAGGGTAACCCTGTGTGTGTAACCAGGCAGTCATCTTGCGCGTCCCGTAAAACGGTGTCCGCGTGTATTGTTCATCCAATAAGCGCATCAGCAAGAGATTTTCCTCGTTTTCTGGCACCGGTTCATAGTAGTAACTCGAGCGCGCCAGACCCAACAGTTCGCATTGTTGTGCAATGCTCAAGTCAGGATGCTCTGGCTCTATGAGCGCTCGTTTGGCCTCAATGCAGTACTCGTGATTTTTTTTCCAGCCAGTCTACCTGCACTTTGAGTTGGCCGATTTGTTGGTAGAGACTGGCAATGAGGTCTTCTTCGCTTTTGGCTTGCTCGCTTCTTCGCATCGAGAATAGTTCAGGCAACCCATCCAATGCCTGCTTTTTCCACTGCGCAATTTGGGTTGGGTGAACTCCGTACTCCGCTGCGAGTTCATTGGCGGTTTTGTATCCTTTGATGGCTTCCAGTGCCACTCTGGCTTTCAGGTCGTTGCTGTAATGTTTTCGAGGTTTTGCCATATCCTTCCTCCTTTTTTGCTCCACTTTTTCGTGTCTCTTTTATCTTAACGACCTGTCCAGGAATCTGGGACCATTATAGACTTTTAGGATGGTCATGTATCCAATCGAATAAGAATGCACTGAATTTCTGCTGTAACCATCTCTGAATGCGTTGATCATCCCCCTTCAAAGCGTGACGAAACATATCTAACCAATACTGATCATGAGACTCGTTAGAATAATCCTCAATCTTATTACTATGTAATTCCTCACTAACAAAGCAGTCGATTTCATCTGATATACGTTCAGGGGGTTCTTGATCCTTACTTGATTCACTTAACATGCGAATACTCCCTTGAGCACAGTCTAACCACAACATTCAACATACTTGTAATCTCTCTTTATATCCTCTATGACGTAACCTATAGACCAAAACCCTACAACGTCCTCGTACATATGTTGAAATCGTGATTATGGGTAAGCAAAAAGGTTTTCTATGCCATTTCCTTCTCGAATTCCATAAAAAGAGCAAAAATGCTTACATACTTGTAGGGTTTAACTCCCCTTTGCCGTCATTGAGTGTAGAGTGTCTGCAATTTTTAATCAACCTGGAGTCAATTTTATGCCTTCAACAGCACGTGACCCCACAAACACCCGGGTATCCGAAGAAGAAAGCTGGTATGTCACAACGGTGGAACAAGCACAAGTAGGTGATAAACTAGCCTTTGATACTTTGTTTGAATACTACAACTCTCATATATGTACGTACCTGGCGCACATTGTTGGGAATGAAGAAGAGGGACGAGATCTCGCCCAGGAAACGTTTCTCAAGGCCTGGCAAGCAATAGGTAATATACATAATGAGTCTCGCTTCGATACCTGGCTCTACCGAATCGCTACCAATACTGCAATCGACTACCTGCGCAGGCGCAAATTACGTTGCTCACGTTGGGAAACTATAGAAAATGAGGATGTACCAGCAAGTATGCGCATTGCGGGGCCTGAAGAACACGTAGCAGAGACAGAACACATCAGGCAAGCATTAGCAAAAGTATCACTAAAGTATCGTGCCTGCTTGCTTTTACAACTCGTAGCCGATTTCTCACAGCGTCAAATTGCCACTTCACTCAAAATCAGCGAAAAAAGCGTCAGCGTATACGTCAGCAGGGGGAGTGAACAATTTCGCGTAGCGTATCTACAACTTTCACATACGAACGAACAATTAATGAAAGATAGAGGCAAGACGAATGACAATATTGAACCCTACCCCCTGTTCAGATTGGGTACAGAAGCTTTCGGCCAGACATCCAGATGATCTATCGCCCTCTGACCGCTTTGCGCTCAATGAACATTTAGCATTATGTAGCGCATGTACCAAGGCTCATACCGCCTACAAAACGATGGAAGCAGCCATTCGCAGTCTACCTGTGAGCGAGCCATTGCCTTTTTTCTCATACCCGCATTCGCGACTAGAAAGAAAAGTAGAACTTAAATCAAGACTTGCTTTGCCAGGTCTATTCACATTGGTATTATCAGTATTTTCCTCATTTTTCACTAAAATTAGTTGGTCGAGTTTTTACCAGAAACTACATACCCGGGTACTATTAGTTATTGCTTATTATCCTCGAAGTGTTACTTATGTTAATTCAAACAGTTATCATACATTCGCATTGCGATCCGATAGCGGTTATTTTCTATGGGAGCAGGAAAGATATCAAAATGACGGCATAATTTCTACTTTACCTATGCGCTGGAGAAAAATGTACGATGTTGTGCGCGTATTACCTTTGTCAGCACTCTAAATTTTACTAGATATTCAGCACGAGCTTAATAGGCGTCAGAAGATGTGATATACTTTGGCAGTGCCAGCAGGGGCCTTTCCTGTGAATCTTTAAGAAGGAGTTAAAAATGACAACTGTTGCAGAAATTTTCGAGGCAATGCCCACAGCTTTTAATTCTGCCGCCGCCGCAGGTATAACCAAAACGTTTCAATGGAACATTACCGGAGAGCAAGCTGGAGTTTGGGCTTTTCAAGTTCACGACGGAGTTTGCGAACCCGCCCCAGGAGGTGTTGAGAAGCCTGATGTCACTTTCACCATTAGCGATAAAGACTGGATCGCGTTGACTGAAGGAAAACTCGATGCACAGAGTGCCTTTTTCAGCGGCCAGCTAAAAATAGCTGGTGATATGGGACTTGCTCTCAGAGTTCCCCAACTCTTCCCAACATCAAGAAGTTAGAAACTTTGGGTCTGGCACTCCTAAACAGTGTCAGACTCACGCTATCCTTACCTGTCAAACCCCATATCTAGTTGATTATCGCTTAAAGCATGCAGAACAGGCCATTTAGAAAATGAATGGATCAGTTAGAATCTTGTTATTCCAAATCTATTGTGGTATACTCAGCATGTCTAAGAATGGTCTTTTCTGGTACAACTGAAGTATGGCAACCCGTAAGAAAGGCGTCCGTCATGGCCCTTAGGAGCGATGAGCTACATCATAATCTCCAGCACCTCAATGGTATGTTGACCACTCATGAAGCAGCGAAACACCTCGATTTAAGCTACTGGCATTTTATGCACCTCGTGGAAAAAGGATTGATACCAGGTGTACGCGTTGTTGACCGGTGGCTGTTCTCTCCAACCGATTTGAACGAATACCGTCGAAGAAAGTATGGCCAACTCGAAGATATGGCAAAAATTGCACTGGAGGACCCATCAGTCGAACTCACTGAAAAGCAAGAGATCATTTGCCAGTACCTTGTAAACAGCGAACGCCCATCTGAAATTGCCCGTAAGCTTAAACATTCCCGGCAAGCAGTTCACTCTCAAATTACACTTATCAGAGAAAAAGTCTCCCGCATCCAGCCTCTAAAAGCATGATTATAGATGAAAGAAATTACTTAAAATCATCCGAATGAAACTCCTCGTGTAAGTAAAAAGCCTATCCCGTTTCGTCCGCTTGAGAAATAAACTATTCTAAAAAGAGTAAGACCTGTAAGCCTTGTGGACTTAGAGGTCTTATTAAGCTCAACCAGGGTTTGAGGGGTTAGTTCATCCTTTTGCTTTGATCAATGCCGGTAGCAAACCACTAGCCTTAGGTGACCCCCAACCAGAAGCCAGGTCCCAACCCGGAGTTGCATCGTACCCGGGTACATTGTTGTAACCATTGTTGCCAACAGTTATATCATGATGCTTTTAACAACGAGGGTTCAATTAACGAAGCCATAGCCGGTTCGTGATCGGCAAGGGCACGCAGCAAGCCAAAACATCCTGCAAGCATCATATCTCCATGTGGAGTAGCCTCGTAAGGATGAAGTAAAGATTCCCGTAACATCTCACGCCGTGGTCCAGTCACAGCCAGGAATGGGAAGGCTTTGTTCACATCATTCCGAACAGCATAATCGAGAATCAAAGCCCCATGGCCGCTCGTATTAAAAACATCCTCGTTCGTCAATGTTCCATCCGCCAGCCTCATAAGCATCTGTTCAAGATGTGCGCGATCAATCTCGCCCGTATGATGTTCAAAGATGCCAACTATGCGTCCCTGTATCAGATGAAAAGCTAAAGTATGAAAATTACCTATGTTGCAAATAAGACTTTCATGCTCATTTCTGACAACTGGGTCTTCCAATGCTCCCAAAACTGCCGCCGAGCCGGTATCCATTAATACGAGTGGCGAGCGAAGGTTTGAGTCGCTCAATTGCAGATATCGAGCTGCGCTAGCTGAAATGGAGCGCAAGCGCGTTAAATCGGCAGGCGTATCCTGTGCAGGATACGCAAAAGCACTCGGAACTGGATTTCTGTGGACTGTTTTTGCTATAAAGTCAAAGCGAAATCGACGATCACTGACCCCTGGAGGTGCTGCTCCGTGATCAAATGCAGCAATGGCCATCGCATTAACGCCAGGATCAACATCGAAAGACCTTAAAGCACCGATAATGGCTGTGGCATCAAAATCTTGTAGCTCGATGTGTACGATGGCGGGGTTTTCTTTCCTCAGCTCTACTTCAGCATCTTTTATAATCTCAAAACCCATCTGTTCAACCATAGCTAGGTCATCATCAAAAGTCCGTGCTGCTTGAGGAGTAACAGAGACTGCAAAACCAGCTAGAGCATGATCACGTGCTGCCCAATGACAAGGTCCACCACCCATCGTCACACCGGTCAGGAGAATAGGCTGACCTCGTTCAGTCGCTCTCTTGATGCGTTCAGCGACAATGACCGTTGGAGACGGCATGACCATTTTGAAGCAGTTCTCGATCGTTTTTCCACTTTCAAAGAGCAAGATATCTTGTGTGCCTGTGCCAACATCAACGGCAAGGATACGTATTGTTTTGGGCATACGTGCACTCCTGGATGATTAAGAAACCTACTGATATGAGTATATCATCTATTGTCATAGCAAACTTGACGTCAACCCTTAGAAGGGATACAATGTAAGCAGAAGTTATCGGTAAAAATAGTCAATATAATCACCGGGCGACTCAAACCGTCCGGTTTTCTTATGCCTTCGGGGAGTTATATATTACATTATGCAGGTTCAAAATACTATGACCCAGACAGAACGATTAATAAAAAGAGATGATATTCGCAATGTTGCTATTATTGCCCACGTTGATCATGGAAAGACCACATTGGTGGACGGATTGCTCAAGCAAAGTCATATCTTCCGTGAAAATCAGCAAATGGGCGAGCTTATCATGGATAATAATGATCAGGAACGCGAACGCGGAATAACAATCCTGGCCAAAAACACAGCTATTATCTATCGTGGCACTAAAATCAATATCATTGATACTCCTGGGCATGCTGACTTTGGTGGAGAGGTTGAGCGCGTACTTAACATGGCAGACGGCTGTATCCTGCTGATCGATGCTGTAGAAGGGCCAATGCCACAGACCCGTTTCGTACTTCAAAAGGCGTTAGAACTCAACCTTCAACCCATTGTTGTAATCAATAAAATTGACCGTCGGGATGCACGTATCGAACAGGTATTCGAATGGACTCAGGATCTTTTTCTGGAACTGGCGACATCTGACCACCACCTTGAATTCCCCATTCTTTACGCTATCGGACGTGACGGTGTGGCAATGTATCGTCCTGATGACGAAAGAATCGACCTTGAGCCATTATTCGAAACCATCATCAATACTGTTCCTGCACCTATCGTTGATCCAGATGCACCATTACAAATGCTCGTTGCTGCTCTCGATTATGATGACTATAAAGGCAAATATGCTATAGGTCGCATTGTGCGAGGTCGTATCTCTCCAAATACGTTCGTAGCGCATATTGCTCGTGATGGAGTAGTAGCGCGTCAGAAAATCAATCTTGTACTGTCATATAAGGGACTTCAACGTATCGAAGTCGAAGAAGCGATTGCGGGAGATATTGTTGCCTTAACTGGCATAGCAGATGCAAATATCGGTGACACAATTGCTGATGTCGACACTCCCGAAGCTTTACCTACCATAGCCATCACAGAACCTACCTTGAAGATGACTTTTAGCGTCAATACCAGCCCTTTTGCCGGGCGCGAAGGAAAATATCCAACCTCACGACAACTGCGCGCCCGTCTTTATCGCGAACTTGAGACAAACGTCAGTTTACGCGTTGGAGAGGGTAATTCACCCGATGAATTCATTGTTTCAGGTCGTGGTGAATTGCACCTCTCTGTTTTAATTGAGACCATGCGTCGCGAAGGATATGAATTCCAGGTATCACGCCCAGAGGTTATAACCCGCGAGGGAGAGAATGGACACATTGTTGAGCCAATCGAACACCTGGTAATAGATACAAAGGACTCGTATATCGGTATTCTAACCGAGACACTAGCTGCTCGCAAAGCCCAACTAACGAATATGACGAATGATGGCTCGGGCAATGTACGCCTTGAGTATCACATTCCAACAAGAGGACTGATTGGCTTCCGAAATGCATTTCTCACATTGACACAAGGCAATGGAGCGATGAGCAGCATGCTGATTAGCTACGAACCATGGTTAGGCAAAATCGGCACAACTCGCATGGGCGCATTGATAGCCTCTGAGACAGGTGTGGCTGTGACCTATGGGTTAAACAATGCCCAGCAACGTGGAGACACTTTTATCGAGCCTGGCACTCCGGTATACGTAGGCATGATTGTGGGCTTAAATGCCCGACCTATGGACATGGTGGTAAATGTGTGTAAAGAGAAACAGAAGACCAATATTCGATCTTCTACTTCCGATATATCTGTACGCCTCACACCACCGATCATCATGAGCCTTGAACAATCTCTCGATTTCATCAACAACGATGAATTAGTAGAAGTGACACCACAAAATATCAGGCTGCGCAAACGTTACCTGACACAACACGAACGTGCACGAGCCAGGGAATAAACAGTTTCTTTGTATCACGAGATAGTAAATAAGAGTAATACAGAGATAGCCAGAAACGTAATAGGGATTCCAAATGCGATAGTTAGCCTGGCACTACGCGGAATCTCCGATCTCCCGAAGAGATAGTAGGCAAGTGGACCTAAAATTGGAATCAGGTAGACGACTGCCATCCAACCAATACGAATTCCACTTTTCATGTCGCTACGACGCACAAGATCCCAGGTTGCTACGCTGAGCCACACGGCATAGAGGGATAAGGGCAACAAATACATATAAAAGCCCAGGATCGATTCTAGAATTGGATTAGCAAGGCCGAGACCACCTATAGTGATACTGGGAGAGATGGTTGCAGGAGCTGGTGTCATATCAATTGGTGTCCCTTCTGTAATAGTATGGATGCCTTGAAGGTCAATTTTGGGGTCAGGCATTCCGGCTTGGATGATATCAGTGGGAGCAGATGCTATCTTCCAATCACGAGCCTGAAAACGTCCCAAATTAGACTGCATGAAATGGTCAAGCAAAACCACTACGGAACTAAGATCACCTGCACCTGCCCTGGCAAAAATAGAGCCACAAGCATGAGTGATCTGCAGGAATGGTGGCACCGTGCGCGAGACTTTATTACCTGAGAAGCAGTTGTTCCCTGCTGAGAGAGATGCAAGTGCAAGATCTGCAACACCAGAATTCGTTATCACATTATTTTTGACTGAGTTTCCACCTGGTTGCCAGAAATTCTTGTCGATGTTTGAGATTACCAGAATTCCATAGTACTTGTGCCCACTGATCCTGTTGCCCTCGACAACATTATTATTACCTCCTCCGAGCACAATGCCATTGCCTATCGCTGGGTACTCAAGCACTTTCGCAGGTGCATCGAAATTGTTATTGTTTTCCACCAGGTTGTTGATGATCGTATCTCCATCCTGTGGTGGATTAGGTTCAGAATCAAGTGTGTTGGGATCTATTCCAGAGATGTTATTTCGCCAGATAGAATTGCTAATGACGAGGTTTCCTCCAGCATTCGTGCCAGAAAAGCCCAGCGCGTTATCTTCCGATATCACATTCGTGATAAGAGCATTACATGGATGGCAGGCCCCAATATAGAAGCCGGAATCAGGATGTCCCGCTGCCAGGGAGTTGTCGAACTGCCCGTCAGTAGCGCTATACGAATAGATCCCATAGTCTCCATTGTTATAAGCCGTCAGATAACTCCCTCGATAACCTTTGACCCCTGTCCAATAAAAACCATTACCCACGAAGTGGCGCGCAGTCATATTTTCGATGACAACATTGTCAGCAAGCACCTCAAATCCATCGTCGAGCTTGTACTGCCCATCTAGTATCACTTTATTACGATCGCGGCCACGGATCGTAATATTGGGAGTTTTTACTCTAACAGATTCATGGTATGTGCCATCGGAAGTGTTACTTTGACCTATCGAGACTAAATCTCCAGGAACGGCAGCGTTCACCGCAGCCTGTATAGTGGAATATTGTTCTGGAACCTTTAAAATTGCATGGGGTGACGTTGTAGACTGCACAATGTAATCAGCTGAAACGAGACTGGAAGATGAAGGATCAACGATGATTACACCTGCCATACCAGATCCACCAGGCCCACCATGTAGAGTGCAAAAATATGGATAACGTCCAGGTTTTGTAAATTTATGCGAATATTGTGCTCCAGGGCCAAAAAGGCCTGAGTCGTAGCCATTATCATCAGCCGTCACTGTATGGGAAGTCTGGCCGTTATTTACCCAGGTAACCGTCTGCCCAACCTTAATATGTAATTCAGCAGGGCTAAAAGCATTATCTATGGCAGAAACGATTGGTCCCGATGGAGAAGGGCTGGCGCCGCCACAAGCTGAAAGTAGAATGGAAAGAAGAAAAATAATGGGTATGAGGTCACACATAGTGAAGAGTATTCTTTTCTTAACCTGATAATCATGTTCAATCTTTTTATGTGGAAGAAACCCATGTTGTCGACTAACGAGCCTCATCATTAACTCCTTCGACGTTTTGTAAGTGGATTGATACTCATTAGTATAGTTGGCTTGATGAGTGAATGCAAGAGTTTTAAAATTACGGATTTAACTCTAATCTGTGAGCGAATTTCAAGCAATCATATCCTGAATTCAACATGTATGGTATTATGATTACAGCACATGTAATTGTGGAGAAATATACGTGACGAATTCTCAAGATCAGGGCGCTTTCGAGGTGATATTCTATACAAAGGCAGGATGTCATTTATGCGAAGAAGCGCGAGACATGCTGGAAGACATTGCAGCGTTAACAACCTATGAACTTACTGAGATCGATATTCGAAGCAATCCAACAATCTTTGAAAAATATCGCTATCGCATTCCCGTTATTGTGATTAATAACGAAACCCTAATCGAGGGACGAATCGAATTTCGAGATCTAGCGAAGGCATTCCATTTACGTTGAATCGTTCGTACAAGGTAGAACATGTCAATACAAGAGGTACATAACACAACTCAACATGCTTATACGCCGAGAAGGCAAACCCTCGATCGAGTTATGAATGGTATTGGTAGATTTGTGGGTAACTTTCTGATAGATCATTGGGCAACAATGATTACATGCGTATTAGGTATACTTGTTTTTGCCGCGCTAAGCGTTCCATTTCTCTCATACTTTGGGCTTGATGGAATTTCCAAACAAATTTTCTTCGCTTTGCATATGGTGTGCGCACAAATCCCATCACATTCGTTTTACATTTTTGGGCATCAACTTGGTATGTGCGCGCGTAACTTCTCGATATACGCTTCCATGTTTATAGGTAGTTTGATCTTCGTTCTGAGCAAGAAACGTATCCCTGGCATCCCCTGGTGGCTCTGGATATTGATGATTCTGCCTATGGCTATAGACGGCACAACGCAGATGTTCGGCTTGCGCGAAAGTACCTGGGAATTACGTATCCTCACCGGCACTCTCTTCGGTTTAGGCAATGTCTGGTTTGCACTTCCTCTTATTCAGAAAACGATTCTCGAATCGCTTCCAGCCCATTCATATAACCGTAATACATCCAATTGAGCACAGTTTATGATAGAGATCAAAGGGTTTCTACAGGATATTGTGGTCGCACTCACTGAAGTGAATGGCTTACAAGCCGTTGTGCTTGGCGGTTCCTGGGCTTCAAACACCCAACTTCCGGACTCCGACATTGATTTAGGCTTGTACTACAACGAAGATACTCCGTTAGATATCGACCATATAAGAAAGATCGCCCAAGAACTCAATGACTTTCCTAATCCGGAGGTGACGGTATTGGGAGGATGGGGTAGATGGGTGAACGGAGGGGCGTGGCTCACAATCAAGGGACAAAGAGTAGATTTCCTTTACAGAAATATAGATTTCGTCTCTACCATTATCGACGAGTGTAACAGAGGAGAAACGCAATTCGATTATCTACAACAACCTCCATATGGATTTTATAGCTATATCTACTGTGCCGAAACACAGATATGTAAAGCCATCTCAGATCCTCAAAAAATCATTGCAAGTCTAAAGTTAAAGGTTTCCAACTATTCTGAATCCTTAAAAAGCTCCATCATCAATAACTTTTTATGGCAAGCAGAATTTGCCCTGGAGGTTGCAAAAAAACCAGCTCATTCAGGCAATGTGTTTTTAGTCGCAGGCTGCCTTACGAGAATTGCATGCAGTCTGGTTCAAGTGCTTTATGCACTCAATGAAACTTACTTCATAAGTGATAAAAGACTTACAAAGGAGATAGAGCAGTTTAGCATTATACCTCCTGACTTTGCGATGAGATTAGATCACATTCTGGGAGGTATTGGAAATGACAACAAAATACTCTCCGAAACGCTACTGAACGCTCAAATCTTACTCAGCGAAATCATTGAGTTATGCAGTGATATATATACGCCTAAGTTTGATTTACGTGCGATCTCGCCAAAAAGCCTGTAATACGCTATAATCTAGCCTGAAAATATAATCCAGGAAATCTTTCCTAACCAGGTTTAATTCAGCAATTGCAGGAAACTATTAGAAATATATGACCGATCACGTTACTCCAGAAACAACATTCGCAATTACAACACTTGGCTGCAAAGTGAATCAGGCTGACAGCGAGGCTATCAGTGAACAAATGAACGCGGCGGGGTTCGTGCAGTGTGACTTCAACGACAGGGCAGATATCTACATAGTCAACACCTGCACTGTTACGCATATGGGTGATCGCAGTTCGCGTCAAATGATCAACCAGGCTCGCCGCCGCCGTCCTGATGCTTTACTTGTTGTCACAGGCTGCTATGCTGAGATAAGTCCTCAAGCTGTTGCTTCTATACCAGGCGTTGATCTTGTAATTGGCAATAGTAACAAAGAATCACTGGTTGATAGCATCAATACACAGCTGAAGACAACTCAAGTCCCTACACAGCAAATTAAAACCAATGCACAGAGACATACTTTGCCAATCATTCATTCTGAAAATCAACATATCGGGAGTGACAGTTCACTTCAATTTTATGGAACAGATGAAGAACCTCAACCTGAAAATAATTCACGTATATCATTGGTTTCTGATTTCTCAAATGTAACATCAGCAGCCAATTCAAGGCTCTTTACTCGAACTCGTGTGCAGATGAAAGTTCAGGATGGCTGCGATAATCGTTGCACGTATTGTATCGTTCCTTACGTGCGCGGAGGTTCACGCAGTCGTAGCATCGAATCAGTTGTTGAACACGTACAACGCAAGACGAAGGCGGGATTTCAAGAGATTGTGCTTACAGGAATTCATCTAGGAGACTACCACTCTGGTGCTGACAAAAAGCGCGATCTTGGCGATCTGATTGCTACCCTGTTGCATGAAACTGATATATACCGCATACGTGTTTCTTCGCTTGAACCGGAAGATTTTCGCCTTGAATGGCTGGAACTTTGGGAAAATCCTCGCATGTGCCGTCACCTGCACCTACCCATGCAAAGCGGTTCGGATCATATTCTTCGGCGTATGGCACGCCGCTATAACAGCGAGCGCTATCACAAAATTGTTACGACGGCCAAACAACTTGTTCCAGGTATGGCTATCAGCACTGACATCATCACAGGATTCCCTGGTGAGAGCGATAGTGATTTTGAACAGACGTACCAGCTAGCTACAGAATTACAATTTGCCAAAGCGCATATCTTCCGTTTCTCACCAAGACAGGGCACTGCCGCAGCACGCATGCAAGGGCAGGTTAAAGAGGAGATCAAAAAAGCACGCAGCGAGCGTTTGCTTGCGCTAAACGACCAGGACGTACGGCGTTTCAGACAACAATTCCTGGGTGAAACCGTACAGGTTCTGCTCGAAAGCTATAAGCATGGTCGCTGGGAGGGTTTGACAGATAATTACCTGCGCGTTGAAGTTGATGGTCTGGCTGACTCAACAAACCAGGATTGGCAAAACACGCTTGTCAGCGTACGCCTGATACAACTGGTTGATGATGGGGTGCTTGGAGTAATGGTCGAGCCATGAAACGTTTCATTTTTCTTCCTATTTTATTTTTCCTGGCATTACTTTTTAATGCTTGCGGTGATTCGTTCACATCAACCACATCAAATGTAGGGCCTATCGAGTCGCCAACTGTGCATTCACAACCTAAAACTACACCATCAATAATGGCGAGTGGAACTTTCCATGAGTATTCATTACCCCAGTCTAATAGCGGGCTTATGCGACCTGCCATTGACCACGAAGGCCGTATCTGGTTCGGAGAGATGGGCCATAATCTTCTGGCTGACTTCGATCCTCACACTCAAAAGTTTCAACAGATAACGCCGCCTCATGGACGTTCAGGAATTATGAGTGTTGTTGCTGCTGGTGATGATACAATCTGGTTTGCGGAACAATATGCTAATTATATCGGACATTACTTCCCTGCTACCGGTCAATTTCAAACATTTCCATTACCCATCCTGACTGTACCTGATCCAGGTCTTGCAGGTAAAACCCTCACACTCCCAAGTGCACCAAATGATCTTGTACTCGATAAAAAGGGCAATATCTGGTTCACTGAATTAAACGCGAATGCTCTTGGTCGACTGAATATAAATAGCGGGCAGACTCAACAATATTCTCTTACACCAACAAAGACGACTCAATCGCTCAATCCATATGGGATAACTATCGATCCACAGGGCAATATCTGGTTCACGGAGGCGAGTACGAATCTTATTGGTCGTCTGGATTCAAAAACTGGCCTGATCAGCTATTTTTCAATGCATGGATCATCGACACAACTTATGGAGATTGTAGCCGATGCCCATGGCATAATCTGGGCTACCTCGTTTTCATCTGGTCTTCTACTTAGCTTCAATCCGAAAACCGTTACATTCACACCATATTATGCGCCTTCATCAGGAGGACTGTATGGAATCGCCATCACACCTGGAGGCCAGGTATGGGTGACGATTACTGCTGCGAATGCCATTGCAAATCTCGATCCTACTGCTAACCGCTTCATCGACTATGTTATTCCAGGTACTGGAAGTTTGCCTCTCGGCGTTGAGGTGGGAGCAAACGGTTCATTGTGGTTCACTGAAGCAGGTAGCAATAAGATTGGCATGCTGAAGCCGTAAAGTCCTGACTATGATATATCCATAAAAGACGCTTTACCTTACATACTTCTCGAACCAACCCATTATATGCCTCAAACGCTCAATGCGTAACTTCGGGTGACCTCCCCGAGACAGTCCATGGCTCTGGCCTTCAAAACGCACAAAAAGAACTTCGCGTCCAAGATATTTGAGTGACGCAAAAAGTTGCTCCGCCTGTTCGATACTACAGCGAAGATCTTGCTCGCTATGAATAATAAGTAAGGGAGTATGGATATTCTTAACGTACGTGATGGGTGACATGCGCATATAGCGATCCAGGTCATCCCATGGAGTCGTATCAAGTTCATCGTCTGCAAATGTCCAACCAAGGTCGCAAGAACCAAAGTCAGAAGCTAGATTTGTCACGCTGCGATCAGTTATTGCTACTCTAAAGCGATCAGTATGCCCAATCAACCAATTCGTCATGAAGCCCCCATAACTACCGCCAGTAACCCCCATACGCTGATCGTCTATATACCCTTTTTGCAACAAGGCATCTACACCAGCCATAATGTCCAGGGAATCCTTCTCGCCCCAGGCTCCCCGTACAGCTAACGAAAACTCACGCCCATAGCCGCAACTACCACGAGGATTCGTGAATAGGACAACATAGCCCGCTGCGGTCAATAACTGCATCTCATGGAAAAAACCATAACCATACTGTGTTGCAGGGCCACCATGAATCTCCACGATCAATGGATATTTTTGAGATGCATCAAAATCGCGTGGCTTCATTATCCAGCCATCCATCGTCCAGCCATCCGCTCCTGTATAAGGCATATATTCCGGAGTCGATAAGTCCATCTCACTGAGCAAAGCATCATTGAATGTCGTCAAACGTTGCAATTCGCTTTCTGGCGCCAAAGATCGCACAAAGATTTCCTGTAATCGCGTTGGACTTCCAATCAGTAAAGCCATCTTGCTCTTTGAGTGATCAAAGCTATAATCACGAACATGAAGTTCACCTGGAGTCTGAGTCGGTGGATTTGTACCAGCGCCACTTGTTGCTATAGCATAGATTCGTGAAGC
>Ga0209048_10003617_pt1 | contig 14955 bp, 13 predicted proteins | sample FrelakmetCRP12CR_FD_187146 | JGI IMG/M metagenome (GOLD analysis project Ga0209048, IMG submission 187146) | Freshwater lake sediment microbial communities from the University of Notre Dame, USA, for methane emissions studies - CRP12 CR (SPAdes)... | ecosystem: Environmental > Aquatic >... | reverse complement strand
GTCGTTCTCGTCCTTGCGCACCATCGGCTGGTGCGTGGGAATGACCACCGTTTCCAGGTGATAGATCTGCTGGAACTCGAAGGCTTCGGTGTCGGCCGTGCCGGTCATCCCGGCCAGTTTGCCGTACATGCGGAAATAGTTCTGGAAGGTGATCGACGCCAGCGTCTGGTTCTCGCGCTGGATGCTGACGCCTTCCTTGGCCTCGACTGCCTGGTGCAGTCCGTCCGACCACCGGCGCCCGGACATGAGGCGCCCTGTGAATTCGTCGACGATGACGACCTCGCCGTTCTGGACGACGTAATGCTGATCGCGGTGAAAAAGCGAATGCGCCCGCAACGCCGCGTAGAGGTGATGCACGAGCGAAATGTTGTGCGCGTCGTAGAGGCTGGAGCCCGTCGGGATCAGCCCCGCCTGGGACAGGATCGCCTCGGTGTGTTCGTGGCCCATCTCGGACAACAGCACCGTGTGGGCCTTCTCGTCCACCCAGAAATCACCCGTCCCGCCTTCCTCGCCCTGGCGCGTGAGCTTCGGCACCAGCTCGTTCAGCCGGTAATACATGTCGACGTTGTCGTCCGCCTGGCCCGAGATGATCAGCGGCGTGCGCGCCTCGTCGATCAGGATCGAGTCGACCTCGTCGACGATCGCATAGTGAAGCGCGCGCTGCACGCGTTCCGTGGTCGCGAACACCATGTTGTCGCGCAGATAATCGAAGCCGAACTCGTTGTTGGTGCCGTAGGTGATGTCGGCGTTGTAGGCGACCTGCTTGTCCGCATGGTTCATCTGCGACAGGTTGACGCCGACGGTGAGCCCCAGGAAACGGTAGATCCGGCCCATCCAGTCGGCATCGCGCTGCGCCAGGTAGTCGTTGACCGTGACCACATGAACGCCCTTGCCGCTCAGTGCATTGAGATAGGCGGCCAGCGTGGCAACGAGCGTCTTGCCCTCGCCGGTGCGCATTTCGGAAATCTTGCCGTTGTGCAGCGCCATGCCGCCCATCAGCTGGACGTCGAAATGGCGCATCGTCAGGGCGCGCTTGCCGGCCTCGCGCACCACGGCAAAGGCCTCCGGCAGCACGGCGTCCACTTCCTCGCCGTTGGCGATGCGCGTCCGGAACTCGGCCGTCTTTCCTTGCAACGCCTCGTCGGACAGCGCCGCCATCGCGGGTTCGAGCGCATTGATCGCGCGGACCGCTTGTCCGTATTCCTTGAGCAGGCGCTCGTTACGGCTGCCGAATATGCGGGTGAGGATGTTCGAGATCATTTGGGAAGGGAACCCGGCTCAAATGGCACATGTGTCACCGGACGCGACAAATAACAAGGGGTGAGAACCGGCTCACCCCTGTTTTGCGACGTACGGAATCGCGAATCGTGAGTGGATCAGCCTGGCGCCTGCAGGAACCGGGCCGGGTTTTGCGGCGTGCCATTGAGACGAACTTCGAAATGCAGATGAGGTCCCGTCGACCGGCCCGTCGTGCCGACCACCGCGACGCGTTGGCCGGCCACCACCAGATCGCCTTCCTTCACCAGCAACTGGGAGGCGTGTGCGTAGCGAGAAACCAAGCCGTTTCCGTGGTCGATTTCGAGCATTTTACCATACTGGGGATGCCACTCGGCGAATGCGACCTTGCCGCTGGCGGCGGCAACGATGGGCGTGCCGATTTCCGCGGGAAAGTCGATTCCCTCGTGCATCGATTGCTGGCCGGTGAAGGGGTCGATCCGGTAGCCGAAGTTCGACGAATACCAGCCGTCGCTGATCGGATATTTGGTGGGGAGGAATTTTCGGTTGGCCGAATCCTGCACGAGCAGCGCCTCGAGCACCGATAACTGGTCGGAGCGCTGATCGATCTGCCGGGCCAGCTTTTCCACGAGGTCGGAGAAATCCTGCACCGACAAGTTGCGCGACGGCAGCGACGACACCGCGCCGCCGCGACCGGGAGAGGCCCCCGCCGGCAGCGAGGGCAGTTCCTGTGGTTTGAGGCCGGCGGTCTTCGCCAGCCGCTCGCCCAGGCCATCCAGGAGCATCACCCGCGCCTGCAGGTCGCCCAACCGCATTGCCATCGCGTTCAGGTGGCCCTGCACCCGTTCCTGAATGCGCGTCGCTTCCTCGCGCTGGTCGGCCAGGACGAACGCCTGGAGCAACGGATGCTGTACTGCCGCCGCCCACTTCAACGTGACGAAGTTGAACATGAACGTGAAGACCAGAAACAAGACCAGCAGCGACATGCTGCCCGCGGCCCAATGCCGCCAGTCCAGCGTGATCGTGCGCGCTCGCGCCGTAGCGCCGGTCACCAGGATGATGTTCAATCGCGTACCCTCCCTCATTGCGCAGCGCACCGAATGCAAAAGCGCTGCCGATGCGACTAGGCTCAGGCTCATGCAAGGACCGTACCTCCGCCCCTACCCATGCCCACAACAGCTTCCCCGCAGCCCCTGACCCGGATCCTGGCCGCAGACGCCACCATCGCGGCGTGGCATGCCCGGGCGCGGGCCGAGGCGGAACTGACTTCCGCGGTTCGCAGGCACCTTCCCCACGCCATCGCCGACCGCGTACGCGTGGCCGAAGTCGCCAACGCGACCCTCACGCTGGCCACGAACACCGGGACGATCGCGGCGGTCGTACGACAGCGCTTGCCGACCATTCTTGGGGAGCTTGCGCGGGAAGGCTGTAACTTTACTGAAATCCGGGTGCGCGTGCAAGTTCGGAGCGAACCGCCCGAACCCGCGAAATCCTTGAAAATTCAGCGAAAAAAAGCGGACCCCGCGCCGCTGCGCCGCCTGGCGCAAAGCCTGCCCGACGGGCCGCTCAAGGCCGCCGTGGAGCGGCTTGCGCGGCGCATTTGACGCCTAGACGGCCAACAGCATCCGGTCGAAGGCGTAGAACACCAATACACCCGCGAGCAAGAAGATCGTGTATTTGACGACCTGTCCGATGAAGCGAAGGTAGCGACGGTCCTTCTTGAAGAGGTAGAAGATCGCCGCGACGACGATCGTCGCCAGCGCCAGGAACAGCAGGAACCGGACGAGAATCACGCCGGCTGGAAGGCCCAGTCCTGGAATGCCGTCGGAACCGTGGCCTCGTCCTTGAAGGTGACGAATGCGAACGCCTCCGGCCGCGCCAGGAGCGTGCGCGCAAGGAGATTGTTCAGTCCGTGGCCCGACTTGTAGGCTGTGTACTGCCCGATCAGCGGATGGCCCAGCATGTAGATGTCGCCGATCGCGTCCAACACCTTGTGCCGGACGAATTCGTTGTCGTAGCGCAGGCCCTCGCTGTTCAGCACCTTGAATTCATCCAGTACGATGGCGTTCTGCAGGCTGCCGCCCAACCCCAGCCCGGCGGCGCGCATCGCCTCGACGTCCTGCATGAAGCCGAACGTGCGTGCGCGCGCGACTTCCTTGGCATAGGAGTTGGTCGCGAAGTCGACCACCACCTGCCGGTTTTCGGAGCCGAACACCGGATGCGGAAAGTCGATCGTGAAATCGAGCCTGAATCCGTCGAACGGCGCGAACCGCGCCCACTTGTCGCCATCGGCGACTTCGACCGTGGACAACACGCGAAGGTAACGCTTGTTGGCGGCCTGCTCGACAATTCCCGCCGACTGAAGCAGGAAGACAAAGGGCGCTGCACTGCCATCCATGATCGGGATTTCCGGCCCGGACACGTCGACGAACAGGTTGTCGATGCCCACGCCGGCGAGCGCCGACATCAGGTGCTCGACGGTCGAAATGCTGGTACCCCCGTGCTTGAGCGTGGACGACAGCCGCGTATCGCCGACATTCGCGGCCAGCGCGGGTATGGCGACCGGCTGCGGCAGGTCGGTGCGATTGAAAACGATGCCGGAATCCGCCGGCGCGGGGCGCAGACCCAGGTCAACGCGCGCGCCGGTATGCACGCCCACACCCGTGGTCTTGATCGCGGTTTTCAGCGTTCGCTGCTTGAGCATCGTGGGGTCGGGACCGAAATCGGTCAAAATTCCGCTTCGGTTCAATGAGTTAGATTGTAATTATACCACGTATGGACCGCCCTGTTAAGGCGCCGTTGAATTGACGAGGCGGGGAAGCAACCCTGGAGCGCGGGCGTCTTCCCCACCTTCATCGCCTAAGGCCGTGCAATGGCGTCAGTCGGCCTGCTTCCGCAAAAAGGCCGGAATGTCCGACGCGTCGAAGGACGACGACGCCCCGGTGTTCGGCGTCCCGCGACCCTTGCGGATCACGGCCGGCGCCTCGAGATGCTCGTAGTCGATCGTCTCGACCATCTGCCCGCCGGCCGACACGCCGAGGCCATCCGTGCCGGTGCGCGCGACCACTTCGTTGTTGATCACCATCGTGGGTGCGCGCTTGGCGGCCGTCGCCGCACCGCCCAACCCCGTCGCGATCATCGTGACGCGCAGATCGTCGCCCATCGCATCGTCGATCACGGTGCCCACGATCACCATCGCGTCCTCCGCGGTGAACTCCTTGATCGTATTCATGACCGCGTAATACTCCCTCATCTTGAGGCCGGCAGACGCCGTGACATTGACGAGCACGCCGCGCGCACCGGCCAGATTCACGTCCTCGAGCAGCGGGCTCTTGACCGCCTGCTCGGCCGCCACGCGTCCACGATCCTCGCCGCCGGCGGTCGCCGAACCCATCATCGCCATCCCGACTTCGCCCATCACCGTGCGCACGTCGGCAAAGTCGACGTTGACCAGGCCCGCGTTGTTGATGACCTCGGCGATGCCGGAAACGGCGCCGTGCAGCACGTCATTGGCTGCCGCGTAGGCCGCGAGCAGCACGACTTCCTCGCCGAGGACGTCGATGAGCTTGTCGTTCGGAATGATGATGAGGGAGTCCACCTTCTTCTGGAGCTCGTCGATTCCCGCCTGCGCCACTTTCTGCCGTTTGCCTTCGAACCGGAACGGACGCGTCACGACGGCAACGGTCAGGATGCCCAGGCTCTTCGCGATGTCCGCAATGACCGGCGCCGCACCGGTTCCGGTTCCTCCACCCATGCCCGCGGTGATGAACAGCATGTCGGCGCCGCTGATCATTTCCGCGATGCGGTCCCGGTCCTCCATCGCGGCGTCGCGGCCGATTTCCGGCCTGGCGCCCGCGCCGAGGCCGCGGGTCAGCGTGGATCCCAGCTGCAGCTGCGTACTTGCGGTCGAGCGACGCAGCGCCTGCGCGTCGGTGTTGGCGCAGATGAACTCCACGCCCGACAGGCCACGGTCGATCATGTGTTCGACGGCGTTGCCGCCGCAGCCGCCCACGCCGATGACCTTGATGATCGCGCCTTCCTGCGGCGACTGGTCGATGATTTCAAACATGGTGTGCTCCTCTTTTCCTGTCAAATGAAACTGCAAACGCCCGCATTGGCGATGGTTCTACGTACCCGCCTTTTCCGCCTTGAATCCACTGACTCCGCCAGGGATTCAAGGGAATCTCGTCTCGGACAAAAGTAGGGGTTCACTTTTGTCCGTTGCCTAAAAATTTGCCTTGAACCACAGCTTCATCCGTTCGGCGACGCCGCCAATGCCTGCCACCTGCGCGCGCGCCACTTCGCCGCGAACGAACTGGTCGCGGCCCTCCAGCAGCAACCCGACCGCCGTTGCATAGCGCGGACTGCGCACGACGTCGGCGAGTCCGCCCATGTACAGCGGCGTACCGACCCGCACCGGCATGTGGAAGACTTCCTCGCCCAATTCCGTGATCCCCTGCAATTGCGCCGTTCCGCCCGTGATCACGACACCGGACGAAATCATTTCCTCGAAGCCGCTGCGGCGCACCTCCGACTGCACGAACTGGAAGAGTTCCTCGATGCGGGGCTCGATGACCTCGGCCAGCATCGGGCGCGACAGCTTGCGCGGGCCGCGCTCGCCCACGCCGGGCACTTCGATGATGTCGTTCGCGTCGGCCAACTGCCGCAGCGCGCAGCCGTAGCGGATCTTCAGTTCCTCGGCTTCCTTGGTCGGCGTGCGCAGCGTCATCGCGATGTCGTTGGTCACCTGGTCGCCCGCGATCGGGATGACCGCGGTATGGCGGATCGCGCCGCCGGCATAGACGGCGATGTCCGACGTGCCGCCGCCGATGTCGATCAGGCAGACGCCCAGCTCCTTCTCGTCCTCGGACAGCACGGCCCGCGCCGACGCGAGCGGCTGCAGCACCACATCGAGCACCTCGAGCCCGCAGCGGCGAATGCACTTGGTGACGTTCTCGACGGCCGATACCGCGCCGGTGACGATGTGCACGTCGACCTCCAGGCGCACGCCGCTCATGCCGAGCGGCTCGCGCACATCTTCCTGACCGTCGATCGTGAATCCCTGCGGCACGATGTGCAGGATCTGCTGGTCGTTGGGTATCGGGATCGCCTTCGCGGTTTCCACGACGCGGTCGATGTCGGCCTGCGTGACTTCCTTCTCCTTGATCGCGACCATTCCATGCGACGTGTAGCAACGGATGTGGCTGCCCGCGATGCCCGTGTATACCGACTTGATCTGGCAGTCGGCCATCAGTTCGGCCTCCTCGAGCACGCGCTGTATCGATGCCATCGTCGCCTCGATGTTGACCACGACGCCCTTCTTCAAGCCGCGCGACGGCTGCGTGCCCATGCCGATCACGTTGAGTTCGCCCTCCGCCGTGACCTCGGCGACGATCGCGACGATCTTCGCCGTGCCGATGTCGAGGCCCACCACCAGGTTCTTGCTGTCCTTCACCATGCGTTGTCCCTTGGTCTCTTAAGCGGCCGGCCTGGCCGTTTTTTCCCGGAATTTCGGTACGCGTGCGGCGAATCCGTTCCGGTACCGCAGGTCGACGTAGTCCACGTGCGTGCCTGCGCGTTCCAGTGTCCCCAGCGTCCGCGGCTGCGCCGCCACGAAGCGCGCAAGGCGGGCGTCCGCGTCATCGCGACCGAGTTCGAGGGTCAGCGTTCCCTGCGGACCTGCGGCCTCGATGTGCCAGCTTCCGCGCGCCGACAGGCGCAGTTTCCGCACCGCGAGGGCGAGCGGCAGGAGGCGCGTGGACCACGCCCGGTACTGCTCCGTCATTTCTGCGGCCCGGCCCTCCGGCCCCTGGAACTGCGGCAGTTCGTCCTTGGCTTCGGCGCTGAATACTTCGCCGCGCGTGTTCACGAGTGCCGCATCGTTCCAGCGCGCAAACGGCGAGTGCTCCTCCACTTCGACTTCGAGGCGATGGGGCCACTGCCGGCGCAGCGCGACATTGCGCACCCATGGAACCTGCGCGAGCGCCCGCTGCGCGCGCGTGAGGTCCATCGTGAAGAACGTCCCGGCAAGTTCCTCGCGGACGACCGCCTCGAGGTGGGCGGCGCTCGCACGCTCCAGATGATTGATCACCACGACCTCGTGCAGCGCGAACAGGGGCTGGCGCACGACCCACGCGGTGCCCCCCCACAGCAAGGCGGCCGCGACCAGCACGACCAGCGTGGCGGCGATCGCGTTCATCTGCTTCGCGTCATCCCACATGGGCGCCTCTGAGTATTTCCACGCACAAATCCGGATACGACATTCCCGCCTGCTTCGCGGCCATCGGCACCAGACTGTGGGCGGTCATGCCCGGCGACGTGTTGACTTCAAGGAACGAGAACGTGCCGTCACCGCGCAGGATGAGGTCGAGGCGGCCCCAGCCGCTGCAGCCGACGACATCGAACGCCTGCATCGCCGCCGCGCGGATTTCCTGCTCCTTCGCTTCGGGAAGTCCGGCCGGGCAGTGGTACTTCGTCTCGTCGGAAAAATACTTGCTGTGGTAGTCGTACCAGCCCTGCGGGGCCTCGATGCGGATCAGCGGCAGCGCGCGGCCGTTCACGATCGACGCCGTGAGTTCGGCGCCGGCGACGAATTCCTCGACCAGCACGAGGCTGTCATGCTTGGCCGCCTCGGCATGGGCCAATGCCAGTTCGTCGTGGTCGATCCTGGCGACTTTGGTGATGCCGATGGTCGAGCCTTCGCGCGCCGGCTTCACGATCAACGGGAGCCCCAGTTCCGCCACGACGCGCATCCAGTCCGTCCGCGCATCGACCATGCGATATTTCGGCGTGGGGATGCCGCTGGCGAGCCAGACCAGCTTGGTGCGCCACTTGTCCACGGCCAGCGCGGAGGCCATCACACCGCTGCCCGTGTAGGGAATGCCCAGCGTCTCCAGCGCGCCCTGGACGGTGCCATCCTCGCCGAAGCGTCCATGCAACGCGATGAACACGCGGGCAAAGCCGTCACGCTTCAGCTCGAAGAGATCCCGTTCCGCCGGGTCGAACGGATGCGCGTCCACGCCCTTCTCGCGCAACGCAGCCAGAACGCCGTTGCCCGACATCAGCGATACCTCGCGCTCGGCAGACGGCCCGCCCAGCAACACCGCGACCTTGCCGAAATCGGTGGTCATAGGACCCCCACGCTTGCGGCCAAGACAACTAAGGCCGCAGCGCTGGTCCCGGGGACGTCCACGCGAGCGGGGCAAAGCCAAGGCTCGAAGAGCGCGTCCGCTAGCGTGGATGGCGGCCGAAACGACATCGCCGCGCTCGGCCATTTCCGTAATGAGGCCGCGGTGCAATTCGCGCCTTGGGACGGCCCGGCGGCGCTCATGGCCCCCCCCGCGCGTGCGGCCAAGACAACTAAGGCCGCAGCGCTGCCCCCGGAGGGGGTGCAATTCGCGCCTTGGGACGGCCCGGCGGCGCTCATGGTCCCCCCACGCGTTCGGTCGGCGCCAGTCCGGCGCGCTCGCCCACGATTCGCACTTCCTGCTCCAGGTCCACGCCGGTCTTCGCGCGCACGGTTTCGTGGACGAACCTGATCAGCGCCTCGATGTCCGCAGCCTTGGCGTGCCCGCGCGGATTCACGATGAAGTTGGCGTGCTTTTCCGACACTCGCGTGCCACCGATGGCGTAGCCCTTCAACCCGCACGCCTCGATCAGTCGCGCGGCATGGTCGTTCGGCGGATTGCGGAACACGCTACCGGCGTTGGGCAGGTCCAGCGGCTGGGCGAGGATCCGCCGCGCCAGCAGTTCCCTGATACGGTCCCGCGCCGCATCCGCGTCTCCCGGAGGAAAGCGGAACCACGCCGCGGTGAAAACATCCCCCACGCTTGCGGCCTCGGTTTCCTTGGCCGCAAGCGTGGGGGCACTATTTCGCGCCGCCGGGCCGTCCCAAGGCGCGAATTGCACCCCCTCCGGGGGCAGCGCAGCGGCCTCATTCCTCTTGGCCGCAAGCGTGGGGGTCCATTTCACGCTGCGGTAGCCGACGGTGTAATCGGCCGGTGTGCGAATCTCGAACTCGCCGTCGCGACGCAGTACCTCGACACGGACCACGTAGCGCCAGGTTTCGCCACCGTAGCAGCCCGCGTTCATCGCGAGCGCGCCGCCCACGGTGCCGGGAATGCCGGCCAGGAATTCCGCTTCGGCACACCCGTGATTGGCGGCGAAGCGCGCGAGCTTGGGGCACGCCAGTCCCGCATCCGCGTAGATGAGGCCATCGGCCAGTGCCAGAGCCGCGCCGGGATCGTGCATGACGACGACGGTGCCGCGGACGCCGCCATCGCGTACCAGCGTGTTGCTGCCGAGGCCGATGGCGAGCAATGGTTCGTTCGCGGGCAGCTGCGCGACGAAGCGGGCGAGATCCTCGCGGTCGGCCGGCACGTAGAGAGTGTCAGCCGTGCCGCCCGCGCGCCAGCTCGTGTACTTCGCGAGCGACGCGTCGTGCATGAGCCTTCCACGCAGGCCCTGGTACTCGATGGACGCGGCCGTCGTCATGCCGTCACCAGCTGCTGGGGCGTACCGCCGATCGACCCCGCGCCCATCGTCAGCACGACGTCGCCATCCCGGGCGATGCCACGCAGCGTCGCCGGCAGGTCCGCGATGTCCTCGACGAAAACCGGCTCGACCTTGCCCGCGACGCGCAATGCCCGGCTCAGAGCACGACCGTCGGCGGCGACGATAGGCGCCTCGCCGGCCGGATAGACCTCGGCCAATACCACCGCATCCGCCTGCGACAGCACCCGCACGAAATCCTCGAACAGGTCGCGCGTGCGCGTGTAGCGGTGCGGCTGGAACGCAAGCACCAGCCGGCGGCCCGGAAAACTCGCGCGCACGGCCGCCAGCGTCACCTCCATCTCGACCGGGTGATGGCCGTAGTCGTCGATGAGCGTGTAGGTCCCACCGTCGGCCAAACGCACTTCCCCGTAGCGCTGGAATCTCCGCCCGACTCCTTTGAAATCCGCGAGGGCCGTCGCGATCGCGGCATCGGCGACGCCGGTTTCGCGACCGACCGCGATCGCCGCCAGCGCGTTGCGGACGTTGTGCACACCGGCCAGCGCGAGTTCGATGCGCAGGTCCTCATGGCCCTTCGCCCGCGCGACAAAGCGCATCCTTCCGCCCAGGTTGACCACATCGGCGGCCTGCAGGTCGGCAGCGGCGTCGAGGCCATACGTCACCAGCGGCTTGGTGACCTCCGGCAGGATCTCGCGCAGATTGGCGTCGTCCACGCACACGACCGCGACGCCGTAGAACGGCAGCCGCTGCAGGAAATCGACGAACGCGCGTTTGAGCCTTCCGAAGTCGTGCGCGTAGGTCTCCATATGGTCGGCGTCGATGTTGGTCACGACGGCAAGTACCGGCGACAGGTAGAGGAACGACGCATCCGATTCGTCGGCCTCGGCCACGAGAAACTCCCCCTTGCCCAGCCGCGCGTTCGCATCCGCGGACAGCAGCCGGCCGCCGATCACGAATGTGGGGTCGAGTCCGCCCTCCGCCAGAACCGAAGCGATGAGGCTGGTGGTCGTGGTCTTGCCATGCGTGCCCGCGACGGCGATCCCCTGCTTCAGGCGCATCAGTTCGGCGAGCATCAGCGCACGCGGCACGACCGGCACGCCGCGCTCGCGCGCCGCGACGACCTCGGGATTGTCAGCGGCGACGGCGGTGGACACGACCACCACATCGGCATCGGCAACATTGGCCTCCGCGTGGCCGATCGCGATCGCCGCACCCAGCCGCGCCAACCGCCGCGTGACCACGCTCTCGGCCAGGTCGGACCCGGTGACCTGATAGCCCTGGGTCACGAGCACTTCGGCGATGCCGCTCATGCCCGCACCGCCGATGCCGACGAAGTGGACGCGCTTGACCTTGTGTTTCATCGGCCCGCCAGTTCCGTGCAGATCGCCGCGACACGCTGGGCCGCGTCGCGTTTGCCGAGCGCATGGGCCGCCTCCGCCATCACACGCGCGCGTGGCCGGTCGAGCGTGCGCAGAATACCGGCGAGTCGGTCCGCCGTGAGCGCATCCTGGGGTTCCTTCCAAGCGGCGCCGCCATCGACCAGGAATTGCGCATTCGCACTCTGCTCGTCGGCGATCGCGCCCGGCAGCGGCACGACCAGTGCGCCCAGGCCCACCGCCGCCAGTTCGGCAACGGTCAGTCCACCACCGCGGCAGATCACGAAATCGGCCCACGCGTACCGCGCGGCCATGTCATCGATGAAGGCGAGGCACTCGCCATCGACCTGGTGACGTGCGTAGGCTTCGCGCAGCGCCGCAATGTGCTTCTCTCCGCCCTGGTGCACGACCAGCGGTCGCTCCGCCGGCGCCAACCTTGCGATGGCCGCGGGAACGAGATCATTGAGGCCCATGGCACCCAGGCTGCCGCCCACGATCAGCAGGCGCAGCGGGCCGCTGCGTCCGGCAAAGCGTTCCGTCGGCGGAGGCAGCGTGCACACGGAATCGCGGAGCGGATTGCCGACCCACTCGACGCGCCGCGCGTGGGCTCCCTGCAACGCCTGCGGAAAGCCCAGCAGGATCCGGTCAGCGCCGTAAGCGAGCACACGCGTGGCCAGCCCTGCCACGGCGTTCGCGTCGTGCAGCACCAGCGCCTTGCCCGCCGCGGCGCCCATGAGGCCGCCCGGAAAGGACGCGAATCCGCCGAAGCCCAGGACGACGTCCGGCTTCCGGCGGCCAATGATCCTGCGCGCGTCGAGACACGCGGCAAGCAGTGCGAACGGACCGAGCAGCAACGTCCGCAATCCCTTGCCACGCACGCCGCGGAACGACACGCCCTCGAAGTCGACGCCGTGCTGCGGCACGAGCCTCGCCTCCATGCCTTCGCGCGTGCCCAGCCAAAACACGCCGGCACCCAAAGTCGCGAGCTTCGCCGCCACCGCCAGTCCTGGAAAGACGTGTCCGCCGGTTCCGCCTGTGGTAATCATCACTGTCATCGTCATACCGTAAAGCCACGGAGGAGACGCCGATTCTCGTAGTCGATCCGCATCAGGATCGCGAGCGCAACGCAATTGGCCACAATGCCGCTGCCACCGAAGGACAGGAGCGGCAGCGTCAGGCCCTTGGTCGGCAGCACACCGACGTTCACGCCGATGTTGATGAAGGCCTGGACGCCGATCCACACGCCGATACCCTGCGCGACGAGCGCCGCGAACGACCGCTCGAGACGTGCCGCCTGCCGCCCGATCGCATATGCGCGGTAGAGCAGCCAGATGAACAGGCCGATGACGAGCGCAACGCCCGCGAATCCCAGCTCCTCGGCCACCACCGCGAGCAGGAAGTCCGTATGGGCCTCCGGCAGATACAGGAGCTTCTCGATGGAGGACCCCAGCCCGACGCCGAACCACTCGCCGCGGCCGAACGCGATGAGCGAATGTGATAACTGATAGCCCTTTCCGAGCGGATCGGACCACGGGTCGAGAAATGCGGTCAGCCGCTGCAGCCGGTACGGCGCGGCAATCAGGATCGCACCGAGCGCCACCGGAAGCAGCAACGCGAGTCCCAGGAACAGCCGCCAGTCGAGCCCGCCCAGGAACAGGATGCCGAAGGCGATGGCCAAAATCACGACAAAGGCACCGAAGTCCGGCTCCACCAGTAACAGTCCCCCCACGCAGACCATTACCGCGAACAACGGCAGGAAACCGCGGATCAATGTCAGCTTCAGCGGCTGCTCGGCGTGCAGGAACGCGGCGCGCCGCACCGCATAGCTGGCCGCGTACAGAACGACGACCAGCTTCATGAACTCGGAAGGCTGCACATTGACGACAAAGAGCGACAACCAGCGGCGCGAGCCGTTGACCGACTTGCCGATGCCCGGGATCAGTACCAGGACCAGCAGCGCGGCCCCGGCAATGAAGAGCCAGGGCGCCAGGCGCTGCCAAGCCTTGACCGGCACCTGGACCGCGACCGCGGCGGAGAGCAGTCCCACGGCAAGAAAGATGCCGTGCCGCATGAGGAAATACCACGCGCGATTGCCGGTATGCGCGGACGCCTCGGACATCGCGATCGACGCGGAGTAGACCATCACGAGGCCGAAGGCGAGCAGCAGCAACGCCGTCCACGCCAGCGACGCATCGTAGGCGAGCATGGTGCGTGCGCCGCGGGTCGCCGCGCCGCCGACGAACGGCGCCGTCGCCGCCTGCCGGATCGACGCGGTCAGCGTCAGCCGTTTACGCATGCGCGAGCTCCCTGGCGGTGACCAATGCGGCGAAGCGCTCGCCCCGCTCGATGTAACTGCGAAACTGATCGAGGCTCGCGCACGCCGGCGACAGCAGCACGGCGTCACCCGGCTGCGCGAGCGCGAACGCGCGGGCAACGGCTGCTTCGATCGTGCGCAGGTTCTCCACGGCGGCGCGCGTTCCGGCAAGCGCCTGCGCGAGCACGGGAGCATCGCGTCCGATCAGCAGGACGGCTCGGCAATCCGCGTCGACCGCCGACTTGAGCGGGCGAAAATCCTGCCCCTTGCCGTCGCCGCCGCAGATGAGCACCACCGGCCGGCCGATGCCATCGAGTGCGGCCTGCGTGGCCACGACGGTCGTCGCCTTGGAATCGTTGATGAACAGCACGCCCCGGCTTTCCGCGACCCGCTCCATCCGGTGCGGCAGGCCGCGAAACGACCGCACTGCGTCGAGCACATGCCGATCGATGCGCGCGACCGTCGACACGAGCGCCAATGCCGCCAGCGCGTTCAGCGCATTGTGCCGTCCGAACAGCGTGAGCGAGTCCGCGGGAAGGAGCAATTCGCCCCCGCGCGCAAGCCACGTCGTACCGTGGAATTCGACCACGCCCCACTCGCCTTCCGCCAGCGGGACCGACGCGCCAAAGCTCTCGACCATGCGGCCGTCACGGCGCATGCCCAGCGAGCGCGGATCGTCGCGATTGACCACCTGCACGCCGCCACCTTCGAAAATGCGCGCCTTGGCGGCGGCATACTCGACCATTCCGGCATAGCGATCGAGGTGATTGTCCGTGACGTTGAGCACGGTCGCCGCGACGGGGGTCAGCGACGACGTCGTTTCCAGCTGGAAACTCGACAGCTCCAGCACGAACACGTCGGGCCAGGGCTGACCCGCCTCGAAGGGCGCAATGACATCGAGCACCGCATCGCCGATATTGCCGGCGATCACGGTGGTGAGCCCCGCCGCACGGCACAGCGCGCCGGCCATCGCCGTCACGGTCGACTTGCCGTTCGAGCCGGTGATCGCCAGCACCTTCTGCCCCGGCGGCAGGCCTTGCGCGAACAGTTCGATGTCGCCGGCCAACTCGACGCCCCGCGCCACGGCGGCGGCGATCACCGCCTGCCCTTGCGGCACGCCGGGACTGATGGCGATGAGATCCGCTTCCGCCAGCGTTTGCGCGGTGAACGGGCCGGTCGTGAGCGGTACGCGGGGACGCAGCGCAGCGAGTTCCGCGACATGCGGGGGCGTCGCGCGCGTGTCGGCCACGCGCACCTTTGCGCCGTGACGCGACAGGTAGCGCGCGAGCGACAAGCCCGTGACCCCCGAGCCCAGCACGACGACGTTGCGGTCCGTGTAATTCATCAGTGCCCGCCAGCCCGCGCTAAGGGCACTGAGCGCCCCCTCAGGGGGCAGCGAACGCAGTGAGCGTGGGGGTCGTTCACCTGCCCGCCAGCCCGCGCTAAGGGCACTGAGCGCCCCCTCAGGGGGCAGCGAACGCAGTGAGCGTGGGGGTCGTTCACCTGCCCGCCAGCCCG
>Ga0209048_10003616_pt1 | contig 14955 bp, 11 predicted proteins | sample FrelakmetCRP12CR_FD_187146 | JGI IMG/M metagenome (GOLD analysis project Ga0209048, IMG submission 187146) | Freshwater lake sediment microbial communities from the University of Notre Dame, USA, for methane emissions studies - CRP12 CR (SPAdes)... | ecosystem: Environmental > Aquatic >... | reverse complement strand
TTACTAAACCGAAGCGCCAGCATCATCTCGGCGCGAGATAAAGTTCCTATGAAGAATGAATTACGCGCTGCGGCAAGTTCAGCCTCATCAGGATCGCGGCCCAGAATTCGTCTGTACGCCTTAATGACGAAGCGACGGCCACGATATCGGTACATTCTCAGGAATAGCCCCCGTCGGGTGCCAACTCTTCCGCCCCACCGCAGCCATTTAGACGATCGAAGAAAACCATCGCTGACGGGAACGCCAATCTCTTCGCAAAACTTCCGAACGAATTTGATAGGGTCTAGAGTTATAGTTTGCATAAGCTCTCTCACCGAACTGGCCCGCCAACGCCCAGTAATCAGAAAGTGAAAACCCAGCTAATATTTTCGGGGGCTTTCAGCTTCGGCGCTCAATCCGAACGCCGCACAAGATGGCATGAGAATAGAACCGAGAAATGCCATTCGACGGATAGTCCAAAACTGCTGGTCCATCAACTAAATATCACGTTCCCCCACGCGGCGACGGGTCTGAATTGACGCGATGTGCCAGGAAGAGACACCATGCAGCCCTTCCGTGCATACAGAAAACTATTGTAGTTTTGATGGAGAGCTGTACGCGGACTGTCCCGAAGTCCGTTTTCTAAGCGACAGCGCTGATGCCATTGGGGCGCAAGCCGGAGGATGCTCATGTTCGGACGATCAATATTTCGCCTTGCGCGGATCATGTTCTCGGCGGTCGCTTTCGGCTTTCTCGGCTTCGCGGATGCCAAGGCCACGGAAACGTATCCCTCCAACACCATTCGCATCGTGGTTCCGACATCGGCCGCCACGCCGCCTGACATTATTTGTCGCGTGATTGCTACCGAGTTGTCCGCGGCAGAGGGCTGGAAGGTAATCGTAGAAAACAAACCTGGCGCGGTCGGAATGATAGCCGGAATTGAAGTGCTGAAGCAGCCGGCCGACGGCTATACGCTCTATGCCACCTCGTTGCCGGTCTCTGCTAGCCCAGCGCTCTTGTCTAACATGAGTTATCGGCTCGATACAGATTTCAAACCGCTGATTAAGTTGTCGATCTCGTACAATGTGCTGGTCGTCAATCCCTCTGTTCCGGCCAAATCTGTTGCCGAGCTCGTCGCCTATCTCAAGACGAGCGATGGCAAGCATAATTTTTCCTCGGGTGGTTTCGGCACGCCAGCTCATTTGATCGGAGAATTGTTCAAGTTGCAGACCGGCGTGCAGGCGACTCATATCCCTTATAATGCAATGCCGCAGGCAATCGGCGATCTGATCGGCGGCACAAACCAGTTCATGTTCGTCACCACTTTGCCGGTCGTACCACTGATCAACGGCGGCCAGTTGCGAGCGTTGGCCGTCACCGCGCCGAAGCGCATTGCAATCCTGAAGGACGTCCCCAGCGTTGCCGAGGCAGGCTTCCCCAACCTTGTTGCCGAGGACTGGGTCGGACTCAGCGTTAAGGGTGGAACTCCACCCGATATAATTACTCGCTTGAACATCGCCATCAACAAGGCGCTGGCATCGGCATCGGTGCGCGAAGCCTTTGCCAAGCTCGGGGCGGAGCCGGTTGGCGGCACCCCGGAAGCCTTCGGTGCGCACTTCAATAACGAACTTTCACACTGGGCGAAGGTAGTGAAGGATTCCGGCATTAAATTGCAGCAGCAATGACAGGTGAATGCGATTTCAAGGTAACGCTACTGGGGACCGGCGTGCCGATCCCGAGTCCCGATCGTTTCGGGCCGGCAACGCTGGTAGAGGCGGGCGACCAGAAGCTGCTGATCGACGCCGGGCGCGGAGCTGCCATCCGACTCTATCAGCTCGATATCCCAATTGGTCGAATCGACGCTTTGCTACTGACCCACTACCACTCCGACCACACTTCAGGCATTCCCGACGTTTGGCTGACGGGATGGCTACAGTCTCATTTCGGAACCCGTCGGACACCGTTCCACGTCATCGGTCCGGTTGGCGCCAAGACATTGATGGAAAATCTAGAGCGCGCCTACGCGCTTGACATCAAGATTCGGATTGAGGACGAGAAGCTGGAGCCGAGTGGAATCGCCGTTTCTGTCGATGAGTTTGAGCGCGACGGGGTCGTATACGAGAAGAACGGGGTCAAAGTCATCGCATTCGAAGTCAATCATGGCGACGTGATAAAGCCGGCCTATGGCTACCGCATCGAATATGGCGGTCGTTCGGTGGTGATCTCCGGTGATACGCGATTTCACCCGAACGTAATTGAGTACGGTAAAGGCGCGGACCTTCTTATTCATGAAGTTGCTGCCGCTAGGCCGGAGTTGATGAAGGAGGCCTTCATCCAGCGGATCATCGGCCACCACACGACCCCGCAAGAAGCCGGCCGTGTCTTTTCGCAAGCCAAGCCTAAGCTCGCGGTCTATACCCATCTCGTGTTGCTTGCGAGCGAGGGGATTCCGCCGGTCACGCTCGGCGAGCTCATCTCCGAAACGCGCAGGACTTATGACGGCCCGCTTGAGGTAGGGGAGGATCTGATGTCGCTTGAAATTACCGATAAGGTGGCGATCAAGCGACTTGCGCGCTGATTCTCGGAGCGGCTACTTGCCTCTCTGCTTCCAAGTTAGGCCACGAACGGTAATGTCGAAGTTGGGCCATTCGCTACCGATCCATTCCGCGTCAGTGCCGACCAATGTCCGCTTTGTGCCAACAGCCGGCGTCGCTTTGTCGCGCTATTTTTTCGGGAACAGGCGAGTCACAAAAAATCCAGGCACCGATACCCTTGGGTCCGGCATCATCGGGACTGGCAAGCCAATACCGAAGCCCGCCGCCGATTTGCACCGCTTCTTTTCCCGCTGCCAGTCCTTAAAATAATCAGAGCGGACAACACTTCCCCACTAACACAAATCCTGTATATGCTAATTACAGCCACCAAAAGGGGTCGGGGATGTCTCGGGTCGCGTTATCGCTGATTGTCAGCATTATTGGCATTATACTGTTGAGTGGAGGAACCGGATTTTCACAAGTTCCTTCTCCGAACTCGGCTTTCGAAAGGCGAAAAGCGCTGGATGAGCGCGACAAAAATGAACGTATGAAGTTAGAAATGTCGGAACAAGAGGTACTCAGAGCGGTTCAGGAGAGAGCCGAGAAGCGCGCCTCTTGTTTGAAGCAGGCAAAGGAACACGGGCTCTCATTTTACAACCGCCGTCGCTTTGTCAAGCAATGCATGTCAAGTTAATCCGAACGGCGCCGACAGCGATGCCCCCTTCGGGTCATTCACTACCAATCTATTCAGCGCAAGTGCCGAACAATGTCCGCTATGCCCCCAATAGCGACCGTTCAAGGCATCAGTTTGGATAGATGCTAAGTGCCACAAGCAGACATTCCGACGAAGTCTGGTGTGGAACAATAAATCCGATCAAAACGGACTATTCTTTATGTCTTTTGTCCACCACCAGTTTGGCTCACAGTAATCGAAAAACGTTGGAGTTGCCCAACTCCCTGCGATGATCTTATTTCAAGGATGGCAGAATCGCCGCCCTCAAAATCGGCAGCCGATCGGTAGAATGCTATCAGAGCGGGAACTTCAAGCGCCAAACACTGCTTAATGTTGGTTGCGCTCAATCGACCCTTCTTCACGACGATTTTGCCGTGCTCAGGCGGACGCACTAGACGGATCGTGGGCAGGGGCCCGGACGTGCAGTCTGGGCTGACATTCGTAAATATTGCAATTCGGATAACCTGACCTGACTTTCCTTTGATTTCTCGCTCAACGGATAATTCTTCGGAGAAAGCGGCCGTAATCAGCCCGAGAAACAAAATGAGTATTGGCCAAATCAGTTTCATGACCTGCAAACTTAATGGCGTGTCTTGGCTTCATAACGACGCATAGCGACGCAACTACACACCGCCCCCCACCCGTGCGATTTCGAACCGAGTTTATAGTCGGGAGCGAGGTGTGTCTATCAAGCGCCGATGTCGGAATTTGGTCAATCGCTACCGATGCATTCAGGACCTATGCCGAACAGCGTCCGCTTTGCGCCGAAAGCGACCGTCAGCCATCTCGGGACAGACTGACCTAAGTGCCAATAGGCTACATCGCGCGCTTGGTTTGAAATGAAAGAAGCCGCCAACTAAGGCGGCCTCGAGGCGCACGAAAATCTCCAGACTATTGCGGCACTCCCTCAACGGCGACGATTTGGAACTTCGCGTATCTTGCACCGATCGTCCGGAGTGTCTGGCAGTCACGATTCCCTAGCAACCGTTTGCGTTGGTCTTCTCTACCGAAAGTCCAAATAGCGGCCGCAGCCGCGTGCCGAGAATGCTGCCGACGAAAGCGGCTGCGAGCCAGAGCCAGCCATGGAGGCTCGCCGAGGAAATCCCACTGAAATAGGCGCCGATGTTGCAGCCATAGGCGAGCCGCGCGCCATAGCCGAGCAGCAGACCACCGACGATTGCGGCGAATAGTGAACGTATCGGCACTGTCCAGCTTGGCGAGAATTTTCCTGCGAGCCCTGCCGCCATCAACGCGCCAAGAATGATGCCGAAATCCATGACCGAGGTAACGTCGGCGAAAATGCTCTGCTGTAGCGCCTGCGCGCGCGCCGGAACATGCCAGTAGCCCCACGAAGCCACATCCACACCGGTCGCCGCAACCAGTTTGGAGCCCCATAGGGCAAACGCAGAAGTGACGCCCCACGGCCGCCCGGCAAGGTAGAGTGTCGCGAAATTTCCGATCGCGAGGGCAACTGCCCCGGCGACGAGCGGCCACGGTCCATGAAGGAAGCGGTGCCAGCCACGGCGCGTCGTTTCGACGCCACTAACGAGGCCCCCGTGCCGCTTGAACACGTTACCCCCCCGCGACCTCTCCCACCTATTTCAATGGGACGACCGCAGTAACGTCGATTTCGATCAGCATGCCGGGCCAGGCAAGTTGGCTGATGGTCAGCAGCGTGTGAGCAGGCATCGGCGTCGTCCCGAACGTGTCCTGCCGGCACTTACCGAAATCGGCTTGATACCTCACGTCAGTCATATAAGTGACCATCTTCGCAATGTCGCCAAGTGTGGCCCCGTTCTTTTCGAGCGCGCGCTTGATCTTGTCGAAAGCGTACTTGCACTGCGCCGTGAAGTCGCCCTTATGGAGAATGTCACCACCCTTGCCATTTTCGTCCTCGGATCCAACGCCAGCGAGAAAGATCATCTTGCCGGGGCCGGTGACCGTTACAGCTTCAGAGAACCGTCCCTTGGCCCAGTCGCTGTAGTTATAGTTCTTCTTTTCGAAGGTCTGAGCCGGCGCTACCGTCGGCATGACGACAAACGACAGAACCGCAAGGGCGGCAAAGGCGAACAAATTCCGCATAGCATAACTCCCTGATTGAGTGTTGGAGTGGAGCAGCAACTATCCCGACGTTCCCCAGTCGAACTCTAGAATGGACGTAGAAGATAGCCTAAGGATTGGGTCCCCGGAAGCCACAGGCCGGCTTCGCATGCCTTATCGGGAGAATGCGGGGTTCTGGGAACAGATCGCTGAAATGCTGGCCGTTGTTGTTCATGGGTCATTAGCGACCGAGCCATGACGCTCGAAAATCCACCAATGTCCGCTTTGGTCCAAAAGCGGAAAATGCGGTTGCGGCTAGATTATCCGCTTTGTGCCAAGAGCGGGACATGCTGACGAAATACGCACGCGATCTGAGCGTCGAATATCCACCAACAAAAAGTCCCAGTATTTTACCCGGGGTTTTGTCATCTCGGCGGCGTCGCTGTCGATTAGTACGACCAGTTGCTTGTCCTAATAGAACTCGTAGTTACCGACCCGCACGATATTGTTGCGAAGTCTGAAACGTATCTGGCCGAGCTCAGTCAGTTGCTACGAGTTCGGCTGGCAGTTTCATCTTAATTTGAACCGCGGTGCCTTTGCCGAGCGTGGATTTAATTTGGATCGTGGTCTGCCACATCAACTTACTCGCGCGAGCCTCCATATTCTTGAGACCAATGCCGCCAGTCGAACCTGCCACATCAAAACCGCATCCGTCATCTGCTACGGCGATCGTCATTAAGCGTATAGCCTTGTCATATGTTGCAGAAAGGGTGACCATATTGGCGTGAGAATGATGTATCACATTGCTCAGTGCTTCCATCAATATCAACCTCAGTGATAATGCATCGTGCGACGCAAGATGCACATTTGTGGGAAGTTGATCGATACTCCAGATTACTTTGACGCCTGCGAGTTCAAGCCCGCTCTGCATTCGATGCCGCACGCTCGCCAGCACAGCGGGTATGTCAGTGTCTTGGTTCCCGATAGAGTCTACTAACAAACGCAGCTCAGTAAGAATTTGCGTTGTCTTACGCTTAAGCTCGATCCAATTATCGCCGTCTGGCCTGAAGTGCGAGATTAGGACAGCAAGGCTGGCGCCGATGCTATCGTGCATATCTGCTAAAATTCGTCTTCGTTCGACGACAACAGATTCGATGTTTGCGATGTGTGATTGTTGACGCAAAGTCTCAAGTTTCTGCACAAATAATACCGCACCCAAAAGAATCGTTGAAAGCAGAACCCAAATGGCTCCGAGTACAACAATGGCTCTATTATACTCAGATTGGATATAGAAATAGTCATATCCGACATAGGCGTGGAAGGGTGCCACTTCGGAGACGATGAAATAACCGATGCGCCTTTGTTGATCGGAGGCGGCCAATTCATCAAAGGCGCCCTGTTTTTCACCATTCAAGACCCTATTAAATACGGCTGAATTTGCGGGGATTGCTAGGCCATAAGACAGCTTTCCGCCATAGGACCGCACTAAGGAAATTCCGTCTCTCCCGACTATAGAGGCAAGTCCAATGTCCTTAATGTCTAAATTCTCAAAGCGCTGCAAAACGTCTGAAACTAAGTAAGAGGCTATAATGACACCGTCGAAAGAACCGTCTTTTTTTCTTAATGGACGTGAAACTGGAACGACCCACTGTTGTGATATGCGCCCAAACTCTGGTGTGCCGATATAGAGTTCCGAACGGATGGGATCGTTCGCATGAACAGTGAAGTATTTTCTATTGGTGACATCCATCGGCATAAAAGGATAGGCGATGCTTGTCGCAAAAACCGTTCCGCTTTTATCAGCGATAGTCAGTAGAACTATCGTGGTTGATCTTTTGGGGGCGTGTTGTTTCAATAAATTATGGATTTGCGTTGGAGATTTCGAGCGTTCATAATCCATGGACGAGTAATCGGAAACAATATGAAGAAGCAGTTCATCAATGGAAAGGATGGTAGCGTCAAATTGGCCGATAAGTAGCTTAGCGATGTTTGACGTTTCCCTGCGAAATTGATCTTCCAAATTGCTCCGGTGACTATTGGCAATAAAGATACATGAAAATAATATCACGGCGGAAAGCAAAGCGCAGATTATCAACGAGCCGTAACGCCGTAACGTTTTCAAGAAAAATGATTTCACGTCCGAGCCCAATTGACCGAAATTCCCCAGATTAACTCTGGAATGGCCTATAAGATAGCAGAGGGCTGGGTTCTCTTATAGTCACAGGACGGCTGTCCATAGCCAGGGCGCGCGCGCAGCGAGTGTGGTTGAAATGCCCGCTTTGTGCGAAAAACAGACATCCCGATTTTTAATCTTCTTGGCGTTCTTCGAACGGGAAAACGATCTTCCAATCCCGTTTCATGTCAACCGCCGTCCAATTGTTCGCCGCCGTGCGTCCAGTGCCTTGTCGAGATGACCAATGGAGGAAGTACGGTCATAGGCCCATTCACGCTCCGTGTCGGTATGGTGGATAATAACGCCGAGGCGCCGGCTTTGGCGAGTTGACGCAACCATCACCGTAATTGCGGCCAATAAGCCAAAAAACGGTCACGCATGTCGTCCACAATTAGAACCGGTATTTTATAGTTAGCCAAATCGGCCTAGCGTCGTCTTAACAATTGCACGCGTCTGAGCTTAAATGGTTGCTACGCCCGCACTGCGATTGAAAGGGTTCCCCATGTCCGTCAACGGGAGCAATTTCAGCCTTGGCAAGGCTGTCAAATCGCGAATTTCGGTTTATCGCCTGTACGCCGCGTTCGCGTTGATCGCCGCGTCATTTGCATCGCCAGCTAGTTCGGCTGACGACGCGCCGTCGACAGCGTCGCTCATTGCCGAGGTGCGCCGCGCGTTCACGATCAACAGCAAGCCGATCCCGCCCGAGATTTTTCGTGATTTTGGGGACGGTGACTTAGCTGATTCCGGGCCGATCTGGGTGACGGTTGACCTCAAGGCCGCGACCGGCAGCAACCTCTATTTCGACGATATCAAGCAAAATGGCCGATGGATTAGCCAGAAGAAAACGAACACGAAAGCAGGTGTCGAGGAAGAGACGGGCTATTCCTATTACGGTGCGACCGAGAACGGCCTTCTCGTCATCCTCGCCTCCTACAGCGGCGGCGGCTCGGGCGATTTCATCACGCTGCACGTCCTCGACATCGCCGCCGCCCGCGCCTTCGACCTCGAGGGCCAGATCTACGAGCGCATCAACCTCACGAATGTGCGCAGCATCGCTCTCGGCGACCGCTGGGACGGCGAGATCCAAGTCGAAAAAAACGCCATCCGCGTCGTCACAAGGCGCAAAGGGCCGGCGGACGACAGCGGCAAGCGCGAGACGATGACGATCGAGGCGAGGCGGCCATGAGCGCGACCTAGTCATCTCGCCCGAAAATCGAGCATTGTCTGTTTTGCGCCGTTAGCGACCGTTCAAAACATCAGTCCGAATTGATGCGAAGTGTCATCTTCGGACTCATGCGCGACCGGCGGCGAGTGAAAAATGGCACACAACCGGCCTTACACGCTGATCAGGGCCGATGTCCGAGATGAATCAAAAGCGGACATACCGAAAAGTCACCGCCGTGTCCGCTTTACCCCCGAAAGCGGACATTCGCGGGTGCGGCTGGGATATCCGCTATGTGCCAAAAGCTCACTCATGCACCGCAGCAAATGGTAGAGCGGCATCATATCATAATCTGTGTACCAACCTCCACCACTCGGCCCGTTGGAATATGAAAATAGTCGGTAGCGTCGTTGGCCGTCCGCGTCAGCATAATAAACAAATGATCCTGCCAGCGTGGCATGCCCGAGCGTGCCGCCGGTTTGAGAGATCGCCGCGATAAAAAGAATGAGGTCGACATGATGTCGAATTGCCATCCAAGCGCACGGGCAATTGCCAGTGCTTTCGGCACGTTTGGTGTTTCCATGAACCCAAAACGCAACCGAACGCGCGCGAATGTTTTGCTGATCTGCTCGATATGAACTCGATCTTCCAGAGCAACTCGGGGAGTATCTTCTGCATGCACGGTCAGGATAACATTTTTTTCGTGCAGAACCTTATAATGCTTAAGGCTATGCATAAGCGCCGTCGGCGCACTCTCCGGATCGCTTGTCAAAAATACTGCCGTACCCGGGACCCGGTGTGGCGGCTTCGCTTCTAAAGTTTTCACTAGCCCAACGAGAGGCAACTCTTGTTTCCGTGTTTTATCGAATAGAAGTCGTGATCCTCTCCGCCATGTGTACATCAAAGTTATTGCGATTGATGCAAATGCAAGCGGAACCCAACCGCCAGCGAATATCTTCATTGAATTTGCTAGAAAGAAACTCGCATCAACAATGAAAAACGGTGTGATTAGCAAACCGGCAGCAGCGAGCGACCAATGCCACCCTCGCCAAAATAATATGAAGGCCATCGTTGCCGTAACAACCATCGTTCCTGATACAGCGATACCGTAGGCTGATGCGAGCGCATCGGAAGATCGGAACAATCCGACAAGTAGAACGACCGCGACAAGCAGCAATGCATTCACTCGGGGCATATAAATCTGCCCCTCAAGGGTTTCTGATGTGTGACGGATCTCCAGGCGCGGCAAAAGTCCAAGCTGAATTGCTTGACGGGTGATCGAATAGGCTCCAGTGATTACTGCTTGGCTCGCGATAATAGTTGCAGCGGTTGCGAGAGCTACCATCGGCAAAAGCGCCCAGCCGGGATACATTAGAAAGAAGGGGTTCTCGATCGCCTTTGGATTAGCGAGCACAAACGCGCCTTGGCCGAAATAGTTCAGGGCGAGCGATGGAAGAACGAGCGAAATCCAAGCAAACTGTATTGGTTTCTTGCCAAAGTGTCCGAGATCGGCGTAAAGCGCCTCAGCCCCTGTTACCGCGAGAAACACCGCGCCAAGGGTCACGAACCCAATCTTTCCGTGGGTCAAGAGGAAACTGATTCCGTAGACCGGATTGATTGCTGCCAATATCCCGGGATCATCTACGATGTAAAAAAGTCCCGGCAGAGCGATCACGACAAACCATATAGTCATGATTGGGCCGAACAGCGCAGCCACTTTTGCCGTACCTTTTGATTGCGCGAAAAACAACGCGATTAGGATTATCAATGTTAACGGAACAACATACTGATCAAAAGCCGGCGTCACCAATTTCAATCCTTCAATTGCAGACAGTACAGAAATTGCGGGTGTGATGATGGCGTCACCGTAAAACAAAGCGGCACTAATCACTCCGAATAAAAATACGATAGGGACGCCCCGTCCAATGGCATGCTGTGCAAGAGCCATGAGAGCGAGCGTGCCACCTTCGCCGTTGTTGTCGGCGCGCAGTAAGATTAGAACGTATTTTACGGTAACGATTAAAATCAAAGCCCAGAGAATAAGCGATAAGACACTCAGAACCGCTTCGGAGCTGACGACACCACTGGAGCCGCTGGCAGCCGTTATAGCTTCTCGGAAAGCGTAGAGAGGACTGGTACCAATGTCACCGTAAACAACACCGAGACTTCCTAGCGACAGCGCGAAGAAGGTAGAAGGGTTTACGACAGGCGTGTGAATGGGCTCAACGTTTTCCTTGGGAGTGGCGACTTTATATGTCATCGCAATTTTCCGAGACGCGCTTTAGTGCTCAGTTCATGGTCCTTATAAACCGTTCAATCCGCGATGAGCAACCCTAGCTGAACGTAAGCGCGCACAAACGGCGTTGGCATGCCTCGCATGGCTGCTTTGGGAACAACGGACATTGATGGATTTGGGCGCGAGATGGCTAGGTCGCGAATGACCCAAAGCGGACATTTCCAAAATTATGCGGAGAGCTTTTTATCCCACCAACCGGAAACCAGACAATTACAGAGCGGCACGCCCCTATCTTAATCGCCTCCCTCCCGAAGACGCGGGAAGGCACTTCGGACCTTCAAAATTATATAAAGTACCAAAAGCTGCCGTCAGCCAACTGCTACTCGATCCCCTTCGTCCGAGACCTAACAGCTGCGAAACTAAACTCGGGCGTTTGCCCGTCGGCGGTGGCAATCAGACGTTTGGGCACCAGCAGGAGGGCCGGAAGGATCAGGGCGTAGACAACCGTGATAGCGATCACGCAAGCGGAAAAGCCACCGTAGTAGTCATAAAGGTTTGTCCCAAGAACATCGCCAAATCGCGAGGCGATGAAATAAAGTCCGCCGGACATCATTAGCGTCGTACCCTGTAGGCCCCGTGGGCAGGACCGAATGATCAGGTCCAAATAGGCAGCGGTGGCAACACCGCCCATGAGGCCGATTGGTGCAGCCGCGATCAAAGCTCCTGTCACCGAATGAATGAAGAGCAACGGAACCATCTGTGGAACTGCAACGACGGTCCCCCACAAGAGCAGCGTCTTCAAGGGAAACCTTCGGCAGAGAACGCCAAACACCATGAAAGTCGGAATGAAGGAGGCTGCAAAGATGGCGTTCCACTGACCCCATTGAGCATCCTCGGCGTGGAGGGTGTTTTGAAGGTAGTATTGAAGCGGCGTGGCTGAACCAGGCGCGAAGTTCCATAAGAGCCAGATCAGCAGAGCTGGGTAGATCGGCCAATGCCGCACCAGCCTTTTAAAATCCTTCAGCGGATGTGCAGCGGTCCCGTGTTCGGCGCGGACGTTGTCAAACACGCTTCTGGGCTTCCACACGGCGTAAACGGCCACCGTGGCCATGATTGCGGCGCCGACGAGAAATAAGATGCGGGCGGCCTGATCGGCATTCCTTTCTTCGAGCAGGCCGCTGAGAGTGCCGCCGATGAGGAGAGCCCCGATAGTGGGAACTGACGCGAAGATGTTCCACGCCGCGCTGATCTGACCGGACATCGCATGCTGCTGGCCGATCATCGAGGTCAGTCCGTTCTGAGCGCTTGCGACGAAAAGGAATGAAGTCGTCAACAGCACGACCGCAACGAGGAGCGTCACAGATGTAATGGGGATGAAAGCAAAAAAGACGTAAAGGCCGGCGCTGATAGTGCCGAACAACAGCATGAACCCTCGGTCTCGCATCCCGAAGGGATTCCACGTGTCGCGGATGAATCCGAAAACACAGGACAGGTAGAGGGGAATGGCGGACACGAGCCGGAACTCGGCGACCTCATTCGCCTTCAATTGTAGTTTGTTTTTAAGAAAAAAGCTTATCGGAATGTCCATCAGTCCGCCGGAGGGGGCACCAAAGGCCAGCAGAATAATCAAGATGCCTAGGTAGAGGAAAATCCTCTGCCGCACCGAGTGCGGTAAGGTGATGGGAGCGATGGCGGCGGCCGCTACGGCAGCCGCTGGACGGTCAATCATCATCGCGCGCAAGCTCTCCTTTAGAAACGGCTGAACGGAACGCGCTGACGGTCGCTCTTAGGTCGACCGGTGCTTCTTGTGGCCTTCATGTTCGCCCCTAAGATCTAGATGAAGCATCGTATCGGCTCAGACGAGTGCTTTGATAGGGGCTGAAACCGGCTTCAAGCACAGGTCAGTCGGGCGCGGTTGATGTCTTAGTTGGGTCACTCGCGACCGAGCCCCCTGATGTGGCGGCCATTACATCACTGTGACATAGTAGGTTTGGGTTAAAGACGCAGCCCCGTTGGAGTTTAATAAGCGCGTCGTGCCGGGAGGATGTTATGCGTATCTTTTCGCTGGCTGCATGTTTTTTCGCGGCTTTCGTGTTGCAATCACCGGCCTCGGCGCAAGCGCCGACAGCGATTCGAATCGGCATTCTCAACGATCAGGCCGGTCCTTATGCCGATTTTGGCGGCAAGACATCCGTCACCGCTGCGCAGATGGCAATCGAGGATTTTGGAGGGAGGGTGCTCGGACAGCCGGTGGAGATCGTGGTCGGCGATCACCAAAATAAGCCGGACGTCGCGGCCGGCATCGCGCGTCGTTGGTTCGATATCGAAAATGTCAGCGCAATCGCCGATTTGACGAACTCTGCGGTCGCGCTCGCGGTTCAGAAAATCGCCAACGACGCTGGAAAAATCACTCTGGCTGTCGGTCCAGCGACGACCCGGCTAACCAACGAAGATTGCTCGCCCACCGGATTTCATTGGGCGTTTGATACTTACTCCCAAGCGGTCGGAACTGCGCGCGCGATCGTGGCGCAAGGCGGCAAGAGTTGGTTCATCCTGGCGGCTGATTATGCCTTCGGCCATCAGATGGCCGCCGATCTCGCGCGCGTCGTGAAAGAGAATGGTGGCACTGTGCTTGGCGAGGTGCGCGTTCCCCTGAACACGCAGGACTTCTCTTCGTTCCTGCTGCAGGCGCAGGCATCCAAGGCGCAGATTATCGGCCTCGCCAATGCCGGGGGCGACACGATCAATTCGGTGAAGCAAGCGGCCGAGTTTCACATCGCGGCCGGCGGACAAAAGCTCGTGGGTCTTGTGGTCGTCTTGAGTGATGTTCATGCACTTGGATTGCCTGTCGCGAACGGTCTGGTCTTCACAACGGCGTTTTATTGGGACCTGAACGACCAGACGCGCGCATGGTCCAAGCGCTTCTTTGATCGTACGGGACGCATGCCCGGCATGGTGCAGGCTGGTACTTATTCGGCCGTGCTGCATTATCTCAAGGCAATCGCGGCCGCCGGAAGCACCGACGGCAAAGCCGTGGCGGCGAAGATGCGCGAGATCAAGGTGGACGATTTCTTCGCGAAGGGTTTGGTGCGCGAAGACGGCCGCATGGTTCACGACATGCTTCTCGTCGAGGTGAAAAAGCCAGACGAGTCGAAGGCAGCGTGGGATTACTACAAAGTTCTGCGGACCATCGCAGCGGACGATGCGGCTCAGCCCCTAGACCAGAGTAAATGCGCCTTTGTGAAGAAGTGAGTGATACGAAGTTGCCGGACGCGAAACGCGTCTGGCAGCTCATTCCATCAAAGCTACGCTTAGAGTCATTCGGGACCGAGCCATCTCGCCCCAAAATCCATCAATGTCCGTTATGTCTCCAATAGCGACTATTCAAGGTATGAGTGTGAATAGGCGCGATGTGCCAATAGCGACATCTTTCATCCGACATTCTTGTCGTTCCCGACCCCCGGCATCATCTCTTTCGTATAACGATTCTTGCGCAAATGACATCCGGCGAGGTGCCGGACGCGGACGCAAACAGGTTGGCGTTTATATGGGGCGGCACTGCGTGCCACCAGAACAGCGTCGTGCTTGCGGCATTGTGGTCAAAGGCAAGAGAACCTGATCGGCATATGAATGAGGGGTGCGCGCACTACCTTCGCCTCCTTGTGTAGTCCTATCAGTCGGTCGGCGAGTCAGAAGGAGCTAGGGCGGCGTTACCCCCGTTCGCTGCCACTCCGAACAACAGATCGGCGATCGCCGGATCATCATCCGGCACCTCGGCATCCTCGGGCCAGGGCAGGGCCGTGGCCACATCCCTGACGCCCAGCGCGGCGAGCTGGAACGCAACGCCGTCGCGGTACTCGACATGACCGCTGCCCATAATACCGACGACCAGCCGCGCATCGAGGCGAGCGACAATTGCCTCGGCCATGGCGCGATCCCAGAATTGCTGCGCGCGTACAAACCGCGCGAAGCGCGGCGAGTCGGCACCCATACCGGGGCCGCCCATCGGGCCTTGTTGGAGCCAGGGCAGCAGGCGGGCGCGGTAGGCGGCGGTGGCCGGCGCCGGGTCGCCGACGCCCTCGCGCTCAGAAAGCGGCA
>Ga0209048_10003615_pt1 | contig 14955 bp, 13 predicted proteins | sample FrelakmetCRP12CR_FD_187146 | JGI IMG/M metagenome (GOLD analysis project Ga0209048, IMG submission 187146) | Freshwater lake sediment microbial communities from the University of Notre Dame, USA, for methane emissions studies - CRP12 CR (SPAdes)... | ecosystem: Environmental > Aquatic >... | reverse complement strand
TCTGGCGGTTGGACAGGTCTATGGGAATCCTGTGGTGCGACGGTTGATCGATGTCTATGTGTGGTTCTTTCGCGGTGTGCCGCTCCTGGTGCTATTGTTTCTATTCTATTTCGGTTTGTTCTCGATGCTGAACATCAATCTTTCGGCATTCACCGTGGCCATCCTTGTGCTGGGACTTATCAGTGCGGCCTATCAGTCCCAGATCTTTCGCGGGGCGATCCTTGCCTTGCCGGAAGGACAATTCAGGGCGGCCCGTGCACTGGGCATGAGTGACACCCGGGCAATTCTGCATATTATCCTGCCGCAGGCGCTGCGCCTTTCCATTCCGGGCTGGTCGAATGAATATTCCATCATTTTGAAGGATTCGGCGGTCACCTATGCTCTCGGTGTTCCGGAAATCATGGCCCGGACTCATTTCGTGGCGACTCGGACCTATCAACACCTGCCCCTTTACATACTGGCAGGGTTAATCTACCTGGTTTTGACCTATCTGGGGACCAAGGGACTGCGCGGACTTGAAGAAAAGGTTCGGATTCACGGTTATACTCATCACTGAGCTTTGACAAGAAGAGCCCATGTCACAAGAACCCATACTGAAAATCGAAAACATTAAGAAAACCTTCGGCGCCATAGAGGTGCTCAAAGGGGTCTCTTTATCCGTGCGCAAAGGGCAGCTCAAGGTCCTGATCGGTCCTTCGGGGGCTGGGAAGAGCACTTTGCTGCAGTGCATCAACTTTCTCGTCACCCCAGACGAGGGAGAAATCTGGCTTGAGGGGCAGAAAGTGAGCCACCATCGGAAGCGGGACCTCTACGCTTATCGCCAACAGGTCGGGATGATTTTTCAGGACTTCAATCTCTTTGATCACCTTACTGCTCTGGAGAACATTAAAATTGCCCTGGTCCGCGTGAGAGGGATGAGCAAGAAAGAGGCCGGAGATAGGGCCCTAGCTGAGCTGGAGAGGGTAGGGCTCAGGGGGCACGACCACCACTACCCGGCGCAGCTCTCAGGAGGTCAAAAGCAGCGGGTGTCCATCGCGCGCGCCCTGGCTATGGACCCCAAAGTCATGCTCCTCGATGAACCGACATCGGCGCTCGATCCGGAGTTGATCGGCGAGGTGCTCGCGGTAATCCGTGACCTGGTTGCCCACGGCATGACCATGATCATGGCCACTCACCAGATTGGATTTTCCAAAGCTTTGGCGAATGAGATCATTTTTATGGTAGACGGACAAGTCATGGACCAGGGAACCCCCGAAAAGATCTTCTCTAACGCCGTATGCGCACGAACCAGAGAATTCTGCTCAAAGATTACGGAGCTTTATGGAGAATAGATGGAACAATTGTTCTTCATCCAATATGAAATTTTGCCTGCTTTTTTGAAAGGGCTCAAAGTCAGTATCCTACTGATCGTTCCATCTGCCATATGCGGTCTGGGGATCGGGATTTTGGCAGGGTCTCTGCGGGTATATGGCAATCGTCTTGGCGCCGGACTGGCCGATGCTTACGTCATCCTGTTTCGTGGAGTGCCCCTGGTGGTCCAGCTCTTCATCTGGTACTTCGGTCTGCCCTACTTGGGGGTTTACCTCACCCCTTTTGCGGCCTCGGTCACCGGCTTTTCCTTGTGCAGCGGGGCCTACCACTCTGAATATATTCGCGGTGCGCTGCTTTCGATCAAGAGAGGGCAAATGCTGGCTGCACAGGCCCTCGGTTTCAGTAAATTTCAGATGGTGACGTCGGTCATTCTGCCGCAGGCGCTGCGTCGGGCCGTACCTGGCTGCGGGAATGAGATCATTTATCTCATCAAGTATTCCTCTCTCGCCTACATGATCACTTGCATCGAACTGACCGGAGAGGCAAAGATACTGGCCTCGCACACCTTCAAGTACATGGAGGTCTTCCTTATCGTCGGCGTTTTCTATCTGGTCCTGGTTTCCATTGCGAGCTGGTTCCTGCGATTGCTGGAAGTTCGTCTCAGCCTCCCTGGTTTCGAACGTCACAGGATGTGATCCGTGAAACCTTCCCCGTCATTCTATACAGCCATTACTCCGGAGATTGTTGTCCGCATTCGAGAAGCTATCGGTGATGATGCGGTCATTTCCGACCCCGAGAAGCTGGAACCATTCGGCAAAGACGCAACCGAACTCTACCGACTGCCTGATCTGGTGGTTGAGCCCGTATCGGCGAAACAAATCCAACTGCTCTTGCGTCTCGCCAATGCATACCGCTTTCCGGTGACTCCCCGAGGGCTTGGCACCGGATTGACCGGGGGTGCGGTTCCGGTCTCAGGCGGTGTGCTCCTATCCCTTGCCAAGATGAACCGAATCCTCACCATTGATCCCGAAAACCTGATCGCTGTCGTGGAACCGGGTGTGATCACCGGTGATCTGAAAAAGGCGGCTCAGAGTAAACGCCTCTTTTATCCTCCCGATCCAGCGAGCGTCGATACCTGTTCCATTGGCGGCAACGCAGCAACGAATGCGGGAGGGGCTTCGTGCATCAAATATGGAACGACGCGCAACTATATCCTGGGAGTGGAGCTGGTGCTGCCCTCCGGGGAAAAAATTCAGGCCGGAGTCCAGACGCGCAAGGGAGTGGTGGGTTATGACCTGGCACAATTGCTGATAGGCTCCGAAGGTACTCTGGGAGTTATTACCAAGCTCTTCGTGAAGCTTATCCCTTTGCCGCCGGCGGTGACCACGCTGGTGGCCCTCTTTCCTGATCTGTCAACGGCGATGAAGGCGGTGACGGCGCTCCTGACTTCGGGGCATCTGCCCTCCGCGGTTGAATTCATGGACCATCAGTGCCTAAAATTGGTGGGTGACCTTCTGCCGTTAGCAGGCGTTCAGGAAAGCAAGACGTTTCTGCTCGTCGAAACCGATGGCGCCCCGAAAGTGATTCACCGGGAAATCGAGCAGATGGGAGAAATCTGCCTGGAGCACGAAGCGGCGGATGTGTTCCTTGCTCCCGACTCCCACAAGCGAGCCCAGATGTGGGAGGTGCGCAGACAGGTTTCGCTCCGGATCGAAGAACATGCTCCCCTCTATATTCCCGAAGACGTGGTCGTTCCGCTCGGCCGCATTGCGGAATTCATTGAGAAACTGCCTGAACTGGCCGCATCCTTTGGTATGAAGATTTATTCGTTCGGGCACGCAGGAGACGGAAATATCCATCTGAATATCACCGCCGGGAGTCGCGATGCCATCCGGCGCATCGAGGAGGGAATAGATGTCATCCTGAAACTGGTCCTCTCCATGGGCGGTACGATCTCCGGGGAGCACGGCATCGGTTTTGTGAAGAAGCGTTTACTGCTACTCGAACTATCCCCCGAAAGCATCCGTCTTCAGCAGGAAATCAAACGTGTCTTCGACCCGAATCTGATTCTGAATCCCGGCAAGGTGTTTTTGTAGTGGTATGCTGGAAATACAGGAATAGGAGGATGCATGACTTTATCACGTTCCGCTCTGGTGGCGTCCGGCAAGGTCTATCAGACCCGTGGCATTAGCCGCAGAGTGGCCCAGATTAACATTTCCGCCATCAAAGAGATGCCCCTTATTGCCAGCAAAGTGGGAGGGTGTGTGTCTCTGGGCCAGGGCATACCCTCGTTTCCAACGTCTCCGCATATTGTCGAAGCGGTTTGCCGGAAAATGCGGGAGGACCCGGATAGCGGCAAATACACCCTTGGTCCGGGGATGTCGGAGTTGCGGGAAGCCGTGGCAGTTCGGTTGGGCGGACAAGTCGGGCGGACTGTTGATCCGGATAAAGAGATATGCGTCACCGTAGGAGCCATGGAAGCCCTCTCCGCAGCGGTCCTCACGGTGGTGGATCGAGGCGACGAAGTCATTCTGCCTTCACCCAATTACGCTTCTCACATCGAACAGGTGCTGCTGGCTGAAGGGGTCCCCGTGTTTGCGCCGCTGCATGAAGACAACTGGCAGCTTGATGTTGAGCGAATTCGAGAAGTGGTTACTCCGCGGACCAGGGCGATAATTCTCTGCAATCCCCACAACCCGACCGGGGCCAACTTCGCCGAATCGGACCTCAGAGTGCTGGCGGACCTGGTGATCAAGAACGATCTCTTCATCATCTGCGATGAGACCTATGATTTCCTGGTCTACGACGGGCAACCTCATTTCAGCCTTACCACCGTTCCCGGGCTCTCAGACAGGGTCATCGCCACCTTCAGTTTCTCGAAAAAGTATGCCATGACTGGCTGGCGTGTAGGGTATGTTTATGCGGCAGAAGGGATTTTGGATCAGATCATGAAAATCCATGATGCGGTGGCCATCTGTGCGCCAAGCCTCTCGCAATATGCGGCGCTGACAGCGCTCGAAGGCCCCCAGGACTGTGTGACGGAAATCAAGGCCGCGCTGCAGTGGCGTCGGGATTTGGTCTGTAGAAGGTTGACCGACCTCAACGAGTTCTTTGGCTATGTGAAACCGCAAGGGGCGTATTACTTGATGGCGCGCTACAAGCTGCAGGGTGTCGATTCCATGACCTTTGCTCTTCGCCTGCTCCATGAAGCTCGGGTCATAACCATCCCGGGAGCGGCCTTTGGCCCCACAGGTGAAAACCACATCCGGATCTCCTTCGGTGGCACCGAGACGGAGATCAATGAGGCTTTCGATCGAATGGAACGGTGGTTGCCCGGCTTTCGATTGGGTGAGAATTGATGGCATATTGAACCGCTGGAACTTGATCAACTCCGGTACTCATCATCACGCCCGGAACACCCTGTTTACTTGTCCACATTGTCCCAATGGAGGAGTCAGCTCTTGGGCTGCCGACCGAGAGCAAGACGAGAACGATCCTGCTGACCCTCGATCCAAGAAGATTGCATATTCACTTTTGACAGCGGTTGTTGAGCATCTTCCGGCCTTTCGAGCAGGTGGCCGCTCAAGACTACCGGCCAGGAGGCACCAGACCCGGCCTGGCGCCCAGTTGGCTCTTTAACAAGATCACAATTGATACAGGTTTCGGTTCTTTCAAACTCCTTCGCAAGGTACTGGAAGAGAAGTGAGACGTTCGCGGAAGGTAAAGGTTCACCGCAGAGGACGCTGAGAACACAGCGCGGCCAAAGGCCGCAACCAAACATTCACCGCGGAGACGCAGAGAGCGCAGAGAAAACAATAAGTTACGCAGAAAGGTATGGGTGGAACCGGGAACGGAACAGGGAATTATGTTCTATATCTGCATTTCCAAGAACCTATGAGCGTTACGGATGCAAAAGTCCGTTCACCCTTGTATCGAAGCCCGTCCTGAGCTTGTCGAAGGGGGTGAAAAGGACTTTTGCATGAGGCTCAAGGTCACCATTAAATTCCGGTTTTCCTACCCGAGCAAGAATGAAACGGATACCGTCGTTTCTTGAGTTGCGGCTGAAGCGGGGAACCGCCATGCTTTAATCATGTCGCTGAGGCACGATTCCGGTCTTTCCAGCTTGAGATGCTGTGCCGCAACTTTTACATGCCGCACCTTGCCAGCAGAATCAATTGCCCACTCCACTGTCAGGATGCCCGGATTTTTGGACGATTGAGAGACAAGGCAACGGCTCCTCATTTCTTCCAGCTTTTGCTCCACTATTTTCTGTACTGTCTGTTCGGATAATCCTCCCGAGACGGTGATCTTCCCAAGACGCAGTTTGAAATTGGTTGCGTCTTCACTATTCTGTTCCTGTCGATTCTCACCTTTGTCCTCGATTGTTTCTTTGCCGGCCTTATCGCGGTGGGATTGAGGTCCGGCACTTCCGCTCTTGATGGATTCCATGGTGGGCGAGGCAGGAACCGAAAGCATTTTGGTGCCGGCCACCGCCATGTTCCCTACAGCATAATCGGAGACGCCTTCGGGCAAGGGGAGGGGCTGCGTGACAGTCGACACCTCACCATCCTTTCGGCGGACCTCGGTGTCGATGGCGATGAAGGAGGTGTATGCGGTGAGCAGGTTGTATTGGAGCGCCAATTGGGTGATCTCCGTGATGCGCCGGTCATCGGACTGCAGCCGGTTGTCGTCGCCGAGTTGAGCAATGCGGGTTCGCGCCCAGAGATAAAGGAGGGCCGAATTGTCCGTAAGGGGTTTGACGCCTGATACATCGATGGTCCTGGCATAGCTTCGGTCTCCGCCGACTCCGCGCAGGGTGATTGTTCCGGTTGGCTTGCCGCGCCATTTGCCAAAAACCGTTACCGGGCGTTCGGCAAAAACATCGGGGACTCCTGCCGGTTCAACATCGTAGACCTCAAAGCCACCGAAATCCAGTTTGATATGAGTCAGCAGAGGGGTTTGCACGTACTCTCGGAACTGCTCAGCCAGAACCATGGCCTGACCGGGATTGGAGATGACGAACGGCTCGCCGGAACCAGCCCGGGCCATGCCTTCGATAAGGAAGCGGTTGACACTCGTGCCAATACCAAAGGCGAAGAAGTTCGCGTTCCCGATCTCTTCACGGATAAGCGCGAAAGCTTCCGGCTCCACGGTTACATAGCCATCAGTGGCGATCACCACAGTACGCACGGCCTTTTCCTGACGGGGCAAAGCCAGGGCCCGCTTGAGTGCCGGCAAAAGCTCCGTTCCACCACCGCCTTGTTGGCTTTCGATGACTTGGATGGAGTGGCGTATGTTCTCAGGCGTCACTGCCAGGGACTGTGGGGCCAGAAGGGTTGAACCCCCCGAAAACAGCAGCACATTAAAGGTGTCGGTCGGCCGCAGGTTCCCGAGAAGTTCACGCATCAGTCGTTTGCTTATTTCGAGCGGAAATCCAAACATGGAACCGGATACATCAACAATGAAAATATACTCCCGCGGTGGGATCTGAGTCTGGATAACACGCTTAGGAGGCTGTACCGAAAGCAGGAAAAAGTTTTCCTCCCGGCCTTGATAGAGCAACAATCCGGACTCGATGGCTTCACCGGAAAGCCGGTACCTGAGAATAAAGTCGCGATTGCCTCCGGATTTTTCCGTTTCCTCGAGCTTCGCCGTTGCCCGTGAACGATCCTCATAGCGAATATCCACTTTGTGGGAGATGCAGGTCATTTCCTTAATCGGTAGGCCTGGGGTAAGGCGAGCGGTGATGTCGAAAGTATAGGGTGGGGGCTCACCCTGATGCAGATAGGGGTTTTTCGACCATCGTTCGTTCGACGGTGCGGTGTTCGCAGGTTGGTTGGAATAACGAGGACCAACAATGGTGGGGTACACGAACTCATAGACCCCCGCGTTGGGCGTGATCAATTCAGTGTATTGCAGCTCAGTCTTGATTTCATCCCCCGGCAGGATGTTCGCCACATTCATCTGGAAGACATTAGGCCGCTGCTGTTCGAGCAGTGAGGCGCTCCGCCCCTCCTGCTTTGCCTGTTCGTATGCCGCACGAGCCTCTTCGCGTTTCTTTATTTTGGCCGTAATGGTGCGGTCGCCAATCGTCATTTTCATCCCGTAGACGGAGGCTTTTGTGGAGGCCGGAAAGACATAGATCGCTTCCAGAGGTTTCTTTCCCTCATTCCTGTAGACCTGAGTGACCTTGACGTCGGCAATTACCCCCGCGATATTCGCAATGACGGATGTCGCTTTCAGGGGGAGTTGGTCTATTGCCGGATCATCACTCCTGACGAAGAAGTAGGGCGATAGCGTCTTGTCATCAACTTCCGACCCTGGGGTAGCATTGGTGGTTGCCGGTAAGCCGGGGAACGGCGTCTGACCAAAGGCCATGGAAGCGGTTGTCAACAAGAGAAAAAAGATTACGTTCGCGGCCGACATGACCGCAGTGAGTCTGCCAGATAGGTTTTTCAGCATTACCATGATGTACCTCCTTGTTGTTGAAGATTCAGATTGCTTTCACTTCTTTGGACAAAGAGGCAGAAGAAAAGTTCCGGGAATGTGAAAAAATCTTTTTCCGGGTGACGCTAAGAAAGAAGATTAATCAGGCTGGATAAAGTTGATACGGACTTCGAGCAGTTCGCTCTCGTCTGCTGTCCCCGCAGCATCAGTGGGCTCTTCACTGGTTTCTTTGATTTGGCCTGCTCGGCGCAGTCTTTCCAGAAGCAGGGGATAATTGCCGGCGGGTATCCGGACAACAATCGTTTTAGGCTCATTCGTTACCTTTTGATATTCGACAGACAAGACTGCTCCTCCCATGCTATTTACGGATTCTTTGATGAAACCGTAGACCTGACTTGGACCAAGGAGAGCTAGCGATTCTTCCTCCTTGGCGCCGGTCACTGAAGGAGAAGAAACACCTCCCACTGGCGGCAAAGCCTGTGGGGCGCTTTGCTTCAGCACATTACCTCCGGCTCGTTCGGCTTTCTGTTGGGCTGATGGCGGAGCTGCCAGTGCGCGGAGCTTGGCCGCATCTTCAGGCACTTCGGGGGGGGGCAGAAGAAGAGCAAGTTCGATATGCTTTAGAACCTGTACCGGGTTGTCAGCTGCCATTTTGCCCAGAGATCCCCCTTTCTTGTCAGCGGAGATCGCCGACTGCCGAACTTGGCCGGATAGGCTCGATAAGTCTTTCTCTGGTTCTTGTTTGGGAGCCTGCTGGTAGGCAAAAACGAGCAAAAGGGTCGCCAGAACGATCCCGGCAAGTTCCATGGGAAGTTTAATTTTCAAGGGATAGAACAACCACTTCGTAAGTCTATCGAACACGGAAGGCTGTTCGAGGCGTTCGTGAACGGCGGCGAGAAAACCCTGCGGAGCGCCGATCTTTTCAATGGTAGCCATGGTTCTGAGGTACGCTTGCAGCGTAGCCAATTCTGCTGCACAGTTTTCGCAAGAGGCCAGGTGCTCCTCCACGAGCCTTTGGGTGGCGCGATCAAGTTGATCATCCACGTATTCGGACAGGAGATGGGATACCTTTGAGCAGTCCACTCAGATCAATCCTTTCAACTTCTCGCGAAGCTGCTGCCTCGCTCGGGCCAGCTTGGACTTCACTGTCCCTGGATTATAACCGGTTATATGCGCGATTTCTTCATAAGGGAGCCCTTCGATGTCGCGAAGAACCGCTATGGCCCTGGCGTCCCGAGGCAATTCGTCGATTGCCTTTTGCAGCAACTTCTCCTGCTCTTTTCTCGCCAACTGAGCCAGGGCACTTGGCGCGGGGTCTTCGATCTCGATGCGGCCCAAGCCTCCCGTCCCCTCCGGGGATGAGTCGATTCGCACCATCCTTTGCTTATATCGGTGTTCCATGGATTTGAGCCTGTTCCTGCAAACATTGAGAGCTATAGTAAGAATCCAGGTGGAGAAGCGTGCCTCAAACCGGAAGCCTTTCAGGGCTTTATAGGCGTTGACAAAGGTTTCCTGGGCGCAGTCGTTGGCCTCTTCATAGTCTCCTAACATCCGATAGCAGACGTTGAATACTCTATCCTGATAGGAGCGGACCAGGTTATCGAAGGCGCTCCGATCATTGTTCAGAAAGGCGCGAATCCATGAAAACTCTTGTTCCTTGGTCGCTCTCTGCCGTTGCTCTTCTTCCATATAGACAATTTCTGAGCCGATCGGTTCCCGTTAGTTTTCATCTACAGATTTCGTCAAGAGTGCCTATAGTGTATTATGCAATTCGTATGTTTTTTCAACCGCCAAGGACACGAAACGGACGAAGATGAAAGGATTCCTCGAGAAGGTGCCGATCAAACGCCGATGGATTCGTATCGAAGTCTCATGCAGTCCCGACTATGCCGATGACTTGAGTGCGGAAATAGCTCAGACCTTCGCAGTGGGTGTTGAAATCACTGAGATGGGGGTTTGCTTCTATTTGCACGAAGATGGTTTTCTTGCCGACGGGAGGGAAAGGCTAGAGCGAGTTCTCAGTGATTTCAGGGAAACATGGCGTATTGATGCGCTGCCGACCTATTCGTTTTCATCTTTTGCTGAAGACGATTGGCTGGAAAAATGGAAGGTCAATTTCAAGCCACTTCGCGTGGGGAAGCATTGGATCATTGCTCCTACATGGGAGGAGGTCCACCCGGGCCCTGAGGATAGCGTGATCCACATAGACCCGGGACGGGCTTTCGGGACTGGGCACCACGAAACCACGAGATTATGTCTGGAATGGCTGGAAGGGTGGTCCGAGGCTCAGCATGATGCTTCGTCAAAGTCACTTCTGGATGTCGGTACAGGGTCCGGCATCCTGGCTATCGCCGCAGCACTGTTGGGATTTCATCAAATCGTGGCCGTGGATAACGACCAGGAAGCGATCGAAGTGGCAAGGGAGAATATAGCCCTCAATGGCGTTGTCGACAAAATCGTGCTTCAAATAGGCACCGTTGCAGATGTGCAGAGCCGCTTCGACGTCATACTTGCCAACATCCAGGCCTTACCGCTAATAAGGATGGCAGGTCTTCTGGTACGATGTCTGAAGGATTCGGCAAGACTTGTATTGAGCGGAGTCCTATTGGAACAACAAGAGCAGGTTCAAGCCGCCTACGAAGCAGAAGGTCTGAAGCTCTGCAGCCGGAACATTGCCTTGGAATGGTGTTTGTTGGTGTTTGAGTAATGAGTGGGGAGTAATAAGTAAGGAGTAGGAACGATGCAGCAAGAGAATGCAGGCGCCTGGATTACTGTTGGGAGGGACTCTGAGTTAACCGTGCCATCCAATCCGAACATCGGATTCATAGAAGGAGACGGCGTAGGTCCTGACATCTGGGCGGCCACGCGACGCGTCCTCGATGCGTCAGTCGAGAAGACCTACAGGGGCAAGAAGAAGATCCACTGGGTGGAACTGCTCGCGGGTGAAGAGGCGTACCGGACAACCGGAGAATACCTTCCGGAGCGCACTCTTCGGATGCTTCGCCAATGTGCAGTGGCGATCAAGGGACCCTTGACCACTCCTGTTGGTGGCGGGTTCCGGAGCGTCAATGTGGCCTTGCGCCAAATTCTGGACCTTTATGCGTGTATTCGCCCGGTTCGTTATTTTTCCGGCATTCCATCGCCCATGAGGCATCCCGAAAGGGTTAACATGGTCGTCTTTCGAGAGAATACGGAGGACGTCTACGCCGGCATTGAATGGGCTGCGGGATCGTCTGAAGCAAAGAGGCTTGCCGCAATTCTCAAGGAACAATTCGGAGTGTCTCTGCCTGAGGGGTCCGGGATTGGGATTAAGCCGATGAGCCGTTCCGGAACCGAGCGCCTGGTGCGGCGCGCGATCCGGTACGCACTGACCAAGGGATTGCCTTCAGTTACCCTGGTGCATAAAGGCAATATCATGAAGTTCACCGAAGGGGCCTTCAGAGAGTGGGGTTACGGGATTGCACTGGCGGAATTTCCCGAGCAGACGCTGACCGAAGTCGAGCTTCTCGAAAAATATCATGGTGTCCCTCCAGGAGGGCGGGTGGTGATCAAGGATCGCATAGCCGACAACATGTTTCAACAGGCCTTACTGCGTCCTGAGGAATATCATGTTCTCGCCACTCCCAACCTGAATGGGGACTATCTTTCTGATGCGCTGGCGGCCCAGGTTGGAGGGCTCGGCATGAGCCCGGGGGCGAACATCGGTGATAGCTGCGCCATCTTTGAGGCCACCCACGGTTCAGCTCCAAAGTATGCGGGAATGAACAAAGTGAATCCCGGTTCGTTGATCCTTTCTGGTGTCATGATGCTAGAATATCTGGGCTGGCTGAATGCGGCCGAGCACATTCAACGCGGCCTGGAACGAGCGATCGGAGAGAAGATTGTGACCTACGATCTGGCGCGTCAGATGGATGGAGCCAAAGAGGTCAGGTGCTCGGAGTTCGCTCAGGCCATCGTGGAGCGCATGTGCTAGAGGAGAGGCTGAGAGAATTCGGCGCTTCCCTTCTAGAGCTTTTCCTGCCCCGGCAATGTGCCGGATGCCAGAGAACCTGGCTTCACAGCCACCAGGGTTTCTGGTGTGAAGCCTGCCGGGATGAACTTCCCTGGATCGAATCCCCGATGTGCCCGCGATGTGGGCGCCCTTTTCCCAAGAGCCCTTCGTCTCCCGATCATTTTTGTGGTGACTGCCTGCAGTCGGCATTTCTGTTCGACAGCGCACGCTCGGCAACTCAGCATGCAGGTGTAGTTCGCAAGCGAATCCATCAGTTGAAGTTTGGAGGCCAGCTCTATTGGGTGCCGCCTCTTGCCGAGTTGCTAGGTCACCTTTTCAGGCGAGAAGAATCTGCCCCTGTTGAGTTGATCTTTCCTGTCCCACTCCATGTGAAGCGATTACGACAAAGAGGCTTCAATCAGGCGGGACTGCTTGCCAAAGCCTTTGGACGCCAGCTTCGCCTCCCTGTCTTATTTGAGGTCCTGGTCAGGAAGTGTTGGACGGAACCGCAAACGCGCCTGAATCGTGAAGAACGCCTGCAGAATGTCAAAGATGCCTTCCAGGTGATGGATACCGGCAAAGTGAAAGACCGGCGTGTTCTCGTCATTGATGATGTCTACACGACGGGGACAACTCTCAATGAGTGTGCCAAGACGTTAAAAGTGGCGGGGGCATCGGAAGTTCACGCCCTGACCGTCTGCCGGGCATTACCGGACTGGAAGACGGACTATGAGGATAGAACCGGCTGAAACCGTCATTCCATAACCAGTTCAAACACCCTGTCAAGGATGCCTGATTGTTTCAGCCAGGCGAGGCTTGTAGCCACCAGAAAGGGTCTGTTCATAATGTTCGGCTTGTTGTAGGTGAATGGTCCCCCGTTCAGATCGACCATCACCCCACCCGCGGCTGTAACAATCGCTTGACCTGCAGCCGTATCCCATTCCCAGGTAGGGCCGAACCGGGGATAGAAATCGGCTTCACCGGCCGCAATGGCACAGAATTTCAAAGCGCTGCCTCTGGTGAGGGATTCATAGGATGGCAGAATCTCAAGAAGTGCTTCAAGATCGGGAGACGGATGGGAGCGGCTTTTCAACACCCGTATCGTGGTCCCCGGCGAAGAACTGTCAACCTGGAGTGTTCTGACTTCGCCCCGCCAAATCTCCCGGCAGCCTTTGCGGATGTCGGCGACAAAAAGACGGTCAGGAACGGGAAGGTAGATAACGCCTATGGTAGGGGTGGTTCCCTCGATTAAGGCAATATTGACACTGAATTCTCCGTTTCTTTTAACGAACTCCTTGGTGCCGTCCAATGGATCCACAAGCCAGAATCGCGGCCATGCTTTTCGGGCTGCATAGGGAACCTCTTTCCCTTCCTCGGAAAGCACAGGAATCTGCGGATATTCGGATTGCAGTCCGGCGGTGATGATCTGGTGAGACCGCCTGTCCGCCAGGGTTAGGGGAGAGGAATCCTCTTTTTGCTCCACCGCAAAATCGGTTTCGTAGACTTCCAAAATGCCCTTCCCGGCCTCCTTTGCCAGATTACCCAGGAATTCAAGTGCACCCGCTTTCATTTCCATAACGAGAAACTCCAAAAGCCAAGAACTGAAGGCTGAAGGCTAATGGCTAAGAGCCAATACTAATGCCATTCCGCATCGCCGGAGTTCTTGCCGGCAGTGCTGAGAATGCCCAAAGGTTCGATGAGACGTGACAGAATCTGTGACCTGGTCCATTCGGTTGATTGTTTGCGGCCAGCTTCATGGATCTCAACCAGCTGGACGGCATAGGATTCAGCCTTTGCATGACCGCTTGAGCGGGCTGCCTCGATGACTGACCAATCGCCGGTTAGCCTGAACTGGCGAAAGGCCTCAATAATCTCCGGGAACACCGCGCGGGTGAAGGGACGCATGAAGGCAACATAGAAGCCCAGTGAAGAATGGATTCGATTGCGGATGATGTGGCCCAGCAGACCTTCGAAGTGGGTGTCTGCAAGGAGATCTTTGACCACTCGTGCAAAGATTTCAATAGGACTATTGGAGTAGGTCGAAACGATCTCGTGCCACACTTGTCCATCAAAGGCATTTTCATGAACCTCGCCGACCTCATGGTAAACCCATGTTTCGATCTCTTGCCTGGCTACCTGGTGCAAGTGCGGAGCCAATTCCTTAGGGGAGCGTCGGATCGCTTCAGGATCGAGGTGGTACTGCTGAAGAGCATAGCTGAGAGCAGCTCTGGCCGAGGGACGTTGTTCCAGAATCTGATCCCATAAGAAAAAAAGCATCGCCGACTGTCTCGCAAAAATCTGCCGACCCTGACGCATGGCGGGGGTCATATAAATGTCTCTTGCCAGCTCACGGTCCACGATGTCAACCTGAAGCTCCCCGAGGGTTCGAGATTCGATCACTTCGCCGAGAAAAAACGAGGGCTTCATGCCCAATACGTAGCCTGCTCCGTAAACCAGCCCCAAGGGGCGAAGTTCGAGGTTGAGGGCCACCATGTTGAAGGGTTCATACGATTCGATCCCCAGGGTTAGCAGTTGGAGTTCGCCATCAACGATTTTCTCCCACCGGCTTTCCCGGTCGTCAACCCACTCCAGCAGTGCGGCCGGTTCCGGCTCCTCCCAGGGACGCAGGCCGTGTTCCCACTTGTAGAGGTCTCTCAGGCGAAGCAACAGGCCGCAGAGTGAATACAACCCGGCATAATTGGCATCGGAAATGTCGCAATTCCTCTGAATTTGTTCCCTCAATTGGGGAAGGCTGATATCCACGGGCTGCTCCTTGAAACCAAAGCATCAAACTGTCATGTCACGGATCATATCCACCCTAACTATACCATTTTGAGGCGGCCTGTTGACCAGTATTCATCCAGGAGCTTGTCAAGGGAGTCCTTTTCTGTGATTTCGAACGAAGCGTAGCGAAGAGAGAAATCTGAAAATTCAGCCACTTGCGCCATCAAAATTTCTCGCCGTCAGCTCGAAATGGCAATTCTCGGACGAACCCTAGTAAAGGCGGTGACGAAAGAGCCAGCTTGCAAAGGCAAGACTCGCCAGACCAATCAGGGCCATTGGCCAGTATTGGGGCCACAGCAACGAGGCGTCGGCCCCTTCCAGGAATACTCCCCGCAAAATAATCAAAAAGTAGCGCAAGGGAATGAGATGGGTGAGGGCCTGCATGAACTCGGGCATGTTGGCGATGGGTGTGGCAAAACCGG
>Ga0209048_10003614_pt1 | contig 14960 bp, 12 predicted proteins | sample FrelakmetCRP12CR_FD_187146 | JGI IMG/M metagenome (GOLD analysis project Ga0209048, IMG submission 187146) | Freshwater lake sediment microbial communities from the University of Notre Dame, USA, for methane emissions studies - CRP12 CR (SPAdes)... | ecosystem: Environmental > Aquatic >... | reverse complement strand
TGCGCTGCGCCGTTGCCTCGGCCGCCGCGGCGTAGCCCTGCGGCGAGTAGGTGTTGGCGTCCCACGGCGACGGACTCTCGGGCTCGTTCTGGAGCGAGAGCCACGTGAGCGGGTGGCCCTCCTGCTCGAGGTAGCCGAGGTAGACCGTGAAGAACTCTGCGAGCTCGGGCTCCATGCCCGGGAGGAGCGAGCCACCGCCCGCCGTCTTGCCTGTGGTCTTCATCCAGGCGGGTGGGGACCACAGCGCGGCCATGAGCTCCGGTGCGCCGCGCGACATAATCTCGCCCACTTGCCAGAGATGATCGGCGGGGGGTATGAAGCCCGCCGGGTTCACGTGCGCGGGATCGGCGTCGTCGTTCACGGGCTCGATCTGGTTCGGGATCGTGAAGCGCACGACGGAGGGCTCGAGATCGCCGAACACCAGATCCATCACCTGTGAGCGGTCGGGCTCGGGCATCGCCCGTAGGGTGTCCTCGTTCGTGGCGGAACCGCCGAGGCCCGCGATCGTCTGGAACTCCGTAGCGGGATCCAGGGTCACGCGGACGGCGGTGGCCCTCGGGAAGGGTGGCGTGCAGCCGGCCGCGCCGAGACCGAGCAGGGCGGCGGCGACGAGTGAGGCGAGCGAGTGCAGCGGGCGGGTGGGGTGCATGGGGACCTCGACCGAAGCGGCCTCTCACGCTACACGGAGCCGGCGCGCCGGGCGAGTCCCGTGGCCGTCACGTCGTCAGGGGCCCAGACGTAGCAGCAGGTGCGCCGAGACGTCGCCCGCGAGGTCGTTGATGTAGTGGCGCCGCGTGAAGCGCCATGCGCTGTCGATGCGCCGGAACTCGTCGTGGTAGCGCCCCGCCACGATCGGTTGGAGCGGGAGCGCATCCGTCTGCTGCAGTACGCAGTAGTACGAGCGGCAGGTTGCGCTGCCGGCCGCCTCGTCGATCTCGAGGATCAGGTTCGTGACCAGGTGCTTCGTGCGGGGCGTGCCGTCGGGATAGCGGCGCGTCCACTCCTCGAGCTGCGACTGCATGCCCGCCGCGCCGGTTCGCACCTCGGCGCTCACGTTGCTCGTGATGATGGCGTGCGTGAAGAGACGCCCCACGGCTTCGAAATCGCCGAGGTCGACAAGCTCCGCGTAGCGGTGGACGAGGTTTGCGATCTCCCAGGCGCTCAGGGGGCCGCACGCTCCGTCACCTCGATCACGGTCATCAGGGGATCGCAGGCGTCGTCCGGCACCGCGATCACGGCGTCGCAGACGGGGTCCCGCCCGAAGAGACGGTCCAGGGCGGAGAGCCTGAGATCGAAGCCGAGCTCCATCCCGCTGCCGAGGGTGCGCACGTGTTCGATGCGCCGCCCGTGGACCCCCCGCAGCACGACGAACTCCTGTGGGCGCATCGGGCAGAAGAGAAAGGTGCGGCGGCCCTTCTGCGTGGTCGGGCCGTAGAACTGCCAGGGCTCGAGACCACGTTCGCTGCCGATCACGGCCTCGCCGTGGCGCTCCATCCAGGCCGCGATGCCCTCGAGGCGCTCGCGCTGCCACGCCAGGAGCCGTCCCTCACCGTCGGGCGAGACGTTGAGCAGGAGATTCCCACCTGCGCCGGCCACCTCCGTCAGGACGGAGAGCAGGTAGCGGACCGACTTGTACTCGTGATCGGCGGCCACGGGGCCCCAGCTGTGGTTCATGGTCATGCACGTTTCCCAATGCCGCTTCGGTGCGCTCCTGGGGAGCGCCTGCTCGGGTGATTCGTAGTCCCCCACGCCGGGCAGCCGGTCGTTGATCACGATCTGCGGCTGGAGGCCGCGGATGAGCTGTTCGAGCTCGCTCGCGTGCCACTCCTCCGCGCGGCGTTCCCAGCCGCCGTCGAACCAGAGCAGGTCGATGCGTCCGTAGGCCGTGAGCAGATGCGTGAGCTGTCCGCGGAGGTCGGTGAGGAAGCGGTCCCAGGCGTCCGCCGCCGGGCGCGGGTAGGAGATTGCCGGGTAAGGCCGCATCTCGTCGCGGAAGGCGGGATAATCGGGATGGTGCCAGTCGGGGAGGGAGAAGTAGAGGCCGACCCGCAGGCCTTCGGCACGCGTCGCGTCCACGTACTCGCCGACCAAGTCTCGGCCCGGGGCGAAGCGGGCGATGCCGAATCGCGCGTGCTCCCCACCGAAGAGACAGAAGCCGTCGGCGTGCTTCGTCGTCAGCACCGCGTACTGCATGCCGCAGCGCTTCGCGAGCCGGAGCCACTCGCGCGGGGCGCCCGGCGGCGGCACCCACGCCGTGGCGTCGCGGTAGTAGTCGGCGACCGAGAGGTCCTGCCCGTAGGGAAACGCCCGGATCCCGCCCACGAGGGGCCAGGAGGCCTCGAGTCCGCGGCTGCTGTAGGTCCCCCAATGGACGAAGAGGCCGAAACGCGCCGTGTCGAACCAGTGCTGCTCTTTCGTCACAGAGCGCCACGGTACGGAGGCTGCGCGCCTGGCGCTACCCTGCGTCGCGCGCGACCGTTTCTGGCGCGGCCTTCCTGCATCTGTTTACTCCGTGGCGGCCTCGCCGGCCGCAGACCCCGAAGGTGCGATGCCCGAGCTACTGACCCTTCCGACCTGGGTGTTCCTCGCGGCGGGGGCGGTCTTCCTCCTGCTCGGCGTCGCGCTCGTCGGGCTGGCCACCCGCCGCGGCCGGGTGTTTAGGGAGATCGCCGCCCTTGGCGTCCAGCTCGAGGCGATCGAGAAGTCCGATGAGCGCACGGAGCGTGCGCTCCGCGAGGAGCTGGTACGGAGTGGCGAGACCCTGCGCGGCGAGGTCTCGCGCAACCGCGTGGAGCTCGCGACGTCCTTCGCCGATTTCGGCGACGGGGTGGGGAAGCGGATGACCGAGATCTCGACCCTGCAGACGGAGCGCCTCGAGAGCTTCGCGCGGCGGATCGAGGGGCTCACGCAGCTCACGGAGCAGCGCCTCGATCTCCTGCGCACCACGATCGACCAGAAGCTCCAGCAGATCCAGGAGGACAGCGCGGCCAAGCTCGAGCAGATGCGGGCCACGGTCGACGAGAAGCTGCAGGGCACGCTCGAGGCGCGCCTCGGTGAATCCTTCAAGCACGTCTCCGAGCGACTGCAGGAGGTGCATGCCGGGCTCGGCGAGATGCGAGGCCTCGCGGCGGGCGTCGGCGATCTCAAGAAGGTCCTCACCAACGTGAAGCAACGGGGCGGCTGGGGCGAGGTGCAGCTGGCGACGCTCCTCGAGCAGACGCTCGCGCCCTCGCAGTACGAGGCCAACGTTGCCACGCGTCCCGGCATGGCGGAGCGCGTCGAGTTCGCGATCAAGCTGCCCGGGCGCGAGAACGACGGCGAGCGCCCCGTGTGGCTTCCCATCGACGCGAAGTTCCCGCTCGAGGACTACCAGCGCCTGGTGGACGCCCTCGAGGCCGGGGACAAGGACGCTGCCGAGATGGCAGGGCGCGAGCTCGAGAAGCGCGTGCAGCAGTGTGCGAAGGACATCCAGAGCCGCTACCTCGAGCCGCCGCACACGACGGACTTCGGCATCCTCTTCCTGCCCGTGGAGGGTCTCTATGCCGAGCTGCTCCGGCGGCCGGGCCTTGTGGACGCGATGCAGCGCGAGCAGCGGATCGTGATGGCCGGGCCCACCACGCTGGTCGCCATGCTGAACAGCCTGCAGATGGGCTTTCGCACCCTGGCCATCGAGAAGCGCTCGAGCGAGGTGTGGAAGCTCCTCTCCGCCGTGAAGACCGAGTTCGAGAAGTTTGGCGGCATCCTCGACGGCGTGCAGAAGAAGCTGCAGGAGGCCTCGAACAAGATGGACGAGGCCTCGCGCAAGAGCCGCACCATCACGCGCCGCCTGCGCGACGTGGAGGAGCTCCCGGCGGCAGAGGCCACGCGTCTGCTGGACGCGGGGCCGGACCCGCTCGCCCCGGCGGACGACGACTGAGCCGAGGCCCCGGACCCGCGCGCTGCCTCCGATCGCCGGTAAGCGCTTGTCGCCGCTCCAGAAATCCCCTGTGAGGCAGTTCACAGCGGGACGCCTCCGGGCGACCGATGCTGGGGGTGTCGCAGGCGAAGGGGCCTGCGAGAGGAGGGTAAGCGATGACGAAGGTCGACGGCTTCCACGGTCATGCGGTGATTCCGGCGGGCTTTTGGCGTCTGCTGCTGGTGGTCGCGGCGTACCTCCTGATCAGCGCCACGCTTGCGCACGTCTGAAGGAGGGAGCCATGGCTCGCAGCTTCTGGATCTCGATCTTGAACGCCACGGCCGACGCTTTGACGCATCCCTGCGGCGCCGCGCTGATCGCGATCGCGCTGCTCGTGGCCGCGCCGATCCTCGCCCAGACGGCGGGCGCGCCGCGGTCTCGTTCGGAGAACGCCTCGAGCTGCCCGGTCCCGCCAGCCGCCGTGATGCGCTAGGGCAAGCGAAGCGCGCCGCCAGAGCGCAGAGCGGGACGCGAAGGGAGCGGACGGCCCGGCGGCGAAGCCAGGAGGGTCGCTAGAACCGCAGCGGCAAGGCCCGCAGGCCGCGAAGCACGACGCCTGGCTTCCAGGCGACTGGTCCGCCGTCCTGCTCGAGCTGCGGAAAGCGCGTCGCGAGGCGCTCGAAGGCCACCTGCGCCTCGAGCCGTGCGAGGGGCGCCCCGAGGCAAAAGTGCGCCCCGTGTCCGAACGAGAGGTGGCGGTTGTCGGGACGCGCCAGGTCGAGGCGATCCGGATCCGGGAACGACTCCGGGTCGCGGTTCGCCGCGGCGAGCACCACGTTCACTTCGAGCCCCGCCGGAATGCGGCGCCCGCCGATCTCGAGGTCTTCCTTCGGGATGCGCGAGGTGAGTTGCACCGGTGCGTCGAAGCGCAGGAGCTCCTCGACGGCGCTCTTCGCGAGTGCGGGCTCGCGGCGCAGGCGCTCGAGCTCGCCGCGGTGGTGCAGCAGCGAAAGGGTCCCGTTGCCGATCAGGTTCGTCGTGGTCTCATGTCCCGCGGCGAGGAGCAGGATCGCCGTGGCGATGAGCTCGTCGCGCGAGAGCACGTCACCCTGGGCCTCGGCCGCCACCAGCGCGCTCATGAGGTCGTCCTCCGGCGCGCGGCGGCGCTCCGCGATGAAGTCCGTGAAGTAATCGCTTAGCGCCTCGGCCGCCTTCGCGGCCTGGGGCAGGCCCTGGTCGCGGATCGAGCCGTCGAGGAAGGGCACGAAGTCGTCGCTCCAGCGCTTGAAGCGCTCGAGGTCCGCGGCCGGCACGCCGAGGAGCTCCGCGATCACCACGATCGGCAGTGGGGACGCCAGGTCGCGGATCAGCTCGAAGCGCCCACGGGCCAGGGCCGCGTCGAGAAGCTCGTCCACGAGGCGCTCGATGCGCGGCCGCAGCCCCTCGACCATGCGCGGCGTGAAGGCCCTGGAGACCAGTCCGCGCAGGCGCGTGTGGGCCGGGGCGTCCTTCACCAGCATGACGGACGAGACCACGCGACCGAGCGCGGCGAAGGCCGGATCCGGTCCGCCCCTGGCTGCTTCGAGCACCTTCTCCGGAAACTTCTCGGCGCTCATCCGCGGGTCGCGCAGCACGGACACGACGTCGGCGTAGCGCGTGAGCACGCAGAACCGGAAGCCCCGGATCTCGACGTCGTGCACCGGATCCCGCCGCCGCAGCTCGGCGTAAAAGGGGTATGGATCCTCGATCACCTGACTCGAGAAGGCCTCCCAGTCGAGATCCATGTAGATTCCTCCCTCCCGCTGGCATCGTAGGCGGTAGCAAGGACCGGGCCAGCGCCTCAGACCCCCGGAACGTACGGAGGACGCCATCGAGGGAGGATCGCCGCAGTCTCCGGGCTTCAGTGCAACACAGACGCTGCGCGCGTGGACGCACGACCGCACGCGACTCCAGGCCCTGGCGCGCAGCATCGAGCCCGCGGTGCGGCTCCAGACGAAGGATGGATGGATCTGGAAGCTGCTCGGCCGCCTGGCCGCCGGCGCGACACTGGGCGGCATCTCGTACCGCCGCTTCCTCGAGGAGTTCGCGACGACGCTCGGGCCGCTCCAGGGCTATCCGTCCGCGTGGAGCGTCGAGCGTGTGGAGGCGATCCTCGTGCACGAGGCCCGTCACACGCGCCAGGCGCGACTCTGCGGCCTCGGCCTCCATCCGTGGCTCGGCCTCCCCGTCTTCGCCGTCCTCTACCTCGCCCTGCCGCTCCCGCTGGGATTCGCGTGGCTGCGGCTTCTCTTCGAGATCGACGCGGACCGGGCGTGCTGGCGACATGCGCTCTCGCGCGGGGCCTCTCCGGACGAGATCCGCGTGCGCGCGCGGCGATTCGCGGCCGTCGTATGCTCGGGGGCATACGGCTGGTCGCTGCCGTCACGTCTTGGCGTGCGCGCCTTCGAGCGGGCGGCCGAACGGGTGATCGCCGAGTTCGCGCACGGACGCCGCGGCTGAAGCATCAGCCGAGGTGGCCTTCGAGCGCCGCCTGGTACATCGCGCGCAGCTCGGGGACGCCGACGGGGGCCGGGTTCGAGCTGGCGGTCGGATCGACGGCCGCCATCTCCGCGAAACGGTCCAGGTGCTCTTCCCGCATGCCGAGCTCGCGCGCGGTGTGGGGGATGCCGATCTCCTCTCGCAGTTGCAGCACCCACTCGAGCACGCCCTCGAAGGTCGGCTTCGCGAGACCGAGGTAGCGCGCCACGCGCTCCATCTTCTCGGAGATCGCGCTCCGGTTGAACACGAGCACGTAGGGCATGAAGACGCCGTTGGTGAGGCCGTGATGGGTGTCGAGCACGGCGCCGAGCGGGTGCGAGAGCGAATGGATGGCGCCGAGGCCCTTCTGGAACGCGGCCGCGCCCATGTGGGCCGCGCAGAGCGTGTAGGCGCGGGCCACGAGGTCACGACCGTCCTTCACCGCGGCGGGCAGCCACTCCTTGCCGAGCCGCATGCCCTCAAGCGCGATGCCGTCGGCGATCGGATGGTGGAAGGGCGCGCAGTAGGCCTCGAGGTTGTGGGCCAGGGCATCCATCCCGGTGGCGGCCGTGAGGCGCGACGAGAGTCCGACCAGGAGCGCCGGGTCTGCGAGCACGATCCCCGGAAGCATTTTCGGGTGGAAGATGATCTTCTTCACGTGGGTAGTCTCATCCGTCACGACCGCGGCGCGGCCCACCTCGGAGCCCGTGCCGGCGGTGGTCGGCACCGCCACGATCGGCGCGATCCCCTCCACCGTGGCGCGCGTCCACCAGTCGCTCACGTCCTCGAAGTCCCAGATCGGACGCGTCTGGGGGATCATGAACGCGATCGCCTTGGCACAGTCGAGGGCGCTGCCTCCGCCGAACGCGATCACGCCGTCGTGCCGCCCGCCGCGGAAGGCAGCGACGCCGGCCAGCACGTTCGCCAGGACCGGATTCGAGCGCACCTCCGAGAAGACGCCGGTCGGGAGTCCGTCCCTCTCATTCGAGGTCACCGTCTCGCGTAACATGGGGAGAGAGGCCAGGCCGGGATCGGTCACGAGGAGCGGGCGCTTCATGCCGAGCGCGCGGCAGGCAGCGGCGAGCTCGCGCACGCGGCCCACGCCGAAGCGGATCGCGGTCGGGTAGCTCCAGTTGCCCGTCAGCGTGGCGGGATCGGGCTGCACGGTCTCTCCTAGAGCCGGGTCCGCAGGTGGAAGGATTTTGGGCGCGTGAGCTGCTCGTAGCCTAGACGCGAGAGCGTGCAGCCGCGGCCCGAATCCTTCACGCCCGTCCACGCGAGCCCGGGATCGAGGTAGTCGCAGCGGTTCATGAAGAAGGTGCCCGTCTCGACGCGGTCCCCGATCGAAACGGCGGCCTTCTCGTCGCTCGTCCAGATCGCGGCGGTGAGACCGTACGCGCTATCGTTCATGAGGTGGATGGCCTCTTCGTCCGAGGCCACGCGCAGGATGCCGATCACGGGCCCGAAGCTCTCCTGCGTCATGACCCGCATCGAGTGGTCCACGTCGACGAGTACGCCGGGCCCGAGGTAGGGTGAGCCCGGCGCGTCGTTCGCGAACGAGCGCGGATCCACGAGGAGCCGTGCGCCCGCCTCCACGGCGTCCGCGATCTGGCCGCGCACGAAGTCGGCGGCGGAGGCGCGCACCATGGGGCCGAGCGTCGTCTCGGGGTCGAGCGGATCGCCGAGACGGTAGGTCTTCGAGAGCGCTACGAAGCCATCGACGAAGCGGTCATAGAGCGAGGCGTGCACGTAGATCCGCTCGATGCCGCAGCAGGACTGGCCGGAGTTGAAGAACGCGCCGTCTACCAGACTCTCGATCGCGTGCTCGAGGTTCGCGTCGTGGCGCACGTAGGCCGGATCCTTGCCGCCCAGCTCAAGCCCCGTGCCGATGAATCGCCCGGAGGCGGCCCGCTGCACGCTGTGCCCGGCGTCCACCGAGCCCGTGAATGCGACGAAGTCCACGGACGGGCTCCGGATCACGGCCTCGGTGTCCGCGTGCGAAAGATGCAGCGCGTGGAACAGGTCCTGGGGCAAGCCCGCCGCGCGGAAGGCCTCCGCGAAGCGTTCAGCGCACAGCGGGGTCTGCGCCGAATGCTTCAGCAAGACGGCGTTGCCGGCGAGGATTGCGGGCACGACGGAGTTCACGGCCGTGAGGTAGGGGTAATTCCAGGGTGCGATCACGAAGATCACCCCCACGGGATCGCGCCGGATGAAGCGCGTGAAGCCTTCCTTCGGCTCGAGCGGGAGGTCCGCCAGCGCTCCGGGGGCGAGCTCCGCCATGGCGCCCGCGCGCTCTACGAGCCGATCGACCTCGAGGGGCGAGTACCGGATCGGACGCCCCATCTGGCGCGTGAGCTCCGCGCCGATCTCCTCGCGTTTCGACAGGAAGGCCTGGCAGAAGCGCCCGACCAGCGCCACGCGCTCGGCGACGGGGGTTCTCCGCCAGGCGGGCTGCGCACGGCGGGCCCCGGCGAGCGCCTCCTCGATTTCGCGCGAGGTCGCCAAGCAGCGCGTCACGAGGACGCGCCCGTCGATGGGAGAGATCACGTCGAAGGTACGGCTCATCGGATCACGTCGAAGGTACGGCTCATCGGATCCCGTCGAAGGCGAGGCTCATACGATCTCGAAGTAGCGCGCGAGCTCCCAGTCGCTCACGTGCTTGCGGAACTCGCGCTCCTCCCACTCCCGGGTGGCCGCGAAATGATCCACGAAGGCGTCGCCGAAGGCCGCGCGCGCTGCCTTCGAGGCCTTGAAGCGCTGGGCTGCATCCCAGAGGGTCGTGGGGAGCCGCAGCTTCGCGGGCGTCTCCTTCTCGTAGGCGTTGCCTGCGACCGGTGCGCCCAGGGAGAGCTCATGCTCGATGCCGTGGAGTCCCGACGCGATGGCGGCGGCGAGGGCGAGGTGGGGATTGGCATCCGCCGCGGCGATGCGAAACTCGACCCGCTGCGATTTCTCCGATCCCGGGATCACGCGCAGCGCGCAGGTGCGGTTCTCGACGCCCCAGGTGGCGCTCGTGGGCGCCCAGTAGCCGGGAATGAGGCGCCGGTAGGAGTTCACGGTGGGCGCGACGAGCGCCAGGAACTCGGGCAGGAGCGCCTGCTGGCCTGCCACAAACTGCCGCATGGTGCGGCTCATGCGATGCTCGGCACGCGCGTCGTGGAACGCGGACTTCCCGGCCTTTGTCTGGAGTGACACGTGGATGTGTCCGCTCTGGCCGGGCCAGTCCATGGACCATTTGGCCATGAAGGTCGCCATCCAGCCCCGCCGCTGCGCCAGCACCTTGGCGAAGGTCTTGAAGAGCGCGGCCTTGTCGGCGGCGGCGAGCGCCTCGTCCACCGCGATGGCGGCCTCCAGCACGCCCGGGCCCGTCTCCGTATGCAACCCCTCGAGGGACATGTCCATGGCCTCGCAGGTGGCGAGGAGCTCCTGGTAAAAGTCTGCGTGCACCGAGCTGCGCAGCACGGAGTAGCCGAAGTAGCCGGGCGTGATCGGCTTCAGGGCGCGGTAGCCCTTCGCCCGGGCGGAGTCCGGCGTCTCGTCGAAGAGGAAGAACTCGTACTCGAGTGCAGCGCGGACGCCGAAGCCCAGCGCGCGCGCCTTCTCCAGCACGCGGCGCAGCACGCCACGCGGGCAGATGGCGTCGGCCGGCGGCTCGAACTCGGCCAGGAACAGGAGCATCCCGGGCTCCGACGGCACGTCGCGGCAGCTCTCCGGAAGGACGCGCACCGGCGCGTCAGGGTAGGCGGTGTGCCAGCCGGTGTAGGCCACGTTGTCATAGAGCTGGTCCTGGGAATCCCAGCCGAGCACTACGTCGCAGAACCCGAAGCCGCCTTCGAGGGCCGAGAGGAACTTCTCACGCGACATGTACTTGCCGCGCATCACGCCGTCCACATCGAACAGACCCACCTTCACGTGGGTGAGCTTCCGCTCCTGGACGATCTTGCGGGCGTCAGCGGCCGTCCCGACCTCACGCGGCCTCACGAGCGGAAGACCTCGCGGATGCGCCGCGTAGCGGCCGTCACGTTTTCGTGGGAGTTGAAAGCCGACAGCCGCAGGTAACCCTCACCGGCGGGTCCGAAACCTGCGCCAGGCGTCCCGACCACGCACGCCTGCGCCAGCAGGCGATCGAAGAACTCCCAGGATCCCATGGCCCGCGGCGTTCGCATCCAGATGTAGGGCGCGTGTACGCCGCCGAACAGGGTAAAGCCAGCGGCTCCGAGCTGATCCCGCAGCAGGGCTGCGTTCGCCATGTAGTAGGCGATCTGCTCCGCGGTTTGTTTCATGCCCTCGGGCGAGTAGACCGCGGCGGCGGCGCGCTGCACCGGATACGAGACCCCATTGAACTTCGTCGTCTGCCGACGGAGCCAGAGCGCGTTCACCGGCACCCGCTCGCCGTTGGCCGTGGTGCCCAGCAGCTGCTTCGGCACTACGGTGTAAGCGCAGCGCACGCCCGTGAAGCCCGCACGCTTGCTGAAGCTGCGAAACTCGATCGCGCACTCCTTCGCGCCCTCGATCTCGTAGATCGAGTGGGGGAGGGCGGGATCCTGGATGTAGGCCTCATAGGCGGCGTCGAACAGGATGACCGAATCGTTGGCGCGGGCCCAGGCGACCCAGCGCGCGAGCTGCTCGCGCGTGGCCACGGCGCCCGTGGGATTGTTGGGTGTGCACAGGAAGGCCACGTCCGCAGGCTCACAGGGAGGATCGGGCACGAAGCCGTTGGCCTCGTCCGCCACGAGGTAGCGGATGCCGGCGAAGCGGCCGTCCGTTCCCGCTTCGCCCGTGCGCCCGGCCATCACACTCGTGTCGACGTACACCGGATAGACCGGATCGGTGACCGCGATCGTGCACCCGGCGCCGAAAATCTCCTGGATGTTACCGGTGTCGCACTTGCTGCCGTCCGAGACGAAGATCTCGTCACGCTCGAGCTCCACCCCGCGTGCGGCGAAGTCGTGCTCGCGAATCGCGTCGAGCAGGAACTCGTAGCCCTGCTCGGGGCCGTAGCCGCGGAAGCCCGTCGCCGTCCCCATCTCGTCGACGGCAGCGCGCATGGCGGCAACCAGCGCGGGCGCCAGCGGGAGCGTCACGTCGCCGATGCCGAGGCGGATCACACGCGCCTGCGGGTGCGCCGCTTCGAACGCACGCACGCGACGGCCGATCTCGGGAAAGAGGTAGCCCGCCCGAAGCTTCCGGTAGTCCTCGTTGATCCTCGCCACGGCACGCAGGGTAGCCGCGCGCCGAAGCCGCCGGAAGCCCGATCCGGCGCCGCTGTTGCGGGCCGTCGCTGGAGGGGGACATCCACGCCTTGGAGCGCTTTGTCCGAGTACGCCGCCGGCACGCCGGCGCCTCTGCGAGCACGGTCCAGATCTCCCGCTTCGGGGCGCGCAGGACGGTCTCCCCTGCGACGGGTTGTCGCGAACGGGAAGAAGCACGACGCGTGCCGGCGCCGCATCCCCGAGCGCACCGCAGCGCCCCGCTCGCGACCGATCGTTTTCCACGGGTTCACCAACGCAGGACGAGCGGATCGAGCGCCGCCCGTACCTCTACCTCCCGCGAGGTCGCCACCACGCTGCATCGCTCCCGGTCGCACACCTCGCGGAGAAGCACCTCGTTCTCCCGTCCCGCGCGGCGTCGTCGGGCACGAATCACGACCGCAACGACCCGGTGATGCCAACGTCGCCGTCACGGATTCAGCTGGACGGGTCGAGTGCGAGCGACAGGTCGGCTCGGAGCAGCCTCTCGCCCCCCATGGGCGTTGGCTCGTCCTTCGCGGTTCCGCTTCCCGGTGAGTCCTCCGTTCAGCCTCTTTCGTCGGCAGCGGAACGCGGCTCGTCTGCCGTGCGGCGCGTCGTCGGAACGCGAGGCAGCGTACGCCCCTGGTGCGATCGGAACTGTGCGGGGGGGGCGCACTTCGCGAGGGCCGAAGAGTCAGGAGTTCCCGATGGTACACTCGCCGTATGATCGAGCGCGCGCTCCGCGACCCCCCTCCCGGCGACATCAGCCCACCGCCGGTCGCGTGGGCGCGCGCGCTGCTCTCGGGCGTCGGGATCGCGAGCACGCCGGAGCCGCCTGCGATGGACGTCACCGGCAACGATCCGGTGCTTCCGACACGTTTCCGCGTCGGGGAAGCGGCAGCCGCCGTGCAGCTCGCCGTGGGCGCCGCGAGCGACGTCCTGTGGCGTCTGCGCGGAGGCCAGCCGCAGCGTCTCGCGGTGGATGTGCACGCTGCCGCGGCGTCGCTCCTCTCCTTCGTGCTGTGCCGGGTTCGGGGCGTCTCGCTGGTGCGTGCGGCGCCCGTCACGGTTGCACTCTACCGCGCGCGCGATGGCGGCTGGGTACACCTGCACGGCGGCTTCCCGGCCCTGCATGCGGGCACACTCGCCGTGCTGGGCTGCGCGGACGAAGCGCCTGCAATCGCACGCGCAGTCGCCGCATGGGACGCACAGGAGCTGGAGGACGTTCTGGCGGAGCGGGGCCTGTGCGGGGCGCGGCTCCGCAGCGCGAGCGAGTGGGCAGCGCATCCGCAGGGCCACGCGCTCGCCGCCGTACCCGTGGTGGAGCTGCTCCGGCTGGACCATGCGGATCCACGGCCACTGCCCGGGTCCTCTGCGGAGACGGCGGGGGTGCGTCCGCTCTCGGGCGTACGCGTTCTCGATCTCACCCGCGTGCTCGCCGGACCCACGTGCGCACGCACGCTGGCGGAGCACGGCGCGGAGGTGCTGCACGTGCGCTCGCCGAGCCTCCCGTCGATCGAGCCCTTCGTGATCGACACGAACCCGGGCAAGCGCTCGTGTCACCTCGACCTCGGGAAGGCCGCCGACGTTGAACAGCTGCGCGGCCTCGTGGCCGGCGCCGACGTGTTCTCGCAGAGCTACCGGCCGGGAGCGCTCGCGCGCCGCGGTTTCGCACCCGAGGCGTTGGCACGGCTGCGGCCCGGCATCGTCGCGGTCTCGATCGACTGCTACGGCCACGAGGGGCCCTGGGCCTGCCGTGCGGGCTGGGAGCAGCTGGCACAGACGGTGTCCGGGATGGCGTACGAGCACGGTGGCACGGACGCCCCGTCGATCGTTGCGGCGGCGGTCACGGACTACATCACCGGGAATCTGGCAGCGCTGGGCGTGCTCGCCGCCCTCGCACGTCGTGCGCACGAGGGCGGGAGCTGGCACGTCCGCGTGTCGCTCGCCCGCACGGCCAGCTGGATCCTGTTGCTGCCGCGTACGCCCGATGGCGACCAGGCGAGCGGGCTCGACGCTGGCGTCCTTGCCGCCCACGAGATCCGGATGGATACCGCGTGGGGCCGGGTGGCCCGCCTCGGGCCCGTGCTGCGCATGAGCGAGACGCCGCCCCGCTGGAGCCTTCCGCCCGCCCCGCTCGGGAGCGATCCGCCCCGCTGGTCGTGACAGCGCGTTCTCGCGAGGCTCTCCTAGGACGCTTGGACCCGCGGCGCGGCCGCGCGCGCCTCGAGCGCTGCGACGTCACCGCCGTCGTCCGGGAAGGCGGCATATCCCATGCGAACGGACGGATGGGGCAGCGGCTCGAGGCCCATGTCGACGGTCTCGCGCAGCGCGCGGTGGAGACGCGCGAGCAGGGCAGGCGTCTCCTCGTCGGGCTCCGGAACAAGGGCGGCGAAGCGATCCTGTGCCACGCGGGCCACCAGGTCGAACGCGCGCAGGGCCTCGCGCAGCGCGTCGGCCACGGCCGGCTTCTCGCTCGATGCGTCTTCCAGCGCGTCAAGGCCGGGGATCTCGATTTCGACGAGCAGCACGCGATGGCCGCGAATGCGCGCGCGTGCGATCTCGATCGCGAGTCGCTCGCGCAGCTCCCGGCGGTCGGGAAGCGCCGCCGCGGAGGGCGGCAGGCGCGGCTCCCGGTCGAGCGCAGAGAGCGCGATGTGTGCGTGCCGCGCGAGTGCAGCGAGCGCTTCCTCGTCGGCCGGGTCGAAGCCATCGGTCCACGCCCGCGCCTGTGGGGCCTTGCCGAGGACGCAGAGGGTTCCGACGACCCACCCGTCGCGCACGAGGGGGTGCGCGATCGCGGCGGTCTCCGCGTTCGTCGGCGGAGCCTCTGGGCTCAGGGCGGGTGCGCGCTGCGGGCGCCGCGTACGCATCGCCTCGGCGGCGAGCTTGCGCTCGAGCTCGGCGAGGGGTGCCCGCCGCCAGCCGCCGGTTCCGCTCCACGCGACGACCGGGAAGCGGCTGGAAGCCTGGTGACGCAGCCGCAGCACCGCATCCTGGCCGTCGAGCACAAGCAGCGCGCTGCTCGACAGCAGATCCTGCACCTGCTGCGCGGAGCGGCAGGTCGCGAACGACGCCAGAGCCTCGGCGAGCCGCATACTGCGCTGGGATGCGAGGCGCGTGCCCTCCGTCGCGAGGGCGTCGCGCAGGCTCTCCACCAGCGACTGCGCCCCGGCGCTCCAGCGCGCTTCGAGCGCGTCATCGACGCCGTCACGGGCGCCATAGAGCGTGAGCACGCCGAGGAGCGCGTCCGCGTCGAGGAGCGGGAGCGCGGCGCAGCGCAGCGCCGCATCCGGGCCGCATCCGGCGAGCCAGAC
>Ga0209048_10003613_pt1 | contig 14961 bp, 8 predicted proteins | sample FrelakmetCRP12CR_FD_187146 | JGI IMG/M metagenome (GOLD analysis project Ga0209048, IMG submission 187146) | Freshwater lake sediment microbial communities from the University of Notre Dame, USA, for methane emissions studies - CRP12 CR (SPAdes)... | ecosystem: Environmental > Aquatic >... | reverse complement strand
GTCGAAGCGCGGGTCCGACGGCCGGAACAGCTGGTCCTTGCCCTCGTAGATCCCCGGCGCGAGCTTCGCCAACGCGGCCACCAGCCACAGCGGGGTGCCGTCGAGGTCGTAGGTGAACCAGCTGGCGAACACGACGTCGCCCTGCTGCGCGAAGTTGATGCCCCAGCCGTCTTCCGACGCGCCCGGCGATTTCCACCACAGGCCCTGGTAATTCAGGGTCCCGGGCACGTTGGCCGAGGCCGACTTACCGGCAAAGTTGGTGGCCACATTGGCAATCGTCGCGCCCGTGCGCTTGAGCGCGGTCACCCCGTCGGTGGGCAGGGCGGCATAGGCCACCAGGTCGGCCCCCGCGTAGTTGAGCGTGCCGTTGACGAGCGGGATGAAGCCATTCGGTATCACATAGTCCGGCGTCACCAGCCCCAGCGCGGCGAACCCTTGCGTGGCGATCAGCACACGCGCGTGTGCGGTCGGGCTCATCATGCTGCAACCGTAGCTGTCGCAGATGCTGCCGGGCAGGTTCTCCTGAAAGAAATATTTTGTACTGGTCGTGCCCTGCGCCGCAGTGAATGCCTTGCCCGCCAGGAGATTCTGGCCGTCCATCCCTTCCGTCTCGTGCAGGACGACGTACTGGATGGTGCCGTCGGCGTTGGAGAAGATCTCGTCGATCTGAAAGGTATGGTAAGTGGCCCGAGCCACCGGAGCGGCCAGCGCCAACGCCATGGTCAGGACACAACACATCCGTGTTTTCATTGCGGACTCCGTCGACTGCCGGAGCGGCGCTGCACACGTCACCCGTGCGCTCCGGAGAGCATCAATGCGTCGTCAACAGCGCAAAGACGCCCGGTATTCCTTGCAGGCGAAACCGGAGAATTTGCGGGCCCGGAGGGGCAGGCGGTGTAAACGGCGCAGGACGCCGCCATCGTTCCGTCATCGAGCTCGGGCTGCCCGTAGCTTCCTATGCTTCTCTCGCGCCGCCCAACCACAGTGCGTTCGTGGTCTAATCAGCGCGTACGCCGAAGGAGGAGCAGGAGATCGAAGCCTGGCGATCGGCGCCGGGCGGCTCCGGATCTGTCCAGCCTACATGCTCCTCCGGTACTGCCCGCCCACGTCGAACAGCGCGTTCGTGATCTGCCCCAGCGAACAGACGCGCACGGTATTCACGAGCTCGGCGAAGACGTTCCCGTTTTCGATCACGACCCGCTTCAACCTGGCCAACGCTGCCGGCGCCTCTTTGGCATTGCGCTTGTGAAAGTCGGCAAGGCGCGCTAGCTGCGATTGCTTTTCCTCGTCGCTCGAGCGGGCGAGCTCCAGCTTGTCGCGGACCGCGTCGCCATGCGGATTGCGGAACATGTTGACGCCAACAATCGGATAGCTGCCGTCGTGCTTCTTGTGCTCGTAGTACATCGACTCTTCCTGGATCTTGCCGCGCTGGTAGCCGGTTTCCATCGCGCCCAGCACGCCGCCACGCTCGGAGATCGCCTCGAACTCCTTCAGCACCGCCTCTTCGACGAGATCGGTCAGCTCGTCGATGATGAAGCTGCCCTGGTTCGGATTCTCGTTCCTGGCCAAGCCCCATTCGCGGTTGATGACGAGCTGGATCGCCATCGCGCGGCGCACGCTCTCCTCCGTGGGCGTGGTGATCGCCTCGTCGTACGCGTTGGTGTGCAGCGAGTTGGCGTTGTCGTAGGTCGCGATCAGCGCCTGCAGCGTGGTGCGGATGTCGTTGAACGCGATCTCCTGCGCGTGCAGGCTGCGGCCGGAGGTCTGGCAGTGGTACTTCAGCTTCTGGCTGCGCTCGTTCGCGCCGTAGCGATTCTTCATAGCGATCGCCCAGATGCGACGTGCGACGCGGCCCATCACCGTGTACTCCGGGTCCATCCCGTTGCTGAAGAAGAACGACAAATTGGGCGCGAAATCGTCGATCTGCATCCCGCGCGCGAGATAGGCCTCGACGAACGTGAAGCCGTTCGACAGCGTGAACGCGAGCTGGCTGATCGGGTTCGCGCCAGCCTCGGCGATGTGGTAGCCCGAGATCGACACCGAGTAGAAGTTGCGGACGTTGTTGTGGACGAAGTACTCCTGGATGTCGCCCATCACCTTGAGGCTGAACTCGGTCGAGAAGATGCAGGTGTTCTGGCCCTGGTCCTCCTTCAGGATGTCGGCCTGCACGGTGCCGCGCACCGTGGTCAGCGCCCAGGCGCGGATCTTGTCCGCTTCGTCGTCCGTCGGCTCGCGGCCGTTGTCCTTCGCGAACTTGTCAAATTGCTGCTCGATCGCGGTGTTGAGATACATCGCGAGGATCGTCGGCGCCGGACCGTTGATCGTCATCGAGACGGACGTCGCGGGGTCGCAGAGGTCGAAGCCCGAGTAGAGCACCTTCATGTCGTCGAGCGTCGCGATCGACACGCCGGAGTTGCCGACCTTGCCGTAGATGTCCGGCCGGAGGTCGGGCTCGTTGCCGTAGAGCGTGACGGAGTCAAATGCCGTGGACAGGCGCTTCGCCGGCATGCCGTCGGCCAGCAGGTGGAAGCGCTTGTTTGTGCGAAACGCGTCGCCCTCTCCTGCGAACATCCGCGTGGGATCCTCGTTCTCGCGCTTGAACGCGAAAACACCACCGGTGAACGGGAAGCTGCCCGGGACGTTTTCCTTCAGCTGCCAGCGCAGGATCTCGCCTTCGTCCTCGTACTTTGGCAGCACCACCTTGCGGATCTTGGTGCCGGACAGCGAAAGCGTCGTCAGCGCCGTGCGGATTTCCTTGTCGCGAATCTTGACGACGTACTCGTCGCCGGCGTAGGCGGCTCGTGTCTTCGGCCACATGTCGAGCATTTTCTTCGCCCGCGGGTCAAGGTGCCGTTCGCGATCCTCGATCAGCGCATCGAGCGCGTGACGCGCGCCGATCAATGTTTCCTTCAGCTGCTGCGCAGCCTCCATGTCGGAGACGTGGCCGCTTTCCGTGAGGTCCTTGCCGTAGCTCTTCATCTCGCCCAGCAGCGACCGCGATGCCTTGAGTTGCTGCCGCTCGCGGGCGATCTTCGTCTGCCCCTCGGCCCACGTGTGGTAACCGCGGACCGCATCGGCGATCTCGGCCAGGTAACGGACGCGCGCGGACGGCACGATCGAATGCGCGACGGTCGACGCTTTGGTCTCGATCTTCAGCAGCTTGCCCCGCGCGGCGTTGAATCCCTTCGCTTCGAGCTTCGCAAGAATTGCCTGGTAGAGCGCGGTCACGCCGTCGTCGTTGAAGCGCGCCGCAATCGTTCCGTAGACGGGCATTTCGTCCGGCGGCGTCTTGAACAGCTCGCGATTGCGCTGGTATTGCTTCCTCACGTCGCGCAACGCGTCCTGCGCCCCTTTGCGGTCGTATTTGTTGATCGCGACGAAGTCGGCGAAGTCGAGCATGTCGATCTTTTCCAGCTGGCTCGCCGCGCCGAACTCGGGCGTCATCACGTACAGCGAAACGTCGACGAGCGGCGCGATGGCTGCATCGCCCTGGCCGATGCCGGAAGTCTCGACGATCACGAGGTCGTAGCCCGCGACCTTGCAGGCGGCGATCGCATCGGGCAATGCCTTGCTGATCTCGCTGCCGGCCTCCCGCGTCGCGAGCGAGCGCATGTAGATGTTCGGATGCTCGATCGCGTTCATGCGAATACGGTCGCCGAGCAGCGCGCCGCCGGACTTGCGCCGCGACGGATCGATCGAGATGATCGCGATCCTGACCTTGTCCTCCTGGTCGAGGCGAAAGCGACGGACGATCTCGTCGGTGAGCGAGCTTTTTCCGGCGCCGCCGGTTCCGGTCACGCCGAGCGTCGGCACCGTGGTCTTCGCCGCGGCCGCGTGCAGCGCATCGCGCAGCTTGGCGGGAACCGTGCCGGCCTCGAGCCCGGTGATGAGGCGCGCCAGCGCGCGCGTGCGTGGGAAGCGCCCGCCCGACGTCAGTGCCGTGAGATCAGTCGGCAGCTCTTTGGCGAGATCGACGTCGCACGCGGCGACGATCTCGGTGATCATTCCCTGCAGCCCCAGTTTCTGCCCGTCCTCGGGCGAGAAGATCCGCGCCACGCCGTAGTCGTGCAGCTCCTTGATCTCTGAGGGCACGATGACGCCGCCGCCGCCGCCGAACACCTTGATGGCGGCGCCGCCGCGCTCGCGCAGCAGGTCGAGCATGTATTTGAAGAATTCGACGTGACCGCCCTGGTAGGACGAGATCGCGATGCCGTGCGCGTCTTCCTGCAGCGCGCAGTTGACGATTTCTTCGACCGAGCGGTTGTGCCCGAGATGGATCACCTCGCAGCCGGTCGCCTGCAGGATGCGCCGCATGATGTTGATCGACGCGTCGTGTCCGTCGAACAACGAGGCCGCCGTGACGAAGCGGACCTTGTTGACCGGCTTGTAGACGAGCGGCGGGCGGCTCGAATCGTTCATCGCGAGGCTCCTCCTTGCGAATCGTTCCCGGAGCGGGCCCCGGGGACGGAAAGCTTACTCCCCCTGCTCCTCGAAGACGCGAGGCGGGCGTCTACCCTATATGACGTTTACGTAAACGTCAAGTTTGACCGCCGCGCGCACGTATCTGCGCGGGAGCTCATGAGGCTTTGTGCGATCAAACCGACCGGGCGTAGCATGGACGTCCCCGAAATACACTTAGGGAGCACGCCGTGCCATCTTCGATTGCGCATCGCATTCTTGCAGCATCGGCATGCGTTCTTGCTCTTGGTTCGGCAAACGCCGCCGTCCAGCGCACGTTCGTCGCGTCGTACGGCCTGACCGCCAACACGGCGTTCAACTGCTCGATCACCAAACCCTGCCGGGCATTCAGCGAAGCAATCAGTGTCACCGCGTCCGGTGGAGAGGTGATCGTGCTCGATTCTGCCGGTTACGGTTCGGTCACGATCACGCAATCCGTATCGATCATTGCGCCTTCCGGCGTCTACGCCGGCATATCGGTGTCTACCGGCTACGGCATCTTGATCAATGGTGCCGGCATCAACGTCGTGCTGCGCGGGCTGGCGATCAATGGACTGAGTCCCAGCTCCGGCGACGGCATACGCGTATTCACGGCGGGAAGCGTCGATATCGATCGCTGCGTGATTACGAATGTGGGCGGCGAAGGGATCTACGTCAACTCGACGTCGGAGGTCATTGTGGACAATACCGTCGTTCGTCATATCAGTGGCGACGCAATCAATCTTGGTCCGGGCGTTGATCGCGCCACGTTGACGGGTATTCGAATCGAGGAGAACGGGGGCGGTGTCTATACCAGCAACGTGATGACACTTACGGTCATTGGGAGCGTCATCGCCAAGAATGGGGGTTCCGGTGTGCACGTGGGACGCACCGACGGAGGAAAGTCGCGAGCGACATTCCGCGATTCGACCATCTCGAACAATGGTTTTGATGGCTTCGACGTTTTTGGCAACAATTTTTCCCGCATCGAACTCAACGCGATTCGCAACGAGATCATCGGCAATGGAAATAACGGTGCAAGCCTTTACGTCAATTCCGCCGCGCTGATTGTCGGTCTGTTTACCGATAACCTCGTCAGTGGCAACGCCTCGATCGGCCTTTTTGCCAACGAAGTTGGCGTGACGCTAACAGCAACGGGAAACACGATCGGAAGCAGCGCTTTCGGACTCGCCCAGGCGAATGGCGCGGTGCTTCAGACGAGAGGTAATAACGTTTCCGAGAACAATCTGACGGCGCCGACCAGCGGGGCGATCACCTCCGCGACTGGGTACTGACGCTCCGCACGATCGGTCCAGCTGCGCGCCGCGATTCGCCGCTCGTCGGCGCGGGGAGCGCTTCGTCGCACGGCGGTGAACCGGGACGAGGGCACGGTGTCCATGAGGCTCACGCGCGCCCGTTATACTGCGCCCCCTTCGCCCGTCAAATCCGGTCCGGACATGAAAACCGCTCGCCTCCGCCTCAGCCAGTTCCTGCTCATCGTTATCGCCTTCGTTGCGCTCTCGGCAACGGCCGCCCTCCCGCCCGGTGTCACGCAGGGCACCTCCGTCGAAGGGATCACGCAATACACCTTGTCGAACGGGCTCACGGTCCTGCTGTTCCCGGACGCGAGCGCGGCGAAGACGACCGTCAACCTGACCTACCTCGTCGGTTCGCGCCACGAAAACTACGGCGAGACCGGCATGGCGCACCTGCTCGAGCACATGCTGTTCAAGGGCACGCCGACCTCGGGCGACCAGAAATCCGAGCTGAACAAGCGCGGCATGCGCTTCAACGCGTCCACGTGGTACGACCGCACGAATTACTTCGAATCCTTCAATGCCTCGTCCGCGGACCTGCAATGGGCGCTCGCGATGGAAGCGGATCGCATGGTCAACTCGAAGGTGGCACGCGTCGACCTCGACAGCGAGATGACCGTCGTCCGCAACGAAATGGAGATGGGAGAGAACAGCCCATTCAGCATCCTGCTGCAGCGGTTGACCGGCTCGGCGTTCGACTGGCACGCCTACGGAAAGGAAACGATCGGCGCGCGTTCGGACGTCGAAGGCGTCGACATCGGGCGGCTGCAGGCGTTCTATCGCATGTTCTACCAACCGGACAACGCGGTGCTCGTCGTCGCCGGCAAATTTGATTCCGACGAGGCGCTCGCCACGATCGCCAAGACGTTCGGCGCGATCCCCAAGCCGACGCGCACGCTGCCGCGGCTGTATACCGAGGAACCCGTGCAGGACGGCGAGCGGACGGTCTCGCTGCGCCGCGTGGGCGATACTCAGCTCGTCGCCGCCCTCTATCACACCGTTCCGGGCGCGCACCCGGACGCTACCGCCGTCGCAGCGCTCGGAAAGATCATGTCCGTCGAGCCGGGAGGCCGCCTCTACACGGCGCTGGTCGAAGCGAACAAGGCGTCCGCCGTCTTCAGTTACGCGCCCGCCCTTCACGATCCGGGGTTTATCGCCTTCATCGCGCAGGTGCCGCTCTCCGACGCGCTCGACGCCGCGCGCGCGACGATGGAAGCCACCGTCGAGGGCGTGCGCCAGACACCGATCACGCCGGCCGAAGTCGAGCGCGTCCGCGCGAAGGCGCTGCGCGATTTCGACGAGACGATCGCCGACCCCTCGCGGCTGGGAATCGCGTTGTCGGAATCGGTGGCGCTGGGCGATTGGCGGCTCCTGTTTCTCCAACGCGACCGCTGGCGCGCGGTGACCGCCGCCGACGTGCAGCGCGTGGCCGAGGCGTACCTCAAGCCGTCGAACCGCACGGTCGGCACGTTCGTTCCGGAAGCGAAGCCCGATCGCGCCCAGAAGCCGCCGGCGGTCGACATCGCCGCGATCGTCAAGGACTACAAGGGCGATCCGGCGAGCGCATCCGGCGAGACGTTCGATGCGACGCCTTCGAACCTCGACGCCCGCACGCAGCGCTTCACCTTGGCCAACGGCATGAAGGTCGCGCTGCTGCCGAAAAAGACCCGTGGCGAAACGGTCAAGTTCTCGCTGCAAGTGAACCAGGGCGACGAGAAGTCGCTGTTCGGCAAGACACCGCAGGGCACGCTGGCCGCGAACATGCTGAAGCGCGGCACGGCGAAACACGACCGCCAGCAGATCGAGGACACGCTCGACCAGCTGCGCTCGAAAGTCGGGTTCGACGGCGGCGAAACGTCGATCGCCGTGTCCGGAGAAACGACGCGGGGCAAGCTCGGCGACGTCCTGCGCCTCACGGCGGAAATCCTGCGCGAGCCCTCGTTTCCCGCGCCGGAATTCGACAAGCTGAAACGCGAAATCGTGGCCTCCCTCGAAGAGAGCAAAACCGACCCCGACAGTATGGCGCAGCGGGAGCTCGCGCGCCTCGGCAATCCCTATCCGAAGGGCGACGTGCGCTATCAGCCGACGTACGCAGAAGAGCTCGCGGAGTACAAGGGCGCGGAGCTCGACGACGCCAGGCGCTTCCACGCCCTGTTCGCCGGCGGCAACTCGGCGGAACTCGCGATCGTCGGCGACTTCGACGCGAACGCCGTCAAGGCGCTCCTCGCGGAGCTCTTCGGGACATGGAAGAGCGAAATGCCTTATACGCGCGTGCCCGATCCGCTGGTGGCGAAACCCGCCCGGACGCTGACACTCGAAACGCCCGACAAGGCGAACGCGACCGTGCTCGGCGAGCTCGCTCTGCCGCTCAACGACTTGAGCGCCGATTATCCCGCGATGAGCGTGGCGTCACTGATCCTCGGCGATACCGGGAACTCGCGGCTATGGCAGCGCGTGCGCGAGAAGGAAGGACTGAGCTACGGCGTCGGCGCGTTCCTGCAGCCGGGTCATGTCGATCTCAATTCGTCGCTCGAATTGAGCGCGGCCTACGCGCCCGAGAATCGCGAGCGGCTTGCGAAGGCGCTTACCGAGGAGCTGCAGCGGATCGTGAAGGACGGGGTAACCGAAACCGAAGTCGCGGAGGCGAAGGCCGGGCTCCTCAAGCGCCGCCAGCTGTCGCGCACGCAGGATCCGTCGCTCGCCGCGTCTCTCGTGCAGCAGGAGCACCTCGGCCGCACGTTCGAGACTTCGGCGAAGATCGACGCCGCGATTGCCGCGCTGACCGTCGCCGATGTCAACGCCGCCCTGCGCAAGTACGTGAAGCCGGAGGCGTTCGCGTTCGTCTACGCGGGGACGTTCAAGAAGTAACACCAAGGCCGCGCACAGGCCGATGACGCTGCAGACCTTCATCGAGAACTACGGCTACTTCGCCGTGTTCGCGGGGTGTTTCGCCGAGGGCGAGACCGTGCTGGTGCTGGCGGGCTTCGCGGCGCACCTGGGCTACTTGTCTCTGCCGTGGGTGATGGCGACCGCCGCGGTCGCCGGCTTCTGCGGCGACCAGGTCGCGTTCTTCGCGGGGCGGCACTGGGGTCCGCGGCTCATCGCATGGTCGCCACGGCTGGCCGCCGCGCAGCCGTTCATCGACAGGAAACTCGCGGTGCACTCTATCTGGGTGGTCTTCGTCCTTCGGTTCGCCGTCGGGTTCCGCATCGCGTCGCCGATCGTCATCGGCGCGAGCGATCTCCCCGCGTGGCGATTCATGGTCCCGAATGCCGCGGGCGCGATCGTCTGGGCGATTCTTTTCGGCAGCGCAGGTTACGTTTTCGGCGCCGCATTCACGCGAACGCTGGACCACGCGAAACGTTACGAGGAAATCGCGTTTGCGGTCCTCGCGGCGATCGTCATCGGACTGCTGTGGATGCGAAGCCGCACCAACAAACGCGAGATCAGGCAGTTCGCCGCGGCGCAAGCACAGCCGGAATCGCGCCCCTGACCGCCAGGCGCTCAGCCGCCTGCCGTCGCCTGCTGGACGAGCACCGACAGCGCGCCGAATATTGTGCCCGCAGCCGCGATCACGGGCGCCTTGACGGTGAGCCCGCCGCGGCCGGGGAACGGCGCGACGCGCCCACCCGCTTCCTCGACCAGCAACAACCCGGCCATCGCGTCCCACGACGAGAGCTCGAACTCGACATAGCCATCGAGCCGGCCGTCGGCGACGTGCGCCAGCTGCAGCGCGGCCGACCCGAAATTGCGGAACGCGGCGTTCGTGTTCATCAACGCCCGGCGCAGCTCCAGATAACGCGGCTCCGGCGCGCGATCCGAATGCCCGACGGCGATCATCGCGCCGGCCAGCAGCCTCGTACTCGCCGCGTTGATGCGCGCCTCGCCGCCCGGACCCGCGCGCCAGGCGCCCGCGCCGCGCCGCGCGTGAAAGAGGTCGTCGTGCGCCGGGTCGTATACCGCGCCCAGCGTGCGCACGCCGTCTTCGACATATGCGATCGACACGTTCCAGTACGGGATTCCGCGCAGGAAATTGTGCGTGCCATCGATCGGGTCGACGATCCACAGGCGCTCCGCGCCCCCCGCAAACGACGCGGCGGTTTCCTCGCCGAGAAAATTGTCGCCGGGAAAGGCCCGCCCGATCTCCGCGCGAATGAACGCCTCGACGTCGCGGTCGGCGACGCTGACGAAATCCTGCGGGCCTTTCAGCTCGACGGTCAGCGTGTCGCGCCTGACCCAGTAGTTGCGCGCCCGAGCACCGGCGTCGCGCGCGAGGCGCTGGAGGAACGCGTACCGCTCATCGACCGACACTCCCGTCAGCTCCGCGGAATCGAGTAGACCTCCCGATCCCACTTCTCCAGGATGCGCTTGCGCTCCGTCGCGCTTCCGTATTTGGCGAAGTCGTAATTGATGAGCTTGATCGTGCCGAGGTCCGGCGCGCCGGCGGGCACCGGCACGGACTTGTTCGACGGCGTCTGGAAGTTCTTGAGCTCGCCGCCGATTTTCTGCGCCGCCGGCGTCAACGCGAATTCGTAGAACTTCTTCGCGTTCTCCATGTTCTTCGCGCCCTTGACGATGCTCATCGAACCGACCTCGTAACCGGTCCCTTCGCAAGGAACGACGAGCTTTACCGGAAAGCCGGCGACGATCTCCGTCACGCCGTCGTGCAGGAAGGTCACCGCGATTGCCGTCTCGCCGCGCGCAACCGAGCGGACCGGCCCGGCCCCCGCGCGCGGATAGCTGTTCGTGTTCTTGTGCATGCCCTTCAGGAGCTCGAACGCCTTGTCCTCACCGAAGACCTGGACGAACGTCGCGAGCGTCGCATACGCGGTGCCCGAGGAATTCGGATTCGCCATCTGGATCTCGTCGCGATAGATCGGGTTGGCGAGATCGGCCCAGCACTTTGGCTCGGGCAGCTTCTTCTTCGCGAGAAGCTCGGGGTTGAAGGCGATGCCGAGCGCGCCGCTGTAGACACCGACGGTGCGGAACTTCGCAGCTTCCGCCTGCTTCTGCGCCCAGTCGTGAAGTTGCGCAAGCTGCGGCGACTTGTACTCCTCGGTGAGGCCCATTTCGGCCGCCTGCAGGTGCGGGTCACCGGTGCCGGTGTAGTAGACGTCGAGCTTGGGGTTGGCGCGCTCCGCCGCGATCTGCGCCATCGCCTCGCCGGAGCTCTTGTTCTGGATCCCGACCGTGATGCCGGTTTCCTTGGTGAACGCCGCGCCGACCGCCTGGCACCATGTCATCGGCACGCTGCAGATGATGTTGACCTGTCCTTGCGCCAGCGCGACGGTCGTGCCTGCCGCCAGCGCGCATCCTGCCAGTACGGCTGCAATTCGTTTCATGCGATTCCTCCTCGCGGGTGCGGCTTTTTCGGTGTTGTCGGCCGCGACCCCGTACTTTAAGGCAAGCGCCGCCTGTCGCGCCAGCGTCGCGAGACGGCCACGGTATGATTCGACCGGCCCCGACTCGTGCTTTTTCCGTGAAGACGCATTTATCGCCGCGCGACCTGTTGCTCACCCTCGCCATCGTCGCGGTCTGGGGGTACACCTTCGTCCCGATCAAGGTCGCGCTGCGCGAAGTGCCGCCGTTCGCGCTGGCAGGCATGCGATTCACGCTGGCGGCGCTGCCGCTCGTATTCTTCATTCGCCGACCCGCAATGCCCTGGCGTTTCATCGTCACCTACGGGTTCGCCATCGGCGTGCTGCAGTTTGGCTTGATGTTCCTCGGGCTGAAGCTCGGCATGCCGGCGGGTCTCGCGTCGCTCGTGATCCAGCTGCAGGTGTTCTTCACGATCGGGCTCGCCGTGATGCTGGATGGCGACCGCCTGCAGTGGCACAACCTTTTTGGCGCGGCCGTCGCCGTCATCGGCGTTGCGCTCCTCGGCGCGCACAAGCTCGGCGCCGGGGAGACCGGGACGTTCGCCGGCTTTCTGCTCATCATCGCGGCCGGTCTCGCCTGGGCCGTCGGCAACATCATCGCCAAGCGTGGCGCCGGCGAGCACGCGCCCGATATGTTCGCATTGGTCGTATGGTCGAGCCTGGTTCCGCCGCTGCCGCTCTTCGCGCTGTCCTACGCGCTCGAGGGCGGGCCGGCCGCCATCGACGCCGTTGTTACCATGAGCGCCCTCGCGTGGGGATGCCTCGCGGTGATGGCGTATGCCGCGACGCTGTTCGCCTTCGGAACGTGGAACGCGCTGCTGCACCGCTACCCGACGGCGCTGATCTCGCCGTTCGCGCTGCTGATTCCCGTTTCGGGCATCGCGAGCGGCGTGCTTTTTCTCGGCGAGAAGCTCGCGCCGCTGCAGATGGCCGGCGTGGCGCTGGTCTTCGCCGGCCTCGTCGTCAACACCTTCGCGCCACGCATCCGGGCGTGGCTCGCCGAACGCTCCTGAGTTCGCGCTACAACCCGAAGATCACGATCGTCGTGGCGCCGTGCAGGGGAATCGAGCCGCCGCTGTGCCCGGAGGCGACGGCCACGTACTGCGTGCCCTTCTGCTCGTAGGTGACGACACCGCCGGCGATCGGTCCGCCGGTGTCGAAGCTGTAGACCGTCTTGCCGGTGCGGGCATCGAGTGCGAGGAAATTGCCGAGGAGATCGCCGGTGAAGAGCACGTTGCCGGCGGTGGGCGTGAGCGCCGCATACATCGGCGTCGGGGTGTGAACGCGCCACGCCATCTTGCCCGTCTTCGCGTCGACGGCGTTGATCCAGCCCGACCATTTGTTCTGCGGGTCGTTCGTGCCCCAGCCGTTGGCGAGCCCGGTGTAGGGAATGGTCGCGACCCATTTCGGCTGCGGCCCGAGCTTGAACACCGTGCACCAGTCGATCGCGTTGACATAGAGCAGCCCCGTCCTGGGGCTGTGCGCCGCGCCGTTCCACTGGATGCCGGCCACCGGGCAAACCCGCACGCCTTCGGGCGTGATCGGCACATCGTGATTGAGCAGCGTGGTCATCGGCTGCTTCCACACGAGCTTGCCCGTTTCGCGGTCGACGACGTGCAGGATGCCTTCCTTCCCGCCGGTCGCAACGAGCTTGCGGCCGCCCGCGTCGAACAACGTCACCGTCGTGTTGTCCCAGTCGTGATCGTCGTTCGGCCGCAACTGATACCACCACTTGAGCTTGCCGGTCCGCGCGTCGATCGCCACCGTCGAGATCGTGAAGAGATTCGCGCCCTTGCGCATCCCCTTCTGGTAGTCGGGACCGGGATTGCCGACGGGGATGAACAACGTGCCGGTCTCGCGATCGAGCGCGTACGCGGTCCACGCGGCGCCGCCACCGTGCTCGGCGGACCCGGGCGTCTCCCATGTGTTGGCGCCGGTTTCGTTGCCCGTCGGGATCAGGTCGAAGCTCCATGCAAGCGTGCCGTCCGCGACATTGAACGCCATCATGCGGCCCTTGATGCCCCAGTCGCCGCCGGCTTTGGCGACATAGACGAGATCGTTCCACACGGTCGGCGCCGCGCCGATGCCCTCGCCGATGCTCCAGTCGGCGACCTGGCGCACCCACAACGGTTCGCCGGTCTTCGCGTCGAGCGCGTACAGGAAGCCATCCTGCGAGCCACGGATGACGCGGCCGCCGGCGATCGCGACACCCTTGTTCGTCGCGTTCATCTCCGGACCCTGCGCGTCGTGCTGGTGCGACCAGAGTTTCCTGCAGGTCGTCGCGTCGATCGCGTAGGTGCCAAGGTGCGTCGTCGCGTAGAGGATGCCGTCGTAGACGACCGGCCCCGTCGAGAACGTGCCGAGCTCGCCCAGCTGGAACATGCACACCGGCCGCATCTTGCCGGCGTTGCCCGCGTTGATCTTGTCGAGCGTCGAATAGCGTTCCGCGCGATAGCCCTTGTTGTACATCATCCAGTTCGTGGTCGCGCCGTCAGCGGCATCGAGCTCCGCTTGCGTCGGCCTGGTCGTCGAAGGCTGCGAGAGCTTGCCGTAGAGCGATCCGATGACCACCGGTGACGGACCCGAGCTCACCGCGGCGCGGCCCGCCGACAACGGGTCGAGCTCGAGCACGCGCTCCATCGGCGAAGTCGGCGTGAGCTTATCGGTGCCGCCGGGCACGCCGCTCTGCGCGAGGACGTAGGCGACGATGTCGGCATAGACCTGGCCCTCGAGCGCGCCGCCCTGTCCGAGCGGCATGCTGTCGTGGATGTAACCGTAGAACTCCTTCAGCGTCTTGCCGTGCCACTGCGCGATGAACGCCGGGCCTTTCAGCGCCGGTGCGCCGCCGCCCTGCAGCTGCGTGCCGTGGCACACCGAGCACTTCTGCGCGAACTCGTAGCGGCCCTGCCCGATCTGCGTGGTGCTGAAGTACGGCGTGCCATCGGCGAAAGCCGTAATCGCGGCGCACGACAGGATGGTGAAGGCGGCGAAGCGCGTGTGCACGCGCAAGCGAAGCGACTGCATTGTCATCTCCCCTATTGCGCCAGCCGGATCAGTAGCTGAAGTTGAATTGTGCACCGAAGAACCACCAACCGCCGGCGCTGCCGCCGTTGGCGGCGTACAGATCCTTGTAGCCCGAGCCCGGCGCGGCGTAGGCGGCGAAGCCGTTGACGTTGAGCGCCTTGTCGATCACGTAGGTCCACGAGAGGTCGAATTCGTTCGCCAAGGACTTGCTCGGCACTCCGCCCCCGGTCGGCGGCGGCTGGCCCGGAGAAGGAATCGACAGCGGCGAGTTGATCTCGGCCGCGGAGAAATACAGATAGCGCAGGATGACGATGTTCTTCACGTCGGGATTCAACGTGACACCGGCGCTCGCGACATTGAGGTTCGTGTTGTTGAAGATCGTCGATCCAATCTGGCCCTGGTACCAGTTCGGATTGCTGCCGCCGAAATAGAGCGGATCGAAGCCTTCCCACTTTGCCGTACCGGGCTTGTCGCCGGAAAGCGAGGCGTAGCGGAAGTCGAACAACGGCTTCCACGCCATGTCCTTGGCGTTGTAGTTCGCCTGGAGCAGCCAGCCATTGGCGGCGACATTGTTCTTCCTCTGCCAGGCGTAGTCGGCCTCGAGCCAGAAATTGGGCGCAACGGCGATCGGGTGCACGCGCGCGCGGAAATCGTACACATCGAGATCGTCGCGGGTGACGATTTCCGAATCGGGTACGTGAATCCACATCGCGCCCAGGCGGACCGGGCCCGTCGGCAGCCACGTGAGATTCGCGCCCGTGAGACGCGTGCCGGTCGCGGTGGACGGCTCTTCGTTGGGCTTGAGC
>Ga0209048_10003612_pt1 | contig 14962 bp, 21 predicted proteins | sample FrelakmetCRP12CR_FD_187146 | JGI IMG/M metagenome (GOLD analysis project Ga0209048, IMG submission 187146) | Freshwater lake sediment microbial communities from the University of Notre Dame, USA, for methane emissions studies - CRP12 CR (SPAdes)... | ecosystem: Environmental > Aquatic >... | reverse complement strand
AGGCGCTCGGCCCCCTTGGGGGGAGCGGCGCGAAGCGCCGATCGGGGGGATCATATGAGCGCCGCCGGGCCGCCCCAAGGCGCTCGGCCCCCTTGGGGGGAGCGGCGCGAAGCGCCGTTCGGGGGGATCATATGAGCGCCGACGCGATCGCAATGCGCGCGCGCGCCATTCGCCTCCTGACGTGCGACGTCGACGGCGTGCTGACCGACGGCCGTCTCTACTACGGCGACGACGGCCGGGAAATGAAGGCGTTTTCCTCGCTCGACGGCGTCGGCATCAAGATGCTCGCGAGCGCGGGCATCGCGGTCGCGTGGATCACCGGTAGCAACGCCCCCTCCGTGGCGCACCGCGCGCGCGCGCTTGGCGTCACGCGCCTTGTGCAGGGCGCCGAGGACAAGCTCGCGCCGTGGGAAGAGCTGCTGTGCGAGCTGGGATTGCCGACCGCCGCCTGCGCGCACATTGGCGACGACCTGCCGGACCTGCCGCTCATCGCCCGCTGCGGTCTCGGCGTGTCCGTTCCGCACGCGCCCGCGGCGGTGCGTGACCGCGCGCATTACGTGACGCGGCGCGAAGGCGGCGCCGGCGCGGTGCGCGAAGTGTGCGAGCTCATTCTCGCCGCGCAGGACGCGCTGGCCCCGCAACTCGCCGCGTTCGGCGCCTGAGGGAACGCGACTCAATGGACCGACGCGGCGCGCTCATCGATCGACTGGTGTCCTGGTCGCCCGTGTTCCTCCTGGGCGGCCTCGCCGCGCTCACCTATTGGCTCGATGCGCAGGTGCAGGCGGACACCGCGCGCCGCGACGGCACGGCGCGCCACGATGCCGACATGTACATCGAGAATTTCCGCGCCGTCAGCTTCGACGCGGAAGGCAAGCTCCGCCAATCGCTCGCCGCCCAGCGCGCCGAACATCATCCGGACGATGAAAGCGTCGACTTCATCGCGCCCTCGCTTGCGTTGACCGATCCGGGGCGGCCGCGAATGGCGATCACGGCAGACGCGGGAACGCTGACCGGCGACCGGGAGACCGTAACTTTCCGCGGCAACGTGCGCGCGACGCGCGACGCGCTGCCGGAGGGCACCGCTGCGGGAGGCACAGGGGAAGGCAACGAGCCGCGAGGGCCGATCACGATGACGTCGGAGACGCTGCGCGTCATCCCGAAGAAAGGCCGCGCCGAGACCGACGGCCCGGTGACGGTCGAGGAGCCGCGTGGAATAATCCATTCGGTCGGCATGGCGGTCGACAACGAAGCGCATACGATCAAGCTCAAGTCCGGTGTCCACGGCACGCTGTCGCCGGAGATCGCCCCCAAGTGAAGCCCAACCAAGCCCTCTCGCGCCCGCGCTTCGCATTGATCGCGCTGCTTGCGCTCGCATGCGGAATTCCGGCGGCGCCGGCCGACGCGGAAAAGGCGGACCGCGAAAAGCCGATCAACTACTCGGCCGACACCGGCGACGTCAATTACCAGACAAAGGTGGGGTCGCTCGCCGGCAACGTGATCATCACGCAGGGCACGCTGACGATCCGCGCCGACCGGATGGTCTTTCGGCAGAATCCCGACAACTCGATGGCGGTCACCGCCTACGGCAATCCCGTGAGCTTCCGGCAGAAGCGCGACGGCTTCGACGAGTACTACGAAGGCTTCGCGCAGCGCGTCGAGTACGACGGCGCGAAGGAGTTCGTCGAGCTCTTCGACCGCGCCCTGCTGCGGCGCGGCCAGGACGAAATCCGCAGCAACTACATTTCGTACAGCTCGGCGACCGAGATCTTCAAGGCCGAGGGCCGGCCGGGAACCACGCCGGCGAACGACTCCGCGGGACCGGGGCCGCGCGTGCGCGGCGTGTTCCAGCCGAAGTCGGATTCGCCGCTGCTGCCGAAGGGAAAAGAGGGCGGCAAGGATGCGCCCAAGGCGAGCGACAAGAGCGCGCCGCCCGCCGCCGCCGCGCCCGCGGCGACGCTCAAGCCCGCGGGCGAGCTCGCTCCGACGCCGTCGAAATGACGTCCGGCACCGGCGCGGCCAGCAGGCTCGCGGTCGCGCAACTCGAAAAGCGCTACAAGGCGCGCACTGTCGTGCACGATGTGTCGCTCGACGTTGCCAGCGGCGAAGTCGTGGGACTGCTCGGCCCGAACGGCGCCGGCAAGACCACCTGCTTCTACATGATCGTCGGTCTGGTCGCGGCGGACGGCGGGCGCATCGAGCTGGACGGCCGCGACCTGTCGCGGCTGCCGATCCACACGCGCGCGCGCCTCGGGCTGTCCTACCTGCCGCAGGAGGCGTCGATCTTCCGCAAGCTCACGGTGTCGCAGAACGTGCGCGCGATCCTCGAACTGCAGGATCTCGATCCCGACGCGGAGTCGAACCGGCTCGACGCGCTGCTCGAGGACCTGTCGATCTCGCATCTCGCCGACGCGCCGGCGCTTTCGTTGTCCGGCGGCGAGCGCCGCCGCGTGGAGATCGCCCGCGCGCTCGCGACGCGCCCCCGCTTCATCCTGCTGGACGAGCCGTTCGCCGGCGTCGACCCGATCGCCGTGATCGACATCCAGAAGATCATCGGCTTCCTCAAGGCCCGCGGCATCGGCGTCCTGATCACCGACCACAACGTACGCGAAACGCTCGGCATCTGCGACCGGGCGTATATTATCAATGAGGGCCGGGTACTGGCCTCGGGAGCTCCGGGCGAGATTGTCTATAATGAAGACGTGCGCAAGGTGTATCTCGGAGAGCATTTCCGCCTCTGATCAGACGCGCCCGGCGCCTAACGCATGAAGCAGACCCTCCAGCTCAAGCTCTCGCAGCACCTCACGCTGACCCCGCAGCTGCAGCAGTCCATCCGCCTGCTGCAGCTGTCGACTGTCGAGCTCAATGCCGAGGTCGAGCGAATGCTGCAGGAGAATCCGCTGCTCGAGAAGGCCGACGGCGAGGACGATTCGACGGCGGCCGGCGCCGTGTCCGCGGGGACCGTGCCCGCGTCCGAGCCCGACATGCGCATCGAGCGCGCCGACGAGCGTGAAGCGGCTGCCGAACGCACCGCGTCTGCCGAATCGCGGGAGGACGCCGAAGGCGTGGATCGCTCCGACTTCGAGGATTATTCGTCGGGCGATTCCGATTGGGGGAGCGGAAACTCCTCCGACGACGACGACGGATTCTTCCCGCAGCAGGTCGCCGCGAGCTCGCTGCGCGACCATCTGCTCCGCCAGCTCGCGGAGCTCAACCTGCCGCTGCGCGACCGGCAGATCGTCGCCTCGCTCATCGACGCGCTGGACGACGACGGCTACCTCCACAGCTCGCTCGAGGAAGTCGCCGAGCTTTTTCCCGACGAGCTCGACATCGATCCCGACGAGCTTTCGATCGCGCTGCGCTACGTGCAGAGTTTCGAGCCCGCCGGCATCGGGGCGCGCGACGCCGCCGAATGCCTCACGCTGCAGCTGAAGGCGCTGCCCGCGACCACGCCGCTGCGCGCCGAAGCGCTGAAGCTCGTCGCCGAGCACCTCCCGCTGCTCGCGGCGCGCGATTTCACGAAGCTGAAGCGCCTCCTGCATTGCGACGACGCCACCGTGCGCCAGGTTCGCGCGCTCATCGTGAGCCTGAGCCCTCGGCCCGGCGCGTCCTTCGCCAAATCCGAGGCGAACTACGTGATTCCGGACGTCGTCGTGCGCAAGGTCCGCGGCAAATGGACGGCCACGCTCAACGAGGCCGCGATGCCCAAGCTGCGCCTCAACCGCATCTACGCCGACATCCTCACGCGCAACCGCGACACGTCGAACCAGCAGCTCGCCGCGCAGCTGCAGGAGGCGAAGTGGCTGATCCGCAACGTCCAGCAGCGCTTCGAGACGATCCTGCGGGTAGCGCAGGCCATCGTCGAGCGCCAGCGGAGGTTTTTCGAGCACGGCGAGGTGGCGATGCGCCCGATGGTGCTGCGCGAAATCGCCGACATGCTCGACCTGCACGAATCGACGATCTCGCGCGTGACGACGCAGAAGTTCATGCTGACGACACGAGGAACCTACGAACTCAAGTATTTCTTCGGCAGCCACGTGGCCACCGACACCGGCGGCGCGGCATCGGCCACCGCGATCCGCGCGCTGATCAAGCAGCTGATCGCCGCCGAAGATGCAAAGACGCCGCTGACGGACAGCCGGATCGCCGACCTGCTGGGCGACCAGGGCATCCTCGTCGCGCGCCGCACGATCGCCAAATACCGGGAGGCGCTGTCGATCCCTCCCGTCAACATGCGTCGGGCACCCTGACCTCGCGTAGCGTCGCGGGCGCACCGCCGTCCAATGAGGAGAACTTGATGAACCTGAACCTGACCGGCAACCACCTCGACATCACACCCGCGCTGCGCGACTACGTCGTCGCCAAGCTCGACCGGATCACGCGTCATTTCGACCACGTGATCGACGTGAATGTGGTGCTCGCGGTGGACAAGCTCCGGCACAAGGTGGAGGTGAACCTGCATACGCGCGGCAAGGACATCCACTGCGAGGCGATCGAGGCCGACATGTACGCGGCGGTCGACATGCTGATCGACAAGCTCGACCGGCAGGTTGTGAAGCACAAGGAAAAGCTCACCGGGCATCGCCATGAAGGCGCGGCCATGAAACGCGACGCCGAGACCGTCGAGACCCCGCCCGGCCCCACCGCCGGCGCCCCCGGAGTCGCCAACGGTTGATTCTTTCCCGGGCCGACTGAATTCGCCCTCGCACCCGCCCCGCGCCCGACCGTCACTTTCCTTCACCTTGCCCGCAGGCGCGCGACGTCCGGCGCGTCCTCCGATGAACCCAATCGCAGATCTGCTGCCCGCGGAGCGCGTCGTCGCCGATCTCGACGCCGGATCGAAAAGCGAAGTGTTCGCTGCTTTCGGCCGACTGTTCGCGAGCGGTGACGGGCTCAACGGCGATCAGGTCACCGGCAGCCTCCATGCGCGCGAGAAGCTGGGCTCAACCGGGCTCGGCCAGGGGATCGCGATACCGCACGGCCGGATCAAGGGCCTGCGCGAAGCGCGCGGCGCGTTCGCGCGCCTGAAGACGCCGATCGCGTTCGACGCGCCGGACGGCCGGCCCGTTGGAAACGTGTTCGTGCTCCTCGTGCCGGAGCACGCCACCGAGCAGCACCTGCAGTTGCTTTCTGAGCTCGCGCAGATGTTTTCCGAAAAGCGGTTCCGCGAGGCCCTCGCGATCGCCACTGACGCGCCGGCGCTGCATGAAGTGTTCAGGCATTGGCCAGACGCATGAGCGAGCGGGGCGAAGACATGGACGCCTGCGCGTGCAGGGCGAAGCCAGGGCCCCAAGGGCGCGTCTGCGAGCGCGGGCGGCGGCCGACCCTGGCGTCGCGACGAGTATGCACTTCCGCGTGGAGGCCGCACCGAAGGGCGCGTCCGCGAGCGATTGCGGCGGCCGACGAATTGGCATTCGCGCAATGGACCAGGTGCGGAGGCCGCGCGTGACAGGTCCCGGCAACATGATGCGGCAGGTCAGCGTCGAGAAATTCTTCGCCGACAACGAGGCGCGGCTGGGCTTCACGTGGCTCGCCGGTCGCCAGGGGGGCAGCCGCGTGCTGACGGGCGACGCGGCGCTGAAGCCGACGATCGGCCAGGTCGGCCACATGAATTACATCCATCCGTTCCGGATCCAGATCCTGGGCGCGGCCGAAATGGCGTGGCTGCGCGGCCTGCCGGAAAGCGCGCTGCGTGAATCGATCTCGCGGCTGTTCACCACGGAGCTTGTCGCGATCGTCGTCGCCAACGGCGAGGACGTGTATCCGTTCATCCGCGAAAAGTGCGAGGAGCTCCACGTGGCGCTCTTCTCTTCCGCGCAACCATCTCCACACCTGGTCGAGGTGATCCGGCTCTATCTCTCGCGCGTGCTCGCGGAGTCGACGACGCTGCACGGCGTGTTCCTCGACGTGCTCGAGATGGGTGTGCTGATCACCGGCGCCTCCGCGATCGGCAAGAGCGAGCTCGCCCTCGAGCTCATCTCGCGCGGCAACGGCCTCGTCGCCGACGACATCGTGGAGATCTACCGCATCTCCCCCGACACGCTGGAAGGCCGCTGCCCCGGCGTCCTGCGCGATTTCCTCGAAGTGCGCGGGATCGGCATCCTCAACATCCGCACGATTTTCGGCGAGACCGCCGTGCGCCCGCGCAAGCTGCTGAAGCTGATGGTCCACCTCGAGGATCACGGCAACGAGACGTTTTCCGAGCTCGACCGCCTGCAGGTGAACGCGACCTACCAGGAAATCCTCGACGTCCCCGTGCGCAAGGTCACGATCCCCGTTGCGGCGGGCCGCAACCTGGCCGTGCTGGTCGAGGCGGCGGTACGCAACTTCGTGCTGAACCAGCGCGGCATCGACAGCACGAAGGAATTCATTGAACGGCAGCAGAAATTGATGGACGAGGGCGACTGAGCGAGGCGCGCGAGGCCGAAGGCCGAGCGAAGGCCCGGAGGGCGCGTCGCCGAGCGATGGAGGTCGGCCGTTGGTCCGACCGTTGCACGTCATTATGGTGGAAGAGGCCGACGATTGACGACGCGACGCCATAAGTCACATCCCTCATGGATCTCCTGCTGATCGGCGGTGTTTCCGGTTCCGGCAAGAGCGTCGCCCTCGCGGCGCTCGAGGACGCCGGCTACTACGCCGTCAACAACCTGCCGCTGCCGCTCGTCGCCGAGACCGCGGCCTACCTCGCGCAGGCGAACCGCGACCGCGTGGCGATCGCACTCGACGTCAAGACCGCGCCCGGGCTCGACGGGCTGCCGGAGACGATCGCGCAACTCAAGGCGGCGGGCTGGACCGTGCGCTTCCTCTACCTCGACGCGAAGACGCCCACGCTCGTCAAGCGCTTCTCGGAGACGCGCCGGCGCCATCCCTTCTCGAGCGACACGCGCACGCTCACGGAGGCCATCGAATACGAGCGCGGGCTCCTGGTCGAAGCGCGGCAGCTCGGATTCGCCTTCGACACGAGCGACCTGCCTGCGGCGGCGCTGCGCGCGTGGATCAAGAATTTCATCAGTGTCGACGCGGCTCGGCTCACGCTGCTGTTCGAGTCGTTCGGCTACAAGCACGGCGTGCCGCTCGACGCCGACCTCGTGTTCGACGTGCGCTGCCTGCCGAATCCGCATTACGAGCCCGCGCTGCAGCCGCTCACCGGCCGCGACGCCGCGGTCGTCGACTTCCTCGAGAAGCTGCCCGAGGTCGAACGGATGTACAACGACATTTTCCACTTCGTCGGCAGCTGGCTGCCCGACTATGCGCGCGACAACCGCAATTACCTGACGGTCGCGATCGGCTGCACCGGAGGCCGACACCGCTCCGTCTACCTCGCAGAGCGGCTCGCGCGCGCGTTCTCGCCGCGATACCAGGTGCAGGTGCGCCACCGCGAACTCGACTAGCGCCGCTTCGGCTAGAATCCGTCGATGAGCGCGTCGCGCACGATCATGCTCGGCTTCACGGGCGCCTCCGGCATGCCTTACGGGCTGCGGCTGCTCGAATGCCTGCTCGCCGCTGATTGCCGCGTCTGGCTCGCGTATTCGACGGCGGCGCAGATCGTCGCCAAGCAGGAATGCGACCTTGTTCTGCCGGCGCAGCCGCGCGAGGCGACCCGTCAGCTCGCTGCACGCTACGGCGCGCGCGACGGCCGTCTCACGGTCTTCGGCAACGACGACTGGAACGCGCCCGCGGCGTCGGGCTCGAACCCCGCCGATGCGATGGCGATTTGCCCCTGCACGATGGGCGCGCTCGGCGCGATCGCCGGCGGCCTCGCGGACAACCTGATCGAGCGCGCCGCCGACGTCATGCTGAAAGAGCGGCGGCCGCTGGTGCTCGTCCCGCGCGAAACGCCGCTTTCGGCCATTCATCTCGAGAACATGCTGAAACTGGCGCGCGCCGGCGCGGCGATCGTCCCACCCGCTCCCGGGTTCTACGACCACCCGAAATCGGTCGAGGAGCTCGTCGATTTCGTCGTCGCGCGGGTGCTCGATCAGCTCGTCGTGCCGCATCGCCTCGGGCCGCGCTGGGGTGCCGCGCGCGGCGGACCGGACAACAGCGCCGGCACGCAGCCCGCCTGATGTTCGGACTGGGCAAGGGCACGGCGGACCGCGGGTCCTTCGAACTCCCGCTGTTTCCGTTGAACACGGTGTTGTTCCCGGGTGGCTTGCTGCCGCTGCGGATCTTCGAGCAGCGCTATATCGAGATGGCCAAGGCATGCCTCAAGGACAACCGGCCGTTCGGCGTCTGCCTCATCACGCACGGCGACGAAGTGGCGTCGACAACTTCCAGGCCGTTGACGTTTTCGCCTGTCGGCACGCAGGCGACGCTTTCGACATGGGACATGCCGCAGCTCGGCATCCTGCACGTCACGGCGGTCGGCGGGGATCGCTTCCAGGTGCGCTCGCATCGCGTCGCACCCGACGGCCTCGTCGTGGCCGAAGCCGCGAAGATTCCCGCCGAGCCCGCGCTGCCTTTGCCTGCGCGTTTCGAGGCGCTTGCGAAGCTGCTCGAGCTCGTGGCAACGCGCGCCGGGCCGCACCAGTTTCCCGAGACGCTCGCCTACGACGACGCCTCGTGGGTGGGCTACCGCCTCGCCGAAGTGCTCCCGCTGCCGCTGTCGATCAAGCAAGGGATGCTCGAGATCAACGACAGCGACATGCGCCTTTCGCTGCTGCAGAAGTTCCTGCAGCAACAGGGATTGGTGTAGGACGGCTCCGCCGGCCGGTATAATTTCATCCTTTGCACGGCAATCGGACGGAGCGACCATGGCTGGCCACAGCAAATGGGCGAACATCAAGCACAAGAAGGCGGCAACCGACGCGAAGCGCGGCAAGATCTTCACGCGCCTGATCCGCGAGGTCACCGTCGCCGCGAAGATGGGCGGCGCCGACCCGTCGATGAACCCGCGGCTGCGGCTCGCGATGGACAAGGCCACCGCCAACAACATGCCGAAGGACACGATCGAGCGCGCGGCCAAGCGCGGCGCGGGCGCGCTCGAAGGCGTGGCCTATGAGGAAATCCGCTATGAGGGCTATGGCATCAATGGCGCCGCGGTGATGGTCGACTGCCTGTCCGACAACCGCACGCGCACGGTCGCCGACGTCCGGCATGCCTTCTCGAAATACGGCGGCAACCTCGGGACCGACGGCTCGGTCGCGTTCCTGTTCACGCATTGCGGCCAGCTCGTCTTCGCGCCCGGCACCAACGAGGACAAGCTGATGGAGGCGGCGCTCGACGCGGGCGCGGACGACGTGATCGCCAATGACGACGGCAGCCTCGAAGTGCTCACGGGTCCGTATGATTTCGTGTCGGTCAAGGACGCTCTCGTCAAGGCCGGCTTCAAGCCCGAGTTCGCCGAGGTGACGATGAAGCCGTCCGCCGAGGTCGAGATGACCGGCGAGGACGCCGCGAAGATGCAAAGGCTCATCGACGCGATCGAATCGCTCGACGACGTGCAGGACGTCTACACGACCGCCGTCATCAACGAGTAGCGCCGCGTTGCCCACGCCCCGCTCCGCCGCGCAACCCGAACGCCGCATTCTCGGCATCGATCCCGGCTTGCGCATGACCGGGTTTGGCGTGGTGCATGTCAAGGGCGGCCAGCTCGTGTGCATCACCTGCGGCTGCATCCGCAGCGGCGAGGGCGAGCTGCCCGAGCGCCTCGGCGTCATCCTTCGCGACCTCTCGACGGTGATCGCGCGGCACCGTCCGACCGAAGTGGCGGTCGAGAAGGTGTTCGTCAACGTCAATCCGCAATCGACGCTGCTGCTGGGCCAGGCGCGCGGCGTCGCGATCGCGGCCGCGGTGTTCGCGAACCTTCCGGTCGCCGAATACACGGCGCTGCAGGTGAAGCAGGCCGTCGTCGGGCATGGCAAGGCCGCGAAGCAGCAGGTGCAGGAAATGGTCCGCCGCCTGCTCGACCTTGCGGGCGCGCCGTCGCCGGACGCCGCCGACGCCCTCGCGTGCGCGATCGCGCACGCGCACGCGGCGCAGGGATTGCTTGGCGTGCGCACGGCGGGTTTCCGCATGCGGCGCGGGCGGCTCGTCTGATGCGCGCGCCGCGCCCGAAGCGGCGACCGGGGGCCGTGGTGTTCGACATGGATGGACTCATGCTCGACACCGAGCGCATGGCCGAGCGCTGCTGGGCGGACGCCGCGAGGGCGCTGGGCATCGCCTTCGACACCGCGCTGATTCCCGCGATGATCGGGCGCAACTCCCGCGATTCCCGGCAGTTCGTGCTCGCGCACTACGGCGACGATTACCCGGTGGACACGTTGATGCAGGAATCGCGCGCGCAGTTCGACGCCATCGCCGCGCGCGAAGGCATTGCCGTGAAGCCCGGCCTGCATGCGTTGCTCGACTGGCTCGAGCTCGTTGGCATACCCCGCGTCGTCGCGACGTCGACGCGGCGCGAGCGGGCTTTGCATCACCTGGAGATGTGCGCGCTGCAATCGCGGTTTCACGCGCTCGTCGGGGGCGACGAGGTCGTGCTGGGAAAACCCGCGCCGGAAATTTTCCTGCTGGCCGCCGACCGCATCGGCGTGCAACCCGCGGACTGCATCGTCCTCGAGGATTCGGAGCACGGCGTGCGGGGAGCGCTCGCCGCCGGCATGATTCCGATCATGGTGCCCGATATGTTGGCGCCGTCGGACGACATTCTCGCCCGTGCGCCGCTCGTGCTTGCCTCGCTCGCGGAGGTCAAGGCACACCTCGCGACGTTGCCACGCTGACGCCCGGGGCCGGCCCGCGCCTGCGTGCCATAATCGCGGATCATGATCGGCCGCCTCACCGGAATCCTCGTCGAGAAGAACCCGCCGCAGATCCTGCTCGACGTGCAGGGCGTGGCCTACGAAGTCGACGTCCCGATGAGCACGTTCTACAACCTTCCCGCGACCGGCGAGCGCGTCGTGCTCTTCACGCATCTCGTCGTGCGCGAGGACGCGCATCTGCTCTTCGGCTTCGGCAACGAGGCCGAGCGCCGCGCGTTCCGCCAGCTGCTCAAGATCAGCGGCGTCGGCGCGCGCACCGCGCTGTCGGTGCTGTCCGGACTCTCGGTCACGGAGCTCGCGCAGGCGGTCACGATGCAGGACGCCGGCCGGCTCACCAAGATTCCGGGGATCGGCAAGAAGACCGCCGAGCGACTGCTGCTGGAGTTGAAGGACAAGCTCGGCGCCGACCTCACGACCACCGTGGGCGTGAACCGCCCGCCGCCGGTGTCCTCCGACGTGTTGCATGCGCTCGCCGCGCTGGGTTACAGCGACAAGGAAGCCATCGCCGTTGTGAAAAAGCTGCCTGACGGCCTCGCGGTCGGCGATGCGATCCGTCAGGCCCTGAAGCTCCTCGCGAAGGCATAGTCGCAGCATGACGATCGAAAGCGACGAACTCGACCGCCTCGTGGCCGGCAGGGTCGCCGGCGTCGAGGAAACGGTCGTCGAGCGCGCGCTGCGGCCGAAGGCGCTCGACGAATACGTCGGCCAGGAAAAGATTCGCGACCAGCTGTCGATCTTCATCGAGGCGGCGCGCAAGCGCAAGGAATCGCTCGATCACGTGCTGCTGTTCGGGCCGCCGGGGCTCGGCAAGACGACGCTGTCGCACATCATCGCCCACGAGCTCGGCGTCAACCTGCGGCAGACATCCGGTCCGGTGCTGGAGCGGGCGGGCGATCTCGCGGCGCTCCTGACCAACCTCGAGCCGAACGACGTCCTGTTCATCGACGAGATCCATCGCCTCTCGCCCGTCGTCGAGGAAATCCTCTATCCGGCGCTCGAGGATTTCAAGATCGACATCATGATCGGCGAAGGCCCGGCGGCGCGCAGCGTCAAGCTCGACCTGCCGCCGTTCACGCTGGTCGGCGCCACCACGCGCGCCGGGATGCTCACCAACCCGCTGCGCGACCGCTTCGGCATCGTCGCGCGGCTCGAGTTCTACTCGCCCGAGGAGCTGACGCGGATCGTCACCCGTTCGGCAGCGCTGCTGAAGATCACGATCGAGCCGTCCGGCGCGCTCGAGATTGCGCGGCGCTCGCGCGGCACGCCGCGGATCGTCAACCGGCTGCTGCGGAGGGTGCGCGACTTCGCCGAGGTGCGCGCCGGCGGCGAGATCACGCGCAAGGTCGCCGACGATGCGCTCGCGATGCTCGACGTCGACCTTTCCGGCCTCGACGTGATGGACCGCAAGCTGTTGCGCACGGTGCTCGACAAGTTCGCCGGCGGGCCGGTCGGCATCGACAACCTGGCGGCGGCGATCGGCGAGGAGCGCGATACGATCGAGGACGTGCTGGAGCCGTTCCTCATCCAGCAGGGCTTCCTGCAGCGCACGTCCCGCGGACGGGTGGCGACGGCGTTGTCGTACCGTCATTTCGGCCTGACCCCGCCGAGCCCCGGCGCGGCCGCGGACCTGTTTCCCTCCGAATGAGCGCCGCCGGGCCGCCCCAAGGCGCGAACAACTCCCCCTCGGGGGGCAGCGCAGCGGCCGAATTGGCCAATGAGGCCGCAAGCGTGGGGGCACAATGACTGCCCAGACCTTTCGCTTCCCCGTCCGCGTTTACTACGAGGATACCGACGCCGCCGGCGTCGTCTACTACGCCAACTATCTCAAATTCATGGAGCGCGCGCGCACCGAATGGCTCTCATCGCTGGGCTTCGACCTTGCCGCCGTCGAGCGCGAGCATGGCGTGGTGTTCGTCGTGCATCGCGTCGAAATCGATTTCCGCCTGCCGGCGCAACTTTCCGACCGGCTCGACGTCACACTGTCGCTGGTCGACCTGGGGCGCGCGCGCCTGACCGCCGATCAGGCCGTGGAGCGAGGCAACAAGACACTGACGCAGGCGCGCGTGACGCTCGCCTGCCTCGGCCCCGCGAACTGGCGGCCGGCGCGAATCCCCGCGCCGCTCCACGCGCGCATGGAGGCGCTCCTTTGAACGTGCATCCCGATCTCTCGTTTATCACGCTCGTCGGCCAGGCGTCGGTCGTCGTGCAGGCGGTCCTCGTCCTGCTGCTCGGCTTCTCGCTGTGGTCGTGGTGGCGAATCTTCCTGAAAGTTTTCCAGCTGAAGCGAACGCTGCGCGACACCGACGCGTTCGAGGACCAGTTCTGGAAAGGCGGCGACCTCAACGCGCTGTACCAGAGCGCAACCCAGTCGTTGACCGGCAGCGGGCTCGAGCACATCTTCACCGCCGGCTTCCGCGAATATTCGAAGCATCGCCGGCAGGGCAGCAATGCCGCGGTCACGCTCGACAGCGCGCGCCGCGCGATGCGCGCCGCCTACCAGCGCGAAATCGACGCGCTGGACGCGCACCTGTCCGGTCTCGCGACGGTGGGCTCGGTCTCGCCGTACATCGGGCTCTTCGGCACCGTCTGGGGGATCATGAATGCGTTCCGTGGCCTCGCCAACGTGAGCCAGGCCACACTCGCCCAGGTTGCGCCCGGAATCGCCGAAGCGCTGATCGCGACCGCGATCGGCCTCTTCGCCGCGATTCCCGCCGTCGTCGCGTACAACCGCTTCACGCATGACGTCGACCGGCTGGCCGTTCGCTACGAGACGTTCATCGAAGAATTCTCCAACATCCTGCAGCGGCAAAGCTAATCCGATAAGCATGCGACGCGCACGCAAATCGATCAACCAGATCAACGTCGTTCCGTACATCGACGTGATGCTGGTGCTGCTCGTGATCTTCATGGTCACGGCGCCGCTCGTGAATCCCGGCGAGATCGAATTGCCGTCGGTCGGCGCAAAGCTCACTGCGCCGGCGCAGCCGCTCGAGGTCACGCTGCGCACCGACGGCACGCTCATCCTGCGCGACCAGCAGTCCGGCGGCGCGGTCGTGCAGCTGTCGCGCGACGAGCTTGTCGCGCGGATCCGGGCGAAGCAGCAAAAACTGCCCGACCAGCCCGTGGTGATTGCCGCGGACCGCGCGGCGCGCTACGAGGACGTGCTCGGCGTGCTCGATCTCCTGCAGCGCAACGGCGTGCGCAAGGTCGGGCTGCTTGCGCGTCCTCCCGCGACCTGACCCCATGGCGACGGAACGACCAAGTGGGCCGGCAAAGACTTCGGGCCGCTGGCCTGCCTTGCTGCTCGCCATTGCCGTCAACGTCGGGTTCATCGGCGTCCTTTTCTTCTCGATCCGCTGGCAGAACCGGCAGACTGCTCCCGTCACAGCGGAGCTCTATGCGCCGCCGACCAAGGCAGTGGTGACCGAAGCGCCGGTGACGCCGCCCCCGCCGCCCCCAGTTGAGCCACCGCCCGCGCCCGTCCCAAAGGCCGAGCCCACGCCACCGCCGCCGCCGAAGGCCGTGCCCAAGCCCGAGCCCCAAGCCGAAAAGCCCGATCCGCGCGCCGCCGACATCGCGCGCAAAGCCAAGGCCGAGGAAGAGCGCAAGGCGAAGGACGCGGCCGAACGCGAGCGCAAGGACCGCGAGAAGAAGGAGGCCGACAAGCGCGAGGGCGAGAAGAAAAAACAGGACGAGCAGAAACGCGTGGCCGACGCCCGCGAGCGGCAGACGCGTGAAGCCGCCGAATTGAAGGCGCAGGCCGAGCGGGAAAAAGCCGCACGTGACGCGCAGCAGAAAGCGGCCGACGCGGACGCCGCCGCGCGTTCGCGCGCCGAGGCGGATTACATCCGGCGCATCCAGTCCAAGGTGAAGGGCAACGTCACGCTCCCGCCCGACATGAGCGGCAATCCCGAAGCGATTTTCGAGGTCGTGCAGTTGCCGACCGGCGAGATCATCGACGCGATGCTGCGCAAATCGAGCGGCGTGCGCGCGTACGACGAGGCGGTGCAGCGCGCGATCCAGAAATCCTCGCCTCTGCCACGCCCGGACCGGCCCGAATTGTTCCAGCGAAGCCTGACGCTAAAATTCCGGCCGCAGGACTAGGGAGTCTCTGCATAAGTATTCGCGGTTGCGACGGTGGCGTTTCGGGATGGGATGCGCGAAGCGAGCCGAAGCGAATGGTTGACCCCCTTCGCGAGGCGCGCGAC